>Ga0256843_1000062_pt1 | contig 89606 bp, 81 predicted proteins | sample AlvinellametaG_FD_191572 | JGI IMG/M metagenome (GOLD analysis project Ga0256843, IMG submission 191572) | Pompeii worm associated microbial communities from hydrothermal vent at the East Pacific Rise, Pacific Ocean - Alvinella | ecosystem: Host-associated > Annelida > Integument > Unclassified ... | reverse complement strand
CTTCTTTGAAAAAGAGGGAAAATATATTAAAAAAATTCTATTTTTACAAAGAGTTATCCTTTTTAGCCCCAAAAAGATAACCAAAAGACATGATATTAGGGCAGATTTAATTTTTGGATCTAAATTAAGAGTCTGGACTCAAAATAGCAGCTATGCTAAAGCTTCATAACTTTTAATTATTCTCTTTCTATCACTTACTAGATACTGTTTTTATAAGGAAAAACATGATTACTACCACTATTGTAACACTATTTGCACTAATTATTGGAATTGGAATCGGTTATTTGATGACAAAATCATCATATAATAAAAGATTTGAATATTTAGAACTTGAAGCAAAGGCAAAAGCAAAAGCTATAGAACAAGAGGCAGAGAAACTACTTCAAAATGCAGAAGTAGATATAAAAAATAGAAAATTTGAAGCTCAAAAAGAGATTAAAGAAAAACTTGAAGAAGTAGAGCAAAGAAAAAGAGCCTTGCTTCTAAAAGAGAGAGAATTAAATGAAAAGATTTCTCAAGTAAAACAAAAAGAGACTCTTTTGGAGGAGAGATTAAAAAATGTAGAAAAACTTGAAGAAAAAAAGAGAGCATCTTTGGAAGAAGATATCAAGAAGTTAGAAAATGTCTCTTCTATGACAAAAGAGGAAGCAAAAGAGTTTCTTTTACAAAAAGTTGAAGAACAAATTCAGCAAGAGCTTGCAGTAATGACTAGGAAAAAGATTAAAATTGCAAATGATGAAGCTCAAAGAAAAGCAAATTTTATTCTTGCACAAGCAGTTACTAGATATGCAGGAGAGTTTGCTGGAGAAAGGCTTATTAACACGATCTCTTTGCCAACAGATGATCACAAAGGAAGAATTATTGGAAAAGATGGGAGAAATATAAAAACCCTTGAACAACTCTTAGGAGTTGATGTAATAGTAGATGAGACTCCAGGAATAATTGTTGTTAGTAGTTTTAATCTCTACAGAAGAGCAATAGCAACTGCTGTAATTGAGCAATTAATTGAAAATGGAAGAATTCATCCAGGAAGAATCGAAGAGGTCCATCAAAAAGTCCAAGAAGAGTTTGAAAAGAAAATTTATGAAGAAGGAGAAAATGTAATTATAGATTTAGGACTATTTCCAATGCATGATGAACTTATAAAGTTAATTGGAAAATTAAAATATAGAGCAAGTTATGGACAAAATGCTCTTGCTCACTCTCTTGAAGTTGCAAGACTTGCAAGAGTAATGGCCGCAGAAATGGGAGGAGATGAGAAATTAGCTCTAAGAGCTGGTCTTCTTCATGATATTGGAAAAGCTTTGACACAAGATTTTGGAGGCTCTCATGTAGAACTTGGAGCTGAAGTTTGCAGAAAATATAATGAACATCCTATTGTAATTAATGCAATTTATGCTCACCACGGGCAAGAAGAACCAACTTCAATTGAAGCAGCAGCAGTGTGTGCAGCTGATGCTCTAAGTGCGGCAAGACCAGGGGCTAGAAGAGAAGTTTTGGAAAGCTTTACAAGAAGAGTAAAAGAGATTGAAGATATTGCAACAAGTTACGATGGAGTCTCTCAAGCTTATGCGATAAATGCTGGAAGAGAAGTTAGAGTTTTTGTAGAGCCAGATAAAATTGATGATAATCAAGCAACCCTGCTTACACATAAAATTGCAAAGGAGATTGAAGAAAAAGTTCAATATCCAGGCGAAATAAAAGTTACTACAATTAGAGAAACTAGAACGATAGATTATGCAAAATAGTAAGCTTAAAGCTCTGTTTTGTGGAGACAAAAAATATAAAGTCAAAGCCTTAAAATTTTTAGACTTTTAGCTCTGAGCTCTTCAGTGGTTTTTGGATACAATTTGACAATTAAAAAAAATAACAAAAGGAACAAAAAGTGGAAGGTAGAGTCTGGAAGTTTGGAGACAATATCGATACTGATTTAATAATTGCGGCAAGATATTTAAATACAAGTGATCCAAATGAACTTGCAAAACATATTATGGAAGATGCAGATCCTGAGTTTGTGAAAAAGATGCAAAAAGGAGATATTATCGTAGCTGGAGATAACTTTGGATGTGGAAGTAGCAGAGAGCATGCTCCAATTGCCCTAAAAGCTGCTGGAGTTGGGGCAGTAGTTGCTCAAAGCTTTGCCAGAATCTTTTATAGAAATGCTTTTAATATGGGTTTAATGATCTTTGAATTAAAAGATACAAGTAAAATCGACGAAGGTGATATTATCTCAATTGATATTGATAATGGAGAAATTATTAATAAAACCAAAAATGAAACTTATAAATTTACTCCAATTCCTCCGTTTATGCAAGAACTTGTAAAAGCTGGAGGATTAATTGAGTATGCAAAAAAAGAGTTGCAGGAGCAAAAGTAATGAGAAGTTATAAAATTGGAGTAATTAAAGGTGATGGGATTGGGACAGAAATTGTTGATGAAGCAATTAAAGTCCTTGATGCAGTAGCTTCAGTTGAGGGAATAAATTTTGATTATGAAGAGTTTTTACTGGGAGGTTCTGCAATAGATACAACAGGTGTTCCTCTTCCAGAAGAGACTCTTCAAGGTGTAAAGAAAGTTGATGCAGTTCTTTTTGGAGCAATTGGAGGTCCAAAATGGGATAATCTTGAGAGACATTTAAGACCAGAAAGTGGTCTTCTTGGACTTAGAAAAGCAATGGGTACCTTTGCAAATTTAAGACCAGCAATAGTTTATGATGAGTTAATTGAAGCTTCCACTCTAAAACCAGAAGTTGTAAAAGGTGTCGATATTATGGTTGTTAGAGAGCTTACTGGAGGAATTTATTTTGGACAACCAAGAGAGTATACTCCAGAGAAAGCTTTTAATACCATGGTTTATACTAAAGATGAAATTTCTCAAATTGCAAAAGTAGCTTTTGAGATTGCAAAAAAAAGAGATAAAAGGGTTTGTTCAGTAGACAAAGCAAATGTGCTTGAAGTTAGTCAACTCTGGAGAGATGTTGTAAGTGAGATTGCAAAAGATTATCCAGATGTAGAACTTACTCATATGTATGTCGATAATGCTGCAATGCAACTTATCCGTGATCCAAAACAGTTTGATGTGATTTTGACTGGAAATATTTTTGGAGATATTTTGAGCGATGCAGCAAGTATGTTAAGTGGTTCAATTGGACTTCTTCCAAGTGCAAGTATCGGAAAAGGTGTAGGACTTTTTGAACCAATTCACGGTTCAGCTCCAGATATTGCAGGGCAAGGCATAGCAAATCCAATTGCTACAATTGCAAGTGCTTCTATGATGTTAAAGTACGCTTTAGATGAAGTATCAGCAGCAAATAGAATTGATAATGCGATTAAAAAAGCTTTAGCAAATGGCTATAGAACTGGAGATATTGCTACTTTTGGAGCAAAAGAGGTTGTAAGTTGTTCTGAAATGGGATCAATTATTGCAAATTTTGCTTCTAAATAAATTTCTCCCTTTTGGGGAGAGCTTCTGCTAAGAAAAGATGAAAAAAGTATACTCTTCAAAAATCTTAGATCAAATTCCCAAAAAACTTTTAGAAGATCTTTTATTTGTAATAGACTTTTTGGAAAAAAATTATAATGCTTACTGTTTTTTGGTTGGAGGAGTCGTTAGAGATTTAATTTTAAAGCGAGAAATCTTTGATATTGATCTTGAGTGTTTTAATTTGAGTGTTGAAAAATTTGAAGAGGCAATGAAAAGTCTTGGAGCTAAGGGAGTTGGAAAAAGTTTTTTTGTCTATAAATATAAAAATCTTGATATCTCTTTGCCCAGAGTTGAAAATAAAGTGGGATATGGTCACAGAGGTTTTGAAGTCAAATTGGCTCTTACTCCCAAAGAAGCAAGCAGAAGAAGAGATTTTACAATTAACTCTTTGATGTTTGATACAAAAACTTATGAGATTATAGATTTTTGGGGAGGCTTAGAAGATTTAAAGAGAAAAACTCTAAAGGCAACAGATTTTGAAAAGTTTGCAGAAGATTCTTTAAGAGTTTTAAGAGGTGTACAATTTAGTGCTAGATTTGGATTTAAATTAGAAAAAAATACTGCTTGTCTTTGTGAAAAAATAGCTTTGGATGATCTTCCAAAAGAGAGAATCTTTGGAGAGTTAAAAAAATTTTTTTTGGCTAAAGATCTTCATTATGGATTTTATTCTTTACTTCAAACCAAGAGCGATAAGAAAATTCTTGGGTTTGAAATTTCTAAAAGAGATTTTTTTACAATCTCAAAAGCTTTAATAAAGTATCAAAAAAATTTCTTACCAGCTTTGAAAGAATTTTATTTCTTAGGAGTTTTAAGAAGCTTTTTGGAATTTGATTTAAAAGATATTTTGGACAAAATTGGAGCTCCCAAAATTTATTATAAAAGATTGCTTTTAGACTACTCTAAGAGAAAAGATTTAGAGTATCTCTCTTTTTTGACAAAAAAAGAGCCTTTAAAAAATAGTGTTTTATCTTTTGATGATGAGGTGATTAGTTTGGCAAAAAAGGTAGATATTTGGGAAAAACCTTTTGATATTGGAGTTAGTTCAAAAGAATTGATAGATCAAGGCTTTAGAGGTAAAGAGTTAGGACTTGAGCTTGAAAGAAGAAGATTAAAAAAGGTACAAGAGTTAAAAAAAAATTTTAAAATCTAATCTCTACGGTAGTGCCTTCTCCTTTTTTTGAAAAAATTGAAAGCCTTAAAGAGTTTTCATCACAGTAACGCTTTACAATTGCAAGACCTATTCCCTCTCCTGTTTTTGAGCTATCACTTTGATAATATCTTTGATAAATTTTTAACATCTCATTTTCACTAATTCCAACACCTTTATCTTTTATTTTTAAAGTTTTGTCTTTTAATTCTATTTCTATATTCTCTTTGGAATATTTTAAACTATTTTCTAAGATATTATCTATTACTTGCTCTAGACCTACTTTATCTAAAAAGAGTTTTGTATCTTCTAAATTTAATTTAAATCTATCAAATCCAAGAGATTTGAAATGCTCTACTTCTTCGAGTATAAGTTCTTTGAGATTAAACTCTTCTTTTTCTATTAGACTAATCTCTTTTTTAATATAATAAGAGAGCTCTTTGTAGAGTTTTTTTAATCTTTTTGTAGAATTTTTTATTCTTTTTAATCTTTTTGAACTCTTTTGATCTGTACAACTTTTTTCTAATAAAGCTACATTTGCATAAATTGTAGAAATTGGAAGATTAATTTCATGTAAGATCTCTCTTACTAAATGCTCTAGATTTTTCTGTTTAGAATAGATGCTTTCAAAAGCAATATACAAAAATATATATCCAATTACAGCCGATGGCAAAAATAAAATTAAAAATGCAACAATATAATTGGAGTTGTTAAATCCATTTTGCAAGAGATATAAATAGTGGATTCCAAATAAAGATATTTCTATTGTTAGAAACAAAATTAAAAGTAAAAAGGTATCTTTTTTCATTTTTCTTTGGATATTTTTTGACTATCTAATCTATACCCAACCCCTCTTATATTTTCTATTCCATCTGGAAAAAGTTTTTTTAATCTAGTAATATAAACTCTTACTGCTCCATAACTGCTATCTTCTTGATTTTCCTAAAGTCTTTGTTTGATTTGCTCTATTGTTACAATTTGGTCTATATTTTCGATTAAAAGTTCTAAAAGCATAAAGACTTTTACTCCAATGTGTAAGTGTTTTCCATTCAAGACTAAATCTCTTGCTCTTCTATCAATTTTATATTTTCCAAGCTTTGTAATAGAACTCTTTTTAGATCGTTTCAAAAGAGCTTTTACTCTCAAAAGAAACTCATCTAAATCAATTGGTTTTTTTAGATAATCATCTCCACCTACTTTAAAACCTTCTAGCAAAGATTTTTTATCCTCTCTTGAAGTTAAAAAGATAGTAGGTGTTTCATCTCCGCTTGCTCTTAGCTCTTTTAGAGCCAAGAGTCCGTTTTGAATTGGTAAGTTTATATCAAAAATGTAAAGATCAAACCTTTTTTCGTAAGAAAGTTCGAAAGCTTTTTGAGGATTAAAGGCAAGTTCAACTTTAAATCCTTCTTCTTCTAAAATATCTTCTAGTGTTTGAGCAAAGAGAGTATCATCTTCTAAGATTAAAACTCTATTTTGAAAATCATCAACCATTAAAGATACATTCCTCCATTAATTTTTAAAGTCTCTCCAGTAATATAACTTGCATGATCGCTTAATAAAAATGCGATAGCTTCAGCTACTTCCTTTGGAGATCCAAATCTGCCAAGAGGAATTTTACTGATAAATTCAGCCTTTATCTCTTCTTTTAAGACTTTTGTCATATCAGTATCTATAAAACCTGGAGTTACAGAGTTAAATCTTACTCCTCTGTTTGCTCCTTCTAGAGCAAAAGTTTTTGTCATTGCAACCATTCCTCCTTTGCTTGCAACATAATTTGCCTGTCCAATGTTTCCACTTTCTGCAACAATACTTGCTACATTTACAACTGCTCCAAATCTCTTTTTGCCCATTACTTTCAAAGCTTCTCTTGATCCAATAAAAGCTGATTTTAAATTTGCTTCAATAACTTCCATAAATTCATCTGCTTTCATTCTCATTGCAAGTTTATCTTTTGTAATTCCAGCATTATTTACTAAGTAACTGAGCTCTCCATCTTTTGAGACAATAGTTTTAATAGCATCTACAAACTCTTTTTCATTGCTAACATTAAATCCAATAATTTCAGCATCTTGACCTGCTTTTTTAATACTTTCTTGCACTTTTTTTGCCTCTTCTTGGCTTGATCTATAATTTATCCACACTTTTAATCCAAACTCTGCCAGAGTTTTTGCAATTTCTGCTCCAATTCCTCTACTACTTCCAGTTACTAAGACATTTTTACCACTAAATTTCATAAAAACTCCTTCTATTTTTTGATTAAAGATTTACTCATTTCTTCCGGGACTTCTAATTTCATCAACTCTAAAACTGTTGGTGCAATATTATCAAGTCCTCCATGAGGAATTAACTCTTTTACCTCATCAGCTACTACAAATGCCCAAACATCTCCTACTGTATGATTTGTAAGAATATTTCCATTTTTATCGATCATCTCTTCACAATTTCCATGATCTGATGTAATTATAACCTTATAGCCTTCTTCTTTTGCACTTTCTAAAATTTTTCCAAGCTCTTTGTCAACTGCTTCTACTGCTTTAATTGCTGCTTCAAAATTTCCAGTATGTCCTACCATATCTCCATTTGCAAAGTTTACAACAATAAAATCATATCCTTCTTTTATTGCTTTTACAACTGCATCTCCCACTTCTGGAGCACTCATTTGTGGCTGTAAATCATAAGTTTTTACTTTTGGACTTGGAATAAGAAGTCTGCTTTCATTCTCAAAGGGTTCTTCTACTCCTCCATTAAAAAAGAAAGTAACATGAGCATATTTTTCAGTCTCAGCTGTATGAAATTGAGAAAGTCCAGCTTTGCTAATAACCTCAGCTAAAGTATTTTGAGGAATCTCTTTTGGGAAAAGAACAGGATAAGGAAAAGAAGCATCATATTGAGTCATTGTCAAAATATTTATCTTTTTAAAATCTCTTGGAAATTTGTCAAAATTTTTATCTCCTAAAGCTGTAGTAATTTCTCTTACCCTATCACTTCTAAAATTAGCAACTATTACTCCATCATTTTCTTTGATTCCTTCATAATCTCCAAATGCAATTGGTTCAATAAATTCATCTGTTATGTTTTTTTCATAACTATTTTTGATATATTCTTCTGGCAAAAGAGTAGTTTTTGGTTTTGCTTCATAAATTGCTCTATAACCTCTTTCAACTCTTTCCCAGCGATTATCTCTATCCATTGTATAAAATCTTCCACTAATTGTAGCTATTTGGACATTTTCATCCAAAATTTTATCTACACTTTTTAAAAATTCAATAGCAGATGTTGGAGATACATCCCTTCCATCTGTAATTAGATGGAGCCAAACTTTTTTCCCATTTTTTTTTGCAATTTTTGCTAAACCCAAAATGTGATTTAAATGAGAATGGACTCCTCCATCACTCATAAGTCCAATAATGTGAATGTCATTTGAGTTTTTAAAAAGATTTAGAAGTTTTTCACTCTTTGCCAATGAGCCATCTTCAAGTGCTAAAGAGATTTTTACCAAATCTTGATACAAAACTCTTCCACTTCCAATGCTCATATGTCCAACTTCACTATTTCCCATTTGTCCATCTGGGAGCCCTACACTAAGTCCATAAGTAGATATTAGAGTATGAGGAACATTTTCAAAAAGCCAATTGTAAGTTGGCTTATTTGCCTCCAAAAAAGCATTTGCTCTACTATTTGGTTTGTGACCAATTCCATCAGTAATTACAAGTACTACTTTTGACATTTCAAACCTTTTATCTAAAAATTCAAACAATTTTAGTAAAATATTGCTTCTTAATTCTTAAATAAATTCCTTTAGAAAGGATAAAATTTTACTATGAAAGTTGCTCATGTTATACTATCTTTATTCAATTTTTGATATTCAACTCTTTCATTATATCTCTGTAAGAGCAGGAATTGGCTTTTTTATCTCCTTTTGTCTTAGTATTTTTTTAATGCCAAAATATATTGCTTGGGCAAGAGCCAAAAAGGCAAACCAACCAATTAATAAATATGTTCCAGCTCATGAAAATAAACAACACACTCCAACAATGGGAGGAGCAGTTTTTATCGTATCTACTCTTATTGCCTCTTTTTTAACTGCAGATTTTAGTAATTTGTATGTTTTAGGAGGAATTTTTACTCTTATTGGGTTTGCTTTTGTTGGAATCAAAGATGATCTTGGAAAAATTTTAAGTGGAGATAATTTAAAAGGGCTTACTGCAAGAGGCAAAATGGCACTTTTAATTGGTGTAGCATTTTTAGTCTCTGTAATGTTAGTTTATCTTGCAAAATTTCCTACTACCTTTTATCTTCCTTTTATTAAAACTCCAATTTTTGATATGGGAGTTTTTGCAATTCCTTTTTGGGTTTTGGTAATTATTGCAACAAGTAATGCTGTAAATTTAACAGATGGACTAGATGGACTTGCAACAGTTCCAACTGTAATTGCTCTTGGAACTTTAGGAATAATTGTCTATCTTACAGGTCATGCAGTATTTGCAAAATATCTTTTTTTACCTTATATCAGTGGAGTAGGAGAGATTACAATAGTTGCAGCTTCTTTAGCTGGAGGGCTTCTTGGATTTTTATGGTATAACTGTTATCCTGCTGAAGCTTTTATGGGGGATACTGGATCTTTAAGCATTGGAGCTTTTCTTGGATATATGGCAATTTTAGGGAAAAGTGAAGTGCTTTTAATTTTAATTGGAATTATTTTCGTAATTGAAACAGTCTCTGTTATTTTACAAGTTGGAAGTTGGAAAATTAGACAAAAAAGAGTCTTTTTGATGGCCCCAATTCATCATCACTTTGAGATGAAAAAATGGGCAGAAAACAAAATTATTGTAAGATTTTGGATGATTTCATTTTTAGCAAATCTTTTAGCATTAATTACATTAAAAATTAGGTAATTTTATGAGAGTTTCACTGATTGGATATGGAAAAACAACAAAAGCTATTGCAAAAGCTTTAGGAAAGAGAGTAAGTTTTTTTGATGATAAAGTGACAAAGAGTTTTGAAGATGAAGATGGGAATATTATAAAACCATCTGCACTTTTTGATCCTAAAAAAAGTGATATAGAAATTCTTACTCCAAGTATACCTCCAAATCATCCAATTTTAAAAATAGCTAAAAATCCAATTAGTGAATATGATCTTTTTTTAGCAGATCCTCAATTGATAAATACAAAAAATACAGAGCTTGAAAGACTCTTTGCAAAAGGAGTAAAAACCATTTGGGTTAGCGGAACAAATGGAAAAACTACAACTACCCAAATGATTACTCATCTTCTAAAGGACAAAGGTGCTCTTAGTGGGGGAAATATAGGAACTCCTCTTGGATTTTTGGATCCTAAAGCTCCTATTTGGGTGCTAGAAACAAGCTCTTATACTCTTTATCATACCAAATTTTCATCTCCAGATATTTATCTGCTTTTGCCAATTACACCAGATCATTTAAGTTGGCATGGAAGCAAAGAAAATTATATAAAAGACAAGCTCTCTCCTTTAAAAAGAATGAAAGAAGGAGAACTTGCCTTAATTCCAAAAGGATTCAAACTTCCAAAAAGTAATGCTTGGATTATCGAATACGATAGTATAGAGTTTTTAGAGAAATTTTTTGGATTGGATTCTTCAAATTTACGTTATAAGTCAGCTTTTTTAGAAGATGCAATTCTTTCTTTAGCAATTGAGAAGACACTTTTTGATATAGCAAGCTATGATCTTTTAAATAACTTTAAACTTGATCGCCACCGTCAAGAAGAAATTTTTGACAGATTTGGAAGAGTTTGGGTAAATGATTCAAAAGCTACAAACTTAGATGCAACTTTAAAAGCATTAGAAGCTTATAAGGATAAAAAAATCTATTTAATTTTAGGTGGAGATGACAAAGGTGTTGATATGAAACCTTTAATTGAAAAAATTTCAAAAATGAATGTAAAACTCTTTACAATTGGATCAAATTCTAAAAAACTTTATAATTTAGCAAGAGAGTTTGAAATAGATGTACAAGAATCAAAATATCTAAAAAATGCTCAAGAAGAAATAGCCAAACTTCTAAAAAAAGGTGATGAGGTTGCTCTTCTTTCACCTGCTGCTTCTAGTTTAGATCAATTTAGTTCTTATATTGCCAGAGGAGATGAATTTGTAGAATTTGTAAAAAATATCTAGCGCTTAAGTTTATTTTAAGAAAAATATTGTATAATTTTGCCACTCAAAAAGAAAGTTACACAAAGGCTCGGTAGCTCAGTCGGTAGAGCAAAGGACTGAAAATCCTTGTGTCGGCGGTTCGATTCCGCCCCGCGCCACCACTCATTTATTTCTTAGACTTCCAATTAGTCTTAAAATTAAGTTTAAATCCCAAAAAATTATATTTTTTTTAAGCATCTAATTTACTTTTAATCTGAGATTTTCTTATCTACGATATTCATAATCTCCCTTAATTTATCATAGTCACTATCTTTTCTTGGACCAAATCCAGTCATTCCTTTTTTGATTGAATTTAAAATCTTTTTATCTTTTAATTCAAACAAGATTTTTTGGATCTCTTTAGAAAGATTGCTATCCATTGATCTATGAGCTACAATTGCAAAATCTACTATTGGCTCGCTTACTGCAACTCTTTTTAGATACCTTTGATATTTATTAGCAACACTTTCTTTTATTCCTCCTGCATCATAGTTTCCCATTATTACATTTTTGGCAACAATATCATGTCTGCCTAAAATATCATAGTATTTTAATTTTTCAATCAAACCTCTTTTTTCCAGCATATAAAATGGAAGATAAAATGAAAGAGTAGATCTTCTTGAACCAAAAGCAAATCTTTTTCCCGCAAGATCTTCAAGTTTTGAGATATTGCTATCTTTTCTGGCTACAATTATTGCATAAAAGTAAGGTTCATTATTAGTTTCAACTCCAGCTAAAAGTTTTAGAGCATTTTTATCTTTTCTAGTTGCTAAAATGTAAGGACTAGGACCAATATAGCCTAAATCAAAAATACCTTTTACAAACTTATCAATCGTATCATCATAATTTAATCCAGTAGCAAAAATAACTTTTTTATCAAGTTTTTCACTTAAATAATCCAAAAGAGGTTGAAAATGTTTTTTAACAATTTCTGGTCTTATAGTTGTAATTGCTCCAAAATAAAGAGTATCTTTTGCATTTAAATACAAACTAAAAAGAAAAAATATCGCAAAAAATACTCTCATTTTTTTAGACTCTTTTTAAAATTTCATCAAAGATTGCTTCTTTTTCAATCTCAATTTTTTCTAATCCATCTCTTATTATTAATTCTACTTTGTTTTCTTTTAATTTTTTTCCAACAACTATTGCAAATCTAATCCCAATTAATTCGTAATCTTTAATCTTAAATCCAAATCTCTCTTTTCTATCATCAAGAAGCACTTCAACTCCAGCTTCTTTCAATTTTTCATAAAGCTCTTCTGCAAAGTTTCTTTCATTTTCATTTTTAATATTTGAAATAATAATTTCAACATCAAATGGAGATGACTCTTTTGTCCAAATACAACCTCTACTATCGTGATGCTGTTCAATAATTGCTGCCATGACTCTAGAAACGCCAATTCCATAAGTTCCCATTACATAAGGTTTTGCCTTTCCATCTTCATCCAAAAAAGTAGCATTTAGTGGTTTGGAGTATCTTGTTCCAAGTTGGAAAATATGTCCAACTTCAATTCCTTTTGTCTCTTTTAATTCTCCTCCACATTTTGGACATTTATCATTTGCTTTTACTTCTACTAAATCTTTAAATATAAAAAGATTTTCAGGAAGTTCTACTCCAATTTGATGATAATCAATCTCATTTGCTCCAGCAATTAAATTATTTCCACCTTTTAGCTCTTCATCTACAATTACTAATACTTCTTCTGGTAAACCAAAAGGTCCAATAAATCCTGGAGTAATTCCAGCTTCTTTTAACTCTTCTTCGCTAACTTCTGTCAATTCATTTGCATCAACTGCGTTTGTAGCTTTGACTTCTTGGAGTTCATCTGTACCTCTTATAAAAAAGATAACAATTTTTTCTACTCCATTATCAAAAATAGCCTTTTTTGCTACTGCTTTGATTAAATGCCATTTGTCGATATGAAAAAATTTACTCAGCTCTTCAATTGTAGTTACATCTGGAGTATGGAATTTCCCTTTTGTCATTTGAGGTTCTAGACCTTCTTCATACTCTGGCATTGGAAGAGGTGCTCTTTTTGCAGCTTCAACATTTGCTCCATAATCACATTTGCTACAAACTATCAAAGTATCTTCTCCACTTTCAGCCAACACCATAAACTCTTTGCTTCCACTTCCTCCAATTGCTCCACTATCTGCTTCTACAATTCTAAAATCAAGCCCAAGTCTTCTAAAAATTTTAGAATAAGCATCTTGCATATTTAAAAATTCTCTTTTCATATCCTCTTCATCTTTATGAAAAGAGTAACCATCTTTCATTAAAAATTCTCTTCCTCTTAAAAGTCCAAATCTAGGACGAATTTCATCCCTAAATTTTGTTTTGATTTGATAAAGATTTAGAGGAAGTTGTTTATAACTTTTTACACTTTGTTTTACTAAATTTACCATCATCTCTTCATGTGTTGGACCAAGTACAAAATCATTATCTTTTCTATCTTTGAATCTTAAAAGCTCTTTTCCATATTTTTGAAGTCTGCCACTTTCTTCCCACAAAAATGCAGGTGTTACAAATGCCAAATCAACTTCCAATGCTCCAGCTTTGTCCAACTCCTCTTTTACAACATTTTTGATTTTATCAAGTACAATTTTTCCAAGAGGCAAAAAATTATAAAGTCCGGCTCCTACACTTTGAATAAAGCCAGCTCGAATTAAAAAGATATGACTTGGCAAAGTTGCATCATTTGGAGTCTCTTTTGTCGTTGGTATTAGCATTTTGGAAAATCTCATCTTAAACCTTTACTTTTGATATTTATCTGGATCTATATTTGTTGTATCAATTTCAAAAATCTCTTTGAAGCCTTCAATTAAGTTGCTTCCATCGCTTTCTTTTGAAATCTTTCTTAAATTTTTAGTAGGATTGTGCAAAAATTTATCAAAACTTTGAGCTACTAAATATTTTATATTTTCTTGATACTCTTTTGGAATAAAACCCTTTTTCAGAGCTCTTTTTACCTCATCTTCAACAATATCTTTTACGCAAAGTCTTATCTGTTTAATTACAGGCTCAACTGAAAGAGCTTGAAGCCATTTATAAAACTCTTCTGTATAATTTTCTACAATATCATAAGCTCTAATTGCTTGCTCTTGTCTTAATGCATAATTATTTTTTGAAATGCTTTGCAAATCATCAATTCTATAAATTGAGATATTTTTGTCTTCTATTTCTTCAATATCTCTTGGAATTGCAATATCAAACCATACTCTTTGAATTTCTTTATCTTCCAACATTTCTGATGTAATTATTGGTTTAGGAGAAGCTGTAGCACTAAATAAAAGTCTATATCGATTTATATAAACTTTGAGTCTTTCAAAACTACCGACTCTGACGTTTTCCCCTAATTCATTTGCTATTTTTTGGGCTTTTTCTTTATCTCTTGAGACCAAAAGTACATCAGCTCCGGCTCTAAGGAGATGTTTTGCTGTAAGTCTTCCCATCTCTCCGGTTCCAACTACAACTCCTGTCATTCCAGCAAGACTTCCATCCATAACTTCTACTGCTTGAGCTACTGCTACTGAAGCAATTGAGATGGGATTTTCTGAAATATTTGTAGCATTTCTTACTTTTGAAGCACACTTTAGAGCATAATTTAGGACTCTTTCAAGCTCTTTTGAAGCAGTACCATTTTGAGCTGACAGTTTAAAACCTTGTTTTACTTGTCCAGTAATTTGAGCTTCTCCAATTACTAAAGAATCCAGAGAAGAAACAACGCTAAAGAGGTGTTTTATTGCATCTTTATCCTCAAATTTTGCCGCACTTTTGACTAAAGCATGAAAATTTATTCCGCTTCTTCTACTAAGAAGTCCTAAAATTGCATGAAATGTTGCAAAGTTATCTTTTGAAGCTGTAACAATTTCAACTCTATTGCAAGTATTTATTACAAAAGCTTCTAGCATAAAATCAAACCCAAGAAGCGTATTTAAAAACTTTTTGATTTCCTCATCTGAATTAAAGGCCAGTTTTTCCCTAAGAGTTAAATCACATTGTTTGTGATTGAAGCTAACTATTTGATAATGCACTTTTAGTAGCTCCTTTCTATCATCTTCCTAGCAATTTCTTCTAACCTATACTCTCCAATTTTCGAAACAACTTCAATTGCCTCATCAACCAGAAGCTTTGCTTCCATAAAAAGATGCTCTAAAATACCTTTAGTTTGCATTTGAGTTCTAATCCAATTTTCTTCATCTTTTGTTAAATCTTTTTTATGTAAAGAAAGCAAAAATTTCTTATCTTTCTCATTTAATTGTTCATAAAGATAAATATAAGGAAGAGTTGTCTTTCCCTCCTTAAAATCAGCCATTGCCGGTTTTCCCAAAGTTGAACTACTTTGACTAATATCTAAAAGATCATCAATTATTTGGAAAGCAAGTCCTAAATTCTTTCCATAAAGTCTAAAATTTTCTTTTTGAGTCTCTTTCCCAGCAATAATTGCACTAGCCATGGCTGAAGCTTCAATTAAAGAGGCAGTTTTTTGATAGATCATCTTCATATAAAGTTCTTTATCTGAATTAAATTTTTCAGATAAAATTACATCAAGTCTTTCTCCAAGGCTAAGCTTTGTAACTGCATTTGAAATAATTTTTGCAACTCTTTTGTCTAGATCTACAAGCTCAAAGAAGCCTTTAGAGTATAAAATATCACCAAACATTATTGCAGTTTTTGTTCCAAAAGCGGTATTAATTGAGGGTTTCCCCCTTCTTAGAGTCGCATCATCTATTACATCATCATGAAGTAAGCTTGCAGCATGAATCATCTCTACAATTGAGGCTAGTTTTACAGCCTCTAGAGAATTTTGAGCAATTATTAAAATAAGTTTAGCTCTAAGTCTTTTACCTTTTGGAAGCGCTTGATAGAGATTTTTTACATCGCTTGAATCTAAATCTTCAATAAATTGTTCAATTCTCCTCTCTACTGCTTCTAACACAATCAAATCCTATTCACATTTTGAGACAATTTGTCCCACAGTTTCAATAAAAATAGAATTTTTACGATTTTCAATCTCTTCAGGAGATGTAGCAGGAAGAGAGACCACAGCTTTTTCATACTGCTCTTCTAAGCCATTTTCTTCTAAGATTTTTTCTGCAATTGCAAGCCTTTCTACCAATTTTTCAAGTTCAAGTTCTACAATATTTTCATTTGCACTTTTAATAATTTGAAAAAAATTTTCTTTTGGGGTTGTCATCATGAAATCATCATCATCAAATAGTTGCATCTTTAACTCCGCTAAAATTTTAAAAAGTATTATATCACTTTTGTTTTAGTTTAATATAGGAGTTTTTATGTTAGAGATATTTTTGGTTTTAATTAAAGGATTTATTATCAGCGTTGTTACATTTTTTGTAATTGGCTATCTCAAAAAATCTACTTATAAAATAAAAAAAGGAGATTTAAAATACACCTTTTCTTATTTCGTAATTGCTCTTTTGAATTTAACTTTTACTATTTTGCTTTGGTGGGTATTTTTGACAAAAAACTATAAAGAAGAGCTATCTCAAACTATCTCTTTGGTTGCTTTAATAATATTTTTTTCAGCTTCGAGTATCTATCTTTTGGCTGAGGGGTTATTTGCAAAAGGAAGATTTGATGATGAAAAAATCTATTATCAAACTATTTGGAGTGGTAAAAAAGAGCAAAGATGGCAAGATTTAATCTCAATCACCCCAAAAGACACTCTCTTTTGGTATGAATTTAAATTTAGAGATGATTCAAAGATGAGATTTTCTTACCTCTTAGGTGGGGTTGAGGAATTAATAAAGATTTCAAAAGAAAAACTTGCATAACTCATCTGATTTTTTTTAATTTTTTAGTTTTAGAGAGTTTAAAAATTTTTGATGGAGGAGATTTTTGTTTTAGGGGATAGATGATAATATCAGCTTTTGATGTTGCAAACTCTTCATCATAACCTTTACCAGTTAAGTTTGCTGAAGTAGTGTAGAGCCATTTGAGTCTTTCTAAAAGTAATAGATGCTCTTTATCTCTTACAATCCTAAAAGAGAATCCTCCAGGTAAAATAAAGCTAACTCTTTTTGCTCTTCTGACTCTTTTTCGATGAGGTTTTGGAACTTTTGCTTTTAACTCTTTTAAAGAAGCAAGAGCCATAATATACTCTTTCCCGCTTCTTTGTTTTGTTAAATTTAATCTTGTTTTTGATTTGCTCAAAAATCCAATTGCAGTATCAGTTGAGCTTAGAAAGAGGGTATCTTTCTTAAAAAGCTCTTGCATCTTTTAAGCCTTTAGATAATCTTGGATTGCTTTTGGCTCAATTTCACCTCTGCTTTTTAGCTCTTTGATTGCCAAAATTGTAGCTCTTGCTGCTGCAATTGTTGTAAAGTATGCCACAGAGTTTGCAAGGACAGATTGGCGAATCTTTTTAGCATCTGCTTTGCTTGCTTTATTGTCGCTTGTATTAATTACAAGAGCAATTTCTTCATTTTTTATCATATCATCGATATTTGGCCGCCCTTCACTAATCTTTAGCACTCTTGTAGATTTTACTCCAGCTTTTTGAAGCACTTGATGAGTCCCTTTGGTTGCGACTATCTCAAATCCAAGCTCTTCAAAAGCTTTTCCAATCTCTCCAGCATAAGGTTTATCAAGCTCAGTCAAAGAGATAAAGACTTTTCCTGAAAGTGGTATACTATTTTTAGAGGCAAATTGGCTCTTTGCAAAACTCATCCCAAAACTACTACTAATTCCCATAACTTCTCCGGTTGATTTCATCTCTGGACCTAAAATTAAGTCTGAGCCTGGAAGCTTATTAAATGGAAAAACTGCCTCTTTTACTGCAATATGATTTTTCAAAATTGGCTCCATCGGGTCTGCTTCAAAGTTTACTACTTCAAAGCTATCATAAAACTTCAAAGCCTCTTTTAAATTACCTTGAACCATAACTCTTGTTGCAACTTTTGCCATTGGCACACCAGTTGCTTTTGAGACAAATGGCACTGTTCTACTTGCTCTTGGGTTTACTTCGATGAGGTAGATTTCATTTTGATAAATTGCATACTGGATATTTAAAAGTCCAACTACTCCAAGTCCAAGGGCAATCTCTTTGGTTTGAGTTTTGATTTTGTTTAACAACTCCTCTTCAACTGAGACAGCCGGAAGTGAACAAGCACTATCTCCAGAGTGAATACCTGCTTCTTCGATATGCTGCATAATTGCCCCAATGTAAACCTCTTTCCCATCACTTATTGCATCAACATCAAGCTCAATTGCATTATTTAAAAATTTATCAATCAAAACTGGAGAATCATTTGAGACCTCAACAGCTTCAGCCATATACTCTTTTAGTTCATTATCGTTATAGACTGTTCTCATTGCTCTTCCACCAAGCACAAAGCTTGGGCGAACAAGCACAGGATATCCAATTTTGTTTGCAATTGTTATTGCTTCTTCTTTTGTTGTAGCAGTTCCATTTGCCGGTTGTTTTAGTCCAAGTTTGGTGATAAACGAGGCAAATTTTTCTCTATCTTCAGCCATATCGATAACTTTTGCTGGAGTTCCAATAATTTTTGCTCCAATTGCAGTTAAATTTTTGGCAAGTTTTAGTGGAGTCTGTCCCCCAAAATGCACTATCACTCCATCTGGCTCTTCAGTTTCAATTACACTTCTTACATGCTCAAAATCGATTGGCTCAAAGTATAAAATATCGCTTGTATCATAATCGGTTGAGACAGTTTCAGGATTGCAGTTATACATAATTGATTCAAGCCCCAAATCCTTCAGAGCAAAAGCAGCATGCACACAGCAGTAATCAAACTCAATTCCTTGTCCAATTCTATTTGGACCTCCTCCAATTACAAGCACTTTTTTTGAGCTTTTTTGAGCTTTTCTTCCGCTATCAATTGGGCTAATATTGGTTGTAGAATAAAGATATGGAGTCAAAGCTTTAAATTCAGCAGCACAAGTATCTACTTCGTTATATTGGTGGATGATTGAGTGCTTCTTTCTTGCTGAGTAGATATCATTTTCATTTAGATTGAGTCCCTCTTTTTTATTGATTACTTTTGCAATCATAGCATCAGAGAATCCATTTGCCTTTAACTCTCTAAGTTTTGTAGGATTGTTTAAGATTTCAAGCTCAATTTCAGCCTCTAATTTTGCAAGCTCTTCAAACTGATACAAAAACCATCTATCAATTTTACAAAGCTCATAAATTTCATCTACACTCTTTCCTCTTCTAAAAGCTTCAAAGATATATCTGACTCTATTCTCATTTGCTCTTCTAATCTCTCTTAAAAGCTCTTCTTCATCACACTTAATCTCATCAAACCCAACTAATCCAGTCTCAAGAGAGACAAGTGCTTTTTGGAAAGACTCCTTGAAAGTTCTTCCAATGCTCATTACTTCTCCTACACTCTTCATTGCAGTTGTTAAGGTAGAGTCTGCCATTGGAAACTTTTCAAATGTAAATCTTGGAATCTTAGTTACAATATAATCAATTACAGGCTCAAAACTTGCTGGAGTGCCGGTAATATCATTTTTTATCTCATCAAGTGTAAATCCAACAGCAAGCAAAGTTGCAACCTTTGCAATTGGATAACCTGTTGCTTTGGAAGCAAGTGCTGAGCTTCTACTAACTCTTGGGTTCATCTCAATTACAATCATTCTTCCAGTTTTTGGATTTACTGCAAACTGGACATTGCTCCCTCCAGTATCTACACCGATTTCTCTTAAAATTGCAAAGGAGGCATCTCTCATTCTTTGATACTCTTTGTCTGTTAGAGTCAAAGCTGGAGCAATTGTAATGCTATCACCTGTATGAACTCCCATTGGATCTAAGTTTTCGATGGAGCAGACAATAATACAGTTATCCTCTTTGTCTCTGATAACTTCCATCTCATACTCTTTCCAACCAAGCAAAGACTCTTCAATTAATATCTCACTAATTGGACTTGCCTCAAGTCCACCTTTTGCGATTGCTTTAAACTCGTCCATATTGTAAGCAACCCCGCTTCCACCACCAGCAAGAGTGTAAGAGGCTCGAATAATTAGAGGAAATCCAATCTCTTTTGCAGCCAAGATTGCTTCATCAAGATTGTAAGCATACTTTGATTTTGGCAAATCCATCCCAATTTTTTGCATCGCCTCTTTAAAGGCTTGTCTATCTTCTCCCTTTTTGATTGCTTCTGGGTTTGCTCCAAGGAATTTTACCCCTTCAAGCATTCCAGATTCATACATCTTCATTGCCACATTTAAAGCAGTCTGCCCTCCCATTGTTGGCAAAATTGCATCAATTTTCTCTTTTTTGATAATTTTTGAAATAATCTCTGGTTCGATTGGTTCAATATAAGTTCTATCGGCAAACTCAGGGTCAGTCATAATAGTTGCTGGATTTGAATTGATTAAAACAACTCTATATCCAAGCTCTTTTAGAGTCTTTGCTGCTTGAGTGCCAGAGTAGTCAAATTCACAAGCCTGACCAATTACAATTGGGCCTGAGCCAATTAGAAGAATAGTTTTTATATCTGTTCTTTTGGGCATTAGTAAATACCTTTCTTTTTAGTTTGAAATTATACTTAAAATTGTATAAACCATTATCTAAAAGAAAGAGTTTAGGTCTAATTTTCTAAACTCTTAAAATATCAAATGGAGATGGTTTTTTCTTCTCTTTTGGAGGAGGCGGCGGTGGAGGAGGTGGTGGAAGTTTTGGCACCTCTTTTTTGTGAATCTTTTTTGGTTTTTGATGCACTCTTGGCTTAGGTTTTTTTGGTTTTGGTTTTTTCTTTGGTTTTGGCTTTGCTTTTGGTTTTGGTTTTTTGGGTTGTTTTGGCTTTGGAGGCGACGGAGGTGGAGCTGTAATTATAGCTGGCTCTTCTACTGGAATTTCAAATTCTGTTGGATCAAAATGTTCCTCTTTTGTTTGATTTGTAACTGGAATACTAGTTAGATTTCTCTCTTCTTGGAGTGGAGGTTGATTTTTGTAAGGGTATTCTTGATCCGGGAAAGAACTATTTTTATCATAATAAGAGACTAAATAAGGTGTCGGATCTAAAATTAATAAAAAGATATTTGGATGCATAGTATCAGCAAAAACTTTTATTGTTGCAACTTTGTAACTTTCTTCTATTGATACGTTTGTTACTACTCCAACTGGAACATGAGCAAAAAATATTCCATCAAGTCCGCTTGTTTGGACATGATCCCCAACTTTTACATCTGCCCATTTTGGAATAAATTTTACAACCATACTTTTGTAATCTTTTCCAAATGCAACTCCTGGATACCTTTTTTTGCCTACACTTACACTAAATGTACATTCTGGATTTGAGACTAAATATCCATAAAGGTGTCCATCTTCTAATCTTGCAACTCCTGCTACCTGCTCTTTTTGAATAAGCCCATAAATTTTAGAGCTATTTAATTCATAATTTCTAGGTAAACTTAAAAGAACTTGATCAAATTTATTCAATTTTACATAACTAATTGTATCCACCAAAGCTACATTTTTATAAGGAAGCTTTCTAAGCGATGGAATTAATTGATATAAATTAGAAAGTTGTTTTATATAATGTGTTTGATCAAAAAGATATTTTCTTAAAACTCTATTTTCTCTAGTTAATTTATCAATTTGCTCTTTTTGAGAGAGATAACTTTTACTTTTATTTTCTATTTCTTGAGTAAATTCTTTGTAAGCTATTCTGATTGGATTGATGAAATCTAGAACCATTCTTTGAAATCCACTATTATTTTTGCCGGTTAAAATTAAAAGAACAATTATTAAAATAATTATTAAAGTTATCCTTGATTTCATCACTTCTCCAAAAGATCAAAAAGATCTACTTGTTTCTTAATTTTTAGCGATTATACTAAACTTTTTGGAGACTAGAGCTTATTCTTGGAAGTCAAAAAAAGAATATTTTACTCAGATTATTAGGAACTATTTTTATTCATTTGGGTATAATCCAAAGCAAAATTTAAGATCAAAAAAGGTTTAGGAAGTGAGTAAGAATACTATTATTGGTTATTTGTGTGATGGAGAAATTGTTGATACTCAATCGATAAAAGATCCTAGCAGTTGTAAAGAGATTGAGTTTGGAAATTCAAAAGAGGCTTTAGATATTATTAGACACTCTACTGCACATTTAATGGCACAAGCAATCAAGGAACTCTATCCAGATGCTAAATTTTTTGTAGGTCCAGTTGTAGAAGAAGGATTCTACTATGATTTTAAAACTTCTGAGAAAATTACAGAAGAAGATCTTAAAAAAATAGAGAAAAAGATGAAAGAGCTTGCAAAAAAAGGATTTGAAATTACAAAGTATGAAATTAGCAAAGATGAAGCTCTTAAAAAATTTGAATCTGATGAATTAAAACAAGCAGTTTTAAAAAATATTCCTGCTCAAAATGTATCAATTTATAAACAAGGAGAGTTTGAAGATCTCTGTAGAGGACCTCATGTACCTTCAACCAAACTTTTACAAAATTTTAAACTTACAAAAGTTGCTGGAGCTTATCTTGGAGGAGATGAAAAAGCTGAGATGCTAACTAGGATTTATGGAATAGCATTTGCAGACAAAGAGAGCTTAAAAGCTTATTTAAAAATGTTGGAAGAAGCCAAAAAAAGAGATCATAGAAAGCTTGGAAAAGAGATGGAGCTTTTTATGTTTGATGAAGAAGCAGGAGCTGGACTTCCTTTTTGGATGCCAAAGGGAGCAAGGCTTCGCTCAAAATTAGAGCAAATTCTTTGGAAAGCTCATAGAATAAGAGGGTATGAACCAGTAAGAGGCCCAGAAATTTTAAAAGCAAATATGTGGAGAACTAGCGGGCATTATGCTTGTTATGGCGAAAATATGTATCTAACAGAAATTGATTCTCAAGAGTATGGTTTAAAACCTATGAATTGCATTGGACATATCTTAATTTATAAACAATCTGTAAAAAGTTATAGAGATTTGCCGCTAAAATATTTTGAATATGGGGTTGTTCATCGCCATGAAAAAAGCGGAGTACTTCATGGACTTTTAAGAGTTAGAGAGTTTACTCAAGATGATGCCCATATTTTTTGTACTCCAGAACAAATCAAAGATGTTGTTTTAGAAGTTATTGAGTTTGTAGATGCTGTTATGAAGAAGTTTGGATTTGATTATTCAATGGAAATTTCCACTAAACCTCAAAAAGCAATTGGGGATGATGAGGTTTGGGAGATTGCCACAAAAGCTTTAAAGGATGCTTTGGATGAAAATGGTCTAAGTTATGGAATTGATGAAGGTGGTGGAGCTTTTTATGGACCTAAAATTGACGTAAAAATTACTGATGCAATTGGAAGAAAGTGGCAGTGTGGAACTGTGCAAGTAGATTTTAATTTGCCAGAAAGATTTAATATAGAGTATGTGGCAGAAGATAATACTAGGAAACGTCCTGTAATGATTCACAGAGCAATTCTTGGAAGTTTTGAGAGATTTATTGCCATTTTAACAGAACATTATGCTGGAGAATTTCCGACATTTATTGCTCCAACTCAAGTTATTTTTGTACCAATTGCACCTTCTCATTTGGAGTATGCTAAAGAGCTTCAAAAGGAATTGATAGAGTTAAATATTGATTCTGAAATTTATGATAAAAGTGAATCTTTAAATAAGAGAATTAGAACAGCAGAAAAGCAAAGAGTCCCATATGTAGCAATTATCGGGGATGAAGAGGTTAAAAACAACACAATTGCAATTAGAGATAGAAGAAAAAAGAGCCAATATAATTTAACTAAAGATAAATTTATGTTACAATTAAGTGAAGATCTTAAGGAAGGGAAAATTTGAGTAAACAAAGAGGTAAAGGTAGAAGAAAAGATGATGGCGTTATTATGAATGAAGCCATCAGAGCAAGGGAACTTAGAGTAATTGGTGAGAATAAAGAGCAATATGGAATTATTCCAAGAGAAGTGGCTTTGGAATTAGCAGAAGAGCAAGGACTTGATTTGGTTTTACTCTCTGCTGATGCAAATCCTCCAGTTGCCAAAATAATGGATTATGGCAAACATAAATATCAGATGGAAAAAAAGAGGAAAGAGGCCAAAAAAAATCAAAAAAAGATTGAAGTTAAGGAGGTAAAATTCTCCTGTAAAATTGCTCAAAATGATATAGATTATAAAGTTAAACATGCAAGAGAGTTTCTTGAAAAAGGAAAGCATGTAAAACTTAGAGTTTTCTTAAGAGGAAGAGAGATGTCTACTCCAGAACTTGGAGTAGAAGTTTTGAATAAAGTTTGGCCTATGATTGAAGATGTAGGTGTAAAAGAAAAAGAACCTCATCAAGAAGGAAGATATATAACAATGTATGTAACTCCCAAAAAAGATAAAAAAGATAAATAATAAACTACTATTCAACTCCCAAATCTTTTTGGGAGATTTTACTTAATCTGCAAAAAATAACATAAAACTCTTCTAAGCTAATCCAATATTTGTTAGAATTCGCAAAAACTTTTATAAATTTAATAATTTTTTAAAGGAACTTTATGATAAGCACAGTAAATTTGACAAAAAGGTATGGCAAAAGAGTTTTGTTTGAAAATATCAATATCTCTTTGGATAGAGGAAAGAGATATGGTTTAATTGGAGCAAATGGAGCTGGAAAATCTACTTTTATGAAAATTTTAGCAGGTGAAATTGAACCAAGTGAAGGTGAAGTTATAATTCAACCTGGAGCAAAGCTTGGAGTTTTAGGGCAAAATCAATTTGCTTTTGAAGATTTTACTCTAAAAGATGCTGTTTTGTATGGAAATAAAAGGCTCTATGATGCAATAAAAGAGAAAGAAAAACTCTATTTAGAGGGAAATTTTGATGATGAAGCAATAAATAATCGTTTAGCAGAACTTGAAATGATTTGTGTAGAAGAAGATCCAACTTATGAAGCTGAAGTTAAAATAGAAAAACTTCTAACTGCACTTGGATTTCCAGTAGAAATGCATGATAATTTAATGAGTTCAATCACAGGTGGCGATAAATTTAAAATACTTCTTGCTCAAGTTCTATTTTTAAATCCAGATATTTTGCTTCTTGATGAACCAACAAATAACCTTGATATGGAAACAATTGCTTGGCTTGAAGAAGAATTAAAAAGATTTGAAGGGGTCTTGGTAGTAATTTCTCACGATAGACACTTTTTAAATGCTGTAGTAACAAATATTTTAGATTTAGATTTTCAAACTATTAGAGAATTTAGCGGTAATTATGATGAGTGGTATATTGCCGCAAATTTAATTGCAAAACAAAAAGAGGCCGAAAGAGCTAAAAAGCTTAAAGAAAAGGCTGAACTTGAAAAATTTATTGCACGATTTAGTGCAAATGCATCAAAAGCAAAACAAGCAACAAGCCGTCAAAAACAACTTGAGAAGTTAAATATTGAAGAGATAAAACTCTCTAGTAGAAGAGATCCATCGATTGTTTTTAAACCAAATAGAGAGATTGGAAATGAAGTTTTAGAGGTTGAAAATTTATCTAAAAGTTATGAAGATCTAAAAGTATTTGAAAATTTAAGCTTTAAACTGGAAAAAGGAGACAAAGTTGCTTTAATTGGGACAAATGGGGTTGGAAAAACTACATTGATTGAAATTTTAATGGGAAATTTAAAAGCAGACAGTGGAAATTTTAAGTGGGGACAGACAATTCATACAAGTTACTTTCCACAAAATACTACAGATATTTTAAATAGTGATGAAAAACTTTATGAGTGGATACAAAGTCATAATAAAAAGTGGCATATTGATGAAATTAGAAAAGCTTTAGGAAGAATGCTTTTTTCTGGAGAAGAACAAGAAAAGAGTGTAAAAAATTGCTCAGGAGGAGAAAAACATAGATTAATGCTTAGTAAAATGATGATGGATAATGCAAACTTTTTGGTACTTGATGAACCAAATAACCATTTAGACTTAGAATCAATTGTAGCACTTGGAGAAGCTCTTCATAAATATCAAGGTGGAGTAATTTGTGTAACACATGATAGAGAGTTAATTGATGCTTTTGCAAATAGAATTATAAAGCTAAATGAAGATGGAAGTATTATTGATTTTAGAGGAAATTATGAAGAGTTTATAGAAAGATATCAAAACTCTTAAAATACCTTATTTTGGCTATTTTGAAGCTTTGTTTAAAGTAGGATTTAGAGTAAATACTTTAGAGTTTTTTCAGATAAAAACTCTTTTTACTCTCCTTTTTAAGAAAAGTTGCGATTATACCCATTTTTTTATAAAAAATGGCTAAAAAGATCTTTAGTTTTCTTAAAATTTAAATTTTAAGGATGTATAATTTAAATATATACCAAAGGAAAGGGTCTATTAAATGAAAAGATTATTTGCGCTTATTATTATAAGTGTGGCTTTGTATGGAGATATTGGAGGTTTGGTTTTCAAAGATTATAATCTAAATGGAAAACTTGATAAAGAAGATAGCCCAGTTTCAAATATTCCTTTAAAAGCTATCTGTAGTGATGGAAATGTCTATACAACAACAACTAAAGAAAAAGGGCAATATTTATTTACAATTCCAGGCAGTTTAAGATGTAGAGTTGAGATAGATAATAGTTTGAATTGGATAAGTAGTGCAAATAATGGAGTAGGAAATGCTTCTGGATTTATAAGTTTTGTAGAAAATGGAAATTTGAAGCATAATATTTCTATTTCTTCAATCTCATCTTATTGTCAAAAAAATCCAAAAGTATTAATTACAGCTTTGCCTGGAGGAAGCATTTGCAATGCTGGTGCTCCACAAGAGCATGGAGCTTTATTTAATCTTCCAACACCTAAAATAGGAACTTTTGACAAAGATTTTACAAAAAGAGAATCTCTTAAAAAAAGAAAAGAAATTGGAGCAGTCTGGGGACTTGCTTATGATAAGATAAATAAAAATATTTTTGTTGCATCTGTAATAAAAAGATATGTTCCACTTTTGCACGGTTGTAAAGATGAAGATAAAAATCAAAATGGGTGTGCTGGAAGAATCTATAAAATTTCAAATGATGGAAAAGGGGAGGTAAAACTTTTAACTGACCTTGGAAATAGTGAAGTTGGATATATTTTAAAAGAAAAAAGAGATTATGATGGTACAAGTAAACAGATGGATAAAGAAGTTGTTCCTCTTGCAGGAAGAGCTGGGCTTGGAGATTTAGAAATTAGTGAAGATGGAAAATATCTTTATACAATTAACTTATATAAAAAAGAGTTAATCAAAATTGATAGTTCAACTGGGGAGATCATTTTTAAGAAGAAGATCCCAAATCCTTATGCAAAAGAGTGTAAAAATGAGAAGGTAAGACCTTGGGCTTTAAAAGTTTTGGATGGAAATGTTTTTATTGGATCTGTGTGTGAGAATAAAATTAGCAATGGATATCCATTAGAAGCAGATCATACTGGAGAGCTTGGGGCTGCAATTCAGAAGTTTGATGGAGAAAATTTTACTCTCTTTGCAATGACAAATACTCTTAATTATCTTAAGCCAAGACCTTATGATCCAGAAAAACCAAATGCAGAGCCTCCTAGCCAAATTGATCAAAATAACAATTGGGAAGATAAAGATGATTACAATCAGCCAATGCTTACAGATATTGAATTTGACAATGCCAGAAATTTAATTTTAGCTTATACTGACAGAGGGGCTTTTATCAGAAATAGAGGAAACTCAAGTGGAGATTTAAGAAGAATGTGTAAAAACCCTGATGGGACTTATACTGATGAAAGCACTGGGGTTGCAAAAACAGATTGTCCATCTACCATGCATAGATATAGAAAAAATGGAAAGATGTTTTATGAGTTTTATGTAGGTGATTTTTATGATGAATTTAATAATCAATATGGAGCCAAAGGACATCCAGAAACTGCTGCTGGTTCTGTTGCTATGAGACCAGGAGATAGTAATCTTTATCTTGGAATGGTAGATTCTACTGCATCTTATGAACCAGGTTCAATTGGAATTTTAAGTAATGAAACTGGAGAAAAATTAGCAGCACAAGCATTGATTAATCCTGCAAAAGTTTCAAATGGAGGAGAAAGAGAACTTTATGGCTCAAAAGCTGGAGGAATTGGAGATATTGAGCTTCTTTGTGATTTAGCACCAGCTGAAATTGGGAATTATATTTGGGAAGATACAAATGAAAATGGAATTCAAGATCCAGATGAATATGGAATTTGTGGAGTAAAAGTAAAACTCTTTTTAGGAAAAAATTGTAGTGGTACAGAAATTGGAGAAGCTACTACAAATAGTAATGGAGAGTACTACTTTGGAGGTGTGAATAATACAAACCTCAAAAAAGGCTTTAAAATTGAACCAGATAAAGAGTATAGCATCTGTATTCCTCTTGTAGATAGAGCTTTGGATAATATGGCTTTAACTAAAAGAGATGTTGGAGGAGAAGATTTAGATAGAATTGATAGTGATGCTAAAGATGATGGAAACGGATATGCAAAAATTAACTTTAAAACTGATAAAGCAAATAGATCAAATCATACTTTAGATGCTGGATTTGTTCCAAATACTAAAGCTTCTCTTGGGGGGAAAGTTTGGAATGATGAAAATAAAAATGGAATCCAAGATGATAATGAGCTAGGAGTAGTTGGTGTAAGGGTAAATCTTTTTAAATCTGATGGAACAAAGATAGATACTACAACAACAAATAGTGCTGGGAAATATCTTTTTGAAGGATTAGAGGCTGGAGAATATTATGTGGTCTTTGATTTAAATTCAATTCCAAAAGATTTTAAAGTTTCTCCAAAAGATGTTGGAGGAGATGATAATTTAGATTCAGATGCTGATCCTAAAACTGGAAAGACTCCTGCTACTACATTAGAAGCTGGAGAGAGCGATTTAAGTTGGGATATGGGAATTTATAAAGAAAGCATTGAACCAAAATATTGCATTGGAGATTTTGTCTGGGAAGACAGCAACAAAAATGGAATTCAAGATAGCACAGAAAAAGGTGTAGGTGGAGTTAAACTTAAACTTCTTCCAACAAATGCTACAACTACAACTAACTCAAATGGAAAGTATAGTTTTTGTAATCTAAAAAAAGGAGAGTATAAAGTAGAAGTTATTTCAATTCCAAATGGTTTTGCTCTTACTAAGCCAAATGCTGGAGATGATAATAAAGACTCAGATATAAATCCAGCAACAAGACTAAGTCAAAATGTCACAATAAATGATAAAAATATTACAAATTTAGATGTAGGAATCTATAAACTTCCTGAACCAAAATATTGCATTGGAGATTTTGTCTGGGAAGACAGTAACAAAAATGGAATTCAAGATAGTACAGAAAAAGGTGTAGGTGGAGTTAAATTAATCCTACTTCCAGTGAATAAAACTACAACAACTGATTCAAGTGGAATTTACCACTTCTGTGATCTTAAAAAGGGAGATTATTGGATTCAAGTAGATAAAAACTCTCTACCAAATGGATATTTTATTGGTCCAAAAGGAATGGGAGAAGATCCAAATAAAGATTCAGATATCAATCCAATGAATGCAAAAAGTGACAAAATCTCTTTAAAGGATAAAAATATTACAAATATTGATTTGGGATTGATTGTTTGTGGGGATGGAAGCAATAGTATTACAAATAATAACTCTTCTTATTGTACAGGACCTGGATGTAATACGCCAGTTACTTCTGGAGATAATACAAAACATGTAATTAACGATACCAAAAATGACAATGAACCACCTCAAGTTAAAATTGCAAAAATTGATATAGAAAAACATACAAACAAACAAGATGCAGATACAAAAGAACAAGCTGTTCCTTTAATTGATGGAGACAGTATTACTTGGGAATACATTGTAGCAAACATTGGAGATGATGCAATTGATAATATTAAAGTTGTAGATGATAAGGAAGGAACGATTACTTGTCCAAAAACATCTCTTGCTCCAGCAACTAGAATGATTTGTACTAAAAAGGGAAGTGCAAAATATGAAGAGTATAAAAATACTGCAACTGTTACTGGAAAAGCAAGAAGTACTGGGGTAATTGTAAAAGATCAAGATAGTAGCTGTTATCGAACTAGATATATTATTGGAAGCCATTTTTGGATTGATAAAAATAAAAATGGAATTTATGAGGAGGGAATTGATGAACCAATTCCAAATGCTTTAATAGAGCTTTTTGATGGAAATGGAAATAAAATAGCTCAAACTAGAACAAATGCAAAAGGTGAATATCACTTCTATGTTAAAGCTGGAAGCTATTATGTAAGATTCCATCTTCCAGAAAAATATAAAGAAAAAGGGTATGTGTTTGAAACTCCAAAAGGAAATGATGATAATAATATCAATGCAAACAATGCAAATGAGCAAGGTTTCACCCGTTTAGTAACTGTTGGACCAAATGCAGATGATAGGCATAAAACTGAAAATTTAACTTTAGATGCTGCAATTGATTGCGGGTGTGATGCTCCTGGAATTGATCAAGGAAGTGGAGATGCTTTGAGTAAATTTGCCGCTTTTGTCATGATTATTTTGACACTTTTTATGGCTCTTTTGGAAATAAATAGAAGAAGAGTTTAAAAATTCTCGCCTTTTGGCGGGAGCTTAATAAAAGCTTAAAAGTGTTTATTTCTGTATAAATCTTCAATTTTTTTTATCTTTTTTCTAAAAAACTCTTTCTTTTTTCATAAAAATATAGTAATATTTAAATATTAGATGTATTTTCATCTATAAAACCTTAAAAAGTTTGAGGAGAGAGGATAGCATTGTTGGCTATTTCTCATAAAAATAGCTTGCCAATAATTTGGTTAATTAAAATTAAAGCCAAACCTATCGCGAGGTAGGGACGGAAAGCCACGGGTCTCTAGTAGATAGCCGGGCTGCCTCTTTGAGATGGGAGTAAAACATCTTTGCTTCTTCATCTACCTTCCTTGTTTGGCTTTCTTATTACTTTTTTAAGGAATTTTTAAATTTGAATAAGGATTTGTTATGAAGTTTTCAAAATCTTTTAGAAATATTTTACTTGGATCATGGATTTTTGCTCTATTTTTAAGTGGGTGTGGTGGTGGAGGATCTAGTAATTCTAGCTCTTTAGATACTTCAAAAAATACTCCTCTTACAACTCAACAAACCACACCTCAAAAAACAGCTTCTGGAGAGATTGGATTTGGGAAATATATTGATGAACCAGTAGAGGGGATTTCGTATATTTGCGGAGAAATAGAAGGAGTTACTAACGAATTTGGAGAATTTAACTATGAAGTTGGAAAAGAGTGTACATTAAAAATTGGGGATCTACTTTTAAGAAAAATAGATAAATCAAAATTAAATAAAGATGAAGTAATTATTCAAGAGACAAAAATAAAAATATCTCAACTTTTAAGATCTTTAAATATTTCTCAAAATCCTGATTTAATTAAAGTCGATAATCTCCTTGCAAAAGAGTTTAAAGGAGAAGAGTTTCAAAAAAGTATTGATGAGGTAAATATCACAAAATTAATTCAAAAAGCACAAGCAAAATTAAAAGAAAAAGGAATTAAAACAGAAGAGGTTAAGATAGTTAGTCAAGAAGAAGCCAAAAAACATCTTTTAGAAAGTTACAAAAAATATTCTAAAGAGGATAATTTTGTTTTAGCAGATGAAAATACAGAAATTTTTAAAGATCAAAATAAGGATAAAATCTCTTTAAAAGATTCAAAAAAAGAAGATAAAACTTCTAAAAAACCTTTAAAAAAATCATCTTTAGCTGCTGCGAATACTTTGGAAGATTCTTCTATTCAAAAAAGAGAAGAAACTATTTCTAAAAAAGTAGAAGATTACTCTTACATTCCAAAAAAAGAAGAACTCACCAATAGAATGATTGTAAAGTTTTTAAATATGACAACTTTTGGTTCAACTCCTAAACTAGTTGAGGAGGTAAAAGAAAAGGGAGTTATAAAATGGCTTGATGATCAATTAAATATGAAATATGATCATAAAAAAGAGAGTATTTTAAGAAGATTGATTAAAATGGCTTTGGATATTGATTCAAACAAATATAATAAATCAAATAAATGCTCAATGGATGACTGGTTTAAAGAGAACTCTTCTTGTCACTTCAATCAAGGTTTAGGTGGTGGAAGCATTTTACTTAGATTGAATGGATCAGCAATTTTTAATGCACATTTAAGTTATGAAGATCAAGTAAGACAAAGAGTAGCTTATGCTCTTAGTCAAATTATTGTAGTTTCTCAATCAAATGATGCATTTTTCACATATCATGCAGAAGCACTTTCAAACTATTATGATATTTTAGAAAAAGATGCCTTTGGAAAATATGGAGATTTGCTTTATGATATCTCTCTTTCTCCTGGAATGGGTGTGTATCTTTCATTTATTAATAACCAAAAAGCTCATGAAGATCCAAATACACATACAATGATTTATCCAGACGAAAATTATGGAAGAGAAATTATGCAACTTTTTTCTATTGGACTTTTTGAGTTAAATATAGATGGAACAATTAAAAGAGTAAATGGCAAAAGAGTTGCAACTTATGTCCAAGATGATGTGATGAATATGTCAAGAGTCTTTACTGGACTTAGAGCAAATAATTCTACTTTTAATAAACCTTATACAAAAGGTGATTTAACAAGACCTATGGTTTGTGAAATGGAGTATCACGATACAGAACCTAAAAAAGTTTTAGGTCAAACTCTTCCTGGCGGAAATGATTGCTATCAAGATATAAGAGCAGCAATTAATCTTTTGATGAATCATCCAAATGCAGCTCCGTTTATCTCAAAAAAACTTATTATGAGACTTACAAAATCAAATCCAACTACAGCTTATGTTCAAAGAGTTGCAGAAACTTTTAAAAATAGTAATGGAGATTTGAAAAAAACTGTAAGAGCAATCTATTTAGATCCTGAAATTTGGGAGGATATCAAAGCTGATAGAGGAGTTAAAGTAAAAGAGGTTTATATTGCCTTTACTGGACTTTTAAGAGGAATTGATGCAAAACCTGTTCCAGTAGTTTCTTGGGGAAGAACAAAAATTAATAATCCAGGATTTTTCTCCAATGGTCTTTATGATAAATTAGGGCAATGGCCAACAACATCTCCTAGTGTATTTAATTTTTATAGTGATGATTTTACTCCAGATGATTCTGAATTTAAAATTAGAGGTTTTGTTGCTCCAGAAACTGAAATTTTTACAGCAGGTTATAATGTAAAGTTAATGAATATGATAAATGAAATTTTAATTTATAATAATGTGCAATTTAGGAGATCTGATCCAAATGAACATCCAGAGAGATTTAGTTCTAACTATGTTAGATTTTATGTAGAGTACAAAGATATTTTGGATGTTTTTAAGAAAAATGGTTTTGGAGAAGAATTAGACCAAGGATCTGGAGATAAAAAGATAAAAGAAAAAGTAACTGAAAAGGTAGTAGATTATATTTGTATGAAATTTTTGGGCAAAAAGCTTCCTCCTCAAAAAAGAGATCTTTTAATTAATACTTACAAAAATGCACCTTGGGCAAAAAAAGGTAATCACGATACAATGTATATGGAAGCAAGATTAAATGAGCATTGGATTAGAAATATCATAAGAGATATTTTCTTTATGGCTGATTATATGGTACAGTAAAGGAGAAAATTATGAAAAAGTTTAACAGAAGAGATTTTTTTAAATTTGCAGGAGGAGTGACACTTTCTTCTTTTGTTTTTCCAGATGAATTGTTGGCAAATGATGGAAAAGACTTTAATGATTATAAAGTTTTAGTAGTTGTAGATATGATGGGTGGAAATGATGCTTTAAATATGTTTATTCCAGCAGATGGTAGAAGTGGAATTTCTACTGGATATGAAGCTTATGCAAATAATAGAACCGATATTACAAAGGTTCAAGATAATAATTTGATGGGAGAGTTAAGAAATAAAATTGATAGTGATGGATATTTAGCCTTTAATGGTGGAAGCAATAACCCATACTATGCAAATAAAAGTATAAAAAAAAGTTATGTAAAGGGATTTTATCTTTTGGATCGTAATGGGTTTGATGGGAAAGTTGCAATCAATCCAATGATGCCAGAACTTGCCTATTGGCTTGATAGAGGCAAAGGAGCTATAATTCAAAATGTAGGAGTGATTCCTGAACTTGCTACAAAAGAGGAGTTAAAATCTAATAAAAAAAGAAAACCTCCTTTCATTTTTGCCCATGATGCTCAAAATATTTTAATGAAAACAGGACAAGCAAGTTCTGTAACAGTACCTACAGGATGGCTTGGAAGAGTTGCAGATGAGTGGGAAGGTTTAAATGGAGGAAGTGGGGTTTATAAGATGAATATAAACCTCTCTCCTTTTGGTAGATTTAAAATGTTTTTTGGAAACAAAACAGTTCCAATGACAATAGGAGTGCATGGTCCATCAAATTATGTAAATTTAAACAAAAACTTGCATCTTCAACTTGCAGATCTTAGTCAATCAGAAGGAATCTTTCCTTCTCTTTATGGAAAACTAAAAAGTGATATTATAAATCAAGTAAGTGAGACAGTTTCTGATTGGAATGGAGTAAGTGGTTCAAATGATATCTTCAAAGATTTAAAAGATAGTTATGGTCTTTCCTTTTATAATAATGGTAAAACAATCAAATTGCCTAATCAAGATCTTTTGGGATTTGAAGAAGGAATTCATGCAAATCAGGTTGAATACTTCACAACAGCGGCAAGATTGATTGAAATTGGAAGAAGAAAAGGATTTAAAAGATTAGCAATTGCAATTGCAGTTGGAGGCTATGATAATCATGCTTATCAATCAACTTTCCATCCAAAAGCAATTAGAAGCGTAAGCCTTGGAATTGATAGATTTATGAGAGCGATGGAGGCTCTTGGCTTAAGCGATAATGTGACTTTATTTACTGTTAGTGAATTTGCAAGAAGTGCCTCAAGTAATAAAGATGGAACAGATCATGCTTGGGGTGGAGCTTATACTGTTTTAGGAGGAGCAGTTAAGAGTGGAGTTTATGGAGAGTATCCAGATTTAACTTTAGGAGGAGACCAAGATTATGGAAGAAGGGGACTTTTAATTCCTACAATCTCTTTTACTCAATATTATGCAACACTTTTAAAATGGTTTGGAGCTGATGAGAGAGTTTTAAATATCGCTCTTCCAGAACTTAGAAATTTTAAAGTAAAAGACTTAGGATTTATGAGTTAATTTAATAATACTTTTGGCAACTTTTATTGAACTAATCCAGGCAAAATGGAGATTAAAACCTCCTCTTTGCCCACAAACATCTAAAACTTCTCCACAAAAAAATAGATTTTTTACTCTTTTTGACTCTAATGTTTTTGGAGAAATATCTTTTAATTCTACTCCACCAAGAGCAACTTCAGCCCACTCAAAACCTCTAGTTTCTAGAATTGGAATTTGAATGTTTTTAAGTTGAAAACTCAAAAAATTTATCATTTTTTGGTTTAAATTACTTTCATCTTTTCCCAGAAGATTCCATTCTTTTATCAAAGCCAAAGCTAAATCTTTATGAATCAAACCACTAAGCCAAATTTCAAGAGGCATTTTTCTACTTTTTAAAACTCTTTTTATTAGAAGTTCTTTTAAAGAGTTTTTATTTAAATCTGGAAAGAGATCAATTACCAAAGTTTTTTTACCATCTCTAAGTAAAGATATATTTTTGCTAATATCCAAAACCGCCAATCCACTTACTCCATACTTTGTAAAGAGTAGATCACCTCTTTTGCTGGTAATTTCTTTTTTGTTAAAAAGTAGTCTTAAATTAACGTCAATTTTTAATCCTGCAACTTTTTTTATCCATTTTGCACTGCTTTTTAAAGGCACAAGTGCAGGAGCCGTTGGAGTAATTTTATGTTTTAAGGTTTTAGCTAAAAGCAAACCATCTTTTGAACCTCCAAGTTTTGGCATAGCTTCTGAACCAGTTGCTAGAATAAAATATTTGGCTTCAAATTTCTCTTCTAGAGTATGGATAATAAATTTTTCCTCTTTTTTAAAAACTCTTTTTACACGAGAATTAAGCTTAATTTTAATTTTTAATCTTTTAAGTTCAAACTCCAAAACTTCAATTAAGCTTTTTGCACTAAAACTGCTTGGATAAAGTTTTCCATCTTCTTTTTGAGTTATCTCTATCCCTAAAGATCTAAAAAGTTTTATTACATCTTCAAAGGAATACTCCTTCAAAATCTCTTTTAAATATTCTAAAGAGTTTGAATGATAATTTTTATAGGAGATAAATCTATTTCCAATGTTACACTTTCCATTTCCACTTGCAAAAAGTTTTTTGGCAATTTTATTCTCTTTTTCTAGTACTAAAACATCAATTTTAGCTTTTGCTAACAAGATTGCACAAATAATCCCGCAAGCTCCGGCTCCACAAATAATAACTTCAGTTTCTTTCACCTTTTCATCGCTTCAATAAATGCTCTGTAGATTTCATCTAACTCTTGATCACTCTTTTGCATTGTATCTAAATCTCCTGTTTTTATAGTATGCTCTAAAACAGCAATTCTTTTTAAAAGATATTCAAAAATTTCTCTATCAATATCTGGCATAATATTGTGACTAAGTGGGGCTTTATTGTCAATTCTTTTTGTTACTTTTGCAGGCACTCCAACAGCAGTACATTCTGGTGGAACATCTTTGATTACTACAGAATTTGCTCCAATTTTTGCATCTTTTCCAATTCTGATATTTCCTAAAATTTTAGCACCAGCTCCAATTATTACATTATCTTCTACAGTTGGATGTCTTTTTCCGCTAGAAAGGCTTACTCCTCCAAGAGTTACTTGTTGGTAAATTAAAACATCATTTCCAACCTCAGCAGTCTCTCCAATTACAACTCCAGTTGCATGATCTATAAAAACTCTTCTTCCTAATTTGGCGGCTGGATGAATATCAACAGTAGTTAAGAATTGTCCAATAGCTGAAATTAATCTTGGCAAAAATCTAAGACCTTTTTGATAAAACCAGTGACTAATTCTATAAAAAAATAGAGCCCAAACTCCAGGATAATTAAAAAAAATCTCAAATTTTGAGTGAAGAGCTGGATCATGATTTTTTACATTTTTAAAATCTTCTATAATTAAAGAGAACAGATTCAACTCTCACCTCCTATTGCAGATTGAATTGTCTTTAAATAACTATTTTCACTAAGATAAAGGTAAAGTTTTCCCAAAATTGTAATTTTTTCATTTTCATCAATCAATTTGGACTCTTCAATACTGCTTTTTAGAGTTTTATCCAATGCTTTGATATCATAATCTAAATCATCTAAAATATCCATCAGACTTTGAGCCTCATTTATAAATTTTATTTGATACTCTCCATTTTGATCAAATTCAATTGTTGCTTCTGTTGGATGAGTAAAAAGGTTATGTTTCATTCCCAAAACTTCTTGATAAGCTCCTGTAAGAAAAAAACCTAAAAAATACTCCTCCTTTTGGACATCAATATCATGAAGCAAAATTGGAGTTTCACTATGAAAAGGGATTTCTCCATCGCTATCACAAGTAATATCCCAAATGCTTGCTGGTCTAGTAGCTCTTTTTGAAAGATGATGAAGTGGCATGACTGGAAAGTTTTGTCCAAGTCCCCAGAAATCTGGAAGAGATTGAAAAAGAGAAAAATTAACCAGATATTTTTCTTGGATTTGGTTTTGAAGTCTTTTTAACTCTGTGCTATTTTCTCGATCCAAAAGGGAAATAGCTTTTTTTACAATCAAATTTACTAATATTTCGGTGTTGGAGCGATCTTCTAAATCGATATATCCAAGATCAAATAAAGTCAAAAGAGATTCCATATGATCTAGAGCATCATGTAGATATTCTCTAGCATTTTGAGCTGAAATTGTAGAATAAAGATCATAAAGCTCTTGAATTAGTGGCGGATTTTTCTCTTTTAACCTAAGACTTTGTTCATGATATTCTTGAGAAAAAAGTTCTAAAACCGGAGCAACAAGCACTGAGTGAGAAGCAGCTATAAATCTTCCAGATTCTGTATAAATATCTGGTTCTTTTACACCTTTTCTTTTTGCAATCTCTTGCATTGCAAAGACAACATCATTTGCAAACTCTTTAATCGAATAATTTCTGCTGCTTCCTTTTTGATGTTGAGAATACTCAACCGCAAGTCCTCCTCCGATATTAATTGCATTTAAATTTTTTGCACCTCTTCTTTTAAGCTCTGCATAAATATTTCCAGCTTCTCTTAAAGCTTTTTTTAAGGGACCAATTTCTCCCATTTGAGATCCAATATGAAAGTGAATCATTGCAAGATTATCAATTAGATTTTCTTTCTTCAAAATTTCATAAGTCTCTAAAAGCTCAGTTGAAGTTAATCCAAATTTTGAACCAAAACCTCCACTTTTTGCCCAAACTCCAATTCCAGAGCTATGAAGTCTAATTCTTACTCCAATATTTGGAACAACTCTAGAGCTGCTTGTCTTATTACACTCTTTATTTACTTCAATAATAGTTTCTAATTCATTTATTCCTTCAATTGTAATCGTAATATTGTGTCCCATTTTTGCCCCAATAAAAGCTAGAGCAATCATCTCTTTATCTTTAAATCCATTTATTGTTATTGGAGCTCCAAGAGGAGTTTTAGCCATTGCAATAATTAACTCTGCTTTACTTCCTGCTTCTAATCCATAACTATGAACTTTTGAAACTTCAATTAAAGAGTTGATAAAATTTGGAAATTGATTTACTTTTAGCGGAAAAACAGCCTTAAATTTACCTTTATAATTAAATTCTTTTATTGCATTGTTAAAAGTATTAAATAAAGTATCAATCTGTTTTTTTATTAAATGGGGAAATCTGAGCAAAAGTGGGCCCTTGTAACCTTGTTCTCTAATTTCTTGAGTAATCTCTAATAAAGATGGTTTTTTGCCAAAGTTTACATTTATAGTATCTCCGTCGATTATAAAATTTTCTTCTCCCCAAATAGAGAGTCCATAATCCCTTTTCAATTTAAATCCTTAACCAAACATAATTTCATAAAGTCTTGAAATTTTTTCCTCTAAAGAAATTAAGCTTACTGCTCTTCCTTCTCTTACAAACTCTTTTCCTCCCAAAAATACTAAGATTGTAGGAATGCTAAATACTCCAAAATTTGCCGCTATTTCTCTATTTTCATGTGCATCTAAAAAATATTTTTCGATTTTTGGAAATTTTTCTTCAAAAAGAGCAGCTATTTTTGGCTTTAGAGAGTGGCATACATTGCAATTTTTCCCTGTAAAATAAAGTAAAACGCCATCTTTTTTCTCAATTGCTTCTTTTATATCACTTAAAGTTATATTTTCCATAAAAAATCCTCTTAGAAATTTTAGTCTCATTATATTATATATAATTGCTTTAAAGTTTGAAGAGTTTTTTTTTGTAAAATAATTTTTCAAAAGCTTAGAATAATTTTTAGCCTTGTAAGTTGCAAAACTATTTTTGATAAAATACTTTTAACTTTTTAGAAGAGGAAAAAACTATATGGAAATAAGAGAGAAATTTTTAAAATTTTTTGAAAGTAAAGGACATAAAATTGTTCCTAGTTCACCTTTAGTTCCTGATGATCCTACACTTTTATTTACAAATGCTGGAATGGTGCAGTTTAAAAATATTTTTACTGGAAATGCACCAATTCCAAATCCTCCAAGAGCAACAAGCAGTCAAACTTGTATTAGAGCTGGAGGAAAACATAACGACCTTGATAATGTAGGATATACCGCAAGACACCATACATTTTTTGAGATGCTTGGGAATTTTAGCTTTGGAGACTATTTCAAAAAAGAGGCAATCGCTTATGCTTGGGAGTTTGTAACTGGGAAAGAGTATTTAAATTTGCCAGTTGAAAAGATTTGGGTAACAGTTCATGAGAGTGATGATGAAGCTTTTGAGCTCTGGAAAGAACACATTTCAGAAGATAGAATCAAAAGATTTGGAGACAAAGATAACTTTTGGCAGATGGGTGATACTGGACCTTGTGGACCATGTAGCGAAATCTTTTATGATCAAGGCAAAGAGCATTTTAACTCAGATGAAGATTATTTAGGTGGAGATGGAGATAGATTTTTAGAGATTTGGAACTTAGTCTTTATGCAGTATGAAAGAGATGAAAATGGAAATCTCACACCTCTTCCAAAACCATCAATTGATACTGGAATGGGATTAGAGAGAGTTGTAGCAATCAAAGAGGGGGTATTGAATAATTTTGATTCATCTTTGTTTATGCCTTATATTAAAAAGCTCTCTGAAATTGTTGGAAAAGAGCCAGATGAAAAGACAATCTCAAGTTACAGAGTAATAGCTGACCATCTTCGCTCAACAAGTTTTCTTTTGGCTCAAGGTGTAACTTTTGATAAAGAGGGTCGTGGCTATGTCCTAAGAAGAATTGCAAGAAGAGCAATTAGACACGGATATCTTTTGGGTCTAAGAGAGCCATTTATGTACAAAATGGTAGATACTTTGGTTGAGGTGATGGGAAAAGCTTATGATTATCTTCCAAAAAGAGCTGAGGCTATTAAAAGTAGCCTCAAGATTGAAGAGGAGAGATTCTTTGAGACAATTGAGGCTGGAATTAAGATTTTTAATGAAGAGCTTAAAAAGTGTAAAGGCAAATTTAGTGGAGAGGTAGCCTTTAAACTTTATGATACTTATGGATTTCCACTCGATCTCACTCAAGATATGCTAAAAGAGAAAGGCATTGAGCTTGATATTGCAGAGTTTGAAGAAAAAATGGCCCAGCAAAAGGCAAAATCAAAAGCTGCTTGGAAAGGAAGCGGAGATGCTCTGCTTAGTGGAGATTTTAAAGAGCTTGAAGAGAGATTTGGAGCAAATGAGTTTGTAGGGTATGAGCAAACAGAGATTAAGACAAAAGTTTTAGCTCTGCTTGATGAAGATTTTAAGATAGTCGATAGTATCGATAAGATGGGTTGGGTGATGCTAAAAGAGACTCCTTTTTATGCTGAGAGTGGTGGACAAATTGGAGATAAGGGAGAGTTAATTGTAGATGATGGTGGTCCAAATATCAAAGTCTTAGATACTAAAAAGTTTAATAATTTAAACCTCTCTTTTGTAGATACTGGTGGAAATATCTTAAGAGTTGGAGAGAGTGTTGAAGCAGTCGTAGATAACTCAAGAGCTGAAATTGCAAAACACCACTCAGCAACTCACCTGCTCCACTCTGCTCTTAGAGAGATTCTTGGAGAGCATATCAGCCAAGCTGGGTCTTTGGTAGAAGAGAAAAGACTTAGATTTGATTTTACTCACCCAAAAGCTTTGAGCAAAGATGAAATTAAAAAGATAGAGGCTTGGGTAAATGATAAAATCCAAAGAGCAATCCCTTCAAATATTAAAGAGATGAGTTTAGAAGATGCTAAAAACTCTGGGGCAATTGCACTTTTTGGAGAAAAGTATGGTGATAGAGTCAGAGTAGTAGATTTTGGAGGAGTTTCTGTGGAGCTTTGCGGTGGAACTCATACCAAAAATAGCTCTGAAATTGGACTTTTTATTATCACAAAAGAAAGTGGAGTTAGTGCTGGAGTAAGAAGAATTGAGGCAATTTGTGGAAGAAGTGCAGTTGAGTTTGTAAATAGCTTAAGAGATGAGAGAGAAAAAATTGCCCAAGAGGTAAAAAATAGTGAGCCTCTAATTGGAATTAAAAAACTAAAAGAGCAGATTAAGTCTCTAAAAGAGGAGCTTAACCAAGCACTGAAGAGCTCAAAAAAAGAGCTTCAAACTCAAAAGATTGGAGATACTACTGTAATTATTGATGAGATAAGTGGTGGTGATATTAAAAGAGTGGTTGATGAGGTAAAAAATAGATATGATAGTGTTGTAGTGATGCTCTTTATGAAAAAAGGGGATAAAGTCTTACTTGCAAGTGGTAGCAAAAATACACCAATTAAAGCTGGAGATTGGATTAAAGCAGTTGCTCCTATTGTTGGCGGAGGTGGTGGAGGAAGGGCTGATTTTGCCCAAGCTGGAGGGAAAGATATTTCTAAAATCCCTGAAGCAAAGAAAAAAGCTCTTGAATATTTGAAGGAGAATTTAGGATGAGCTCTTTGATGAGTTATGCAGATTTGATAGTCTTTTTTCATATTTTAGGAGCAATTATTTGGATTGGAGGGATGATTGCAATTAAAATTGCAGTTCATCCTGTAATTCATACACTTTCAGATCAAAAAGAAAGAGTTCAAAAAGCTTTAGAAATTTCTGGAAAACTTTTTAAACTTGTGGCTACTTTTATAATTATAATTTTGGCAACAGGTTTAATAATAGCAATTGCAACAAATGGGCATCATACAAATGTTGGCTATCTTTTTGTTACAAAAGAGATTATTTGGAGTGTGATGACTGGGAATTATCTTTTTATGATTTTTAGATTAAAAAGGGCAAAAACAGAGTTTGAAAACAACAATTTTCAAGAAGCAAGCAGACTTGCAAGTATAATTCCTCATATTTTACTTCCAATAAATATTGCTTTAGGAATTATTGCTCTTTATGTGGGAGTAAAACTTAGGGGTTTTTAAGCCCTAAGACTTTTTTAATCGCTTTGCTAAGAGCTTCTTTTTCAATAGTTCTTATTTTTTTATAATACTCTTGGAAACTTAGATCTTTTTTTTTGATTTTTTCTTGAAGAATAATTTCTCCACCGTCTAACTCTTCATTTACCCAATGAACGCTTACTCCTCCTTCTTCAAATTCATCTTCGAAACTTCTTTTTATTGCATTTAAACCTTTATGTCTTGGAAGTAGAGAAGGATGAAGATTTATTGCTTTGATTTTGGAGGTAAAAACTGGAGTTAAAATTCTCATAAATCCAGCAAGAACTACTAAATCAGGATTAGCTTGAGAAATTTTTTCTACTAAAACCTCATCAAATTCTTCTTTTGTCTTAAACTTTTTTTGAGGAATTATTTCTAAATTTATTTTATGTTTTTTTGCAATCTCAATTCCACCTGCTTTTGGGTTATTGGTAATTGCAAGAACAACTTCTAACTCTTTCTTGTGCATATTTTCTAGGATATACTCCAAATTACTTCCAGTTCCGCTAAATAAAATTGCTATCTTTTTCATAAAAAAGATTTTAGCTAAGAAGAGATTAAAAATAAAATTTTAATCTATAACCTATTATGGTAAAATCCACTCGATATTTTTTTGATTAAGGAAAAAAAAATGGAAATAGCCATTGTATTTGGTGGAAGTAGTTTTGAACATGAAATTAGCATTGTAAGTGCAATTACCCTAAAAAAGGTTTTTAAAAAGCACTCAACAAAATTTATCTTTGTAGATAAAAATAGAGAGTTTTTTCTAATCGAACCAGAAAATATGAAAGCAAAATTCTTCAGTACTGGGGAGTATAAGAAATCTAAAACTTTGATTTTAAAAAGTGGGGGCTTCTTTATTCAAGGACTTTTGGGCACAAAAAAAGTTGAATTTGATGTTATTTTAAATTTGATTCATGGAAGAGATGGAGAAGATGGAAAGCTTGCTTCCATGTTTGAATTCTTTGGAATTAAATTTATTGGTCCAAGAATTGAAGGATCAGTTATAAGCTATAATAAACTTTTTACTAAGATGATGGCAAAAGAGCTAGGAATTAATACAATTGATTATCAACTTCTGAAGAAAAATCAAGAAAGAAAAATAGATCTAAAATATCCATTAATAATTAAGCCTTTAAGACTTGGAAGTTCTATTGGTGTAAGTATTGTAAAAGAAGAGAGTGAACTTGATTATGCTTTAGATGTTGCTTTTGAATTTGATGATGAAGTTTTAATTGAAAATTTTATAGAAGGAATTAAAGAATACAATTTAGCAGGAGCTAAGACAACTGCTTGGGAGTTTTCTATTTTAGAAGAACCTCAAAAAGATGATTTTTTAGATTTTGAGAAGAAATATTTAGATTTTTCCAGAGATGAAAAAGTAAAAGAGGCTGTAATTGATACTTCTTTGAAAGAGGAGATGGAAAAAATATTTAAAAAGATTTATGACCCTCTTTTTTTAGGCAGTATAATTAGATGTGATTTTTTTGTAAAAGATAAGAAAATATATCTAAATGAGATAAATCCAATCCCAGGATCTATGGCAAATTATCTTTTTAGTGACTTTGAAGATATGATTGAGAGATTAAGTAACACTCTTCCATCTGAAAAAATAATCTCAATAGATTATAAATATATCGACGAAATACACTCTGCTAAAGGTAAAGCGTCTCAATAATTAGAGCTTTTTAAAATCTTTTTAGTCCGAGATTTATTTATATATATTTCGGACTAAAATAGTCTTATTTATTTTTTATAATCAAATCTTAACTTTAAGTATTTTTATAGCCTCACTCATTTATAATACCGTGTTACTGTTACTATTACGTAACAAAACTATCTTTTTTTAGGAGGTTTGTATGCAGTCAAATGCAGCTTTGGAATATGATTATTCCGTAGCCAAACTCTACATGTTTACGACTGTCATTTTCGGAATTGTGGGAATGACTATTGGGGTGCTAATTGCAGCACAACTTGCTTTTCCAGAACTTAACTACCTTTTTGGGGAGTATGGTACATTTAGTAGACTTAGACCACTCCACACAAATGTAGTTATTTATGGATTTACTGTAAGTGGAATTATGCTCTCATTTTACTACTCTGCTCAAAGAGTCTTAAAGGTATCTTTGGCTGAATTACCGCTTATAAATAAATTGGCTAAATTTGGATTTTACGCTTATTTAGTAGCTGCAGCTTTGATGGTAATTTCTCTTTTACTCGGAATAACTGCAAGTAAAGAGTATGCTCAAATGGAATGGCCACTTGATATTTTAATTGTAGTTTACTGGGTAATTTGGGGAATTGTAATGTTTGGTCTCATTGGAGCTAGACGTGAAAAGGCCCTTTATATCTCAATGTGGTATTATATTGCTTGTTTCCTTGGTGTAGCAATGCTTTATCTATTTAACAATATGGAAGTTCCTACTATCTTCTTCTCTGGCGGACTTGGTCACTGGTATCACTCAGTAAGTATGTATGCTGGAACAAATGATGCTTTAGTTCAATGGTGGTGGGGACACAATGCAGTTGCATTTGTATTTACTGTTCCAATTATAGCAATGATTTACTACTTCCTGCCAAAAGAATCAGGTCAAGCGGTTTATTCTTATAAACTATCACTTCTATCTTTCTGGGGACTTATGTTTGTTTATCTTTGGGCTGGTGGACACCACCTTCTTTGGTCAACAGTTCCAGATTGGATGCAAACAATGGGATCAATCTTCTCAGTAATTTTAATTTTGCCTTCTTGGGGAAGTGCAATTAACATGCTTCTTACAATGAAAGGTGAGTGGAATCAATTAACTGAAAACCCATTAATTAAATTTATGGTTCTTGCTTCTACATTCTATATGCTTTCAACACTAGAAGGTCCAATTCAAGCAGTAAAATCTGTTAATGCAATTGCTCACTTTACAGATTGGATTCCAGGACACGTACATGATGGAGTTTTAGGCTGGGTTGCATTTATGATTTTTGCTCTTACAATGCATGCTGCAACAAGAATCTTTAAAAGAGAAATTTACTCTAAATCACTACTTGAAGCACAATTTTGGATCCAAACAACAGCAGTTGTTTTATATTTCACATCAATGTGGATTGCTGGTATTACTCAAGGTATGATGTGGAGAGCAGTTGATGAGTATGGAAACTTAATGTATAGTTTTATTGATACTGTTACAGTACTCCATCCATACTATACAATTAGAGCTATTGGTGGATTGTTATATCTAATTGGGATGTTTATGTTTGCATTTAACCTATACAAAACAGCAACTGCTGGTAGAGAGCTTGAGAGTGAACCACAATTTCGTTCACCTATGGCATAAGGGAGGTAAATAATGTTTCATTGGTTAGAAAAAAATCCATTCCTTTTTTCGGTTGGAGTATTTATAGTAATTGCTTTTGCAGGTCTAATTGAGATCTTGCCAAACTTTGCAGAGGCAGCACGCCCTGTAAAGGGGCTTAAACCTTATACTGTTTTGGAACTTGCTGGTAAAGAAGTTTATAAAAAAGATAACTGTATTGCTTGCCACTCACAGCTTATTCGTCCATTTAAAGCTGAAACTGATAGATATGGTCAATATTCTTTGAGTGGAGAGTATGCTTATGATAGACCATTTCTATGGGGAAGTAAAAGAACTGGTCCAGATCTCCACAGGGTAGGACAATATAGAACTCCAGATTGGCATGCAAACCATATGTGGGATCCAAAATCAGTAGTTCCTACTTCAATTATGCCAGCTTATAAACATCAATTCAAAAATATTGCTGATATTGAGACTGCTTATGCTGAAGCTGTAACTGTTAAAAAAGTATTTAATACTCCTTATGGAGACGACATTAAACCAGGAGAAGCAGCATTTAAGAAACATTTTAAAGAAAAAGTGCTTCCAGAAGCGATGAAAATAGCTAAAGCTATGAAAAATAAAGATGTCGAAGAGATGGTAAAACAGGGTAAAATCCCAGAGATTGTAGCTTTGATTGCTTATCTTGAGAGATTAAAGTAAGAGGTTTGAGGTGTCTCTAACACAAATTCAAGGATATGCCTACTTCTTCTTTACGATCTTCTTGGTCGTAATATTATATGGGTATATCCTTCATCTTTATAGAAGTGAAAAAAGAGGCGAAAGGGACTACGAAAAGTATTCTAAAATGGCTATCAATGATGAATTAACTGATACGCCAGTTGAGAAGAACCCTAAAATAGAGAATAAATAAGGAGAGAAAATGAACTCATTTGTAGTCAAAGGACTAGTGCTTGCGGCAATTTTAATTATTGCAACACTAGTTGTAATTTTCCAGATGAAAATAGACCTATCTGATACGGTCAATATGATTACATTTATAGGTGCTATTGCAATTGCTGGATTGACTGCTGGTGTAGGTGCAAAGTACATTGGGCAGATGAAAACTGATACTGCAAGTGGAGAACTTGCAGAAGAAAATTGGGATGGAATTGGTGAATATAAAAATGAATTGCCAGCTGGTTGGGCTTGGTCATTTTTTGGAACAATTCTTTGGGGAATTTGGTATTTTCTTTGGGGTTATCCACTAAATGCTTATAGCCAAATTGGAGAGTATAACCAAGAGGTAAAAGAGTATAATAAAAAGTTTGAAGCAAAACATAAAAAAGCAGATGCTAAAGTTTTAAAAGAGATGGGGGAATCTATTTTCCTAGTTCAATGTGCTCCATGTCATGGTGAAACAGGAGATGGTCTTTCTGGAAAAGCTCATGACTTTACAGCTGGAAGAATCTCTAAAGAACAAGTCTTAGCGGTAATCAAAAATGGTCAAAATCAACTTGGCTATCCAATGGGTGCAATGCCAGCTGGTCTTGCTCAAGGAAAAGATGCAGAGGCTGTTGCTAAGTATGTTGCAGGTGGTCTAAAGGGTAAAGCTCCAGCAGCTTGGGCAACTTGTGCAGGATGCCACGGACAAGATGGAAAAGGCAACAATGGTCAAGCTCCAAATTTGGCTGATTATGATCTAACTCTTGTTCAACATGTCCTTAAACATGGAAAAGAAGGAATCATTGGTAAAATGCCAGCATTCCCTGGAAGATTTACTCCAGTTCAAGAAAAAGCTTTGGCGACTTACTTGCCAACACTTAAGCAGTAAGGAGAGATTATGTCAACTGAAAATACAAAAAGAAATCCATATGGAATTAATGGAATCTTGGGAATGTTAATTGCTACAGCACTTTTGCTTAGTATTTTAGTCTTTTTAATAACTTGGGCAATCAAGGTTCAAAATAGAGAAGCAACTCATTACTATGATCCAGCTCCAATTGTAAATAGCTTGGATAACGTAAAAATGATTAGCAAAGATAATGCAAAATTTGCTTTCCAAGATGTAAAAGAGGAGAAGAAAAAATGATTAAAATAATGGATAAAGTTTTGGCTTGGCTATTGGTGCTAACAGCAGTTATTACTCTTTGGTCTGTTCTTACTCCAAATCACCTATTTGTAGGTTAAAATGATAAAAGCATTAGCAAGGATCTCCTTGCTTTTGCTACTTCCTCTTGCGATATACTCAAAATATCTTATTAATGATCATATAATTTCTCCAAAAGCAGCAGAAGTAATTGAAGCTATTGGAGAAGAGCTTTATCAAAAAAGTGGCTTAAATTTATATGTCATTGCAACAACAAAAGAGCTTGGAAGAGGGATAAATTTGTATGAGTATATCAAAAGATACAGAAGTAGCTTAAGCAAGCCTTATGTTATTTTATTTTTTGCACCAAATAGCAAAAGAATTGGAATTTTAAACTCAGACCAGAAATTTAAAAATTTTTATGATAAAGATGAAGTAATAGATTATGCAATTAAAATTATTGAGTCACCTGATAAAAACTCAATGCAATCAAAATATGATGTTGGAGTTGTTCAAGCTTATTCTGAACTTGCAGATGAAATTGCAACAAAGAAAGGAATCAAACTTCAAAATACGATTAAAAATGAAAGTGGCTGGTTTCTTAAATTTATAACATGGATTGTCTATTTGGGTGCTATTGTAGTTTTTTGGGTATATTTTTTCCGACCAATTTTTAGGAGGTTATTTAATGTCAAGTAGTAGTAGCCAAAAAACTTACTGGCCCCACATGATTTTAGGTTTTGTTGCAATTGGAATTGCTTTGGGATATTGGACAATAAAACACTCCATCTCAATGCCAGTTCATGAATCAAACGAATTTATGATGAAGTATCAAAAAGCAGATTTAAATGCTAATGAAATTATTGAAGCTCAAAATAGATTTGATAAAAGATACAATCTAGAAATTCTAAACTTTAGGGTTTCAGACTTTAAACCTGAACATCTCAAAAGAAAAGTCGGGAAGATCTTAGCATTAGAGCATAAAAATACAATTGAATACAAGCTTACTACCAAAGATGGAAAAGCTGTAAATGATGCAAATGTCTCTTTGCTAGTTACTCGTCCACACACCGAAAAAGAAGACCAACTTTTCAAAAATCTTAAGGCAAAAAATGGAATTTATAAAGTAGAAAATATCCAACTAAAAAACCCAGGAAGATATATTTTAAGAGTTAGGGTTCAAAAAGGAGATGCTATTGGCTTTAAAGATACAGAAGCTTATCTTAAGCCATAAAACTCCCAACTCCTCCTTAGGAGTTAATAAGTTTTAACTTCTATCAGAATGCTACTAAAATTCACAATAGTGTGAAAGATATCATCAACCTTCAATAAAGCTACAAAAAAAATATATAAAACAAGGCTTTTTTAAGTTGAATAAATTACAATGAGCATAACTTATTAAGAATAAATAGGAGGTAGTATGATTGAAATTAGATGGCACTCTCGTGCAGGTCAGGGTGCAGTAACTGGTGCCAAAGGTCTTGGAGATGTAGTATCAACTACAGGAAAACAAGTCCAAGCTTTTGCACTTTATGGTTCTGCAAAAAGAGGTGCTGCAATGAGAGCTTACAATAGAATTGATGATGAACCAATTATTAATCATGGAAAATTTATGAGACCAGATTATGTTTTGGTAATTGATCCAGCTCTTGCATTTACCGATAATATTACTGAAAATGATAAAGAAACTACTCAATATATTATTACCACTCACCTTAGCAAAGATGAACTTATTGCTCAAATTCCAGAGCTTCAAGATAAAAAAGATAGAGTTCACACAGTAGATTGTATTCAAATCTCACTTGATACAATTGGAAGAGCAATTCCAAATGCACCTATGCTTGGAGCTTTTGTAAAAATTTCTGGAATGTTTGAATTAGATTACTTTTTGAACGCTATGAAGAAAGTTTTATCTAAATTTCCACAAAAAATTATAGATGGAAATATGCAAGCAATTACTAGAGCATACAATGAAGTTAATTAAAGGATTAAAATGAAAGGTGTATTAGCAACAGATAAAAGAGGAATTAGAGAACTTGGATCTGAAGATCTTGTTGGTTGGGATGAGGTTACTCAAGGAGTAATTTTACACTCTTTTGAAGGAGATGCTCCAAATATTGCTCATGTAAGACCAGAAGAGAGAAATTATAGCGATTTTAATAGTTATACTGCTACAGTTGCTTCTTGGAGAGTAATAAAACCTGTTTATAATAGAGATGTTTGTATTGATTGTCAAAACTGTTGGGTTTGGTGTCCTGATACTTCAATTATTTCAAGAGATAAGCAGATGCTAGGAATTGATTATGACCACTGTAAAGGATGCGGGGTTTGTGTTGAAGTTTGTCCTACAAATCCAAAATCTCTACTAATGTTTTCTGAAGCTGAAGAGATTGAGGATGCACTTGCAAAGTGGCCAGAGAAAAAAAAGAAAGAGAAAAAGTAAAAAAGGATAGATATGGCAGAAAAAATGGAATTAAATGAAGTTGAAGTTTGGGATGGAAACTATGCTGCAGCTCAAGCTCTAAGACAAGCTCAAGTTGATGTTGTAGCAGCTTATCCTATTACTCCATCTACACCAATTGTAGAAAATTATGGTGCTTTTGTGGCAAATGGGTACATTGATGGTGAGTATGTAATGGTTGAGAGTGAACATGCTGCAATGAGTGGATGTGTAGGAGCAGCTGCAGCTGGTGGTAGAGTAGCAACTGCTACAAGCTCTCAAGGCTTTATGCTTATGATTGAAGTACTCTACCAAGCAAGTGGTATGAGACTTCCAATTATTTTAAATGTAGTAAACAGAGCTGTTGCATCTCCACTGAATGTGCGAGGTGACCACGGTGATATGTATGCTGGAAGAGATAGTGGTTGGATTCAGTTTGATGCATTTAATGCTCAAGAGGTTTATGATTTGAATCTTTGTGCATTTAAAGTGAGTGAAGATATCAATGTCAGACTCCCAGCAATGGTCCATCAAGATGGATTTTTGACATCTCACACAGCTCAAAATGTTAGACCTCTTAGTGATGATGAAGCTTATGCATTTATCGGAGAGTATAAGCCAATTGATGAGATGTTAGATTTCTCAAGACCTGTAACTTATGGAGCTCAAACGGAAGAAGATTGGCACTTTGAACACAAAGCAAAACAACACAGAGCTTTGATGGATAGTTATACTGTAATTGATAGAGTATTTGAAGAGTTTGAGAAAAAAACTGGTAGAAAATACAAAAGACTTGAAACTTATATGATGGATGATGCTGAAGTTGCAATCTTAGCGCTTGGTTCAACTGTAGAGACTGCAATCTTAGCGGCAAAAGAGCTTAGAGAAAAAGAGGGAATTAAAGCTGGAATTGTAGCTCCAAGAGTCTTTAGGCCATTCCCATTTAATGAAATTAGAGATGCTTTGGCAAATTTAAAAGGTTTAGCAGTACTTGATAGATCTGCTCCAATGGGTGCAATGGGTGCAATGTTTAATGAAGTAAGTGCAGCACTTTATCTAAATAAGAATAGACCTCTAATTACAAACTTTATTTATGGTCTTGGAGGAAGAGATTTTACAGTTGAAGATGCTAAGAAAATTTTGAGAGAGCAAAAAGCAAATGTAGATGCAGGATATATCACAACACCTATTCAACAATTTAGCGGTCTAAGAGGACCAAAACTTGGCTTTTATGAGATGAAAAGGAGCTAAAATATGGCATTAAAAAACATTAAAAATTTAAAAGAGTTTTCAACAGCAAATGAAAGATTTGAAGGAGCTCACCTACTCTGTCCTGGGTGTGCTCACTCTATGATTGTAAGAGAATTGATGAATGCAACTGATGATAACTTAGTAATTGCAACAAATACTGGTTGTCTTGAAGTTTCTACTGCAGTTTATCCTTATACTTCTTGGGATACAAGCTGGATTCATATTGGATTTGAAAATGCTGCAACTGCTGCTGCTGGGGCTGAAGCGATGTATAAGGCAAGAAAGAGAAAAGGCACCCTCAAAGACCCAGATGCTCCAGTAAAATTTGTAGCTTTTGGTGGAGATGGAAGTACTTATGATATTGGTTTTCAGTGGTTAAGTGGAGCAATTGAAAGAGGCCATGATATGGTATATATTTGTCTTGATAACGAAAATTATGCAAATACTGGTGGTCAAAGAAGTTCTGCTACTCCAATTGGAGCTCATACTTCAACTGCTCAGGCTGGAAGAGTTAGCTATGGTAAAAAGCAGAGAAAAAAAGATATTGTTGCAATTATGGCAGCTCACGGAGCACCATATGTAGCTCAACTTTCTCCAAATAAGTGGAAAATTATGGCAAAAGGTTTTCAAAAAGCTCTTGAGACTGAGGGACCTTGTTTTATCAATACAGTTTCAGCTTGTACGACTGAGTGGAAGTTTGATCCAAAAGATACAATCCATGTAACTGATCTTGCAACAGATAGTTTGATGTTTCCAATTTATGAAATTATTAATGGAAGAGAATTAAATATTCTTTATCGTCCGAAAAATGTGATTCCAGTAGAAGAGTATTTGGCTGCTCAAGGAAGATATAAACACCTCTTTAAACCTGAAAATCGTCATGTAATTGATCTGATCCAAAAAGAGGTAAATGAATTTTGGGATTACTTACAAAGAAGAGAAGAAGCAAGAGTTTAAAGTTTTATCTCCCCAGCTGGGGAGTATATCAATCTAGATCTTCTAAGATTTTTAAAATTCCTCGTAAATCTCTACTAATTCTTCTTTTTTTATTGGCAGATAAGGTTTTAGCAGATTCAGACAAAAACATATCTATTTCATCTAAAACATCAAAAATATTTTCTTCTGTAATTACTATTTTTGTAGAATTAACTTCTTCTAGATCTTTTGTATTAGTATTTTCTTCGCTTTTGTTTATTTTAGAAATTATCATTTTAGCTTTTTGATTACTCTTTTCTTGCTCTTCTTCTAAAATCTTTTTGTAGATTTCATCTACTGTTTTTAACTCTATCAATTTTTGACACAAATTTTTATTTAATCTAAGTGGAATTTTTTTGAGAGTCTCTTCATCAATTTCTACTCTTAAAAATTTAATTTTTCTTTTTATAAATTCAAACCAATTCTTTTCAATATTTTCTTTTTCAAACCACTCTTTTCCATCTTTATCTAGCTCATATTTTATTTTTAAAAATCTAGATCCAATTAGGCTTTTATGTCTTTTATTTCCATTTTTTAGATGAAATTGATAAAAACCTAAAATTTTTCTGATATTTTCCTTATCTTCAGTATCCATTGTATATTCTAATGCATGAATTGCATCACATATTGAGAAATTGATTCTTGAAAACATTGTAATTAAAGAGTTGAAAAGTATTTTATTCTTAATTTCTCTATTTTGTTCAATAATAGTTAAAGCAACTACTTTTAAATGTTCTTTTTGAACATTTTTGGTTTTATCTTCAAAAAATTTCATAAGCTTAGACAAAATATCATTACTTTTATTCTCTGAGATATTTAAAAGCGTCTCTTTAACTAAATATTCCCAAATTGTAATATCAAGCTCATTGTAAAATTTAATATAATTTTCAACGATTAAATCGAAATCAAGTTTTTCCAATAAATTAAACTTTTTTTCTACAGAAATATAATATAAAATCTGTTTGTAATAATCTATAAAATTATCTATTTTATCTTTTTCTAAAAGCTCTAAAACTTGAACTCTTTTGTTAAATTGAATTAGACAATCTAAATTATTTGGATCTATTTTTAGTTTTAATTTACAATATATCTCTTTGTGCTCTTTTTTTAGATCATCTATTTCAAAAACTCTTATGATTGATTTTGGATTATTCGTATCCAACTTTTCTTTTACAATTTCTATAATCAATTTTTTTGTGATCAAGTCTCTTTCAAAAAGATCTTTAATAAAATCTGAGATCTCATAATCTTCTAAGGATTTCAGAGATTTTAGGATAATAAATTCCATTTTTGAATCAAGATCAATTTTTGAGAATTCATCTTTAATATACTCTAAAGCTCTATCATATTTTTTATCTAAAAAATAGTTTAAAAGTTCAACTTTTCTTTTTATTTTTACACCTAAAGTTTTAAACTCATTTTTATACTCTTCTAAGTATTTTTTTGTTGTTTCATCTTCCAGATCGATGCTTTTGTATAAATTTGTAAAAGCCTTCTTTTTTAGATGTATTATTTGACTCTTTACTAATTCAGAATTTTCTTCAGCAATTTTTGCAGCTTTCATCAAATATTTAACTGCCTGTAGGTAGTATTTATTATTTTCTGCTTTTAAACCAGAAATTATATGATTATAAACTTCATTTAACTTTTTTTCTTTTAAAATTTTTTCTATTTCGCTTATAATTAGAGTTTTATTTTTATCATTATCGTACCTTTCAAAGATATCTGTTTTTATTTTATCACTTGTGTAAATGTTACTCTCTTTTTCCGTTACTGATAAATCAGTACTATTTCCATCTTTAAAAGTTATAAGCTCTTCTTTTCTTATATTTAAATCTATCTCTTGCGCTTTTTCAAAGAGTTTATCAATATCAATCTGATTCCAAAATTTCTCTTTTGCTTTTATTGAATCTATAATAATTAATTTTTCTCTAGCTCTTGTAACTGCAACATAAAAATTATTTAAAAAATATTCATAAGGCAAGGAAGATTCTTTATCCTTAAATCCATTCTCAATAATTTCGGAAATTAAATTGTTGTAGTTTTTTATATAGAAGTCTCCAAAACCATATAAAACTACACTATGATATTCAAGTCCTTTCACATCTACTGGAATATCATATTTTTGGATATCTAGTTTTTCTAGAATCTCTCCATTAAATAGTTCTTCTTTATCTTTTATAGGGAAAATAAACTGATAAAAACTCTCCTTTTTGAAGTTATTATTAAAAAAAAGAATACTATTTTTCCCTGTATTATTTAGCCATTTTGTTTGCAAAGTGATATTTCTATTCCTAAAAATAACTCCTCTTAAGGTTTGAATTAGATTTGAAAATTTAATTATCTCATCATTTGATCTATAATTAAACTCTAACTCTTTATCATTTAATTTATCAATATTTATACCTTTTTTCTTATAGCTTTCAAAAACTAAAGCTTTTAAATAATCAAAGCTAAAACCTGTAGGATTAATTGTCTGAAAAGGGTCTCCTGCAAAAACAATTGGAATATTTTTTGGGTTAAAATTTTCAATCTTTATATTTTTTTCTAAAAAGATATTTAGATTGAGTATCAAGTCAAATTCTATCTTAGTAAAATCTTGGGCTTCATCACAAAATATAATACTATATTTTTTATCAAAAGCATTTTTTTTATAAACTTCAAAAATTAAATCCAAATCATCATAGTAGTTATTTTCTTGTAAATATTTTTGATATGTTTTATAAAAGTCTTTATAGATAGTCTCTACTATATCTGATTTAATTGTTCTAAGCTTTTTAGGAAGTTTTTTATACTCTTTGATATTTAAAGTTTGGAGCTTATTATTTTCTATGAAACCTCTTCCTTTTATATAACTTCTAATCACATACCAAATTAACTCTGGTGTGAAGTTTTTATATTTTTTTCCTTTCTTTTTAATAAGATTTTTAAAATAATCTTTGATCTCTTCAAATGATATTTTTTGTTTATTTTCTAAGGAATTTTCTTTTTTATTTATATATAAGAGTTCTTCTAAAAAGTTAGCACCTTCATCTTCATCAAAACTCTTAAAAAACTCCTCAATTTGTTGAAAAATTACATTTTTATCTTTTAAGTTTAATTCCTCTTTTAGTTTTTTATCACTTTTAGCAAGAATAATACTTGCTATTTTATCAATTGCCTTTTCTTTTAATCTGCTATTATAAGTTAAATATATTGGCTCATAATCTAAATTTTTATGTTTTTGTTTAAGCTTTAAAAACTCTATAATATAATCTGCAAAAAGATATTGTAAAATTGTGCTTTTTCCACTTCCAGCTCTACCATTAATAAAGAAAGGATACTTAGTCTTATTATTAAAATCTTTTAAATTAATTAAAATTTCTTCCTCTTCAGGAGATAAGGCAATATTACCATCACTATTTTTTACGATGTACTCAATCCACTCGTCACTATCTTCTAAAAATATATTTTGAGGATATGATTTGACCGCCTCTTTTAAAAGATCTTCTCTCTTTATAATTTTATCTATCTTATTTAAGTCATCTTTTAAAGTTAAAAGAAAAATTATATCTGTATCTTTTGTACTAAACTTTTTATATAAAATATTTTCATCTATTTTGTAAATTGTTTTGTAGGTATGATGAGTATTTGTTGTTTCAAAAATCGAAGATTGTATTTTTCTAAAAATCTCCTTTTTATCTTTATAATTTTGTATAAAATTATCAAAGTTCCTACTTTCAAAGCAAAGCTCTTTGTCTTTATTATTTTCTGGTAAATTAAGCAGTTTTGAGTAGATATTTAAATCAATAATTTCTTCTTTTTCTTCAATTTTGTTCTCTTTTATATATTGAATATATTCAAAATCACTTTTATTAAATAAAATATCTTCATATTTATTTCCTAAAGCTTGCTTAATATCAAAATCTATCATTAGACAATATTCATCATACACAAATAGTGCAAGTCTATAATCTCCTTTGCTTTTTGCAAATTTCTTTATCCGTTTAAAATTTGATATTTTTGTACCAAGATTATTATTTAAACTATTATTTTTTATCTTTTTTTCGATCTTTTCTAATTCATCCTTAATTGTAGAGTATTTTTTATCAGACTTTTTTTCTTTGTATTTTGGGAAATAAATAACTTTCATTTTTCTATTTAAATCTCTAACTAAAAATTTAGAGATTTTTCCTCCTTTCATGTATTATTTTCTTAAATATTATATCAGATTAGAATATTTTATTTTATTGAGCTAAATTAAGTTTTTTTAAAAAAGTTTTATCTTTTCTAGATAAATATAGGGTCTAATTTTAGGAGGAATTTTTGCAATTCTAAATTTTTCTTTCATATTTTTTGGAATAGAAGCTTTATAAAAAGGAGAGATAAAAAGAAGATCTTTTTCTCTTTGAGCTACCCATTTTCTCCCAATTAAGCTAAAACCATTTTTTACCAAATTTTCTCTTTCTTTTGTTGAAATTAAAATCCCCTTTTGTTTCAAAAAACTACTAGCTGCTCTATCACTGCAGAAAGGGTCTTTTAATTGAAAAATTGCTAGATCTTTTATAATTTTTTTTACTCTAAAGCACTTATTTAAATATAGTTTATCTCTTTCTAAGTATTCAAAACTCCTTTTAATTCCATTTTTATATCTTTTTAAAAGAGGTTCTGAAAAGTTTGCTCTAATGTAATTTCTTTCAATATCTTGATTATAGTTTGAACTATCTATAAAATATTTTATTTGATTTGAGTCTAAAAAATCTAGGAGTTCATCTTTGGAAATATTTAATAAAGGACGAATTAGAAGATAAGTTTTTTTTGATTTTGTAAATCTTTTAGAGACAAATTCTATGCCACTAAGTTCTACTGCTCCAGCTCCTCTAATTAATCTCATAAAAAACCACTCTAATCTGTCTCCTAAATGATGAGCTGTAAGGAGAGTCTGATAATTTTCCTTTTCAATAACATCTTCAAAAAAATTGTATCTAAATTCTCTTGCTCTACTTTCAAAGTTGCTTTCAAATTTTGGAGCAGATGCTAAAAAAAGTTTTAAATCAAATTTTTTTGCCAACTCTTTAGCATACTTTTCTTCTAAATTAGACTCTTTTCTTGTGTGATAATTTACTAAAGCTAAATCTACCTTTATTCCAAGACTTTGAAGAATAAAAAACAAAGCAGTTGAATCTACTCCGGCCGAAAAGGCTAGAAGATTTTTGCTTTTTTTTAAGATATCAATTCCAAATAGCTCTTTTTTAAATTTTATCCAAAACTCCTATTCCCAAAATCTTAAAAGCAATCTTAATCGTATCTCCTACTGCTTTGGCAAGTGTTAATCTACTAAGTTTGATTTCACTTTCAATTTCATCTTTTAAAATTGGACAAGATTCATAAAATTTCATAAACATTGTTGTAAGTTCATAAAGATAAGTTGTAATGTAGTGAGGTTTTGCTTCTTTGTAAGCAAGTTGTAAAATATCTTCAAATTGTAAAAGTTTTAGAGCCAATTTTTGTTCAATCTCTTCTTCTAATTTAGAGGTTGGAATAAAGTTTCCATCAAATTTTCTAAAAATAGATTGAATTCTTGCATATGCATATTGTTGATATAAGGAGGTATTTCCATTTAAATTCAACATTTTATCCCAATCAAAGATATAGTCAGATTCTCTATTTATAGATAAATCTGAATATTTTACAGCTCCAATTCCAATTATTTGTGCAACTTTTTCTAATTCATCTTCTAAATACTCTTCTCTTTTTGTAATAGATTTTTTTGCTCTTTTTACAGCCTCTTCTAATAAAGAGATTAACTTTACAGTACCTCCATCTCTAGTTTTAAAAGGTTTTCCATTTTTATCTAGCATTACGCCAAAAGCAATATGTTCTAATAAAACCTCATCATCTACATATCCAGCCATCTTTGCCACTTTAAAGACTTGTTTGAAGTGTTCAGATTGTCTAGCATCTACTACATAAGAGATTCTTTTTGCCTTTAGCTCTTTTACTCTAAATCTAATTGCAGCAAGATCTGTTGTAGCATAGAGGTATCCACCATCGCTTTTTTGAACAATTAAAGGATTTTCTTCTCCTTCAATAAATACACACTTTGCTCCTTGGCTTTCGACCAAAAGCCCCTTTTTTTCTAAATCCTCTATGATTTTTGGAAGCTCTTCATTGTAACTACTCTCTGCTTTTACATCTTCTCTTTTTAATTTTACTCCAAGTTTAGAGTAAACCTCTTCGCAATGACTTAGAGATTTGTCAATAAATTTTTCCCAAAGTTCAAGACATTTCACATCCCCGCTTTGAAGCTTTACAACATATTCTCTGGAGAGATTTGCAAACTCTTTATCACTATCAAATCTTTTTTTTGCTTTTTTATAAAACTCTTCAATATCGCTTAAACTTCTATTTGCATTATCTCCAAGCTCTTCAAGATAGGCAATCAACATCCCAAATTGAGTTCCCCAATCTCCAATATGATTTTGTCTTATTACCTCATCTCCCAAAAATTCGAATAAATTTGCTAAGCTATCTCCAATAATTGTAGAACGAAGATGTCCTACATGCATCTCTTTTGCCATATTTGGACTAGAATAATCGACAACAACTCTTTTAGGATCTTTAGTTTTGGATATTAAAAGCCTCTTATCATTAGAAAGTTTCAAAATATTTTCTTCTAAAAACTCCCTTTTTAATCTAATATTTATAAATCCAGCTCCAGCAATTTCTAAAGTTTTAATCATTTTATTTTCTGGTAAATTTTCAATTATATCTTGAGCTATTAACCTTGGAGCTTTTTTTAGCTTTTTTGCCAGAGCCATTGCTCCATTGAATTGATAATCTCCAAATTCTGGCTTTGTAGTTTCCGAAACTGTTAAATTTTCATCAATTCCAATTTTTGTTAAAGCTTCTTGAAACAATCTATTTAGACTCTTTTTAATTTCCATATTAATCTTTTCCCACAGATTTTTTATATCAAAAACTCTCAAAATCATACAGTAAATCTCTTCTTGAAGAGCTTAAAATTTTTTAAAAGTAAGCCCGTTAAGTTCTTCTTTTAAAATTGACACCTATCAAGATTATGTTAAGATTAATATTTTATATTTTTCAAAAAGGAAAAAGTGATGTTTAGTAAAAATTTGGCTTTAGCTTTAGTTGGATTGGTCTTTTTTTTGACAACAGTTGCTTTTATTCTTGGCAAACCCAAACCAAAAGATAAAAGACTATATCCAATTATCAAAAAATATATGCCTTTTAAAGTTGAAAATGGGCTTGGAGGTTTAAAAATCTTAAGAAAGGATGATCCTTCTTTCAAAGAAGAGCCAGATGCAGTAAATTTTTATCATACACTACAAGCTTTAGAGCAAGAGTGGGCTAAAAAACATTTAAAAATTTCAAATAATAAGCTTAAAATCTTAGATGAAAATGGAAAAACAATTAAAGAGATTGAGTTAAAAAATAAAAAAGAGTTTGAATTTATACACAAATATTTTGGAGTAAAGTAGTGAGTAGTATCGATATTTTATTAACACTAGTTTTTAGTGTTGTAATGCTTTTTTTTATGAGTTTTCCAGCTTTAAAAACTGCTCTTTTTTTGGAAGAAAAATTTAAAATTGATCCAAAATGGCACCCACACCTTGTGATTTCTTTTACTATTTTGTTCTCTTTGATGATTGGAGCATTCCTAAGATTTGCTTAAGAATGCTCACAAGATTTTAATCATCTTGAGAGAAGATTTTACTAAAATCTATATTAACCCAGCATCTATCAAGTTCAAAACTATACTTTTCTTCTGAAAATCTTCCACATTTTTTATACTCTTTATCAACTAATTTGAAAGCTTCAGCTATTTTTTCTTTATAGTTTAAAAGAATATAATATCTTACTCCATTATTTTTATAAAGATCGAATTTAATATTTTGATAGTAATCTTCTCTACCTTCTTCTAAAATTTCTATAATTAATTTTGGAGGTTTTGTAATATAAGCTCCGTTTGGTTCATCACAAATGACTGAAATTTCGGGTCTAACAACGGTATCATTTGAGATTTTCCAGTCAGCACTTCCTACTGCTAAACAAAGATCACAATTTTTTACTCCCTCTTCGAACTCGACAAGAGCATTTAGACAAACTTTTCTATGCTCTTTAGATTGAACTGGAGGAATTGGAATCGGAGCGCCATCAATTAGCTCCCATCTCCCATCCCACTCAATATAATCATCATAAGTATAGCACTCCATCTCTTTTCCCTGTCATTAGAATATACTTAAATTATACCAAAATCTATCCTTTATAATTTTCAAGATATTTAGTATCAAAGTTATTAGAGATAAAATCAGGATTATTCATCATCTTTTTATGAAAATCAATAGTGGTTCTTACTCCAGCGACTTTAAATTCATCTAAAGCTCTCTTCATTCTAGCAATTGCTTCATTTCTATCTTTTCCCCAAACAATTAATTTACCAATCATAGAATCATAATATGGGGATACAATATATCCACAATATGCATGAGTATCAACTCTTACATTTCTTCCTCCTGGGGCTATCCATTTCTGGATTTTTCCTGGACTTGGTAAAAAGCTTACAGGATCTTCAGCAGTAATCCTACACTCAATTGCATGACCTTTTAATTCTATCTCTTCTTGAGAAGGTAGTTTTTCTCCTTCAGCTACTTTTATCATCAATTCAATAATATCAAGTCCACTTACCATTTCACTTACACAATGTTCTACTTGAAGCCTTGTATTCATTTCCATAAAATAGAAATTTTTATCTTTATCAACTAAAAATTCAAAAGTTCCAGCTCCTTCATATCCAATATGTTTTGTAGCTCTTACAGCAGCTTCTAAAAGCTCTTTTCTTTTTTGTTCATCTAAAAGTACAGCAGGAGATTCTTCAATTAATTTTTGATGTCTTCTTTGCATAGAACAATCTCTTTCTCCAATATGGATAGCATTTCCATGACTATCTCCCATAACTTGAACTTCAATATGTCTTGGAGATTCTATAAATTTTTCCATATACAAAGTTCCATCTCCAAAAGCATTTACTGCTTCAGCTTCACAAGCTAAAAAGGCATTTTCTATATAGCTTTCATCTTCTACTACTCTCATTCCCCTTCCACCGCCTCCTGCTGCGGCTTTTAAAATTATTGGATATCCAATCTCTTTTGCCAAAGCTTTTGCCTCTTTAGCATCTTTTAAGGCTCCATTACTTCCTGGAATTGTAGGAACACCAGCTTCTGCCATAACTTGTTTAGCTTTTGATTTATCTGCCATTAGTTGCATTACCTCTACACTTGGCCCAATAAATTTTATATCGTGGTGTTTACAAATTTCAACAAAAGTTTGATTTTCGCTCAAAAAGCCATATCCTGGAAAGATTGCATCACACTCTGCGAGTTCTGCTGCTGAAATTACTGCTGGAATATTTAAGTAGCTTTCACTACTTTTTACTCCTCCAATACAGATTGCTCCATCAGCAAACTCCAAATAAGCAACATCCTTATCTCCAGTTGAGTAAACTGCAATTGCTTCTTTGCCCATTTCTTTGATAGTTCTAATAGCTCTTAGTGCAATCTCTCCTCTATTTGCTACTAAAATTCTCTTAATCTTTCCCATTTACAGCTTCTCCACCCTAAAAAGAGGTTTATCATACTCAACTGGCTCTCCATCTTCGACTAAAACTTCCAAAATTTTACAATCAAATTCAGCTTCAAGTTCATTCATGATTTTCATAGCTTCTAAAATACAAAGAGTATCACCTTTTTTAACATTATCTCCAACTCTAACAAATGGAGGAGAATCTGGAGATGGTGCAACATAAAAAGTTCCAACCATTGGAGAAGTAATTAAAACTCCTTCAGTTGATGAGGTTGTTGGAGTTGTTTGAGATTGTTCTTTTGGAGCCTCAAGAGCAGGAGCTTTTTGCGTTTCTAAAACTTGAGGAGTCTCATTTACTACTTTTACTCCTTTAAATTTATCTTTTTGAATAGTAATTTCGAAATCTTTATCTTTAATTTTAACTTTATCAATATCTTTTTGGCTTAATAATTCTATTAATTCTTTAATTTCTTCAAATTTCATAAAAGTCTCCTTCTTCTAACTGTTTGGATATAATTTCATCATTATAGCTAAGTGGAGATAAATATGGGACTCAAAAGTGATAAATGGATTAGAAAAATGTCTCTTGAATATAAAATGATAGAGCCTTTTTGTGAAGGTTTAGTAGCAAAAGGGGTGGTTAGTTATGGACTTAGTAGTTATGGATATGACATTAGAGTTAGCGATGAGTTTAAAATTTTTACAAATGTAAACTCTACTGTGATTGATCCAAAAGACTTTGATAGTGCAAATGTAGTAGATTTTAAAGGTGATGTTTGTATTATCCCTCCAAACTCTTTTGCGCTTGCTAGAACAATTGAATATTTCAAAATGCCAAAAGATACTTTAGCAATCTGCCTTGGAAAAAGTACTTATGCAAGATGTGGAATCATTGTAAATGTCACTCCTTTTGAACCTGGATTTGAAGGACATATTACAATAGAAATTAGTAATACAACACCACTGCCAGCTAAGATTTATGCAAATGAGGGAATTGCTCAAGTTCTATTTTTTCAAGGTGATGAACAGTGCGAGATAACTTATTCTGATAGAAAAGGAAAATATCAAAATCAAACAGGAATTACACTCCCAAAGATTTTAAAAGATTAAAAAATAAGGAGCAAAGAGATAAAAAATACTCTAAGCTCCAAGATTTTGATTAAAGAGCATCAGCGTCTTCTTCACCAGTTCTAATTCTTACAACATGTTCAATTGGAGAGACAAAAATTTTTCCATCTCCAATTTTTCCAGTCCTTGCTGCTTCTTGAATAGCTTTTACTGCTATTTTCATATATTCTTCATTGCTTACGACAATTTCAATTTTGACTTTTGGAATAAAGTCGACTACATACTCAGCTCCTCTATAAAGTTCACTGTGACCTTGTTGCCTTCCATATCCTTTAACTTCACTAACTGTCATGCCTTCAATTCCAGCTTCAACTAAAGCCTCTTTTACATCTTCAAGTTTGAATGGCTTAATAATTGCTTCTATCTTTCTCATTTAAATTCTCCTATATTATTTTATAGATTGATAGCTTTTTCTCCATGAATGCTTTCATCAAGTCCCATCAATTCTGTCTCATCATCTACTCTTCCACCTTTTGTAATTGCTGCTGATACAAAATATACAATTGCAGTTACAACAGCACTATATACGATTGTCAAAAGAACAGCTTCAATTTGAGAGACAAGTTGAGCACCAAGCGAAAAATCTTTTGCTTTTAGATATGGAGCAATAAATAAAGCAGTTGCAATACTTCCCCAAATTCCTACAAGTCCATGAACCCAAAAAGCATCTAAAGAATCATCGACTTTGAAAAGCTTTTTAATCTTACTTACTCCAAAGAAGCCAATAACTCCTCCAACAAATCCAATAATAATTGCTCCAATTACATCTGCACTTCCGCTTGCTGGAGTAATTGCTACAAGTCCAGCAACAGCACCTGAGGCTCCACCAACTAAAGTTGCCTTTTTATATACTAAATACTCAGCAGCCAACCATCCAAGTACACCAAGAGAAGCAGCTACATTTGTAACTAAGAATGCATTTGCTGCAACACCATCAGCTGCAACTTCACTTCCAGCATTAAATCCAAACCATCCAAACCAAAGAAGTGCTGCTCCAAGGACAGTTAAAATTGGAGAAAATGGCTTCATAGCCGATTTTCCATAATCTCTTCTTGGTCCAAGAATCATAGCTACAACAAATCCAGCAACTCCAGCATTAATATGTACAACAGTTCCACCAGCAAAATCCATTTCACCAAAATTTAAAGTTTCTCCTCCACCCCAAGCCCAGTGAGTAATTGGTGCATAGACCAAAAGAATCCAAAGAGCAGAAAAGATTGTAAAAGTAGAAAATTTTACTCTTTCAATCATAGAACCACTTGCAATAGCAACAGCAATTGCTGCAAAAGTTCCTTGAAATGCTACAAATAAAAGTTCTGGAATTGATCCATTCACACTTTTGTCTGTAATTCCAGAAAGGAAAAGTTTTCCAGTTCCAATAAAATCGCCTTCTCCAAAGGCGATAGAATATCCTGCAACAACCCAAACCAAACTTCCAACTGCAAATGCAATTAAACTCATTCCAATTGTGTTTAATACATTTTTGCTTCTTGTCATTCCACCATAAAAAAGGGCAAGTCCAGCTGGAGTCATTAACATTACAAAGGCAGTTGCTACAATCATCCAAGCAGTATCGCCACTATCAATCTTTGCTTCTCCTGCCATTGCTAAAGCAGGGAGGAATAGTCCAAGAAAAGCTAATATCTTTAACCTCATTTTGTATCCTTTTTTCTGTTTTGATGCAAAATGTTACTAAAAATAGAACTATTTTTTACATATTTACTGCCTAAAAAATAATCAAGAAGTATAATTTTTACTTTTAATGACTTATAAAAAGAGAGTAAAAAGATAATTCCTTGATATATTAATTAATATTAAAGTTCTTTTGTTATAAACTAAATAAAGAGAGAATAATCAATACTCTCAAAGGAGTTTTTTATGAAAAAAGTTTTAATGATGCTATTTTTAATAGCAGAACTTTTTGGAGCAGACCACGATTTGTATGATAGATCTATTGCTTTGACGACTCACTACTCTTTTAATGATTATGATATGGATATAAAAGATAGTGGTGGTTGGGGATTTAGATACACATCTAATAAAAGTACAGAAAATTTCTGGGAAGTTGGAGGTTATCAACTCTCTTTTGATTATACTTCAGAAGCAGATTATATTTCAGTCCCAAATGCAAAAAGTAATATTTACCGTTTTGGGGGTAATTTGCTCTGGTATTTTGACAATGATAGCCAATTTACACCTTTTGCATTAGTTGGGGCTGGAATTGAGATTTTTGGAGATGCAAAAAGAGATCTTGATAATGGAATTTTTGGGACAGTTGGAGGAGGAGTTGAATATCAATTAAGAGGTGATCTTTCATTTCTGGCAGAAGGAAAATGGTTTTATGGGGGCGAGGAGGAGGAATCTTTAGTTACAAGTTTTGGGTTAAAGTATAGTTTTGGACAATAAAGGAGATTAATGGAACATATTTTAGAAAATCTCTCCTTGTATGGATATTTGATTTTGGCTCTTTATTCATTTGGAGGAGGAATGGTAGCTCTTGCCGGAGCCGGGATTTTAGCATCGATGGGTAAAATGGATCTTTGGCTCTCAATTGCTGTTGCATCTTTTTTTAATTTTATCGGAGATAATGTTTTATTTTGGTTTGCAAAAAGCAATAAAAAAGATGTTTTAAAATATTTACAAAAATATAGAAGAAAAATAGCTTATACAAATTTATTGATCAAAAAATATGGAGATTTAGCAATCTTCATTCAGAAATATATTTATGGAGTAAAAACATTAGTTCCAATTATTATGGGAATGAGTAAGTATGATTTTAAACGCTTTATTTTCTTAAATTTTTTTGCTTCTATTATTTGGGGAATTGCTGTTGGGCTTATAAGTTTTTATTTTTCAACCGCTGTAAGAAATTTCTTTTAATAGTTTTTGATGAGGTTGCCAAGGATTAAGCTCCTTGGCAAAACTTTTATCTTCTTAAGGTTTTTACAAATTTTTCTATTCTTCTAATTCCTTCTCTAATTGTTACAATATTTGTAGCAAAGGAGAATCTAAAATATCCCTCAGCTCCAAAGCCAATTCCAGGGACTACTGCTACTTTATTCTCTTTTAGAAGTTCCTGTGCAAATCTCATGGAATCTATTCCTAAATCTTTTATATTTACAAAAAGATAAAAAGCTCCTTGTGGTTCTAAAACACTTAATCCTTCTATTTCATTAAAAAGATCGCTTGCTTCCTTTGCTCTTGCTTCAAAAGCGCTTCTCATCTCTTCAATTTTTTCATCAACTTCTCCCAATAGAGCTGGAATTGCTGCTTTTTGAGTAATAGAATTTATATTTGAAGTACTTTGAGATTGTAAAGAAATCATTTTTTTAATTAACTCCTTATCTGGAGAAGCTAAATATCCAAATCTCCAGCCAGTCATTGAGACAGATTTGCTAAGACCATTTATTGTAATTGTTCTATTAAACATATCTTCACTAATTGATGCTACTGAGGTAAATTGTGTTCCTTCAAAAACAATTTTTTCATACATTTCATCGCTAGCTACTAAAATATCTGTCCCTTTTAAAACTTCTCCAATAGCTTCTAATTCCCCTTTTGAATAGACTGATCCTGTTGGATTAGATGGAGTTGTAAGAATCAAAAGTTTAGTTTTTGGAGAAATTGCAATTTTTAGTTGCTCTGGAGTAATTTTAAAGCCTTGTTTTTCATCTGTATCAATAATTATAGGTCTTCCCCCAGCATATTTTACAAGCTCTGGATAGGTTACCCAATAAGGTGCTGGAATAATTACTTCATCTCCTTCTTCAATTAATGCTTGAGTTAAATTGAATAAAGATTGTTTTGCGCCATTACTTGTGATTATCATATCTGGAGAATATTCTAAATTATTATCTTTTTTTAATTTATAAGAGATAGCTTCTAAAAGTTCTGGAATTCCTGCTACTGGTGTGTATTTTGTAAATCCTTCATTGATTGCTTTAATTGCCGCTTCTTTAATAATTTCTGGAGTATCAAAATCTGGTTCACCAGCAGAAAAACTTAAGATATCTTCTCCTTTTGCCTTTAACTCTTTTGCAACAGTAGAGATTGCTATTGTCATTGATGGAGAGAGAGATTTAACCCTTTTTGATAGTTTTGCCATTATTTTACCTCTTTAATATTTTTCTTGTAGTAGAAAAAAGCTAGGCATCTTTCTTTTAAGAAATTTTAAGCTTAGCTATTACTTTTTGTGTAAGTTTAACATAATTAAAACCAAATAACAACCAAGTATTTTTTTTAAAATTGTCTAAAAAATCTACAATTTTTAAAGTTTACAGAATATAAACCAAAATCTAATGATGTTTCATTTAGTAACTAAATTTGAATAAAGTTCAATTAAAAGATATAATTGAGATAAATAGTTTTTTTAAAAAGATAAAAAAAAACAATTCAATGGTATACTTTGATTTATGAAAGATCAATAACTGGAGATAAAAATAGTAAGTAGGAGAGATCAAATGAGAAAGTTTAGATTTAAATTTGTAGTTGCGATGGTGGGGATTTGGATGCTTTCACTCTCTGCTAATGCAATTGAAATTAAAAATTTAGCTCAAGCAGTAAATGAGGCTGGAAGACAAAGAATGCTTACTCAAAGAATGCTAAAAGATTATGCAATGATTGGGCTTGCAAATACTTTTAAAAACCCAAGTGGAGATTTAAAAGATGTAATGGCAACTTTTGATGATCATTTGCAAGCTTTAACTAAATTTGCCACTGATCCTAGAACAAAAGAGAGTCTTAAAAAACAAAAAGAACTTTGGGAACCAATCAAAAAGATGTTAAAAGAAAAACCAACAAAAGAAAATGCTATTAAACTTCAAGAAAAGCTAGAAGAACTTTTAAAAGCAGCAGATGAGACAACAAAGCTTTTTGCAAAACAGACTGGAAAAAAATCTGGAGAGATTATAAATATTTCAGGGCGTCAAAGAATGCTTTCTCAAAGAATGGCAAGTCTTTATATGTTAAAAGTTTGGGGAATAAATGATCCAAAATTTAATGAAAAGATGCAAGAGACTATGAAACTTTTTGAGGATTCATTGAAAAAACTTCAAAAATCTGATCTAAATAATAGTGAAATTGATAATCTTTTGAAAAAAGTAGAAGATGATTTTCAATTTTTTAAATTTATGTATAAATCAAAATCTAAATTTATCCCTTCTTTGATTTATGAAAAATCAAATGAAATTTTGAAAAATATGAATACAGTCACTGGCCTTTATGCATCTCAAGAAATTCAGTAAAAGGGTAGACTATGAAGTTAATAAAATTTTTTCTAAAGATATTTTTATCAGTTTTTATTTTGAGTACTTTTTCTTTTGCAAAGGAGATGCCAAAATCAAAAATAAGTAATCTTGCAATTTCTGATGGAATAAAATTGATAGATATTGCAGGGCGTCAGAGAATGCTTTCTCAAAGAATTGCAAAAGATTATCTTTACAGAGGAAGAGGAATTGCTACAGATAAAGCTGATGCTCAATTAAAAGAATCTATTGCTCAATTTAAGAAAAATCAAAGAGAACTTGCTCAAATGATAAATAATTCAGAAATCAAAAATCTTCTTTCTTTTGTAAATATGAGTTTAGATGAGCTTGAAGGAATTACCAAAAAACCTTTTAATATGAATAATGCTCAACTTGTTTTAGATCTTAGTGAATCTATGCTCGAAGGAAGTCAATATATAGTTGATTCAATTAAAAACTCTTTAAATATCAAAGAATCAAAAATCGTAGCAAAATCTGGAAGACAGAGGATGCTGGCTCAAAGAATTGCAAAATACTATATTGCTTATCAAGTTGGAATCAAAGATACAAATACAGTAGAACAGATGAAAAGAGCAGTAAATGATTTCTCTTCAACTCATAAAATGCTAATGGAAAATAAAGATAATACTGCTACAATTAATAGAAAATTATCAAAAGTAGATAAATTATGGAAAGTAGTCTATAAATTTTATCTAAATATAACAAAAGGTGGATTGCCTTTTATTGTTTTTACTTCCACAGATGATATTACAAAAATGATGGACGATGTTACAAAGCTTTATGTAGAGCTTTACAAATAAGGAAAAGTTATGAGAGTCTTTTTGGGAATACTCTTGTTAGTAGTTCTATTATTTAATAATTTATATGCTGCAACAAGAGCAGAGGTAAATGTTTTAGAAGCTACTGAAACAATTAGATATTTAAGTCAGAAAATAACAAAAAATTATCTTTATTTTTATGCAAATCCAAAAAAAAGTGAAATTGCGGCTAAAATTAAAAAAGATATTGCCAGAATGGTTGAAAGTATTAGAACAATCTCGATGACAACAAATGATGAATATACAAAAAATGTTTTGGAATTTTTAACTTATAGCAAGGATCAAATAGAAGATTTAATAGATAAGACTCCTACAAAAGAAAGAGCAGCTTTAATGTTAGATTATAGTGAAACTCTACTTGAAGGAGCAAATTCTATCGCAAAAGAACACAGTTATGACTTTTCAGAGAGTGAAAAAATGTTAATGACTGGAAAAAGTATTGAATATTTAATAGAAAGAGCTACAAAATATTATATGGCATTAAGTATTGGTCTTTCTTCTGATGTCAATAAGAAACAGATGAAGCAATCTTTGGAAGATATTAAAAAAAAGATCAAAATTATTAAAAATTATAACAAATATCCAGAAAAACTGCTTCAAAATAGAGCAAAGCTTAGTGAAAGCTGGAAACTGGTTAAAGATCTTTTTGATAAAAAAGATCTAATTTTGACAAATATAATAGTATTATCGACCAATTTAATGGAAGATATAATCCAAAAATTTATCTTATATCATAGAAAAAATCAATAACTTAAGGGGCGATGTTTAGCCATGAAAAAAATAGACCAAAAGTTACTATTTATATTTTTGTTTATTCCCACAATCTTAATTATTGGGGCACTTAGCTGGTATGGATATCTCTCTTTTTTAAAATATAACAATGAACAAAAAGCTCTTTCTAGTTTTAAAGCTGTTGCAAAGATAGATAAATTAATTTATTCTTTAGGAGAAGAAAGATTAAGAAGTAGTAATTTTTTATCTGGGGGAGATAAAACAAAACTTGGAGATATAAAAGAAATTAGAGAAATTGTAAATAATAATTTTGATGATCTCCTAACAACAATTGATAGACTACCTAATTCTTCTTTATTTAAATCAAATATTGAATTAGTCAAAAGTGAATTAAGATTTTTTAGATCCAGAGTTGACTCTTTAAGTCAAAAATATAGAGAGCTTTTTATAGACTCTTTTGATAATAAGATTTTAAAAAAGATCTTAAATATTTATGATAATGCAATCAAAGCTACTCAAAATCCAACAGTAAAATCTAATTTGCAATATGGTGTATTTTTGGGCGGACTTTATGCAAATGCAGAGAGCGAGAGAAGTTTTCTAAACTATTTAATTAGAGTTTCAAAAGCTTTAAGTGATGAAGATTTAAAAGTCTGGGATAAACAAATTAGTAATGATGGAATTCCAAATATTGCAATAATTAGAGATGGGGCTTTAAGGAGGGTTGTAGCGAATACTTTAGATCCTAATAATTATGATGATATGATCAATCCTTCTAGAAAAGCTTTTTTGAGTGGAATAGAAAGCGGGAGATATCAGATAAAACCTACTGATTGGACTTTAGCAGCTACTAAAAGATTAGAATTTATTCAAGAAGCTCAAAATAGTATTATGAATAAATCTGAAAAAATTCTGAGTGAGCATATTGGAGAAGAACAGACAAAACTTATTCAATATGGAGCTGGAATTTTATTCTTTATTCTTTTATTGGTGATTTTGGCTGTAATGTTTCATAATATTCAAAAAGAGTCCAGACTTCTTGAAGAGACTCTAAAAAATATTGAGTTTCAACTTGATCCAGTAAAGAAAAAAGAGCTTCAAATGATTGTAGAAAGTAGGAATCTTCCAGCAATCTACAATTTTATGAGTGAGACTATCAAAGAAGCAAATCAAGCAAAAGATCTGTTTTTGGCAAATATGAGCCATGAAATTAGAACTCCATTAAATGGAATTGTAGGATTTACTCAGCTTTTAAAAAATACAAACTTAACTCCAGATCAAGAAGAGTTTATCTCTGTAATTGAGAGTAGTTCTGAAAACCTTCTTGCAATTGTAAATGATATTTTAGACCTTTCAAAAATCAATGCTGAAAAAATTGAACTTGAAGAGATCCAATTTAATGCAATTGAAAAATTTGAAGATGCAGTAGAATCTTATGGAGCAAAAGCGGCACAAAAAAATATAGAATTTAGTGTTTATGTAGATCCAGATATTCCAAAGACATTGGTTGGAGATCCTACAAAAATATCTCAAGTTATTGTAAACTTAATTAGTAATGCAATCAAATTTACGAGTGCTCATGGCTCAGTAGATGTAATTATTGAAAAAAAGGTAGAAACAGAAAAAGATGCAACTCTTTATTTTGCAGTAAGAGATACAGGAATTGGAATTAGTCCAGAACAAAAAGAAAAAATCTTTGAAGCTTTTGCTCAAGCTGATGCTGGAACTAGTAGAAAATATGGAGGAACTGGACTTGGGCTTGCAATCTCAAGTAAATTGGTAGAAAAAATGGGAGGAAAGCTTGATATTGATAGTAAAGTTGGAGAAGGATCTACCTTTTTCTTCTCTTTGACTCTTCCAAAAGGAGACGATCAAAACAAAGATATTCCTGATGTAAAAGGTTTAAATACTGCTATGCTTCTTCCTGATCTTCAAAAGGTTCCAGAAAGACAAACTGACAGAAACTTAAGAAGATATGTTGAATATTGTGGGGCAAACCATAGACTCTACTCTTATGATCAAATCTTTGCAATGGATCCTTCTGAGCTTCCAGATTTAATTTTTATTGATCACTATTTTGCGAAGAGGACTGGAGAACTTGATCTGTTTTTAGATCTTGATACAAAAATTGTTTTAATTACAACTGGAGAACTAAAAAAGCAAGCTGAAGCTGTAGTAGAAAGAGTTAGCAAAATTATCTATAAACCAGTAAACTTTTCAAAAACAGCAAGAGCTTTAGAAAGTATTAAAGAAGATGCTCCAAAAGAAGAGATTAAACAAAAAGTTGAAGAAAAATTTGAAAATTTAAAAGTTTTAGTTGCTGAAGACAACCCTATTAACCAAAAACTTATAAGAACGACTCTTCAACAATTTGGAGCAGATGTTACTTTGGCTTCAAATGGAGAAGAGGCTTTTGAGCTTAGAAAACAGAATGATTATGATATGATTTTTATGGATATTCAAATGCCTGTGATGAATGGAATGGAAGCAACTCAAGAAATTTTACACTACGAACAGGTAAATCACTTAAATCATATTCCAATCATTGCATTAACGGCAAATGCTCTTACCGGAGATAGAGAAAAGTATATAGAAGCTGGAATGGATAATTATATTCCAAAACCTATAAATTTAGAGGAGCTAAAAGCAATTATTGAACTTTATCATCCTCATAAAGTTGCAGTCCCAGTTGAAGAGAAGAAGAAAAAACTTAAAAAATTAAAAGAAAGTGGTACAAAAATAGTCTCTAAACAGAAAGTTTCATTTAATAGAAGATCTACCGATAAAGCAAGAGAGGCAACTAAACACTCTAAAGATCTTAATAGACCAACAAAACAGTCAGTTCCATCAAAAGACAGAGTACAAGAATCCCCAAAAGCTCCTAAAACAAAAGTCGATGAAGCTACAACTTATGGAGAGGAAAAAGTTTTACTCTATATTGCTTCTTCTGTACTTTTTAATCTTTATAAAAAGATTTTGAAAAATATGGGATATATTGTAGAAAATGCCAAAAGCGAATTTGAATTGATGGAAAAACTAGATAAAGAAAAATTTAGTTATGTTTTATTAGATACTTCAATTTTTGATGATGAAGATTGTATTTTAATTGATACTATGAAAGATGCTGGAATTACACCTTATCTTTTGGTAGCAGATAGTAATAGTACTAGAACAAATTGCGCAGAATCTATACAAATTTCTAGATTTCCAGTGGATGTAAAAAGGATCTTAAAAAATAGGAATGCTTAAGCTACTTAGTTAGCTTTTAAAAGAGAAATATTTTTGTAGTATATCTTCTAAAAAAGGAGAGTAAATGGATAAAATTAGAGTTGTTTGTCCTCACTGCTTACAAGTTAATAGAGTTCCAAAAAAAGATCATTACTCAAAAGCAAATTGCGGAAAATGCAAAAAATCTCTTTTAGAAAATCCTCCAATTGAAGTAGATACTCAAGGCTTTAATCATATTGTTCAAAATAGTGATTTACCAGTTGTTGTAGATTTTTGGGCTCCATGGTGCGGTCCTTGTAGAATGATGGCACCAGCTTTTGAGCAAGCAAGCAAATCTTTACCGCTAAAGGCTCAATTTATCAAAGTAAATACAGAGCAAAATCCTCAGCTTGCATCTGAGTTTGGAATAAGATCTATTCCTACACTGGTAATTTTAAAAGCTGCTCAAGAAGTAGATAGACAATCTGGAGCACTTCCGGCTCAACATATTCTTGAATGGGTTAATAGGTATATTTAAAAGACTTCGCCCCAAAAAGGGCGGAGAAGTTTATCTGCAAGGATCAGTCATCCTTGAAGGATCATTATAAAGATAGACTTCAACTCTTCTATTAATTGCCATATTCCTTTCTGAAGTATTTGGAACTAAAGGTTTTTTATAAGAGCATCCTTTAATTTTTGGCCTTTTCCCATTTACTCTAAGAAGTCTAGCTACACTTGCGGCACGTTGAAGAGATAATTTTTTATTATATTCATAGCTTCCTCTATTGTCTGTAAAGCCAGCAACTCCTACTACTGTTTGAGGATATTCTCTAAGTACAGATGCAAGTCTTAAAACTTTGTTTCTTGCTGAAGGTTGAAGTCTGGATGAACCTGTAGCAAACATCATTTTATCTCTGAAAAGAACTCTTACATGATCTGGATATTTCATTACTACAATTGTCCTATTAGGATCTTTTGCAGCCAAAGGATCATTTGCTACTCCAGTTCCAAGAGCATTTGCAATTTCATTTGCTTGTTTATCCAAAAGATAACCTACACTTGCTCCAGCCACAGCTCCGGCCACAGCTCCAGCCACAGCTCCTCTTTTATTGTGATGATTTCCACTATTGTAACCAATTACAGCTCCAGCAGCAGCTCCTAGTAAGCTAGCGGCTTTTGTTCTTGTATAGCTATTATCAGCTACCAATCCAGGCTGACTTACACAGCCTCCCAAAAAAACTGTTGCAATTCCTAATAAAATATATCTTTTAAGTTGCATATTTCTCCTATCTCCAACCAGTAGAAGCTCTTCTTTGTCTATTTAGCTCTCTTCTTGTATCTACTGCATTTCCTACAAGACCTCCAGCTACAGCTCCAGTTGCTGCTCCAATTGCTGCATTTCTTCCACTGTGATGATTTCCAGTATTGTATCCGACAACAGCTCCAGTTACTGCTCCAAGAGCTGCTCCTGCTTGAGTATTATCATATGGTCCGCTACACCCAACCAAAAAAGCTGCTACTGTTAAAACAGTAACCATTTTAAACTTTGCTTTCATCTTCTCATCCTCACAAAACTTAAATTTATATAATATAATATCAAACTTTATATTAATTTGGAATATCAAAAATATTATTAAGGGCTTTTTATAAAATTAACTCATATTTAATTATTAAAAAAATAAAATTTTAAAAAGTAAAAAGGATTAAAATGGTAAAAGAATTAGTAGTTTATCCTGATGATAGAATTTTGGCTTGTAGCAATGTAAGAAGTTTCAAAGAAGACTTAGATAGACTTTTAGAAGATATCAAAGATACAATGGAAGCAAACAATTTAAAAGCTCTTAGTGCAATTCAGATTGCAAGACCTTTTAATGTAGCAGTGATTAAACAAAAAGATGGTTCTTATCTTGAGCTTATTAATCCCAGGATTTTAAAAAAAGAAGGGACTTTTGAAAGTATAGAAGAGACTTCTTATTTTCCAAATATAAAGATAAAAGTTCCAAGATATAAAAAAATAAAATTAATTTATGAAGATAGAGAAGGAAAACTTCATTCAATTGATGTAGAAGATGAATGGTTAAGCAGTACAATACAAAGAAAACTTGATTTTCTCTTTGGAGGAACGCCACTTGATAAAGTAGACAAAAATTATAGAGAAAAAATTTTAAACTCTTTGGCAAAAGAGGGATTTGTAGCTCCAGAAGTTTGTCCAACATTTTCTAAAAAAGATTATATCAAAAGCTTTAATGATAAAATTCTCTTTCTTATGGGACTTTCTCTTTTTACACCTCTTTTTGTAAAGTTTTTTGATTGGAGCAAAGAGAGTGTAGAAAAAATTTATACTTTTGATAAGTTTGCTTTTCCACTTGTTTGGATTTTGATGATTATATATTTTGTTTATGCTCAATTTGAAGCCAAAAAATATAGACAATGTAGTTCTTGTCAAATTGGAAATCAAATAGGAATAATTTTAAAAAGAATAGGGCTTTCTATTATTTTTGCAATTGGAGCTTTTATAGTCTTTGAGAAGATTCTCTAAGGGAGAAAATCCCTTAGATTTTTAATTATTTTAAAATTTCATCAAACTTAAAGAGCTTATTAAAAAGTTTATCTTCAATAATTGCCATTTTAAGAGCTGGAAGAAGATTATTTTTTTCATAATATTTAATTGTTGATTGAGGATCTTGTCCACTCATTAAAGCTTCATAATAGATTACTTGATAAACCTCATCATCACTAGCATCTATATTTTCAGCTTTTGCAATTGCATCTACTAAAAATGTAGCTTTGACACTATTTATTGCATCTTCTTTTACAGATTCTCTTAATTCTTCCAATTTTTCTTTGTTACCTTTTAACTCTTCTAACTCTTTTTCTGAGAGGGTTTGAGCTTTTTGATTTACCAAAGTATCAATTTCTTGCTCTAAAATATTTTGTGGAATTGAGAAGTTGTACTTTTGTACGATAGCTTCTAAATATTTATTTTTTAATTCATCAAGATAAAGCTTATTTAATTTCTCTTTTAAAATGTCTTTTTTAACCTGCTCTTTTAAATCTTCTAATTTTGCATCATCTTTTCTTAAGATTTTTTTTGCAAGCTCATCATCAATTGGAGCATCTACACTTTTTTTAATACCCTTTAGAGTTACTTTAAATTTAGTATTAGCTCCTTTTAATTTTTCTACATGATAATCTTCTGGAAATTTAACATCAATCTCTTTTGTCTCATTCTTTTTCATTCCAATTAACTGTTTTTCAAAATCTCCTACAAAGCTTCCAGATCCAATTTCTAGTTGATAATCTTTTGCACTTCCACCTTCAAATGCTTCTCCATCCAAAAAGCCTTCAAAATCAATTACTGCAATATCTTTATCTTCTAAAGCTCTATCTTCTTTAACATCTTCTAAAGTTCTTTGAGATTTTGCAAGCTCTTTTAATCTATTTTCTACTTCCTCTTCAGTTACTTTTGGAACTTCAAATTCTGGAACCAACTCTTTGTATCCATCAATATTAATTTCTGGTTTTAAAGAGAGAATAATTTCAAGTTCAATTCCATCTTCTTTATCTTCATATTTTTCAAAATAAGGATCTCCAATTATTGCCTCATCAGAGATTTTTAACTCTTTTTTTGCTTTATCTAAGAGTTCTAAAATCAATTCACTTTTTGCATCATCTTCTAATTTTTTACCATAAAGTTTTTTTACAATTGATGGAGGAACTTTGCCTTTTCTAAAACCATCTAAATGAATCTCTTTTGCACTCTTTCTTGCAAGTTTGTCAACTCTTTTTTGAATCTCATCTTTAGAAATTTTTGCTTCAATTTTTACATTAGCATCATCTATCTTTTCAACTTTCACTTTACCAATCCTTTTTATTTGCATTTTAAATCGTGTGATTTTACCAAAAAGTAGCTAATGTCAGAGTATTGTTTAACCTCTCTATGATAAAATCTAGAAAAAAATTCAAAAGAGTCAAAAGTGGAAACTAAAGAGTTAGAGAAAAATATTAAAGAGATACTTTTACATTTAGGAGAAGATCCAAATAGAGAAGGTCTAATTAAAACTCCACAAAGAGTTGCAAAAGCTTTAAAGTTCCTTACCCAAGGTTACTCTCAAGATCCAAAAGAGATTTTAGAAAGTGCTATTTTTACAACTACAAATGACGAGATGGTTTTAGTTAAAGATATCGAATTTTACTCTTTGTGTGAACATCATATTTTACCAATAATTGGAAAAGTTCATATTGCTTACATTCCAAATGGAAAAGTTGTTGGTCTTTCAAAGCTTCCTAGAGTAGTTGATGTTTTTGCAAGACGTCTACAAATTCAAGAAAATTTTACAGAACAAATTGCCGAAGCAATTAGTCAAACAATTGCTCCAAAAGGAGTTGGAGTAGTTGTGCAAGCAAGACATATGTGTATGGAAATGAGAGGAGTTCAAAAGATAAATTCAAGTACTACAACTTCAGCTCTTAGAGGTCTTTTTAAGAGTGATATTAGAACAAGAAATGAATTTTATAATTTAATAAACTCTTCTTCTCCTTCAAATCTCTAAAGAGGAAAAGATGAAAGATTTCTTTTTAGAAAAAGCTTTTAATTTTGATAACTCCTCAAGAAGAATAAATAATGCTTCTAAGGTCGCTTTGGAGATTATAAAAGAGATAAACTTAAAAAAAGAGATGGAAATTTTAGATTTTGGAGCTGGGACTGGGTTGCTTTTAGAAAGGATTGCTCCATTTGTAAAAAAAATTACAGCAGTTGATAAATCTCCTTCAATGGTAAAAGTTTTAAATGAAAAAATACAAGCTAAAAAAATAGCTTGCGAAGTTGAAATCTTAGAACTTGATTTTGAAAACTCTGAAATTAAGAAAAAATTTGATGGAATAATCTCTTCTATGACGATGCACCACATTCAAGATATTTCAAAGCTTTTTGATAAATCTTATCAACTTCTAAATGAAAATGGCTTTATTGCATTGGCTGATTTAGAAGAAGAAGATGGCTCTTTTCATGATAGCGATACTGGAGTTTTTCATTTTGGATTTAAAAAAGAAGATATTTTAGAGGTTGCAAAAAGTGCTGGATTTAGAGAGTTGAAAATTAAAAGAGTAAATGTTATTCAAAAGCCTCAAGGAAATTTTGGAGTCTTTTTATTAACTGGAAAAAAATAAAGGATTTTTATGGAAGATTTAATTTCTTGGCTAAAAAGAAATGGAGATTTAAAAATTATAGACGTACCAGTAGATGTGGAGTTAGAGATTGCTCATATTGCTTATCTTGAAGTCAAAAAGCAAAACTCAAGACCCATTCTTTTTACAAAACCAGTAAATAGAGCAAAAAATATTGAATACAAAATGCCTCTTCTTATAAATCTTTTTGCAAATAAAGAACTTACAACTAAAATTTTGGGCTCTTTGCCAGATGAAATTGCAAAAAATATTGACTCTTTGATGAAATTTAAACCTCCCAAAACTTTAAAAGAAAAGCTTATGCTTTTGCCAAAAATGTTTTGGTTGAGAAAAATTTTTCCAAAAAGAGTCTCAAAAAAGGGCCTTTGTCAGGAGATTGTAATCAAAAAGGAAGATGTTAATTTAGATCAACTTCCAATACTTAAAACTTGGCCAAAAGATGGTGGAAGATTTATTACAATGGGACAAGTTTATACAATTAGTCTTGATGGATCTACACAAAATTTAGGAATGTATAGACTTCAAGAGTATAGTAAAAATCGCCTTGGAATGCATTGGCAAATTCATAAAGATGCTAGCAGTTTTTTTGACGAATATAAAAAAGCAAAAAAAAAGATGCCAGTTAGTGTAGCAATTGGGGGAGATCCACTTTATATTTGGTGTGGACAAGCTCCAATGCCTCATAGAATGTTTGAATTGCTTTTGTACGGCTTTATTAGAAAATCTCCAGCTAAACTTGTAAAATCTTTGACAAATCCAATTTATATTCCAGAAGATGTAGATATTGTAATTGAAGGATTTGTAGATCCAGAAAAATTTGAAATTGAAGGTCCTTTCGGAGATCATACAGGATATTATACTTTGGAAGAACCATTTCCGGTAATGGAAATTGAAACAATTACAATGAAAAAAGATCCAATTTTTGTTGCAACTGTTGTGGGTAAACCTCCTCTTGAAGATAAATATATGGGATGGGCAACAGAGAGAATCTTTTTACCACTTCTAAAGCCTATGACTCCAGAATTAATTGATTATAATATGCCAGAAAATGGAGTCTTTCATAATCTAATTTTAGCAAAAATGGATGTAAGATACAAAGCTCATGCTAAGCAGTTTATGCATGCTTTTTGGGGAGTTGGGCAGATGAGTTTTGTAAAACATGCCATTTTTGTAGATAAAAATGCTCCAGATTTAACCAATTATTGGGATTTGGCTAAATATATTTTGGATAGATTGGATAAAGAAAAAATTTTAATTTCAGAAGGAATTGTAGATCAATTAGACCATTCAAGTCCAAAATCTCTAGAAGGCGGAAAACTTGGAATTGATGCAACTGGCAAAATTGTAAAAAAAAGAGTTAAGGTTTTAGAAGACAAAGAGCTTTTTAGTAAAATTCAAAAAAAGAATACTTCAGTCTTAGCCCTTAAACAGTATTTAAAAGAATCTAATAATCCAATTGTAGTTGTTGCTTTAAAAAAAGAAAGCAATATTAAAAAGCTTCAAAAAGATTTAGAAGAATTTAAAGAGTATATTTCAATCTTAATTGTCATTGATGCACAAAATAATGACTTACAAAACCCTTATATGTTGGTTTGGAGAGTTGTAAATAACATTGATGCAAAAAGAGATATTCAACTTGAACCTTTTATTTTTGTAGATGCTACAAACAAAGATGATCCAAGGAAGTATCAACGAAAATGGCCAGAAGATACACATTGTAGTAAAGAGATTCTTTTAAAACTTAAGGAAAAAGGTTTAATAGAGTTTGATGAGGTTTTAAATAGAAAATTTGGACTTACTCCTTTTAATCTTTATGAGGAAAAAGATGGTTAGATTTTTTTATCTTTTGATTCCAACTTTGCTTTTTACTCAAACTTTGACTTTTAATATTAGAAGTGAATATCCTTATGTTGTAAGTTTAGCATTTTATTCTCAAAATAGAGAAAAAGTTTGGCCTTCAAAAGAGAGCGTTTGGCTTTTGAAAGATAGTCTTACTCACACTTATACAATTAGATGTAATGAAGGAGAAATTATCTGTTATGGGGCTTGGGTGAGAAATGAACAGACTCAATATTGGGGAGTTGGGTATGAAGGCAAAGAGGCTTGCTCTAGCTGTTGTTATCGTTGCAATGGTGCTTCAACTCCAATTATAGAGCTAAAAAACGAAGAAGATCTAAAATATTGAATCTAAAAGCTTTTTTTAATAAATTTAAATTAAGCAAAACCTAGTATAATTGTCATTTGATAAAAAATATTATTTGAGGAGTAAAAGAGTGATTGTAACTAAAAAAGCCCCAGACTTTACTGCTCCAGCAGTACTTGGAGATGGAAGTTTGGTAGATGAATTTAATTTGTATGAAAATTTTGGAAAAAATGGAACAGTATTGTTTTTTTATCCATTAGATTTTACTTTTGTATGCCCTTCTGAATTGATTGCTTTTGATCATAGATTAGAGGAATTTAAAGAAAGAGGAATTAATGTAATTGGATGTTCTGTAGATAGTCAATATACACACTTTGCTTGGAGAGAGACTCCAATTGAAAAAGGTGGAATTGGAAGAATAAAATATCCTTTGGTTGCAGATTTGACAAAGCAAATTGCAAGGGATTATGATGTGCTTTTAGATGATGCAGTTGCACTTAGAGGCTCATTTTTGATTGATAAAGATGGCACAGTAAGACATGCTGTAATTAATGATCTTCCTCTTGGTAGAAATATTGATGAAATGTTAAGAATGGTAGATGCAATGTTATTTACAAATGAATATGGAGAAGTTTGTCCAGCGGGCTGGGAAAAAGGTAAAGAGGGAATGAAAGCAGATCCAGAAGGTGTTGCCAAATATCTCTCAAAACATGCTGATGAATTATAAAATAAAATTAATTTTTTAGTTTCAGATTCTATTTTTATCCCCTCAAAAGAGGGGATTTATAGTTAGAATTTTTAAAATTGTCTAAGAATTAGAAAAGATTATGTAGATTTTCTACAAGTTATAAACTGTATAAAGTTTTTTTGATAAAAAAACTTAAATTTTAAAGATATTTTGATATATTATAGTTAGTTTAACTAATAAAAGGTTGAGTTGATGCAAAACTATGCTGAAATGATCAAAAAGAGTGGTCTAAAGGCTACTTTTCAGAGAATGACAATTTTATCAGTTATTGATAAATTTGGTCACGTCTCAATTGATGAGATATACGAAGAGGTCAAAAAGACCCATCCAACGCTCTCTTTAGCTACGGTTTATAAAAATATCTTGAACATGGTATCTCATAATGTTTTGATTGAGGTTCCAATTGCAGGTCAAAAATCAAGATATGAGCTAAAAAAGCCTGATCATATCCACCTAATCTGCACCAACTGCGACTTGATGGTAGATCTTGATCCAAATTTAGCTATTCAAAGCACCTTAGCAGAGATTGCACAAAGAGAAGATTTTAAGGTATCATCTACTCAAATTAACATTTATGGCATTTGCTCTAAATGTTCTCTAAAAGATGTATCTTAATCTTCTAGGTTTTGGGTCTTTTGAAGGACAAATTTTGTCAAAAGTGGCCCTACCATTTCATGAATCATGGTAGTGGCAATTATTACATTTAAAACGATTGGGGCAATAATCTCAAATCCATCCTCATTTTGTAAGGAAAGAGCAAGACCAATTGCAATTCCAGCTTGAGGAAAAAGAGCAATTCCAAGATATTTTTGGATACTCTTTTGGGAGTTTGAGAGCCAGCCACCAACCCAGACTCCAAGAATCTTTCCAGAAATTCTAAATACAACATATAAAACTATTACAAAAGGCATTGCTAAAAGAAAATTTATATTAAGATGCATTGCAGAAAGTGTAAAAAATAGAACAAAAATTATATCTTTTAAATGGTGATCAAATTCACTTTTGACTACAAAAAACTCTTTTGAAAGATTTGACATTACCATTCCCATCACTAAAGATGCTAAAAGCGGATCCAGATTTAATTTATCAGCCAAAGAGTAGATCAAAAAGATCATTCCAAGAGTTGAAGTTGTTTTGATATTTTGATAGTTTTTAAAAATCCTATCTATCATTTCGGAGACAAAAGCTCCAAAAAATCCTAATAAAATTGTAAAAAATAAAGTAGGAAAAATAGAAAATACTCCCTCTTGTACTCCCCAATTAACCTCTGCATTTCCTTTTGTAATAAGTACTACAAAACTAAATAAAATTAAGGTTAAAGCATTATCACTTGCAACAACTCCTAGCAAAAATGAAGCAAAATTTCCTTTTGGTTTTAATTCATGAATTACTGCCAAAATCGTTGCTGGAGCAGTCGCTGAAGCCAAAGCTCCAAAAATAAGAGCAATAGTTAGACGGTAGTTAATATCACATCCAAGATCTAAAAAGCTAAAAAAGCTATAAAATGCTATTCCAATTAAAATAAAAGTAAAAAGAGCTTCTAAGATGGAGATTAAAACTATCTGTTTCCAGACCCCTTTTAAAATATTATATTTTAGATTTGCCCCTACAAAAACAGAAATTAAGGATAAAGAGATGTCAATAATTATGTGGCTATTTTCTACAAAACTTTTTGGAATAATATTTAACATATTTGGCCCAATTAAAAAGCCAAGTATCAAATAGCCAACAACATTTAAAATTTTTATTTTATAACTGACCCATTTCATAAATGAGCCAAGTACCAAAATCAAACTAAGATAAAATAGTTCATCCACCTAAAGTTACCCAACCTTCAAAAAAATACTATTTAAAGTCATATCAATTTTAAAAAACAAAGTATAACTGTCTTATTTTAAACTACTATTATCGCTCTCTGATTTTTCTTAATAAATAATGTAGATCATCAATTCTTTCTTGATATTTTCTTTCAATACAACTATCTGGCATCCCATAGCAAGCAGTATTTCTGTCTCTAATCCAATCTTTTTCATTTTGAATAAATTCTCTATAAAGAGATCTATCTATTCTTTTTAGAATATCTCTTAAGGTATAGTAGACATCTGCTAACTCATAATCTAAGTCCATTAAGTATCTATTATGACAAATTCTTTTTTCTACATAAGTATGAGCATTTCTACACCAAGATGGTCTTGCAAAGATAGGTGTAATTAAAGTTAAAATAGTAAAAATAATAAAGGTTTTTTTCATAATCTTTTCCTCCTCTTTTTAGTATTATTAATTATCAACAAGAGAGTATAGATATTTTATTCTATCTTGATACTCTTGAGCTATACAACTATCAGATTTACCATAACAGTTTGTATCCCTTGCTCTAACCCACTCCTCCTCATCTTTTAATAACATTTTATAGAGTTTTCTATTGTTCTTTTTGAGATAATCTCTAATTCTGGTATAGATTGCATTCTCCTCATAGTCTAAATCTATCAATGCTCTATTTTTACAAATTCTCTTTTCAACTGAAGTGTGAGCATTTTTGCACCAAGATGGTTTTGCAAATATAGGCATAGTTAAAATAAAAACAGTAAAGACAATTGAAGCTCTTTTCATAATCTTCCCCTCCCCCTCTTTTAGTATTATTAATTGTAACATATTTATTTTTTAAGAAGTAAGGAGCAAGAAGCTTATTTATTAGCTAATCTTTCTACTTCCTACTTTTTACTTAGTATATATTAACCTCCAAGATATTTCTTTCTTACCTCATCATCTCCAAGTAATTTTTTGGCTTCTCCTTTTAGAGCAATTTTACCATTTTCCAAAACATACCCAAAATCAGCAATTTTTAAAGCAGCAAAAGCGTTTTGTTCAATCAATAAAATTGTAATTTTCTCTTTTAATTTAGTAATAATTTCAAAAACTTCTCCTACAATCTTTGGAGCAAGTCCAAGACTTGGTTCATCAAGCATCAAAAGCTCTGGCTCACTCATCAAAGCTCTTGCAATTGCAAGCATCTGTTGCTCTCCTCCACTTAGAGTTCCTCCAAGTTGAGATCTTTTACCAGCTAAGCGAGGAAAGAGTTCATACATTTGTTCTTTTAATTTTTCATAATTTTCATCATTATTAAAGCTTCCCATTCTGAGATTTTCTTCAACCGTTAAATTAATAAAGATCCTTCTTCCTTCTGGAACAAGAGCAATTCCTTCTTTTACAATTTTGTGTGTTGGAAGTTTACTAATTTCTTTATCTTTAAATTCTACTCTTCCACTTTTTTTTACAATATTTACAATAGCATTTAAAGTGGAAGTTTTGCCCGCTCCATTTGCTCCAATTAATGTAACAATTGTATTTTTTTTCACATCTAAATCAATTCCTCTTACTGCTCTAATTACTCCATAATTTACCTCTAAATTCTCTACTTTAAGCATTACTAAAATCTCCCAAGTAAGCGTTAATTACCCTTTCATTTACAATTGCATCTGCTGGATTTCCTTCAAAAATCTTTTCTCCATAATCTAAAACTGTCACTTTATCGCACATTGCATTTACAAATTTCATATCGTGTTCAATTAATAAAATTGTAAGATTGTAATCTTTTTTGATTTTGTGAATAATTTCTGAGAGTTCTTGAGTCTCTTTTGGATTCATTCCAGCTGCAGGTTCATCAAGAAGTAGGAGTTTTGGATTTGTAGCAAGAGCTCTTGCAATTTCTACTTTTCTTTGATTTCCATAACTTAAAGCTGTGGCTTTTAAATTGGCAAACTCTACTAAATTAAACTCTTCTAAGATTCCTAAAGCTTCAGCTTTTATTCTTTTTTCATATTTATGATAACGAGGAAGTTTTAAAATGGCCTCAAAATAGTTATATTTTGCACGATTATGAAAACCAATTAATACATTATCTAAAACACTCATACTAGAAAAAAGTCTAATATTTTGAAAGGTTCTAGCAATTCCTTTGGCAACTACTTTATGAGGTTTGGTTCCTGTAATATCTTTTCCATCAAAGATAATACTTCCTTCTGTTGGAAAGTAATTTCCAGTAATTATATTAAAGATTGTGGTTTTTCCAGCTCCATTTGGACCAATTAGGCCATAAATTTCTCCCTCTTTTATTTTAAAGGAGAGATTATCAATTGCTCTTACTCCTCCAAATTGCATTGTAATATTTCTTACTTCAAGCAAAGAGTTGTCACTCATTTTTTAGCCTTTTTGCTAAATTTTCTCTTAATAATATCTATTAGCTCTTCATCTCCAAAAAGTCCTCTTCTTGCAAAGAGCATCATTACAATCAAAAGAATGGAAAATACTACCATTCGTAGACCTGGATGTGCATCAAAATGGACTCCAAAAATTGTCATTTCATCATCCAAAAATCTTAGCCACTCCATTGAACCAATTACTAAGATTGTAGCAACCAAAGTTCCACTCATACTTCCAAGTCCACCAAGTACAATTATAATTAAAAGTTGAAATGTAAGTAAGAAACTAAATTGATCTGGAGAAATTGTAGTAAGAAAAGATGCTAAAAGTCCTCCTCCAACTCCTTCAAAAAAGGCACTTGTTGTAAAAGCTAAAGTTTTAATTTTAAAAGTATTTATTCCCATTGCAGTTGCTGCATCTTCATCATCTCTTACTGCTTTCATTGCCCTTCCATATTTTGAAGCAATAATGTGGAGCATTACTATAAAAGTAATTAAAGCAATTGATCCAATCCAAAGAAAGTTAGCAACATCTGGAATATCATTAAGACCCATTGCTCCATTTGTATAGGCTGGATTATTTATAGCAAAAATTCTAATAATAAATCCGAATCCTAAAGTTACAATTGCTAAATAATCTCCTCTAACTCTAAAAACTGGAAAAGAGAGTAAAAAAGCCAAAGCCATAGATGCTAAACCACCCATTATAATTGCCGGTAAAAATGAAGCCTTCATTGCCAAAATCACTGGAGCTGGGTCTTCTAGAGCAAACATATCACTTTTTACATCAGCTGGAAGCAAAAATAAAGCTGTAATGTATGCTCCAAGTGCTACAAATCCATTTGGCTCTAAAGAAAATTGTCCTGTTGTTCCATTGATGAGGTTGTAACTAAGAGCTAAAATTGCAAAGATACCAATATTATTTAAGATGCTTAAAGTATAACTATCTAAAGATCTATTTAGATATTGAATAATAATTAGTGTAAGGAGAATTAAAAGCATCTTAATTATAGAATTTTTCATTTTCTCTCCTTAAAATCTGCTTCTTTCAAGATCTTCTCCCATAATTCCTGTTGGTCTAAATAAAAGTACAAGAATTAAGAAGAAAAATGCAAAAGCATCCTTATAGCCTCCAAGCTCTGGGAAAAGAGCTACTACAAAGATTTCAGTAAAACCTAAAATAAATCCTCCAATTACAGCTCCTGTTACACTTCCAATTCCTCCAAGCACAGCAGCTGCAAAAGCTTTTAGTCCTACAATAATTCCCATCAAAGGATCAATTGATGGATAACTTACTGCATAAAAGACTCCTCCAATTGCTGCAAGTGCAGAACCTAGAGCAAATACAATTGTAATTATATTATCGGCATTTACGCCCATAAGTTTTACTGTTGGGATATCAAAAGCTAGTGCTCTAATTGCCATTCCATATTTTGTACGATAAAGTACCCATAAAACTGCTACCAAAATTAAAACTGTAATAATTGGAATAATAATTACTGTAACTGGAAGATAAACTTCTCCAATATGTAAAACTTTTGTAAGATATTCAGGAGCTTTAAACGCTCTTGGAATTCCACCAAAAAGAACATTAAAGAGATTTTCAAGCAAAAAACTAATACCAATTGCAGTAATTAAAAGTGAGATTTTTGGAGCTTCTCTTAGAGGTTTATAGGCAATTTTATCTGTTAAGATTCCAACTATAATCGAACCTAAAATTCCAAGAAGGACAGATAATTCAAAAGGAATTCCAATAGAAACTCCAAAATAGGTAAAAAAAGCTCCAACCATCATAATATCGCCATGGGCAAAGTTTATAAGCCTTAAGACTCCATAAACCATTGTATATCCAATGGCAATTAAAGCATACATACTTCCTAAACTGGCACCATTTATGAGCTGTTGAAGAAAGGTAGAAAAGTCCATCACTCAAACCTTTTTATAAATTTAAGCTCTTTTGCTACCCCCTCAAGAGGCACCAAAAAAGTCCCCAAAGAAGGGGAAAAGAAGTCTTTTTTTATGGGTTTACAGTAGTTTTATAAATAAATTTTCCATCTTTTACTTCATTTACAACGGCAGATTTTACTGCATTTCCATCTGCATTAATTGTAATATTTCCTGTAATTCCTTTGTAATCTTTTGTTGCTCTTAGATTTGTATTTACACACTCTTTATCTGTTGGAGCTTTACCCTCATCAATACACTTATTCATAGCAGCTAAAATCATACCATAAGCATCAGCAGCCAAAGCTCCCATTGAATCAGCAGTTTTATTATATTTTTTATGATAAGCCTCTACATAAGCTTTTGCTTCTGGAGAAGTAGCAGCAGCTTCATTAAAGTGATCTGTATACATAAATCCTTCAGCAGCTTTTCCTCCGATTTTTACAAGCTCTGGAAATCCTACACCATCAGCACCAATAAATGGAGCATTAACTCCCATTGCTCTTGCTTGTTTTACCATAAGAGCTGCTTCTGGATAATATCCTGTAAAAGCGATAATTTTTGGATTTGCCTGCTTGATTGCAGCAACTTGAGCATTAAAATCTTTATCTCCAGAGTTAATTAAAACAGTTTTTAATACTTTTCCTCCACCTGCTTTATAAGCTTTTTTAAAAGCTTTTGAAAGTCCAACAGAGTAATCTTGCTTTGCATCAGTTACTACTACAGCAGTATCTAATTTATTATTAAGAGCATATTTTGCCATTACTGCACCTTGGAATGGGTCAATAAAACAAGCTCTTGTTACATATTTTTTATCTTTTGTTACTCTTGGGTTGGTTGAAGCGTGAGTTATCATTGGAGTTTTATTTTTTTCAGCAACAGGAGCCATTGCCATAGAGTTTGAGCTTGCAACCTCTCCTAAAATTACTACCACATTATCTTTATTAATAAGTCTTTTTGCAGCAGTAGCTGCTTCTACTTTATCACCTCTATCATCCAAAACAATAAGCTTAATTTCATCTCCATTTTTAAGTTTATGATTTTTTTCATAAGCAATATCAAGACCTCTTTTACTTGTTTGTCCAAAAGCTGCTATTGGTCCAGTAAGTGGTAAAACAACTCCAATTTTTACCTCTTTTGCAGGTGTATTTGCTGCTATAGCATTTGCTTCAGATGCTGTATTGTTTGCATCCATTCCTGCACTTAAGAACATGCTACTAGCAAGTGCTAAAGATGCAATTAAACTTAATTTTTTCATTTCTACTCCTTTGGAATATAGTTTTTATTGCCTAAAAGATAAATTCTTAAAGACTTTTAATGTGGTAGCATTATATCAAAATAGGTAAACTCTTTTAAATTATCTAAAAGTTTTCCAATTTTAAGTTTTTAAATACTTCCACAACTTAAGCTTTTTTAGCTTTTATGGTTACAAGATGGTATTTTATCAAAATAATCTGAACTCCTCTAAAGGTATTTAATTTTTTTAATTAAGCTTTTGCAAAATTTAAAGTGTTTTGATCTTAAAAAATCAAAATTCTCTTTGAAAAAAGTAAAAATACTATATCAACATTTAACTCCTCTTTGGATAAACTACCTTCAAACTTTATTTAAATTGGAGTTAATATGAAAGAGGCAAAATTTATCTGGATGAATGGAAAATTAATTCCTTGGGCTGAGGCTAAAGTTCATGTTCTTACGCACACTTTACACTATGGAAATGCAGTTTTTGAAGGGACAAGAGCTTATCAGACAGCAAATGGTTTAGCAATTTTTAGATTAGAAGATCATTGTAAAAGACTTTATAATTCAGCAAAGATTGTAGCAATTAAACCAAATATTGAATATGAAAAAATGAAAGAGGCTCATTTAGAAATTTTAAGAGCAAATGATTTTAAATCAAATGTCTATATTAGACCACTAATTTATCTTGGATATGGAGTAATGGGACTTTATCATGCAAATGCTCCGGTTGAAAGTATGATTGCTGCCTGGGAGTGGGGAGCTTATCTTGGAGAAGAAGGACTTCAAAATGGTATCAAAGTTTGTACCTCATCAATTACAAGAAATCCAAATAGAAGTACTTTTGGAAAAGCAAAAGCTGCTGCAAATTATTTAAATTCTCAAATGGCAAAATATGAAGCAATTCAAAATGGTTTTGAAGAAGCTTTGATGCTTGATGAAAATGGATTTGCAGCAGAAGGTACTGGAGAGTGTCTATTTATTGTAAGAGATGAGAAATTAATCTCTCCTCCAAACGATAACTCACTTGAATCTATTACTCAAGCAACTGTCTTAGAAATTGCAAAAGATTTAGGAATTGAGGTTGAAAGAAGAAA
>Ga0256843_1000061_pt1 | contig 89695 bp, 82 predicted proteins | sample AlvinellametaG_FD_191572 | JGI IMG/M metagenome (GOLD analysis project Ga0256843, IMG submission 191572) | Pompeii worm associated microbial communities from hydrothermal vent at the East Pacific Rise, Pacific Ocean - Alvinella | ecosystem: Host-associated > Annelida > Integument > Unclassified ... | reverse complement strand
ACTTTTGCAAATGATACTGCAACAGGTACAAGTGAATTTACTCCTGCATTTGATGGAAGTGAAGATTTTGATAATGATGGACAAACAGTAACTTTAGGTCAGGCATTTTCAACTGCAACATTTGATGATTTCTTTAGTGATGATGGTGAAACATTTACAGTGCAGATAACTGATGGTTCATATACACCACCAACAGCAGATACAGGTTATGAAAATGTAAATATCAATACAGATGCAGTAACAACAACAATAAAAGATGATATCTCTTTAGGAACACCTGATAATGCTCATGTTGATGAGGATGATTTTGATATAACTGATGCAAATTCACAAATAAGTGATACTCAATCTCTTAATATCACTACACAAGATGGATATGATGATTATACTCTTGCATTTGATGGTGAGCCAACATTTACTTCAGATGATAGTAACTATACAACACTACAATCAGATGGAGTTGATATAGAGTATGTAGTTGATGGCAATACAACAACAGCATACGCAGGTAGTGGAAGAGATGATAGTGATAGAGTTTTTGTGATAACTTTAGATAAAAATAGTGCAGGTGGAAGTGATGATAACTATACATTTACACAGTTTAAAAATATCGACCATCCAACAGCTAATAGTGATGATGATGTTGTTTTAACATTTGGTTTTAAAGCAACAAATGATTCTCAAACAAGTGGTACAAAAACATTTACTGTTACAGTAAACGATTCCCTTCCAAGTGGATCTGATCAAAGTGTAACAACAAATGAAGATAATAGTGTAGATATTATTATTTCTCAAGAATCATTTAACAACGGTACTATTACTTTAGATAATGGTGTAGATGGTGCGAATGATGTCGCAAGTGGAGACAGTATAGATATCTATGATGTTGATAAAGATGATGTGGTAGGATCACTGTTAAATAATGGTGATGGAACATTGACATTTACGCCAAATGCAAATTATAGTGGTGCTACAAATGGATTTGACTATAGTGTATATGATGGTGATGGTGATAGTGCAAGTGCTCATGTAGCTATTAGTGTAACACCTGTTGCAGACGCACCGATTATGCCAGATAATAGTACAGTTACAACATTTGAGGATGCAAATACTACAGATACTGATAAATCAGATGGTAATCAAAGAGAGGGTGGAGATGTGAAGGTTCTTGGTTTAACTCTTCCATCTTTAAGTTCTCAAATAGATCAAACAGATCAAAATGATATCAATGGTGCAACAAATGAAGATAATCATGAACGTTTTGGACTGTTAGAAATCTCTTTTGCTTCAAGTAACAATTTTGGAACAGCAACGATAGGATACGATACGGATGGTGATGGTACTCTTGATGGTACACTTCAAACTATTACAAGTAGTAGCACGTTTACTATAGATATTACAGATGTTGATGAGTTCCATCCAGATGATTTAGGTTCAGGAGATTATAGTCTTACTCAAGCACAATATGAGTCTTTAGCTATTATTCACCAAGAGGATAATGCGACAAATATTAAGATGGATATCACTACACATATGCATGAAGTTGATGATGATGGTAAGACAAAAGTAATCTCATCTCAAGCTGATACACAAACAGTCGTACTTGATGTACAGGCAGTTACAGATGCAATATCACTAAAATATGATGATGATCAAGGTATAGGGACTATCTCAACAACAGATAATACAGATGATACTATAACATTAGATGATGTAGATGAAGATTCTTCAGGAACACTTATTGATCTTAAATCTCTTTTAACAGATACTACAGGTTCTGAGGGTGATAGTTCACCAGATAGAGATGGTTCAGAGTATAGAGAGTACCATATTGAAGGGCTTCCTGCTGGAACTATTGTAACTTTTGGTGATGCAAGTGTAGCTGCGAGTAGTGATGGTATTGTAGATATCGCAGCAACGTGGAATAATGATACAAACGTTGATGTACCATTTACTATGCAACTCGCACCAAACTTTAGTGGAAGTGTAGATGCAACGATACAGCTTAAAGTTCATGATGTTGATTATGATAGTAGTGTAGATATAGATACATTGACACAAACTGTATATCTCAAAGTAGATGTAAACCCTGTAGCAGATACGGTAACACTTCAAGTAAAACAAGCTATCGGTGATGAGGATGCAGGAAGAAGTCACGGAAATACAGCAAACGATGCAACAGCAGATGATATTGATAATCCAGAAAATGGAATCGATCTCGATATCAAAGTAACGTCTGATGATGATAAAGATATTTCAGATGGAACAAATACTGATGCAAAAGAAACATATACAGTTACTATAGGTTCTGATAGTTCAAACTATGATGGTATTCCAAATGGAGGTTCTATCTACTATGACGGAACATTGGTTGATAAAGATACATCTGATGGTAATGGCTTTACAATTACAGATAATGGAGATGATACATGGAGTCTAAAAATTGAAAATTTTGATAATGATGCAGACTTGAAATTTATCCCTCCACACAATGATGATAGTGACTATATCTTCAATATAGATGCTTATTCAACAGATAATGGAAATGACTCTGTAGCACAATCACTTCAAATTGATGTAACAGTTAAAGATGTGGCAGACGTACCAGTTAATGACAATCTAGCATCAACAAATGTTACGGATGATAATGGAGATGATATACCATTTAATGCAACTGCGATTGAAGATGATGGAGCTATAAATCTTAAAGATATTTTAGCAACTCCAGATACACTGAGCTCTTATGATGGTGATGGTAGTGAACATTTAACTATCAAGGTAACAAATCTTGCAGATGGCTTTGATATTAGTGGAAGTGGAGCTACATTTATCACAGGAAGTGGAAGTGATAGAGTATGGTTTATCGATGTAGCAGAGTTAAATAACGATAATGTAACACTTACTACTCCACAAAACTATGCAGGTGAAGTAACACTTGATATGTATATGATTACTACAGAAGCAGCAGGAGATAGTAAAACACACCCTGTTCAAAATGTATCTATTATGGTGACACCAGTAGCAGAAGCAAGTGTTCATACTACAGATACACAAAAAGAGGATGAAACTATTACACTTGATTTTGGACTTGATAAACCAGATGATGATGGTGCAAGTGCAGGGCATGAACAGTTAGAGTCTTTTGCCATAGATATGGATACAGTTGATGATGGTGTTACACTTGTTGGTTCAGTTAGTGGAGAGCTAAGTGGTAGTGGATATCAATCACTTAGTGTTGATGCTGATGGTAATTTAGAAACAGTCACAGCAACATTAACAGAAGATTCAAATATGAGTGGTAGTTACGATTTTAATATAAAATATACTATCGCTGATATAGCACAAGATGGTAATGGCAACACATATACAGATACAAAAACTGTAACAGATGAAACATATACAGTAACAGTAGATGCTGTAACAGATGATATTACTCTTAGTGCTACAACAACAACTGATGATACTAATAACACGCAAGACAGTGATGGAAATATTAGCATTAGTGATAATGGCCAATTTACTAAGACACTTAGTGTAACAGGAATTGACAGTGATGGTAGAGGTCATGCTGATGAGGATGGAAGCGAGAAGTTTACGCGTATCGAAGTTGGTGGTGTTCCTGAAGGTATAACGGTAGTAGATGGAGTATATGCTGGTGATACTGGTGGTGGTAACTATTCTGGATATTGGTATGTAGATATTGAAGATATTAAACTTGATTCAGATACAGATACATATGATTTAACTTTTGATGTAGATGGAGATCTTGAAGAAGGAACAGCTTCAACTATTACCATAACTGCATTTAATGAAGATAGTGCTAATGGAGATGAACAAAATGATAGTATCTCATTTGATATTAATGTAACACAAGATATTACAGGAACACAAGATACTCCTGCAGAGATTACGAAGTTCTATCAAAATATAGATCAAGACAGCGTTAATGATGGAGATGATGATTCTATCCAACAAACTGCATCTGACCATGATTATATTTTAAGTGAAACTGGTGGTACAACTATTGATGATAGTGATGCATATAGTGGTAGTGTCTTGCGTGAAGATACAGTGTTTGCATTAAGTGATGTTGTTCATGTTGAAACAGATGATACAGATAGTAAATTCTCAATCACACTTAAAAATGTACCTGATAATGTTACTATTGAGGGAATGACATATAATGAAGCAGATCAATATTATACATTGAGTGGAAGTGGAAAACAAACAGCTATTGTTGATGCACTACAAAATATTTTAGTGACACCAGCATCAAATGCAAATACTGATGCAAATAATATAGATAGTAGTGATCTTAACTTTGATATAGAACTTACAACATACGCAAGTGGTGGTGCGAGCCATACAGCACTCATCAACTTTACAGGTGCAGTGCTTCCAGTTACAGATGCAATGGATTTAAGTGTTGAAAATGATGGTACAACTACAGAAGATACTGATCAAACATTTAGTATTACACTAGATAATAGTGCAGATGGTGATAAAACAACGATAGTTGATGGCAAAGTGTATATCCAGGTAGATGAAACATTTAACGACACGCAAGGAAGTGATGGTGCTAATGGTGTGCTTAAAGATGGTAATGGTAATGTAATAACAGATACTGAAACTGATCCAGATGGATTACCTGCAGGAACATATTTTGTTATTAGTGGAGTAAATTATAATGATACACTCAATTTTATCTATACTCCTGCAGAAGATAGAGATGGTCATGTAGATGTGAATTTCTATGTCAAAAATATAGAATCAGAATCTTGGGATCCATACGATACTGATACTGTAGTCTCTACACAAACTGTCTCTTTTGATGTAACAAATGTTCGTGATGGATTTACTTTTGATACAAGTGCTGGTTCAAGTGGTGATGAAGATACAATGATACAAGTTAATGTTAGTGTAAGTGATCCAGATAGCTCTGAAAAACTCACATCAGTATCATTAGATAAAATCCCTGATGGTTTCTTAGTATATTATGGTGATGATGAAGCAAGTGCTGTTGTAGCACAAAATACAGGTGTTCAAGGTCAAATGACTATGCAAATGACATATGGTGTTGATGAAACGGTGGATTATAACTTATGGAATATTCCTCTTGATAATGGTGAAATTCCTGCATATATCGGTATCAAAGCACCTGAAAACTGGAGTGGTACTATTCCAGGTGTTGAATTTCATGCAGCAGATGAGTTTGGTGATCTCTCAACAACGCCATTTGATATAGTGGTTAATCCTGTAGTTGATTCTTTAACACTTAACGCTACTAAAACATTTGGTGATGAGGGTGAAGATATAGCGCTTAATTTAAATGCAAATGTAGATGATCTTGATGGAAGTGAAACAGTAACATTAACACTTGAAGGTTTTGGAGATGAGTTTGCTACATTTAAAGCTGATGGAACAAGTATAGATGCAACTTATGATACAGATAATGATATATACACCATTACAGATATAGCAGCACTAGATCTTAATAAACTAACAGTTACACATGCTGCACTTGATACAACCATTACTGCAACAGCAAAAATGGTAGAGAGTGATGGTAGCGAATCTGATGTTGTAGATACGAATAATACTTTCAATATCAATATAGGCGAATCAATTGCATCAAGTGATGATGATACATTGTTGTATAAAGGTAGTGATGTAAATGGACTCGCAGGTGATGATACACTTGTACTTAATGGTATGAGTATCGATTATTCACAAATTATAAATATTGAAACTATTGATTTAGGTGCTGGTGATAGTACATTGCCAAACCTTACATTAAGTGATGTCATAGATATGACTGATGCAGATAATGAGCTTGTTATTCTAGGTGATAGTGCTGATAGTGTACATTTTGTTGATGAAAATGGTAATGATTGGTCTAAAGGTTCTCAAGTAACAGAAAACGGCCATACATTTGATGTCTATACAAACAGTGGCGATAGTTCTGTTACAGTAAAAGTTGAAGATCATGTTACAGATATAGTTATATAGTGATTTAGTTGCGTGTCATAGTTGTTATGCTATGATGCGTTTAAAAAAGTATTAGGGATGATCGATGGAACAGTTTTTACAAAAAGCAAAAGATGCAAGTCGTGTATTAAATACGCTGAGTGGAGCTGAAAAAAATAGAATCTTAAAAGAGATGGCTCAAGCATTACGAGCAAATACTATGAGTTTGCTTGAGGCAAATGCCCTTGATATGCAAAATGGTAAAGATAATAATCTTTCATCTGCATTGATGGATAGACTCTTTTTAGATGAAAAACGGATCGATGCAATGGCAGTTGCCATTGAAGAGATCGCAGCACTCAAAGAGCCGGTTGGTCGCGTGTTGGATGGTTGGGTAACTGAAGATGGCTTAAAAATAGAAAAAGTATCCATCCCTATTGGTGTTATTGGGATTATTTATGAATCTCGTCCGAATGTTACAAGTGATACAGCAGCTTTATGTTTTAAAAGTTCTAATGTTTGCGTGTTAAAAGGTGGAAAAGAGGCTGAAAACTCAAACAAGGCTATTGCCAAGGTACTGCAAACCACTTTAGAGAAAAACAACCTTCCAAAAGAACTTATCTCTTTAATACCTGATAGCTCTCGTGAGGGTGTGGCAAAACTTATTAAAATGGATAAATATGTAGATCTTATCATCCCTCGTGGTGGGGAAGGGCTTATCCGTTATGTAAGTGAAAATGCAACAGTAAGTGTTGTAAAACACGATAAGGGACAGTGTCATACCTATATAGATAAAGATGCAAACGTTGATAACGCTATTAAAATAGCACTCAATGCTAAAGTACAACGTCCTGGTGTATGTAATGCAATGGAGACACTCTTAGTTGATGAAGCGATTGCAAAAGAGGTACTTCCACAACTAAAAACTGCTTTTGATGAAGCACATACTCAGCTTAAAGGGTGTGCTAACACGCAGTCTATCATAGAGGTACAACACGCAACTGAAGAAGATTTTGATACAGAGTATCTAGCAAATATCTTAAATATTCGTGTTGTTGATGGTGTTGAGGGAGCAATTGAACATATTGTGCGTTTTGGTTCAGGACACTCTGAAGCAATTATTACAGAAAATATTACTTCAGCTGAGAAGTTTTTAAATGGTATAGATGCTGCTGCTGTGTATGTAAATGCCTCTACCCGTTTTACTGATGGTGGAGCGTTTGGTTTTGGTGCTGAAGTTGGTATTAGTACTAACAAACTACACGCAAGAGGGCCTATGGGTATAGAAGGACTTACAACATATAAGTTTAAAATCTATGGAAGTGGGCAGACTCGCTAATGCATGATTTTCAGGAACTTCGCTTAATCAGTTATTTTGGAGATTTGAATGATGAGGAGTTACAACTCCTTGCTTCGATCTCAACAAAAAAATTTTTTACAAAAGATGAGGTGCTTTTTTATGAAAAAGATGAACCTCGTTATTTGACACTTTTAGTTAGTGGAACGCTTAAAGTATATAAAAGTGATCCTAAAAACAATGAGATAGTATTACACCGATTTTTACCAGGAAGTTTGATCGCAGAGATGGCAGTTTTAGAAGGTATCCCTTATCCTGCATCTGCGTGTTTTGAGAGTGATGGAAGTGTGATAGAGATAGACTTTATCCGTTTTAAAGAGGAGTTTTTAACAAATCCTAAGATTGCATTGATGTTTTTTAAGTCACTCTCAAGAAAAATAAAACATCTTGAAAATGTGATCTCTTTAAATATTGTTTTAGACTCTACAGCACGTGTTGCAAAATATATTTGTGAAAATGAAGATGCTCTTTCTTTAAAGCATACACAATTAGCACAATACCTTCATATGACACCAGAAACACTCTCAAGAATATTAAAAAAATTTATAAAACTTGGTTTTTTGAAAAAGGAGGGTGGTCTTTATTCTATCCTTGATAAAAATGCACTGACAATTCTTTTTGAGTAAAATCTATTTTCTTGATATAAATCAAGTTATTCTTTAAATATTTGCATTACAATTGCGAAAAAATTGTAAGGAGAGAATATGTCATATATTCCAAGTGAAGCACAAAGAGTTGAAGTTGCAGGTGCAACAGTAGATTTTTATAAATTGGCACAAGATGGTGTTAGTACATACTATTTTGACACATCAAAAGAGGGACCTCCACATCCAATGGTCAACGCTATGAGTGGTTTACAAGTTATTAAAGGTACAAACGATAAACTTGTCATGATTAATCATAAATCACCAGGTGGACTTTTTGCCAAACTTGAAGATGATGTGATTCATGAAGTTGAAGAATTACCAGATGGTATGGTAAAAGTAACATTTCGTTATAATAACGATGCTGTAAATGAATCAGATCTTACACAAACTTCATGTGCTGGGTAAAGTAAGATATGTTTAGCATATCTCAAGATTTTGCTCCCCCATTTAAATTGATTGCTCCCTTTTTTGTAATAGGGAGCTTCTTTTATCTTTTTGCTTCTATTTACCTTTTTGGTATTGACCCATCATCTGTGACATTTGATCAGCCTGAAGTTTTAGCATTTGTTCATCTTGTATTACTTGGGTTTGTTATGATGGTGATCTTTGGTGCGATGGCACAATTGGTACCTGTGGTATTAGAAGTTGGACATTTTGGTGTAGAGCTTTTTTATGCTATTTGGCCACTATTGCTTATTGGTAGTGTGATGATGGTTGGAGGTTTTGTATACTCTGCAGCACTTTTACCTTATGGTGGTGTGGTAGTGCTTATTGCAATGTTGATTTTTGTCTTTGAGATTTTTTTAACGATGTTTAAAGTTAAAAGTTTCTCTTTAGAGATGAAAAGTCTTTTTATTGCCAATATTTTCCTTTTTCTTGGAATAATTTTTGGTTTATTAATGGCATTAGGATATGCAGGAACAATAAGTGTTGATATATCAGCACTCTTAAAAGCACATATATTTGCTGTTATTGGTGGATATATATCAGTAACGATTATGGGACTTTCTGTTGTCTTGGTTCCTATGTTTACACTTGCACATAGTTTTTCTAAACGCCCTTTGGAGATTGGTATTTATGGTATGAGTGGTGGAGTTGCATTGGCGATCATTGGGTCATTGTTGGATATTTCATGGCTTAGAACAATTGCTTTTATAATCGCTTTGTTGTCTCTTGGAAGCTATTTTCGTATGATCTATGTTATATTTAAAACAAGACCAAGAAAAGAGAATGATGTGTATGCGATTTCATTAATGTTTTCTTATGGAAGTATGATTGTATCTCTTGTATTTGGGGTGTTATATCTTCTTTTTGATACACAAAAACTATTGATGGCAGGGATGTGGCTACTGTTTTTTGGTTTTTTTGCATTTTTAATTACAGGCCATTTATATAAGATTATTCCGTTTTTGGTATGGTTTGAACGATTTTCACCATTAGTAGGAAAGCAAAAAGTACCAATGTTGGCAGATATGGTTCCATATAAAAGTTCTCAAGCACAGTTTATTTTTTGTGCAGTTGGTGTTGTTCTTATTACTTTGGCAATTCTTAGTTCGTCGAAAATGATGATGGGTGCTGGAGCATCTTTTATGGTGATGGGTACACTTGCATTTATTCGTAGTGTATTTTATATGATAAATTTTAAGTAGGAGAATAGGTATGTATACAAAAGAGGAACTCTATAGAGCTATTTCAACAGTTATTGATCCTGAAGTTGGATTTAATTTGGTTGAAATGGGACTTATTTACGATGCTGTTGCTGATGAAGAGGGTAATGTAAAAGTTACAATGACGCTTTCAACAAAAGCGTGTCCATTACATCAGATGATTGTTCAGTGGGTTAAAGAAGCAGTTGAAAAACTTCCAGATGTAAAAGATGTAGAAGTTGAAGTTGTTTGGGAACCTGCATGGAATATTTCTATGGCTGATGAGAATGTTAAAAAAGCGTTAGGGGCATAAAACCTCTATCGCTGTAAATACTCTTGTATGGCAAGAAGTAGTTCTTTGAGGCTTTGATGATACGCTAAAAAATTTGTTTTTATATCCTCATTTTGAGTGATTGCACGTTTGAGATTTTGTGCTTTTTGATGAAGATCATCAGCCCCTATATTTGCTGCAACACCACTAAGATCTAAAAGAAGTTTATCAGCATCTTCATTGAGTTTTTCATTAATAAATTTTTGTAGTTGTTTTGAAGAGTTTCTATAATCTTTAATAAACTCTTTAAGAATTTCAGCATAAAAACCTTCATCTTCTCCACATACTTCAAGACCTTTTTTTGTATTTAAAACTTCAAGTGCATTGGTATGTGTTTCAAACTCTTGTGTTTGTTGTTGCACTTTTTCTTGAGTGTTTTGTGTAGCTGATGGAAGAGTGTCTGGTGCATACATATATAAAATATCATAGAGTGCATCAAGTTTAAGTGGTTTTTCAAGATGTGCTTCCATCCCTGCATTTTCCATTTTAAGTATGTCATCACGTGCAGTATCCCCACTAAGAGCAATAACTGGAATATAATCATATTTACTGTTAGCACGGATTTTTTTAGTTGCTTCAAAACCATCAATATTTGGCATATGTGCATCCATTAAAATCAATGAAAAGTTTTGATCTTTTTCTAAAATATCAAGTGCCTCTTGTCCATCATTTGCAACAACTATTTCTATTGGACTATCAGCTAAAAGGCCCAGTATTACTTTTTGATTTATCAAATTGTCTTCAGCAAGTAAAACTCTGTGTGTAGTAAACTCTTTAAAATGTTCTTTTTTGATTTTTTCGTGTGCAGGTACATCTCTTTTTTGAGCTTTTGAGTGTTTACGAAGCCCTTCATACTCTTCTGTTGAGCTAAGGTGCTGCTCTTCTAATGTTTCATCTTCTTCTTGAGAGTAAGCTACGTCTTGATCTTGAGTGCTCTCTTGAGGTGGGATGATTGTACGAGTTTGTTGATCTTGTGTTGCAGATTCTTCTGATATATTGTCATTATCATAAGGATCATCAATAATGTGAGGCTTGCGTGCTCTTTTTTTTATAATGATCAAAAGAAGTAGAACAACAAAAACACCAAGAAGTGCGAGTATTTGCGTTTGATATTGGGTGAGAATCTCTAACATAAGTACCATCCCTTTTATTAATATACTTAATCATACTGTATAAAAAATTAAACCAAAATTATTTTGCTTTACAAACTTGCAGTATAATAAGGAAAATATCATGAAAAGGGCTTTTTTGGAGGAGATACCACATATTCCGGTACTATACAGAGAGATTATACAGAGTTTTGAAGATTGTGATGATGGGATTATTGTTGATTGTACACTAGGGTATGGTGGTCATTCATCAATGCTTCTTGAGGCACTTCCAAATATCAATCTCATTGGGATAGATCAAGATCAAACAGCGATCGATTTTTCATCAAAACGTCTACAAAAATATGCTCAGAGAGTTACGATTAAAAAAGGTCGCTTTTCAGAAGTGATACAAGAGATACTAAAAGAGTATAATCCTACTGATATTAAAGGGATTTTGGCAGATATTGGTGTATCATCATTACAGTTAGATCAAAAAGATCGTGGTTTTTCATATGAGAGTGATACTCTTGATATGAGAATGGATCCTTCAGCATCATTATGTGCATCAGATGTAGTAAATAGTTATACACAAGAAGATCTTGAAATGATACTAAAAGAGTATGGAGAGTTACGAAACTATAAACAAATAGCTCATATGATTGTGCAAAAAAGACCTTTTTATTCTGCTAAGGAGTTAAGTGATACTCTAAAACCTGTATTGCCACGAGGAAAAAAAATCCATCCTGCAACATTATTGATGCAAGCGATTCGTATTGAAGTCAATGATGAATTAGCAGAGTTGAAAAACCTTTTAACTAGTATTCAAAATGCACATCTACCACATGCTAAAGTGGCGATTATCTCTTTTCATTCTTTAGAAGATAGAATTGTGAAAAAAACTTTTGCATCTTGGGCAAAATCGTGTATTTGTCCTAGTGAGGCATTCCGATGTACATGTGGTAATAACCATGCTTTAGGCAAAATTCTCACACGTAAACCAGTAACTGCACAAGCTGATGAACTTAAACAAAATCCACGCAGTAGGAGTGCAAAGTTGCGTGTTTTTCAAATGGATCAAAAAAATGAGTGCTAAAAATGAACTTTTAGATGAGGTACAAGAGGTTATCTTGCCTCGTAAAAATTTAGATTTTACCTTTTTCTTTTCTGTTGTTGGGATAATTCTTTTTGTAGCTATGTTGGCATTTCCAAAGATTTATCTTTCTCGAGAGATTTATTATAAGAGTAGAGAGATAGCAAAGTTGAAAATGGAGTATGAAACGTTAAAAGAGGAAAATAGACTCATTAGTGCTTCAGTTGAATCGATCAAATATAAAAATCAGGTACTAGATACGCTGTTTTAGTAGATAAGGAATACGAGTGATAAGAAATTTTATACGATTTGCTATAGAAAAACCTCTATTGAATCATATCTTGCTAATTTTTATTTTTATGTTGTCAATCTTTGCATATATCAACATTCCAAAAGAGATTTTTCCACCAATGAATATGGATAAAATTATTATTAAAGGTGGATATGCTGGTACATCAGCAGATATTTTGGATAAGATGGTAGTGCAAACTATTGAAGATGATATGCAAAATATCAGTGAATTAGATGATATTAAAAGTACTATTAAAAATGGTACATTTACAATAACAGCAGATATTAAACCAGGTTCAAACAACATACTTGTTTTAAATGATGTCAAAGATGTTGTCAATGGTGTAAAAAAAGATCTTCCTGCTGATATGAATGAGCCAATAGCAAAGATTAAGCTTCATGCTTTTCCTTTGGTATTAATAGCACTTTCTGGTGATTTAACAACCGATGAATTGTTACGATATGCAAAAGAGCTTAAAAGTAAACTGAGTAAATTTAAGGATTTGAGTGAGATATCTATTCGTGGTGATGCTGATGAAGAGCTCTCTATTAAGCTTGATGTAGCAAAGATAAAAGCGTATGGTTTGCAACCTGCACTTGTTACAACAGCATTAAGTCAAATAAGTTCAATATTCCCAATAGGAACGATTAAACAAAAAGCAGATCATCTATATATATCAACATATAATGGAGAAAAAGAAGCAAAAAAAGTTGCAAATACAATTATAGATGTTGGAGGTTTACGTGTTCGCATAGGTGATATAGCACAGGTGCGTTTTAAGTTAAGTGATCCAGAGGAACTTTCCCATTTTAATGGACATAGAAATATATCGATCAATGTTACAAAGAGTAAAGAGGGTAATGCAATTGCCTTGGTAAAACAGATCCGTACATTACTTAAAGAGGAAGAAAAACTCCATCCAAATGTAACGTATAGTATATATACTGATACGTCTGTTTGGATTAAAAATCGTTTAAATGTTGTTTTTTCAAATATTGCATTTGGACTCATGTTAGTATTTTTGGCAATGTTGATTTTTATTAACCGTGGAATCGCTTTTGTTGTAGCATTAGGAATCCCTGTAAGTTTTATGATAGGGCTTATTGCCACTGAGTTGATGGGAGATAGCTTAAATATGCTCTCTTTACTGGGTGCATTAATTGCGCTTGGTATGTTGGTAGATGAAGCTATTGTTGTAGCTGAAAATATTTATAGACACCTTGAAGAGGGGATGGAACGAAAAGAAGCTGTTATTACTGGTGCTGTTGAAATGTTTCCTGCAGTTTTAACAGCAACACTTACAACAGTTTTTGCATTTTTACCAATGTTGTTAATGAGTGGTGAGATGGGAATGTTTATAAAAATTATTCCAGTAATGATAACAGTTTTGCTTCTATCTTCACTTTTTGAAGCGTTTTATTTTCTTCCACTCCATGCATACGATTTTTTAAAAGTATCAAAAGAGGGAAGTTTTACAAAACGTTTTTGGGAACGAATGTATAATCGATATAACAAGATGTTACACTTTTTATTTAGACGAAAGTTTCTTTCTTTGAGTGTTATGACAATTTCAATTTTGACGGCAACTTTTTTTATGATTCAACATTCAAAGTTTCAGCTTTTCCCTGAATTTGACAACACGCAAGTGTATGTTTATGGAAAAGTTAATATTAATAATGATTTAAATGATACGGAAAAATTAATTGAGAAAGTTGAGCAAGTGCTTATCTCAAAACTCAATCCAAAAGATGTCTCTTCAGTAACATCAGTTGTTGGTTTTAAACTTGATGCAAAAAATAGAGCTGAACATGGAGAACATATGTTTCATATCTTTATAGATTTGCAGGAAAGAGCACCAGAAAACTTTTTCGATCGCTACATAAGCCCTTATTTATCTATCGATTATGATAGAGATATTAAAATAAGGACACATAGTGCAAAACAGATCGCAAATGAGATAAAAGAGTATCTTCAACCGTTACAAAAATATACAACTCCACAAGGCAAACCTCTCTATGAAGAACTCGCAGTAAAAGTACCAAGTGCTGGTATTGTTGCGCATGATGTGGAACTTTCATTGAGTGCTAAAGATGGGCGAGATCTTTTGCCATACATCAAAAAACTCCAAGAGAAACTTGCCACTATACCAGGGGTAAGCAATATTACAGATGATGCAGAGATTGGAGAAAAAGAGTTAAAGTTGCGTGTCAACCAATATGGGCAGGAGTTAGGATTTAATGAATCATACATAGCACAACAGTTGCGTGCTTATTATTTAAATGGTGAATATGGCAAACTTTTTACAAAAGATGGTTTACTCCGTATACGTATTGAGAGTGATTATGATAAAAAACGTGATTCTATTAACAATGTAGAAGTGCAAGTTCCTGGTACAAATACTTATATGCTTTTACGTGATATAGCTGATTTTTATTATATTCAAAGTTTTGTAACACTAAAAAAAGAGGCTGGAAAAAGGATACAAAGTGTTTTTGCTTCATTAAATAAAAAGGTAGTTACATCATCTGAAGTGATGGAACAACTTCAGCCTCTTTTTGCTCAGTTAAAAGCTGATGGTATCGATATTATGATAAAAGGGGAGGAAAAAGAGAATAATAAAAATAAAAAAGAGATGATGCAATCAGCACTTATTGCTTTGTTTTTAATTTTTATTACCCTTGTATGGCTCTTTGATTCTATTAAAAAATCTTTAATTGTAGTTAGTACTATTCCTCTTGTGCTTTTAGGTGTTTATGTAGGACATTGGATTATGGGACTAAATCTTACTATGCCAGGGATGATAGGTATTGTTGGTTTAAGTGGTGTTGTTGTAAATGATGGGCTTATTATGGTTGATTTTATAAAAAATGCAAAAGATACCGAAGAGCTTATGCAAAGGGCAAAAACTCGTTTGCGACCTATTGTTTTAACATCTTTAACAACAGTACTTGGACTTATAACACTCATCTTTTTTGCATCTGGTCAAGCGATGATCTTACAACCAATGGCGATCTCTTTAGGGTTTGGTATCGCATGGGCAACAGTACTAAATCTTTTGTATGTACCACTTCTCTTTGCAGTAACACATAAAATTAATCCACCAACACGCAAGTAAAGAGTTTTATAAGTTATATTTGAGTAAAATTCCGTCCTACCAACATGGTACGGGTCCTTAGCTCAGTTGGTTAGAGCTCTCGGCTCATAACCGAGCGGTCGAGCGTTCGAGTCGCTCAGGACCCACCACTTCATTTTTCACCCTTTTTATTTTTCTATTTTTACGTCAAAAAGATACCTAATCTTAAGTGTTACATTGGTACAATATCGCCATTTAAACCAAAGAGAGAGTGATGCGTTCATCCGATGTGAGTGATATCTTAAATAATAAAGACAAACTCCTAACACAAATCTATTTTGACCTTCAAGAGTACTTTGAAAACAAGTATGGTAAAGATACTATTGTTTTTATGGAGATTGGTACTTTTTTTGAAGTATATGAGGTCAATAATGATGAGATGCAAATTGGTAAAGCCAAAGAGATCGCAGAACTTCTTAATATCCAGCTTACTAAGAAAAATAAAAATATTGTAGAAAATTCTGAAAAAAATCCACTTTTAGCTGGTGTTCCTGCTGTAAGTTTTGAGCGTTATCTAAATAAACTTATAAGTGAGCAAAAATATACTATTATTGTTGTAAAACAAAAAGGGACTCCACCAAAAATAAGTCGCTATATCGCACAAATTATCTCCCCTGGAACAAACTTTGAACATATTTTAGATAATGATGATAACTTTATAGTTTCGTTGCTTATAGATAAGTATAAAGATATTTATACAGTAGGTTACAGTGCTATTGATGTTACAACAGGAAAGACATTTTTATACGAAACGCATGGAACAAGTGAAGATCCATCATACGCCCTTGATGAGGTGTTTAATCTTTTAAATGTTTATAGAACCAGTGAGGTTCTTGTAACGTTTTTAGAAGGTATAGATGATCAAAAGCATGTTATGCAATATCTTGAGATCCCTGAGCATTATCACTATTCTGTTAATAATGAGCGATTGAAAATTGACTTTCAAAATAAACTTTTTGGTGAAGTGTACCAGATCCAGTCGCTCCTCTCACCAATAGAACATCTTGATCTTGAACGCTCTCCGATGATTACAGAGTCTTTAGCTATCTTGATCCATTTTATTATCGAGCACGATTACCATATCGTACAAAAAATGCGTTTACCACAGATCATAGATAATAGACGTTTTATGTATCTTGGAAACAATGCACTTGAGCAGATGGGTATTATCTCAAAAGATAGAAAAGAGTTTACCCTTTTAAAGATGTTGGATAAAAGTTCAACAGCACTTGGTCGCCGTTTATTAAAAGAGCGTCTTTTAAATCCTATAATGGAAAAAGATGAATTACAACGTCGTTATAATCTTATTGAAAGAGTACATTCACATACTCGTTTTTTAGATGAAACACTGCGTGGGATATATGATCTTGAACGTTTGGCACGTCGTTTAAATTTAGCACGATTACACCCTTTTGAGATGAATCACATCTATGATTCTATGGTGAGTGTCAAAGAGTTGATGCTGTATGTAAAAAAACATAAGATACAAAAAACACCATTTCATGAGAGTGAAGTTGAAGAGTTTTTGCGTGATATTCAAAAAACGATAGATTTGGATATTTCACGGCGCTTTACCAATGCAACAATAGATGAAAACTTTTTGATGAGTGGTGTTGATGAGTCTATAGATACTTTGGTTCAAGAAAATAATGTTATGTTTTGTGCTTTTGAAGATATTATCACAAAAATAGAGCTCTTGTTGGAAGCTGAGGGGATTAGCAGTACAAACAGGGTTGTAACCTTGGGAGTTTTAGAAAAAGAGGGATATTATATATCACTGAGCAAAAACCGTTTTTCGATGATAGAGGCTGTTTTTAAAGCAGATGAGGAGTTTTCACATTATACTGTAAAGAAATTGACAAACAATGTAAAAATCACATCACAATTTACAGATACATTATCAGAAAATATTTTACAAAACAGAAGAAAAATAGTCTCTTTGGTAAAAGAGCGTTACACGCAACTTCAACAACTCTTTCAAAGACGTTACGCACTTTTGTTTGATCGTGTTATTGGATATATAGCTGATTTGGATGTAGCTGTTAGTTCGTCAAAAGTGGCACAAACATATAACCATTCTCGACCAATGATTGTTGATGCAAAAGATGATGAAAACTTTATGCAGATTATGGAGTTGCGTCATCCTCTTATTGAGATTCAAGAGCGTGGAGGGATCTATGTTCCAAACGATATTGTTATGGGAAATCGATCTTATGTGGATCTTCCACATCCAAAAACAGTGATGCTTGATGTTGGTGTGCATGATGGACATGATATTCATGGCGTGTTACTCTATGGTATCAATTCAAGTGGAAAAAGCTCTTTGATGAAAAGTATTGGGATTGCTGTTTTGATGGCACAGAGTGGTTTTTTTGTAAGTGCATCGGTGATGAAGTTTAGTATTTTTGAATCACTCTTTACCCGTATTGTTTCAAAAGATAATCTTGCTAAAGGGCTTTCAACATTTGCTGTAGAGATGTTAGAGCTAAAAAATATATTTAATCGTGCAGGTGTTCGCTCTTTGGTTCTTGGTGATGAAATCAGTCATGGTACAGAAACGCTCTCAGGTGTTGCTATTGTTGCATCTGCTATCAATAAGCTTTCAGATATTCGATGTTTGTTCCTTTTTGCAACCCATTTGCATCAGCTCTCAACTATGCCAGAGATTACACAACTTGATCATGTAGTAGACTTACATCTTAGTGTAGAATATGATGAACAAAGTGATAAACTCCTTTTTAACAGAGTATTGCAAGCTGGCAGTGGTAGTAGCATCTATGGATTAGAATTTGCAAAATCACTTCACATGGATAGTGAATTTTTAGAAAAAGCAAACAGCATACGAAAACGCCTTGCTAATGATTTTGATGAGCTTGAGCTTCTTGTGAAAAAGAAACGTAGTAAGTATAATAAAGAGCTTTATGTTACCAAGTGTGTTATTTGTGGTGCTGTTGCAGAAGATGTGCACCATATTTCACAAAGAAGTCTCGCTGATAAAGCTGGATTTATAGGTCATTTTCATAAAAATCATAAACATAATCTTATTCCATTATGTAAAGAGCATCATGATCAGATTCATAGTGGAAAGTTGCGTGTTGATGGATTTATAATGACTTCTAAAGGTTTAGAACTTCAGTTTGAAGAGCAACTACAAAAGCCAAAAAAAGTACAATTAGAAGAACCTCAAATAAATGAACATCCTCAAGAGGAAAAGAAGGTGCAAAAACCATCACCAAAAGTTATTTTAGATGATTGGTAGGGGAAGATGGTAACACGCAAATAGATTGCGTGTTTTTATGAGAGGAGTGTTTTTACACACTCATTGATGCGTTTGCCATCAGCTTTTTGAGCAAGTGCCTTACTTGCAGTACCCATCACTTTACCCATATCTTTCATAGAAGTAGCTCCTACTTGCGCTATGATAGTTTCAAGTTCAGCTTTGAGTTCATCATCAGAGAGTTGTTTTGGAAGATAAGGCTCAAAATATGAGATCTCTCTTTCTTCTATCTCAACAAGATCATCACGACCTGCTTTTTTGTATTGTTCAATCGAGTCATTTCTACTTTTTACTTGCTTTTGAATGATTTTTATAACATCATCATCGCTAAGTTCTTTTCTTTCATCAACTTCTATTTGTTTAAATGCTGATGTTAAAAGGCGTAGTGCATCTCTTTTATTGACATCTTTTGCTTTCATCGCTTCTTTGAGATCTTGGTTTATTTGCTCACGTAAACTCATACTTATATCCTTTATGTATATATGGAACTAAATTTGCTATGATTATAGCAAGATTAGCCTAAAGTTTGGAAAATATTTTGAGAAAAACAACAACTCTTTTTTATCTATATACTTTTGTTGGGACTACACTCTTTTTTAGTGGATGTACAGCAAAACTAACAGATCCTCAGATCGATTTTAAACCACCAGTGTATGTTGAGCAGATGCCACCAAAAGAGGAGGAAAAAAGTTTTGCACCAACTGGGAGTATATTTGGTCAAGGAGAAAATCCACTTTTTTCAGATCACAAAGCTATGCATGTAAACGATATAGTTACAGTTGTTATCTCAGAAGCTGCAAAGTCCTCAAACAGTGGTTCAAGACAGTTAACAGAGAGTGATAGTCAAGATCTTAGTGGTGGTCTTTTTTCTTCTGCTGGTGCTTCAGCAAACTCAACTATGCAAGGGATGATGGATAGAGCTAACGGTTTTACTGATGTTGGTTTTAAATCACATACTAGCAGTTCTTATAAAGGTCAGGGAAGTGCAACAAAAAATGCTACTTTTACTACAACAGTTTCAGCAAGGATAGTAAAAGTATTGAGAAATGGGAACTATTACATTTTTGGAAAGCGTGAAATTCTTGTAGATGATCAAAAACAGATAGTGCAAATTTCAGGTGTAATACGCCCTTATGATATAGATCAGTATAATAAAATCAACTCTTCACAAATTAGTGATGCTAAGATTTTATATAAGACTGAGGGTGATGTTGAGCGTTCAAATAGACAAGGGTGGGGCACAAAGCTTATTCAGTCTGTGTGGCCTTTTTAACCCTTTTTCTTTGAATATTTTTTGTAGGTCTATAAAAGTGTAAATTTGAACGCTGTTCTTGAGTAATACTTCCATCCTCAATAAGTTCTAAAAGTCTTTTTTTCGAATCTTTATCAAAGAGTAGCTCTATATCTTCTTGTGTGAGGGGACGTTTGTCTAAGGTATTGATAATAGCCTCTTTTGTAAAGTTTTTAGTTAAAGTTTTTCCACTTTTTCTTGAGGCAATATGTATGGGAAGACGAGAATCAAACTGTTGTGCTATGTGTAAAAGATCTTCATAATCTAAAGGTGTGACATTATATGCAGGTGGTCTGTCAATAGTTCCTATATCGATGCGTGTTACATCTATATCAACAAGGAATTGATTGAGTTTTTGTATCTCTTGAGGTGTATTATTGATCCCTTGGACAAAAAGAATTTCTATAAAAAGTTTTCCTTGGAATTCTTGAGCAAATTTTTTAAGTGCTTGAGTAATTTGAGATATTTTTATACTTGGATGGGGTCTGTCAATCTTTTTAAAAATATCTTCACTAATAGCATCTAAAGAGAGTTTCACTTGATCTAATTGTAAAAGGGCATCAAAAACTTCTGTATCAGTAAGAGTTGCTGAGTTTGTAAGAATAAGTGTTTGAGCAGAATTTTTTACAGTATCAAGTTGTGTAATAAGTTGCTTTAGGTGAGGGTAGAGTGTAGGTTCTCCATTTGCTGTAAGAGTTATAACATCAATACTATCATCTAGGTGTTCTTGAACTGCTGCAATAATGGTTGCAACATCAATACTTTTAGATTGTTGTGCAACTGTGGCAGAAGGTGCTAACTCACAATAGAGGCAATCAAAATTGCATTGTTTTGAAAAAGGGGAAAGATCAATACCTAAACTCATGCCAAAACGGCGTGAGTTAATAGGCCCAAAGATAAGATTATTTTTTTCCACTGACTCTGTGACACTCATTTATAAAATGTTTTGCGTGTTCTACTGGTACATCTGGAAGTATTCCATGACCAAGATTGAAAATGTGACGTTTACCACCCATGATCTTTTGTAGTGCTTCTACACACTCTGTAGTAGCTTCTTTTGAATAGAGACGACATGGTTCCATATTTCCTTGAAGTACATATTTTTCACCAAGTTTCTCTTTAGCCATAGCCATTGGTGTTCCCCAGTCAACACCAAAGACATCAAAGTTACCATATACACCACCTTGTTCAATAAATGATGCTACACCTTTAGGGAACATGATAACTGGAATGTGAGGATATTTTTCTTTGAGATATTCAGCGATCTCAACCATATATTTCCAAGAAAATTCATCATACTTACTTGGTTCAATAGCCGCAGCCCAAGAATCAAAGATCTGAACAACATCAACACCAGCTTCAATCTGTTTTTCCATATAGAGTTTGACAACTTCTGTTACTTTTGCAAGGATTTTATGTAAAAGTTTTGGATTTGAATACATCATCTTTTTACAGATATTGTATGTTTTTGTCCCTTGACCCTCTATCATATATGTTGCAAGTGTCCATGGTGCACCAGTAAAACCTATCAGTGCTTTGTCATCTGCTAGTTTTGTTTTGATTAGCTTGATAGTCTCATATACGTAGGTGAGTTTATTTGCAGCTTCTTCACCACCTATGAGACGATCTATATCATCTTCATTTGTGATAGGATCTGAAAATTTTGGACCTTCCCCTTTAACAAAAGAGAGATCCATACCCATCTCATCTGGAATAACTAAAATATCGCTAAAAAGGATAGCTGCATCAACACCTACTAAGTCAACAGGTTGAAGTGTAACTTCACATGCCATCTTGGGATTATGACAAAGATTTAAAAAGTTTCCTGCTTTTGCACGAACTTCCATATATTCAGGAAGATAACGACCCGCTTGACGCATCATCCATACAGGGGTATAGGGTGTTTCTTTACCTAAACACGCATCTACAAAAATTTTACTCATACTATTTCCTTCATCTCATTTCTTATATAATGATACATATAGTATGTTGACAAAATTGCATACTATATGTATCATCAAAATAAAAAAGAGTTATATTTTATGAATGACGATATTTTAGCGAAATTTGGAAAACGTATTATGAAATTACGTCAGGATAGAGGATTTTCACAAGAAGATCTAGCATCTCATGCAGGACTACATAGAACATACATCGGTATGATCGAAAGAGCTGAAAGAAATATCACTTTACGCAATATAGAAAAACTAGCACAAGCTTTAGGAATAGAGCTTGAAAAGAAGATAGTCAATCAGAATACAAAAGAGGTTATATCCAGTTAAAGTTAGGCTCTTTAGAAACATTAGCCAAGCGTAAAAATAAAGTAACAAAAGAAGGAACTGCCCAAGAGATAGCATTTGTCCAGCAACTTAATAAAAAAGAAGATAGTACCCCTTATGGCAAACACTATCGATAAACCCTCATAACCACTATGCTATTAGAGTTATCTATCAAAAATATGGGAAGCGTAATAAAGAAAAGGTTTTTCCAAAAGCTGATGCTTTTATAGCCTATGGTGATGTACCTTTAGAGTATCTCAAAACAAAAGAGTACTTTTTGGATGAAGATAAGTCCATCAACTTTTAAAAAACTCTTTGGCTCAAATCTTGGCATGGACTACCACCGATAAGCAAATCTATATGAGGAAGTTGTGAAGCATCTATATCTTTGATATCTCCAAGGTGTATAATATCTGGATAGTTTTCTTTAGAAACTTTAATGGCAAACTTATCTATCTCACTGGCATAATAGTTTGTTACAGGGATACCAAGCTTATCAAGAGCTATCCTCGCTCCTGATATACCATCAAATAGACTTAAAATGTTCATTACTAGTGTTTGTGTCCAACTTTACTTAAAAAGTATAAACCAACAGCAACAGCTGTGATAGAAAGTGCAAGATAGAGGAGTTCTAGTGGTGTTTGATATGTTGCAAGTCCCACTTTTTTGAAAAAACCAACAACTAAAACCATTACAATAACTTTAGAGATCTTATCTTTTAGTTGATCAAGTGAATGGATAGCAAGAATTTTGTTTTCTCTCTCTTCATCATCTCGTGCTGCATCGATATCTGAGATAAAAAGCTCATAAAGACCAAATGAGAATAAAAGCATAACAACACCGATGAGGTATAAATCGACTGCACCAATAATCCCACCAACAACTAGTTCATGAAAATGTTCAGGGTGGTGATGGTTTACGTAAGTATCGAGTACAAGTTGTACGGTATCATAAATATCAAATGATGCAACGATAAAAAGAACAATCGCACCAACAAGGCCAAAAATTACTGCCATTAAAACCATAAAACGTGAGCCCCAAAGCCCACTTTCAAAAACTCTTTCTAACATACTACCTGTCTCCTTCTGTCTCTATCCATTTTTGTGCAATACGCACTGCATTAGTTGCCGCTCCAACACGCAAGTTGTCAGCTACTACAAAAAAGTGTAAGATATTATCTGCAAATGTATCTTTTCGTATACGCCCTACAAATGTTTCATTTTTATCAACGCATGTTACAGGCATAGGGTAGAGTGCTTCTTTTGGATTATCCACGATAACAATATTTGGCGCTTTGGCAAGAATAGCTCTTGCCTCATCTGCATCAACTTCACTGTCAAATGTTACACTTACAGCTTCTGAATGACCACGAAGTACTGGAACACGTACACAAGTTGCACTTAAAGGGATGTTTTTATGCATGATCTTAGTTGTTTCATTAACCATTTTCATCTCTTCTTTTGTGTAATCATTCTCTAAAAACACATCGATTTGAGGAATAACATTGAGTGCGATTTGTTGGTTAAATGCTTTATGTTCAGCTTCATCAAGTTTAAAAGCAAAAAATGCCTGCATCTGATTTACTAACTCTTCCATAGCAGATTTTCCCGCACCACTTGTTGCTTGGTATGTAGAAACATCAACACGAGTAATATCGTATGCTTCATCCAAAGGTTTAAGTGCTTGAACCATTTGGATGGTTGAACAGTTAGGATTTGCGATAATTCCTGTTTGTTGCCATTTTGCAATATCTTCAGGATTTACCTCAGGAACAACCAAAGGAACATCCTCTTGCATTCTAAAATGTGATGTGTTATCGATCACTACTGCACCTGCACGAACTGCATCAGGAGCAAACTCAGCACTTACACTACCACCTGCACTAAAGAGTGCTATCTCTACTTCATGCTCGGCAAAAACATCGTTTGTTAATTCGATAATAGTGTGCTCTTCTCCAGCAAACTCAACTTTTTTTCCTGCACTTCTTGCACTAGCTAGTGGAACAAGTTTGTTAATAGGAAACGATTCCTCTTCTAGTATTCTTAGTATCTCTTCACCAACAGCACCATTGGCACCAACAACTGCAACATTATATTTTTTCATATCTTTCTCCTAAATTTATTTTCGTACTTCTAAAAAGAGATCTTCTTTTTGAATCTCATCACTTTCACTTAAGATAACAGCTCTCTCAACAACTGAAATAAGTTCTCGTATATTTCCAGGCCATTGATAGTTAAGAAGTTCTTGTTGTGCTTCTTGTGAAAATGACTTCTCTTTGAGATTATATTTTTTAACATTCTGTGATGCTATTGCTTGAGCAAGAGGGATAATCTCCTCTGTACGTTCCCTTAATGGTGGAATCTGTATAGGAATAGTATTTAGTCTATAGTACAGATCCTCTCTAAACTCTTTATTTGCTATTTTTTGTGTTAAATCTGCATTAGTTGCAGAGATGATGCGAACATCAATCTTTATAGATTTTGATGAACCAAGTGGTCGTATCTCTTTTTCTTGGATAGCACGTAAAAGTTTTGCTTGAACATTAAAAGGCATCTCTGCTATCTCATCTAAAAAAAGTGTACCACCATTTGCAAGTTCAAATTGACCAGATTTTGCTTGAGTTGCATCTGTAAATGCTCCCTTTTCAAAACCAAACAATTCACTCTCTATGAGATTTTCAGGAATTGCAGCCATATTGATAGCAACAAAAGGTTTTTTTGCTCGTGGTGAGTTGTTATGTATAAAAGAGGCAAAAACCTCTTTTCCAACACCACTTTCACCTAAAAGCAATACTGTTGCATCTGTCTGTGCTGCTTTTTTTGCAATATGCAACGATGTTTCAAGTGCTGGTGAAGTAGCTAAGAACCCTTGCGTGTTTACCTTTTTGGGTGAACTTTTTTGTACTTGTTGAACTTTTGCTTCTCTTTGTATAGCTGAGATAAGATCATCAATCTCAAACGGCTTGAGTAAAAAGTCTTTAACACCAAGTTGGATAGACTCAATAGCACGTGAAAGTGTTGCATTTCCTGTCATGATAATCACTTCATATCGTCCACAGAGCTGTTTAATAAACTCTAAACCATCCATCTTTGGCATGTTGATATCGGTGATGATAAGATCAAAACTCTCATCAAGTTTTTTTAAAGCATCAATGGCATTTTTAAACGTTACGATTTCAAACTCTTCATAATCACTCATAGCAATTTCAAGAGATTTTCTCATATTAATATCATCTTCAACGATTGCTATTTTCATAAAAAGTCCTACTCTACTGTATGATTATCTAAAGGAATTATTGTAACAAAAGTATCATTAAAATCGACTTTGAAGCATCTTGTTTTAGAGGTTATCGTGGTATATGTTTCATATGAATGTGTACTAAATGTGCTATAGTCTTGCATATAAATTCCTAATGAAAAAAGGAAATTTATAAATTTTTCATTATTTTGTTTAATAATGTCATTTAAAGTATCAGTTTGATTGATTTTATTTAAAACAAGTAGATGTTTACTAGCTGTTCCTGAACATTTTTTCATAGCAGGAGCAATAAAAAAATGTTCATTATATAACGCAGTGTTATAAACACTGTATCTGTATGAGATAAGATATTCTTTATCAGCAAAGAGTGCTGATGAAATAAGGATACAAAAGATTATTTTTGCATAATATCTGAGTATGATAAGTAAATCTCCATTTCTACTTCACATAATCCTTCTTGAAACTTTGTTTCAACAATATTGGCATTTTGAATCATTGCAGCTACTGCTGTACGGATCGTAGAGCGTTTTACCATCATGTTTTGAATGAGATCTTGACCATCAATACGTACACCTTTTACTTTTTCAGCAATAAGTCTGTATGCATCAGCGATCGCTGCACGTTTAGCAAGTGCATATGCTTGAGCAGGTGATGTAGTATTTGATGGAGCAACACCTTGACCAACTACATTAATAAGTATTTTTTTATTCTTTTTAAGAACTAAATTACTTGGACATGTTTGTTGCTTTTGTGGTGTTTGACACGCAACATTCTGTGTAGTTTGTTCTTTAACGTCTGTTTGTGCATAACAACTGCTTAACCCTAATAACGTAGCTAAAACGAGAAAATATTTCATTTAGTATCCTTATATATCTATTTGCTTAATATCTGAGCAACTATTATTCCAGTTCAAGTGTTCCTTGAACAACTGTTTGTGTTTCTTCTGAAGTTTCATCTTCCTCTTCTTCTTTTTCCTCTTTTGGACAACGAGAGATTGAAACAACTTCATCCCCTTTGACAATATATACACCAGAAGTATTACGGCTTGATTTTGAAATGGTTTGCATATCAACACGGATCATTTTGCCACCTTTAGTAAGTGCCATCATATCCATAGCTTCATCAACAATGAGACAACCAACAATATGTTTTCCTGTTTTTGTTGTCATCTTCATAGCAATCACACCACTACCACCACGGTTTGTTAAACGGTACTCTCCAGCTTCTGTACGTTTTCCAATACCTTTTTGTGCTACGATAAGGATCTCTTGGTCATCACTGTTGATGATATTTGCATCAACAACTTCATCCCCTTCATGCTTGAACTTGATACCACGTACACCACGAGTTGAACGACCTTGCTCACGAGTTTTACCTATCTCAAACTTAATACATTGTGCAAGTTTTGTTACGATAAAGAGGTATTGAACATTTTGATCGGCAATTTTTGCAGTAATGAGTTCATCATCATCGTCAAGAACAATTGCACGTACACCATTGCTTCTGATATTGCTAAATTCACTAAGATTTGTACGTTTTACAACACCATTTTTTGTAAAGAATACAAGTGATTTTTCTTCACTAAAGTCAGTTGTTGGGATGATAGACTGTATCTTCTCATCAGCTACAAGATTGATAAGATTAACAACGGCTTTCCCTTTTGCTGTACGACTTCCTTCAGGAATCTTATATACTTTTAACCAGTGGAGTTGCCCACGATCTGTTACAAATAATAAAGTATCGTGTGTGTTACAAGTAAAGAAACTTTCTATAAAGTCATCTTCATACGTTGTAACAGCAGTTTTACCTTTACCACCACGTTTTTGTTTTTCATATGCTGCAAGTGGAACACGTTTAATATAACCACGGTGTGTAATTGTTACAACCATTGGTTCATTTGGAATAAGATCTTCTATATCTATATCATCGTAATCATCTTCGATTTCTGTACGACGCTCTTGCGTGTTGTATGTTTGTAATACATCTTCAAACTCTTCAGCAATGATATTGCGAAGTACATCTTCACTACGTAAAATAGATTCAAGATACTCTATAGTTTTTCTAAGTTCTGCTAGTTCATTTTCGATTTTTTCGATCTCAAGACCAGTTAAACGACCAAGACGCATCGCAACGATACTTGCTGCTTGGATCTCTGAAAAGTCAAACTCTGTTACAAGATTATTTTTTGCTTCATCTTCATTTTTTGAAGCACGGATGACACGGATAACATCATCAATGATATCGATCGCTTTTTTCAGACCTTCTAAAATATGTGCACGAGCTTTTGCTTTTTCAAGATCGAAGATAGTTCTACGGATGATAATCGTTTTACGGTGGTTAATAAAATGGTTAAGGATATCTTTGAGTCCTAAGATTTTTGGCTCTTGATTGACAATTGAAAGCATAATAATCCCAAACGTCACTTGCATAGCAGTTTGTTTAAAGAGATTGTTTAAGATGATTTCACTCATCGCATCCTTTTTAAGTTCTATAACAACACGCATACCATCACGGTCAGATTCATCACGTATCTCACTAACACCATCAATAAGCTTATCTTTTACTAGTGAAGCAACATTTTCTATAAGACGAGCTTTATTGACTTGGTATGGAAGTTCATCTATAACGATAACCTCTTTTTTAGCTTTTTGTTCTATATGTGTTTTTGCACGAACTTTGATACGTCCACGACCAGTTTCGTATGCATCGATAATCCCTTTTTTACCAAAGATAATACCACCTGTTGGGAAATCTGGTGCTTTGATATGTTCCATAAGCTCCATAACAGAGATCTCTGGATTTGCAAGAAGAGCTTTTAGACCGTTCATTATCTCTTTTGGATTATGAGGAGGGATATTTGTAGCCATACCAACAGCAATACCACTTGAACCATTGATAAGGAGATTTGGCACACGTGTTGGCATAACATCTGGCTCTTTTGTAGTTGCATCATAGTTATCGATCATATTTACAGTGTTTTTATCAAGATCTTTTAAAAGTTCCCCTGCATATTTTGTCATACGTGCTTCTGTATAACGCATTGCAGCAGCAGAGTCACCATCAACAGAACCAAAGTTTCCTTGTCCATCAACAAGTTCCATACGCATAGAGAAATCTTGTGCCATACGAACTAACGCATCATAAACAGCCGTGTCACCGTGTGGGTGGTATTGACCGATCACATCACCAACAATACGTGCAGATTTTTTATATTTTGCACCAAATGAAAGATTGAGTTTATCCATAGCATATAGTATACGTCTGTGAACAGGTTTGAGTCCATCTCTTACATCAGGTAGTGCACGTCCAACAATAACACTCATAGAATAGTCAAGATAACTCTCTTGCAGTGTTTGTTCGATGTTTATCGTTTGTATCTCTTCGTTATTTAGCAAATCGCTCATTCAAATACCCTAAAAAATATATTTTGTACTATCATATCTAATTATCCCTTAAACAATGTTTCAAGGGGGTGAATATTTTATTGTGCTTAAAAATTAATCACTTTTATGATCGATTTAATAAAATATTATCTTATACTTCTGCCGAAATATTTAACAAAAGGATTCACATGAAGAAATGGCTTATAGCATTACTGCTTGCTTTACCTTCTTTGGCAATGGCTGAAGACAAATTAGATACTGGTGATACTGCATGGATGATGATCTCTACTGCATTGGTATTACTTATGACACCTGCTGGTCTTGCACTATTTTATGGTGGTATGACTCGTTCTAAGAACGTTTTAAATACTTATGCAATGGTTTTGGGTGCATTTGCTGTTGCATTTATTGCTTGGATCGTAGCTGGGTATTCAATGGCATTTGGTGATGGTGGAAGCCTACAAAGTTTTATTGGTGGATTTGGTAACGCTTTTTTAAGTGGTATTAGTTGGAATGATTTAAGTGGTACGTATCCAACATATGTATTTGTTGTTTTCCAAGGTACATTTGCTGCTATTACTGTTGCGATTGCTTCAGGTTCAGTTATTGAGCGTATGAAGTTTTCAACATGGTTAGTATATGCTGCTTTATGGACAATAGTAGTTTATGCTCCTATTACACACATGGTATGGGGTGGTGATGGTGCACTTTTATTTGATGCAGGTGCATTAGATTTCGCTGGTGGTACTGTTGTTCATATGAATGGTGGTCTTTCAGGTTTAGTTCTTGCATACCTTGTTGGTAAAAGAAATGGATATCCAAAAATCGCTATGAAGCCTATGTCTGTAATGTTGACAGCACTAGGTGCAGCATTATTATGGTTTGGATGGTATGGATTTAATGGTGGTTCTGCATTTGGTGCAAATGCAATAGCTGGTCTTGCATATTTAACAACTACATTAGCAACTGCTGTAGCTGCTGTTACATGGATGATGATAGAATGGTTTGTGTATAGAAAACCAACACTATTAGGTGCTGCTTCAGGTGTTGTTGCAGGTCTTGTAGCTATTACTCCTGCTGCTGGTTTTGTTGATGTAACTGGTTCTATCATTGTTGGTGCTGTTGGTTCAGTAGTAGCATTCTTCGGTGTTGCTGTATTGAAGAAAAAACTTGGTTATGATGATTCTTTAGATGCATTTGGGATCCACTTTTTAGCTGGTTTATGGGGAGCTCTTGCTACTGGTGTGTTAGCTGTAGCTGATAATGATCTTTTATGGGATGGTCCATTAAAAGCTTCAGGAGATAGAATGGGACAGTTTATGGTTCAACTTGAGTCTGTAGCTGTAGTAGGTATTGTAACACTTGTTGGTACAGTGGTAGTATATTACATCGCTTCTGCAATAACTGGTGGTGGTAGAGTTGATGAAGAGACTGAACAAATTGGTCTTGATGAAACTGTACATGGAGAGAAAGCTATCAACCTGTAAAAAGTACAGGTTGATAAAAACTGTAAAAGTGGTTACAATTTTAAATATAAAATTCATTGGAGAACTAAAATGAAAAGAATAGAAGCAATTATTAAGCCTTTTAAACTAGAAGATGTAAAAGATGCCCTTGCTGAGATTGGTATCGAAGGTATGACAGTAACTGAAGTAAAAGGTTATGGTCGTCAAAAAGGGCATAGCGAGCTTTATCGTGGTGCTGAATATGTGGTAGATTTTTTACCAAAAATCAAAATGGAAATGATTGTAGATGGTTCTATGGTAGATCAAGTAACAAATACCATAGTAGAAGCTGCAAGAACTGGAAAAATCGGTGATGGTAAAATTTTTGTTAGTGATATTGAAAAAATTATCAGAATTCGTACAGGTGAAGTTGATAACGAAGCTATCTAAAAGTTTGACAACTCTTTTTTGTATACACCACAAAAGATTTATGGTGTATACAACCTCTTAAGCCTTCTGTAATCTGCAAATTAAAAAAAAACTTTCTTTTTATTTATACTAAATATAATTTTTGTTAAACTTATTACCTGAAATTTTAAAATAAAGGTTTGATGATGTCTGAAGCAGATTTCAAGTATATAATAGATACTTTCTTTGCTCTATTTTCAATGGTTTTAATTATATTTATGGTTCCTGGTTTTGCAATGCTTGAAGCAGGATTAGTAAGAACAAAAAATGTTTCATCTGTATTGACTGTTAATACAATGATTTATGCAGTTGCATCAATGGTGTTTTTACTTATTGGGTATTCTATAGCATTTGGATCTTGGGAAAATTCTTCTATGAGTATTTGGGCTGCATTTTTATTTCAAATGGCTTTTGTTGGTAAAACAGTAAATATTATGAGTGGTGGGGTAAGTGAGCGTGTTAAAATTATCCCATTGATGATTTTTACAGTATTTATGGCAGGTATTATCTATCCATTAGTTGTAAATGTGAGTTGGGGAGCTGACTTTTTAGATGGTACTTTTTTAGATATTAACATGTATGACTTAGCAGGATCTACAGTTATTCACTCAACTGGTGGTTGGGCACTTTTAGCTGCTATTATGATTATGGGACCAAGAAAAGGGCGTTATAAAGATGGAAAGATCAGAGTAATTCCTGCATCAAATATCCCTTTAGTTGTTCTTGGTGCACTAATTTTATGGATAGGATGGTTTGGTTTTAATGGTGGTAGTGTTGGAAGCATCTCAAGTGTAGAGAGTGCAAATGCTGTTGCAAAAACAATAATGAATACTAATACAGCAGGTTTAGCAGGTGCTATTATTGCTGCAATTATTATGTATGTTCGTTATAAACTTTTAGATATTACAATGATCTTAAATGGTGCACTTGGTGGACTTGTAGCTATTACAGCTGGTCCAGATCTATATGATATGTATACACCTATTTTGATCGGTGCTATTGGTGGTGCATTAGTAGTTTTTGCTGTTCCTATGTTTGATAAATTTCAACTTGATGATCCTGTTGGAGCATTGTCTGTTCATTTGGTTAATGGTATTTGGGGAACATTGGCTGTAGGGATCTTTGCTAGTGATGTTTCTTTGATGGATCAGATTAAAGGAATCATTATTGTTGCTATTTTTGCATTTAGTGCTTCTTATATTGTTTTATTTGTTATCAATAAGTTTGTTCCATTTAGAGCAGATGATGATGTGCAAGTTGAAGGACTTGATGTAAATGAAGTAGGTGTTGAAGCATATCCTGAGTTTAAACGCTCTATTTAACATTAATGTAACAGAGGTTTTGGTAGTATCTCGCTCATGAGTACACAACATGCAAAACCTCTTGTTTTATCCATAGTAATACACCTACTTATTGTAGTTGTACTATTTTTCCTCTATATAACTATTCAAAAAACTTCTAAGCCAAATAATCATCAAGAACAAAAAAAAGTTTGTATTAACCTTACTACCCTTATTCCTAATCATACTATTGTAAAACAGTCACCTTCATTGGAACATACGGCTGTAGAGAGAAAAAAAGATACTTTACAAAAACACTCTTTGGAAAAAATACCAAAGCCTGTAAGAAAAAAGATTAAAACGAAAAAAGTTTATAAAAAAAAGTTGCATAAGAAAAAAATAGCCACAGTAGTACAAAAACAAAAAAAAGATCAACCAAAATATGATTTAAAACCAAAACAGGTAGATCATGATAAAAAAGTAGCTTTGTCAAGTGATGTATCACCTTCTCAAATAACTTCAAAGGCAGTACAAAAAACTGTTCTTAAAACAGTGCCACACTATACAGAAAATATGTATAAGAAAAAGTATTTAGCACAATTGTATACTATGGTGAAAAATAACTTATATTATCCACGAAAAGCAAGAAAAAGAGGTCTACAAGGTGATGTTATTGTCCGTTTTTTATTGAAAAAAAACGGAGAGATTTCTAGGATAGAGGTAGTGCATTCAAGTTATCAAATTTTGTCACGTTCAGCAGTTAAAACATTACATTCATTAGATAAAAAACTACCAAAACCACAAGAAGATATAACTATAAAACTCCCTATTACTTACTCATTAGAGGGGTTTTAGAAGTTTAAATTTCAAGTGGTTTTCTTGTTCTTGTTGTGTTTTTTGAATATTGAGTTGCGTGTTATTTGAGTCTTTGTTAAAGAGCTTTTTATCAACTTTTTTTTGATCTAAAAAAAGAGAACTTGCAATAAAAAATAAAACCATAATAACAACAACACTCGCATAGAGTAAAAGGTAGTTTTTTATATGTCCACTTTCAAAAGGGTTTTGCATTAGTTTCCTTGAAATATTAGATGTTTACTGTAGAGAGGGGACAAATGGGCATTTGTAATTTATGCCCGTTTGCATTTTATTGAATCACAAATTCAGTAAAATAGATCCCTTTGATCTGTCCGTCTGTAATCATAGAATTTAGTGTATCCATGATCTGTTGTGTAACTTTTTGCTTCCCTTTTTTAGAAGAAACTTCTTCAAGTGTTTTTGAACTTAAAATACGGATAATTCTATCACGAAGTACAGCTGACTTGGCATCAAGCTCTTGTGCGAGTTCTTCTCCACTAAGTTCAAGAGAAAGTGTTGTTTTTAAGTATCTTCTACCAGAATCACTTTTGAGATTGACTGTAAAAGTGTCTAGTGGATATAAAACTCCTATTTCACTTAAAGGACGTGTTTCATCTGAAAGATCTGCACTAGATACTCTTGCTTTTTTCGTTTTTGTAACACTTTGTTCTTTTGTTTGAGGTGGCGTGTTTTGAGTTGCATCCTCTTCATCACTTAGGAGTAAATAGGCAACAACAGCACCAACAATTATAATAAGGATCAGTATTACAATAATAATAATCATCAAAAGATTACTAGATTTTTTCTCTTTTGGAGCTGATTCTTCTTCCTGTGTTGTTTCTTCTTCTGCCATTATAGACTCCTTAGTTTTTCATTGTTACGATAGTATAACAAAATTTTAACTATTTCTCTCTTTAATCATTCTGCACTAAATCATTTAAGGGTAAAAACTCATAAGTTTCAGCATTATAGTATTCAATTTTACCAGTTTCCATATCATAGCACCAACCATGAATATGTAACTCATCAGCCTCAAAACGTTTTTTGACACTTGGATAAGTTAAAATGTTTTCAATCTGTTTTATAACCGAAAGCTTTTCTGTTAAACGTAAAAGATCATCAAGTGGGGCATTTGCTCCTAAACTTAAAATAGCTGATTTTTTTGCACTTTCTCCAAGTTCAAGCCATTTTTTTGTATGAACTAATGAAGTATCTTCAATATCTTCATAAAGATGTTGGCATGCACCACAATGGGTATGACCACAAATAATGATCTCTTCTACTTTTAGGACACTAACAGCATATTCTATACCTGAAGCTGTTGCGTGAAAATCTTCATCGGGCTTAAACGGTGGTACAAAATTTCCAACATTTCTTATAACAAAAAGATCTCCTGGATTTGATTGAACAATTAAATCGGGAATAACACGAGAATCAGAACAACCGATAAAGAGTGCTTTAGGTGATTGTCCACTTTTTACTAATTCTAATAAAGACTCTTTGTTTTTTTTAAAATAATTTCGGAAAAGCTCATTTCCCTGTGCATAATCTTGCATATTCACAATACAGCCTTTGGTTTGTTAATCGCACACTTTGATATCTAGTGTATGAATAATTTGTTCAAAAATTTCTCCTGCGAGACGATCAACATCATCATGATATTCAATGACCAAAACCTCTTTACCACTTGATGTAGAAGTTGTATGTGTTTCTGGTGTCATTGGATGTTGATTGCAAATTTTTTCTACACACTCTTGAACTTTTTGTTTCTCTGCCGCATCATATGCAAGTGCTAATCTTGAAAATCTCTCTTCACTTCTTACTTCAGCATCTATCATAATTTATACCTTTTACTATGGTTGTTTTTACATATTATACAACTATTTTTGGTAAATAAAAGAAAAAAATGCTTAATTTAGTACCACTCTAAAAGTTTTGTAACTTCATCTACAACAAAGATTTTCATATTACTTGTTTCAAGAGGTTTTTTAGCTACTAAAGCTTTTGTTATTTTTTGTAAAGAGGCTTCTTTTAGTCTTGTATCAAGTCCATAAACTTCCCGTACATCACCAACTAAAGAGACTTCACCAATAAATATAGTTTCTTTTGATATAGCACGATTTCTAAAGCTTGATATAATTGCTGCAAGTATTGCAAGATCAGCAGCAGTTTCTGTTATTTTTATGCCACCAGTGATATTGATAAATACATCATATCCAGAAAGGGGGATCTCTAATTTTCTTTCTAAAAGTGCTAAGAGCATATTGAGCCTATTTGTATCAAAACCTGTTGCCTGGCGTTTTGCATTTGGTGTATGTGATTGTGATACAAGTGCTTGAACTTCCAAGATGATAGGGCGACTTCCTTCCATAATAACAGTGAGTGCAGAGCCACTTTGTTGGGAGTTTTTATTAAAAAATCGTGATGCTATATCTGTTGCACTTACAAGCCCCTCACTTTTCATCTCAAAAACACCTATCTCACTTGTTGCACCAAAACGGTTTTTAAAGCCACGTAAGATTCTGAGTTCTTGAGAAGAATCTCCTTCAAAGTATAAAACAGTATCAACCATATGCTCTAGTACACGTGGTCCAGCGATAGATCCTTCTTTTGTTATATGTCCAATAATAAAAATAGCTATCTCTTTTTCTTTTGCTATGCGCATCAACTCAAATGTAATTTGTCGTACCTGTGTGACACTTCCTGGAGCTGAAGAGATGTTTTCTGAATAGATAGTTTGGATGGAGTCGATAATTAAAAAGTCATATTGCCTATGCTCTAACTCTACAATAATTTGTTCAAGGCGAATTTCGCTTAAGAGATAAAGATTTTTATGATTAGCTTGAAGCCTGTTAGCACGTAGTTTAATTTGTCCACGAGACTCTTCACCTGTGACATATAAAACATTTTTATCAGTTGAAGCGATATTTGATGCAACTTTTAAAAGGAGTGTTGATTTTCCAACACCAGGGCTTCCTCCTATGAGTGTTAAGCTTCCAGGGACAATACCACCACCTAGTACAGTATCAAGCTCTTTATCACGGGAAGAGAAACGGTACACCTCTTCCTCTATCACATCTGTAATGCTCATAGCTTTTGCAGTTGCGTGTGATGAAGTTGATTTTGTTTGTTTGACAACCTCTTGCTGGTGTTCATTGAGTTCAATAAAACTATCCCATGCACCACAATTTGTACATTTGCCCATCCATTTTGGGGTTGTCATGCCACAGTGTTGACACTCAAATAAAATCTTTTTTTTTGCCATGAATGTTGATCCTTGTGATAAAAGAAAATTGTAAAGTAAGTATAATATAGAAACTATAGGGGAGGAAAAAATATGTCAAATTGACATATTTTTTTATTTATAACTCCATGTACCATTTGAAAAAATGATTTGTGTGTCCACTGGAGTATTTGCATAATTTACAACGAGTGTATTATCATCAATTTTTTTCAAGATAATAAGACGCTCTTTTTGTAAAAAGTCTTCTAAAAGTTGTTCTTTATTATTTTGTTTTTCTTGTTGTGTATCCTCTTGAGAAATTTCATTGTGCATTTCAACAATATTTTCTTTTTGGTTAGATAGTTCCTCTTCAACTTTTGAAGGAATATTTTCCTGTTCTTCAAAAAGTGCATCTAAAAGACTATCAACAAATTCATATTTGTCAAATACTACAAGATCTTGAGGTTGCTCACCTGTCCCAACATAAAGAATAGGAAGTTCAAGGGCGTATGCTATGGAAAAAACACTTCCACCTTTTGCTGTACCATCTAATTTTGTGATAATTATTCCATCTACACCAATCATCTCATTGAAAGCTTTTGCTTGTTCTATTGCTGAGTTGCCCTGTGTTCCATCAATGATTAATACTGTTCTATGTGGAGCACCTTCATGTGCTTTATCACAGATACGATTGATCTTTTTGAGCTCATTTGCAAGGTTTGTTTGTGTATGCAAACGACCTGCTGTATCGATAATAACATGGTCGATCCCTTTAGCTTTTGCTGAAGATATTGCATCATATGCAACAGCTGAAGAGTCATGCCCTTGTTTTGTTGCAACTATAGGAATATCAAGTTTATTTGCCCAAAGTGTTAATTGTTCAATAGCAGCAGCTCTAAATGTATCACCTGCACCAAGGAGGACAGATCTGTTTTCTTCTTTATATTTTTGTGCAAGTTTTGAAATGGTTGTTGTCTTTCCTGCACCATTTACTCCAACAATCAGTTCAACAAATGGTGGAGTATATTCTGGTTCTTTGTAGCTTGTATATGCAAGTGTTGCTAAAAGTTTAGAACGCAAGATATCACGTGTTATTTTTTCTTGATATATTTCATTTAAAATAATCTCAACAAGATCATATGAAACATCAGCTTCTAAGAGTATATCTTCAAGCTCATCTTTTGTAAAGGTGGTTTTTCTCTTTGGTGCAACAGTTTGGATAGCTTCAACAGTTTTTGAAAGTGATTTTTTAATAAAGCCAAACATACTATTTTCCTAAAATACTTTTGATGTCACTTTGTAAAAACTCTTCTTCAATGGCACCTTGATAAAATTTTACAAGTTTTCCATCTTTGTAGATAGCAAGAAGAGGAATACCAAAACTGTTTCCTAAATGAAGTTCTTGAGCGATTGTATCAAGAAGTTTACGTGTTTGTTGTGCTGTTGATAAAGTATATGTTGCATGGTTTTGATTTGCAAAATTTATGAGTTGTTCATGTGGTAATCCTGCTTCTATTGAAATACCAACTATTTTGATAGCATCACCAAATTTTTTTTCAAGTGCACTTAAATGTGAAGCTGATGCTTGACATGGAGGACACCATGTTGCAAAAATATCAAGTAAAAGAAGTTTATTTGGTTGCTCTTTAAGAAGAAATCCATGAGCTGTTTTTTTCAAAGTTAATTGCGTGTTATCAGATGTTTGTAAAATAAAACCCTGTTCTTGCTTAAGAGTTTGTTTCTCTTGCTTTTCATCTGAATCAGAACATCCTTGAAATAAGAGAGTACTCATAAGAGCAAGTGATAGTAATGTGTGTTTAATCATTGAATTTTGACCTTTATTTGTGTAAAATGTCTCAAATTATAGCGATAAAGATTTAATATGACTCTTACAAAAAATATTTTTAGAGAAAAATCCCTTAAAAAAATAAAAAATTTACCAAAATATAACAAGTTATATAGGAATAAACTGATCCAAAGGAAACTTTTTAGCGTTTTGCAAAAGTTAGATATTGAGTCAATTTTGTTTTATTATCCATTGGATCTTGAGGCTGATATTCGTGCTGTCATGCTGAAAATGGCTAAAAAACACACTGTTTATTTGCCATTTATGGAAGGCAAAAGTTTTAAAATGGTACCATTTAGGCTACCACTCCATAGGAAAAAGTTTGGTATTATGGAGCCTGGTAATACAATAAGAAAAATAAAACATGTAGATGCTGTTGTTGTTCCAATAGTTGCGTGTGATGGAAATTTGCAACGTATAGGATTTGGTAAAGGGATGTATGATCGTTTTTTTTCACGGTTGCAAAAAATTCCTTATACAATTTTTGTACAGCAGGTATTATGTCATACTGATAAGAAGATATGTGATCCGTATGATATATCATGTGATATTGTAATAACAGCAAATGCTACATTATATAATAAAAGAAAAATGCAAAGGATATAAAGATGTTAAATGAAATACTCCTAGGTGGTGGTATAGCTACTGTAAGTGGGGTAGTTGGATTTTTCATCTCTAAAAAAATAACAAGTGCAAATTTTGACATTTATATTCAGCAAGCTCGTGCAAAAGCAAATACTATTGAAAATGAGGCACAAACACTTTTAGAACGAGCTAAACTCAAGTCAAAAGAGCTTGAGATGGAAGCAAAAAAAGAGTATGAAAATGTTAAAGAACGTGTAAAAGCTGACTTGCGTCAAAGGGAAGAAAAACTTAAAACACAAGAGGAGCGTTTCGCACAATATAAACATGAAGAGGAGCAAAAAATTGCAACTCAGTATAGAACACTTAAAGCACAAAAACTCAATTTAGAGAGAAATGAAAAATCTGTAGCTATACTACGAGCAGATTATGAGAAAAAAAGGGACAAAGCACTTCATGCACTTGAACATTGTGCAGGAATGACTCAAGATGAAGCACAAGCACTTTTATTTGAAAAAATAGAAGAAAAATCTCGTGCAGAAATAGCTCATATTGTCCGTAGATATGAATCTCAAGCAAAAGAGGAAGGACAAAAAAGAGCAGAGTTTATTTTAGCTCAGGCGACAACACGTTATGCAGGTGAATTTGCAAGTGAACGTTTAACAAATCAGATCCATTTAGATTCTGATGAACTCAAAGGGCGTATCATTGGTAAAGAGGGGAGAAATATCAAAGCTCTTGAGATGCTCTTGGGTGTTGATATTATTATTGATGAAACACCAAATGCTATTGTAGTAAGTAGTTTTAACCTCTATAGAAGAGCAATAGCTACCAAAACACTTCAGCTTCTTATTGAAGATGGAAGGATTCAGCCAGCTCGTATTGAAGAGATATATGAAAAAGTTTCTAAAGAGTTTGAATCAAAAATCCTTCAAGAGGGTGAAGAAGTTGTTGCAGAGTTAAACATAGGTGTAATGCATCCTGAACTTTTAAAATTAATAGGACGTTTACGTTATCGTGCATCATATGGACAAAATGCGTTAGCACATACGCTAGAAGTTGCACATTTAGCTGGGATTATGGCTTCAGAGATGGGTGGTGATCCTATTTTAGCTAAAAGAGCAGGTTTACTTCATGATATAGGAAAAGCCTTAACACATGATATTGAGGGTAATCATGTTGACTTAGGTGCTGAGATATGTCGTCGTTATAATGAAGATGATGTTGTGATCAATGCGATATATGCACATCATGGGCATGAGGATATTTTAAGTGTTGAATGTGGTGCAGTTTGTGCAGCAGATGCACTCTCAGCTGCAAGACCTGGAGCAAGACGTGAAGTTTTAGAAAGCTTTTTAAAACGTGTTACAGAGATAGAAGATATCGCTTCATCACATCAAGGTGTTAAACAAGCGTATGCGATTAATGCCGGACGAGAAGTTCGTGTTATAGTAAATGCAACATTGGTTAATGATGATGAAGCAACACTCTTAGCAAAAGAGATTGCATCACAGATAGAACAAAATGTTCAATATCCTGGTGAAATCAAAGTGCATGTAATCCGAGAGAGTAGAGCAGTAGAGTTTGCGAAATAGAAAAATCTATTTCGCTTTTTTTGTTGTGTTGTTGTCTGTTGTGATTGTAACAACGACAGCACCACGAAGATCTCCCATTTTATAATGTAATGCTTTGTCTTGAGGATATCTTTGAGCAATAGCATCTTTTAGCTTTTCATTAGCGATATCTCCATGACATTTTAAACATACTTTTTTCTTAATAACAAGTGGTTTGTAAAATTTATATACATTTGGTTGTACTTGTTGTACAAAAAAGTTTGGTGCAACAACATGTTGTTTATTAAGTTGCTCTAGTGTTTGAAGCATTTGTGTTTCATCTGCAGTTGGAGCATTGGCTGCTGATCTATACTTAAGACTTACACGTTTTACAGAAACACCTTTGTCAAGTTTTTTGTTTACGCTGTCTGTTAATGTAAAAGCTTCTTGTGAACAAAAATCTAATGCTTCCATCGGACCACCAGCTTTCATCTTTTTTTTCATTTGTGAACCAAGTGTATGTAAAAGCAGTTTAGTAGTTTGTTTACCTGTTTGTATAACTTTTTTGAGTTGCATATTATGCTGTTTTTGTTGATTTGGTTGTGCAGCAATAAGTAGTGTGGAACTTAAACCCAAAATGAGTAAAGTTTTTTGAATATTCATGATTTGAACTCCATATTGAAAATTTATGTGCAATTATACCAAGACTTAGAATAATTTAATGCAACTTTGAGTACAATTGCGTAATTTTAAAAGACGAGGGAGCACTCCTATGGGTGAATTATTTACATTTTTTGGAATTGTGTCAGAGAATAAAGAGTTTCTTTTCTTTACACATATGGTATTGTCTGCAGGTATAGCTATAATGTTAGCAAAAATGGCAATGGCGAATCTACAAATCGTTCCAAGAGGTACACAAAATGTTATGGAAGCATACATTGGTGGTGTTTTACAAATGGGTACAGATGTTATGGGTAAAGAACTTGCTCGTAAGTATCTTCCGTTAGTTGCAACTATTGGTTTATTTGTGGGTATTGCGAACCTTATTGGTATTATTCCTGGGTTTGAAGCACCGTCAGCTGACTTAAATATGACACTTACACTTGCATTGACTGTATTTGTATACTATAACTATGTTGGTATTAAAACACATGGTGTTGTGAAATATTTTAAACACTTTACAGGTCCTGTATGGTGGTTGGCATGGTTGATGTTTCCAGTTGAGATTGTTTCTCACTTTTCACGTATCATTTCTCTAAGCTTCCGTCTTTTTGGTAATATTAAAGGTGATGATATGTTCTTGGCAGTTATTTTAATGTTGGTGCCTTGGGTATTACCTCTTATCCCTTTTGCTCTTTTAACTTTTGGTGCATTTTTACAAGCATTCATTTTTATGATGCTTACATACGTTTACCTTGCTGGTGCGATCATTATTGAAGAACACTAAAAAGTTATATCCATGCAAAAAGATCTATATGAAAAAATCATAGGTTTTTTGCTTGGTGCTTCATGGGCTATCGTCCTTTTAGGTGGACTGATAGTCTTTAAATCTTTCCTTTCTTTTGGGCTTATCTTTGCTCTTTTTATCACACTTTTTTATGTTATTGTTACTCTGCTTATTATTTTGTTATTAGATGCTTTTTTAGTTCATAAACAACGTTTGGAAGAAGCAAAAAAGCAGACAGAACTTTTAGAAAAAATTGTACAAAACACAAAGAACTAAACTGCACTATTACCTCTTTTAAAGCATTTCTTTGCTACAATGAAACTACTAAATATTTTCTTTTTAAGGAAAACTATGTTTGAAGTAGTTATAGGGCTAGAAGTCCATGTACAGTTAAATACAAAAACAAAACTTTTTTGCTCGTGTCCTACGAGTTTTAATCATAAACAAAATACTAATACATGTCCAACATGTTTAGCGCTTCCTGGTGCATTACCAGTGTTAAACAAAGAGGTGGTACATAAGTCTATTATCCTTGGAACTGCTATTGATGCAACGATAAACAGAGTTTCATATTTTGATAGAAAATCGTATTTTTATCCAGATTCACCATCAGCATATCAAATTACACAGTTATACACGCCAATTGTAGAGCATGGAAAGCTCACTATTGATTTTGAAGATGGATCTACAAAAACTATTCGTATCAATAGAGCACATATTGAAGCAGATGCTGGGAAAAATATACATGATGGCGATATTTCAAAAGTTGATTTAAACCGTGCAGGTACACCACTTTTGGAAATTGTTAGTGAACCAGATCTCCGTAGTGCTGAAGAAGCAGTACTGTATCTTAAAAAACTACATTCAATTATTCGTTATACTGATATTGGTGATGCAAATATGCAAGAGGGAAGTTTCCGTGTCGATGTCAATGTTTCCATAAGACCAAAAGGGGATGAAAAACTCTATACTCGTGTTGAAATTAAAAATATCAATTCTTTTAAGTTTATACAACAAGCTATTGAGGTTGAAGTTGAACGTCAAATAGAAGCTTGGGAAGATGGAACATATGATGAAGAGATAGTTCAAGAGACACGTTTGTTTGATCAAGAGAAACAAGAAACACGTTCGATGAGAGGTAAAGAAGAAGCTGCAGATTATCGTTATTTCCCTGAGCCAGATCTATTACAATGTGTTGTAACTGATGAGATGATGGAAAAATATACACAGATCCCAGAATTGCCAGATGCGAAAAAAGAGCGTTTTATCTCTGAGTATGGCATGAGTCAATACAATGCATCGGTTATTACATCAAGTGTTGAATTGGCAAACTTTTTTGAAACGATGCTGAGTATACAAGGTGTTAGTGCAAAAACTGCAACATCGTTACTAACAGTGGAACTTTTAGGTCGTCTTAAAGGGGAATATACGCTTGAAAACTCTCCTGTAGATGCACAGAAACTTGGTACTTTAGCATTGCGTGTTGATGATAAAACTATCTCTGGAAAAGCTGCAAAAGAGGTACTTGATTATATTATGCAACACGCAGATGTAAGTGTTGATGATGCTATAGAAAAGCTTGGATTACAACAAGTAACTGATACCGGAGCTATCGAGGCTATGTGTGATGCAGTTATTGAAGCAAATGAAGATAAAGTGCAACAGTATAAAGATGGTAAGGAGAAACTCTTTGGCTTTTTTGTAGGACAGGTGATGAAAGCATCTAAAGGGAGTGCAAATCCACAAGTTGTTAATGAAATTTTAAAAGCTAAACTAGGATAAAAGATGTTTAAACGTCTGATACTTGATAGTGCATATTTTTTACAAACATCACAATCGTATCAGGCAACAAAACAGTTTGTTTATGATATTTTAGAAAATCATAAGTGCAAATATAAAAAGTATATTGATGCATTTATGATTTTTTTGATTTTTATTAGTGTTGCTGTATTGATTCGAGAAGTAAAGTATCATGTTAATGATTATTTACTTTTTTTTAGCAACTATATTATTTCATTTATCTTTTTGGTTGAGTATATTTTACGTTTATGGGTTAGCAGTAGTGTAAGTGAGATTATTGTTCAACGTGCTGAACACGATACATTTTTATTGCGAGATGTGCAACTCTCAAAAGCGTTGAAAAAAGTGTTGCGTGTTAAGCTTGAGTATATCTTTTCTATACAGGCGATTATAGATCTTCTAGCAATTATGCCTTTTTTCCATGAACTCAGACTTTTTCGTATTTTTATCCTTTTTCGTGTTTTTAAGATTTTTAGATATGCAAAAAGTTTTCAAACACTTCTTGGAGTACTTGCTACTAAAAAATTTGAATTTTTAACATTAGCGATGTTTGCTTCAATTGTTATTTTTGTTTCTTCTGTTTTGATATATGTAATGGAAGCCAACAATGAATCTTCTCCTATTAATACTCTTTTTGATGCAGTGTATTGGTCTATTGTAACTATCTCTACTGTTGGCTATGGTGATGTGACGGCTGTAAGTGATGAAGGGCGTTTTGTTGCTTTACTTGTTATTACAGCAGGTATAGCAGTTTTAGCATTTACAACGTCATTGTTTGTTTCGGCATTTACAGAAAAACTTGATGAAATTAAAGAGATTAAAACGATAGAAGATGTGTCAAAACTTCCAAAATTTTATTTAATATGTGGATATGAAAATATTGCGTGTGAAGTTGCAAAGAAACTTGTTAAAGATGGTAGTCATATTGTTGTTTTAGATAAAAATCCAGAGAATCTTATGCGAGCAAAAAAAGATGGTTTGGTCGCATTAGAGTACGATCCTGGTGCAGTTGAGAGCTATAAAAAACTTCACCTTGATGTAGAAAAACAAGTAGAAGCAATTTTATGTTTACAAGAAGATGATGTAGCAAATGTATATACAGCATTAACTATTCGCTCTATATATAAAGATGTTTATATCCTTTCAGTATTAATGAATAATAATAACAGAAAAAAGATGCACTTTGCCGGGATCAATAAAGTTGTTTACCCTCAAGAGTTAGTAGGGCTTATAACCAAAGAGCTTGTTGGTAAACCAGTTGCTTTTGAAGTGATTCATGAACTAAGAAGTGAAAATGGTGATGTAATGGTTGATGAGATTGGGGTGACATCAAGAATTGTTGAAAACTTTACAACAGTAGGAGAGCTTGGCAATAGTGATTTTCGAGTTGTACTTCTTGGGGTGTATAAACACACAAAAGATCATTTCTATTTTAATCCTTTAGATTCAACGATTATTGAAAAAGGTGACTATCTTCTTGTCATAGGGTATAAAGTATTTATAAAAGAGTTTGAAAATCATCTGCATACAAAGGTGCGTAATGGATAAAAAACCAGCAGCATTTATATTTGGATACAATCACTATGCATTGGAAATTATTACCAATATTCAAGATCAATACGAATCAGTACGAGTTTTTAATCTTGATGAAGAAACACAACTTGAAGATGGAACATTATTAGAGTCATTTGATCTGAGTGATAATTGGGATATAATAAAAAAAGATGTAGATATGCAAAACTCTATAGCGTTTTGTGTATTAGAAGATACTGCAGAAAATATCTTTTTAACAATTTCACTGCGTGCTACTTTTAAAGATTTACGTATTATCGCTATCGCATCAGATAAAGAGAGTGCAAATAAGCTAAAAATGGCTGGAGCAAACAAAGTGATTCCATTAGTTGAAACTACTTCAGATATTATTACCAATATATTGCAAAAGCCTATAACAAGCCGTATTTTGCATAATATTTTATATGAAAAAAGTGATCTTAAAATTGCACAAATAAAGATTACACCTCAAAGTCATATAAATAACGAACAAATTGTTACTATTGACTGGAGTCGATATAACGGTATAATAGTGCTCTCAGTAATGCATAAAGATATGAAAAGTGAATTTATCTACTCTGCAAAAGCTGAAGATCATATTATTCAACCTGATGATATTTTAGTTGTTGTTGGCTATGAAGATGATATAGCAGAATTTGAAAAGAAAATAGGGAGTAAGCGATATGTCAATTGGAGTCATTGGAGCTGGTAAATGGGGCAGTGCTTTAGCATTTGCACTAAGTGAAAAAAATGATGTATACCTTTATTCGCGTAAGCAACGAGATATAGCAAATTTTGTTTCTCTTGAAGAGATTTTATCGTGTGAATATCTTGTTATAACTGTTCCTGCTCAGTCTATAGCACGATGGCTTGAAGAGTTCTTTGTTTTTAAAGGTCAAAAGGTTTTAGTCGCATCAAAAGGGATAGAAGCAACAACGGGACGTTTTTTAAATGAGATATACAAAGAGCATATTCCTGATGAAAACATAGCATTTTTATCGGGTCCATCATTTGCAACAGAGGTAATGCAGTCTTTGCCTACAGCACTTGTAATAAATGCGACAAATGAGATATTAGCACAAGAATTCGCATCGATGCTCCCATCATTTATTAAAGGGTACACATCAAGAGATGTTATAGGTGCAGAGATAGCAGGAGCATATAAAAATGTTATAGCTATTGCAGCAGGGATATGTGATGGTTTACAACTAGGCAATAATGCAGCAGCGGCACTTATTGCTCGTGGACTTGTTGAGATGCAACGTTTTGGAGCATTTTATGGTGCAAAAGATGAGAGTTTTTTAGGTTTAAGTGGTGCAGGGGATCTATTTTTAACAGCATCTTCAACAATGAGTAGAAATTTTAGAGTAGGGCAAGGACTTGCAAAAGGGCTTTCCCAAGAGGAGATACTGCAACAACTCGGAGAGGTTGCAGAAGGGATAGGGACTACATATGCTTTGTACTCATTAGCACAAGAGCATCAGCTTTATTTACCGATTGCAAAAGAGGTATATGAAACACTAGAGGGTAAAGATCCTCGTAAAAGTTTACAAGATCTATTAAAATAATGATAAAAAAGCTTTTAGGTATTGTTCTTGTTGTAGTGGTTGTGTATGGAGTGTCAATAACGCTATTTACCCAGACACAGGCTACTTTACTTGCACTTGTTGCTTTGTTGGTTGCATTGTGGACAACAGAAGTTTTACCATTAGGTGTTGTATCATTGTTGCCAATTATTATGTTTCCAGCTTTTGGTATATTAGATACCAAAATGACAACAGCAAATTATGCACATCCTATTATTTACCTTTTTTTGGGTGGTTTTTTGATCGCAATTGCTGTGGAAAAAACACAATTGCACATGCTTATAGCACATAAAGTACTAACACTCTTTTGTGCTACACCACGGGGGATGATTTTTTCCTTAGCAACAACATCAGCACTTTTGAGTTCTATATTATCTAATACGACAACCACACTTCTATTGATGCCAGTTGCACTGTTTTTAACGACAGATGCGCAGTTGAAAATGCGTTTTGCATTGGCTATAGCGTATGGTGCGAGTATAGGTGGTATTTTAACTCCTGTAGGTACACCACCAAATCTGATCTTAATGGGAATAATGGATGAATATAATCTTCCATCTATTGCTTTTTTTAACTGGATGGTGATGGTTGCACCTATTGTTATTGTTATGCTCATAGGTATGGGATATACCCTTTCGTATGGGATAAAAAAACAGCATATCCAAACACCACATATAGATACTGTGTTGACAAAAGCACAAAAAAAAGTTTTATGGGTGTTGGGTTTTTTAATAGTGTTATTATTTCTCAATGCTCCAATAAAACCTTATTGGAATGGATTAGGTTTAAGTGAAAGTGGTATTTTATTAGGATTTGGATTATTGTTATTTGTCCCAGGTTTTGCTATTTTAGAGTGGAAAGAGGATGCTCATAAGATACCGTATGCAATAATTTTTTTATTTGGCGCAGGATTTTCAATTGCAAAGGCATTTTCATATACACATTTAGCTGAAGCAGTTGCACACTATTTGATCCTTTTGAGTACATTAGATCAACTATGGCTTATTGTAATAGTAGCGCTATTAATTACTTTTACAACAGAGATTACATCAAATACTGCATTGATCTCAATCATGCTACCTGTAATATATGCTTTAGGTGAACAAACAGCTATAGATACACCATTGTTGATGATGGTCGCAACTGTGTGTGCTTCTTATGCTTTTATGTTGCCAATAGCAACAGCTCCAAATGCTATTGCAATGAGTAGTGGAGTAGTACAGGTAAAAGATATGATTCGATTTGGATTTTTACTCAATTTATTGGGAATTGGGGTGATTGTTCTTGCGTCGCTATTCTTCTGGCCGTTTTTTATGTAGATATTTTTTCCCCATAATAAAAAAATCTTTGAGGGCAAGAATAATACAATATACCCATAATATATTGAGTATAATATTATCGTGTAGTCCTTGTTTATATAAAATAGGTAAACCAATAATAATTGGCCATTTTAGAAAATAAAAAAACATAATAGCTGTACCATAGAGCTCTCTCATATGCAACTCCTTAAAGATCTTGTGTGATGTTACCTAAAAATTATATAACAGATGGTAAAATAGTATAAAAATTTATAAGGATAGAGTAATGGTTGTACATATTGTACTATTTGCATTTAAAGAAGAAAACAAAGAACAAAATATACAAAGAGTAAAAGAGCAACTTATGGCATTACCACAAAAAATAGAAGTGCTTAAAAGTATGGAAGTTGGTATTAATGAAACAGATTCTCCACGTGCTATGGATTTGAGCCTTTATTCAACTTTTGAGAGTTTTGATGATCTTAAAACGTATGCGACACATCCAGCACATTTAGAAGTTTTAGAATATATTAAGGCTGTAACTGAGTTTACCAAAGTTGTTGATTATACTCTATAAAGCTGACGAAAAAACAAATTAAAAACTAGACTTAAATCGTCAAATTACCTTTGTTTCGTGACAAATATTTTCATAATAGTTTGCTATTATTGCAATGAAAATTTATTATAAAAGGATGTTAAATGGCTGAACCAACATTAGAAAATATTGATGATTATAACAATCTCAAAGGTGAGAAAAAAAGAGTTGTTTGGGCAGTTGTGCTTTCAGGGTTACTTATAGGAGTTATCTATACAGTCGCGTATAAAGCATATGCCCATCCAGAAGATCAGATTAAGGTGAAAGAGACTATCAACTCTATCCCTGTAGAATAATATAAAGGAATACAATGATAATGGTATTAGTGAGTATATATAGTTTATATGTTTTTTTAGCTGTATATACAAGTGTGATGCAAATAGGTTATATAGATAAAGCAAAACGGGATACACCTATTTTAATGGGTATGGCAGCTTTTATAAAGTCAGGAAATTATGCCATTGCAAAAGAGCGTATGAATATTGCACAAACACTGATAGATTATCTTGTATTTATCTGGTGGCTTGGATATGGGATAAAACTTCTTGAAGGAAGTTTTTACAACATTGAATCTGAAGCGATGAAAAATATTATTATTGTGATGGGATTTGTTGTTATTAGTTCAGTGATCTCATTGCCGTTTGGATATTATGAGAAGTTTGTACTGGATGAAAAGTTTGGATTTAATAAATCAAGTAAGAAGCAATGGCTTAAAGATACTCTTATCTCCTTTGTTATGACTCTTGTATTTGGTTCATTGGTTACATGGGGTATCTATGCAATAATGACAAGTTTTGATCTATGGTGGTTATGGAGTTTTGTCTTTATTTTTGCTGTTATTGTTCTGATTAATATGTTCTATCCAACAATGCGAGCAATGTTCTTTGATAAGTTGACACCATTGCAAGATCAAGAACTTAACACGCAGATTCAGGAGTTGATGGATAAAACTGGCTTTGTAAGTTCTGGTGTTTTTGTAAGTGATGCAAGTAAGCGAGATGCACGTCTTAATGCTTATTTTGGAGGACTTGGTAAAACAAAACGAGTTGTTTTATTTGACACTTTATTGGAAAAATTAACATCAAAAGAACTTCTTGCTGTTTTAGGGCATGAATTAGGTCACTTTGCTCATGGAGATATCTATAAAAATATTGCATTGGTTGGTGGTATGCTGTTTGTAATGTTTGCACTCTTTGGTAATCTTCCACAAAGTTTATATCTTGAGTTGGGTGTTGCAGATAAACCATATGTTACAATGATCCTTTTGTTGCTTTTTATGCCAGTTCTTGGCTTTTTTATGATGCCAATTATGGGAATAGTTAGTCGTCATAATGAATATGAAGCAGATAAAATGGGTAGTGAACTAGGTGGTCCAAGTGGTTCAATAGAGTTAGCTAATGCTTTGAAAAAACTTGTTCAAGAGAATAAAAGCTTTCCTCTTTCCCATCCTGTATATATCTTTTTTCATTACACACACCCTCCTGTTATTGAAAGATTAAAGGCATTAGGTATGGATCTAGGAGATACAGATAATAAGGCACTAGAAGCTTCATGCGAACTACCAGAGTAAAACTTGCTGATCTTTTAGCACAAATTACACAACAGCTTCAAAATGCACAAATACCAAGAAGTGCACGAGAAGCACAGTTGTTGTGTATGTACTATTTTCAAAAAGATGAACTTTGGCTTATCACTCAACATAATAGTGAAGTTGAAGTTGATCAAGAGTTTTTTTCGTGGGTAGATCGTCGTTGTAATGCTGAACCATTAGAGTATATAGTACAAAAAGTAAGTTTTTATTCGCAAGAATTTTATATCGATCAAGGAGCACTTATTCCTCGTCCTGAAACAGAACTTCTTATCGATGAGGTACTTACACATATTCCAGATCGATTATCCTCTTATCAATTTGTTGAAGTTGGTATTGGAAGTGGTATTATCTCTATCCTTTTAGCACAGCATCTTCCAAATGCAACATTTATAGGTGTTGATATTTCAAAAGAGGCGTTGCGTGTTGCACAAAAAAATATACAAAAGTTTAATCTTGAATCACGTATCAAGCTCAAACATGGATCGTTCTTAGAACCTATTGATACTCCAATCGATTATTTGGTATCAAATCCCCCTTATATTGCTGATGATACGCAACTTGAAAAGAATCTATCGTTTGAGCCTCAAAATGCGCTTTTTGGTGGAAAAATTGGTGATGAAATGATTAAAAAACTTCTTGATGAAGTCTTAAGTAGACCAATTAGATTTTTTAGTTGTGAGATGGGTTATGACCAAAAGGGTAAAATACAAAATTATTTGATAAACAAACAATATAAAAAGATAAAGTTTTACAAAGATTATAGTGATTTTGACAGAGGCTTTACAATAGAGGTTTAAGATGAAGAAAAATATATATATCGATTTTAGTTACTTTATTCTACTTGCTGCAAGTTTTGGAGCAGTAATTGTTTTAGGTGCTATAGTTGCTCCTGTAGTATTTCATACACAAAGTATCACTGTAGATCTCCAAATAGATCATTATAATGCTGGAATAGTAATGGGAGAAATTTTTAGACGTTTTTCTTATTGGATATACTTTTTGGCTGTTGCTGTTACTCTATATGAAGTGATAGCTTATAAAATGGGACAACGAGATGCCATTTTGTTTGCTTCTAGTGTAACTGTACTGTTTACATCGTTACTTTTTAGTGCTGTATATGTACCAAAAATTTTAGCAATGCAGGCTTTGGGTGCTGAAGCTACACAAAGTGATACTTTTGAACATATTCATATAGCAAGTGAGATAGATTTTAAGATACTTGCTGTGGCATTAGTAGTACTCTTTGTAAGACGCTTAATGCTTTTACGTATTAATTAATGCTTTTGTAACATTTTTTTGGTATCATCTTTATAGAAAATATAAGAAAAACTATAAAGGGATATGATGCTAAAAAGTGTTGTTTTTACGGTACTTTCTGGAAGTATTTTATTTGGATCGACGCACTATTCACAAGCTGTTTTAGAGAAAAAAATATACCCTATGGGGAAAAAGATTTTTGAAAAAAAATGTTCTCAACCTTTTACTCTTATTGTTGAAGGTGACCGTGATCTTTTAAAAAAACAGCTTCAAACCTCTCATATATGTGGCACACTTTCAAAAAAATATCTTGATATACTGAGTCTATATATACAACACGCAATGGCTTCTCGTTCAAAACAAACACATTATGAAAAATTAACAGTATCACATCAAGATAAATGTCCAGTATGTGGTATGTTTTTGTATAAGTATCCACGTTGGGTTAGTCGATTATATTATGGAGAAAAATCGTACTCTTTTGATGGTGTAAAAGATATGCTTAAATACTATTTTACACAAGGTAATCAACCAAGTGAGATTTTGGTACAAGATTATTACACAACAAAAACAATACCAGCAAAAGAGGCATATTTTGTTCTTGGAAGTGATATTTATGGCCCAATGGGAAATGAACTTATCCCCTTTGCAACCCAAAAAAGTGCACACCGTTTTATGATGGATCACAAAGGGAAAAAAGTTGTTCGTTTTGATGCAATAACTCCAAAGATGGTAGAAGATCTTGATAATAACTAGACGATATGGCCTATTTGCATTTTTTGCTGTATTGATCTTAACAGCTGCTGGTATGATATGCTATCTTATAAATACACAAAAACATTTTACTGCTATACAACAAATATATATTGCACCATACAGCTTTGATAAACATCCATATGGTGAGACTTTTGTGTCACATCAAAATGGTTTATATAAGGTGCAATAGATGATAAATTTTTATTTGTTTGATTATGCATTAAATCTTTTAATACGCTACAAAAAGAAAAATATTTTTGTTTTTATCATTTTAACCTTAATGGTGTGGCTTTTAGCTTCGGTACTTTTTTTCTCCCATTCGTTAGAGTATGAATTACAACAAAATATTGATGGATTTGGAGATATTACTATACAAAATACTCATGCAGGATTGTATGCACCTATTGACGAGTCTTTAGCTGATACACTTCTTGAAATAGATGGAATTGCATCTATACAAAGTAGTGTATGGGGCTATTATCATTTTAGACAGGGTGATTGTGATCTTAAACTTGTAGGTATAGATCAGTTTGATACACTTTTACGGGATTCATTGGTTGATATAGCACAACACGCAGATATTAATGCAAGTTCTATGATAATTTCACCAGTTGTATATAAACTTTTTACACAATACTATTACGATAAATATTTTAATTTTATACGACCAGATGGGAGTATTAAAAAAGTAGATATACAAGGTGTTTATAAAAAATTTGTACCTATTAACCAATACAATATGGTTGTAATGGATAAACAAACACTTAGAGATATTTTTGGATTTTCAGAGAATGAGGTCAGTAGTTTATACATTAAAGTTGCAAATCCAAAAGAGATCGCAACAATAGCAAAAAAGATAGCAACACGTTATCCAAATCTTGTTGTTACAACACAACAAGATATTAAAAATAGCTATACACAATTGTTTAATTTTAAAAGTGGTTTATTCTTATCTCTTTTTAGTATTACATTTATGACATTTTTTATGATCGTATATGATAAAGCGAGTGGATTAAGTAGTGAAGAGAAAAAAGAGATAGGGGTGTTAAAAGCATTGGGATGGCGAATTGAAGATGTAATAAGGGTAAAACTTTATGAAGCTGTTGTATTGTCATTAAGTAGTTATCTAATAGGGATTATCGCGGCTTTAGGATTTGTTTATATCTATGGAGGTGGTTTTTTACAACAGCTTTTTATAGAACAAAATGGAATAACACGCAACTATCATCCAAGCTTTGTATTAGACCCAAAAACATTTTTTATACTTTTTTTACTCAGTGTTGTTGTATATATAGGTGCAACAATTATTCCCTCATGGCGTGTTGCAACACAAGATGCAGATGAGGTACTACGATGATAACAATAGAAAATGTCAAAAAATATTATGATGATGTGTTAGCTCTGGATATTCCAAAACTACATATAGACAAGGGGAGTGTTGTTATTTTACAAGGAAAAAGTGGTAGTGGAAAAAGTTCATTGCTTTCACTAATAGCTGCTTTATCAAAACCAACAGAGGGAAAAATTGTTGTAGATGGAGAGAATATTGCACTCTTAGCAGATCATTTTGCTAGTGATTTTAGGCGAGAACATATAGGCTTTATATTTCAAAAATATAATCTTATTCCCCATTTAAGTGTGATCCAAAATATTATTATTCCTATGTTGCCATCAGATCCAGAACATAAATATCTTCATAAGCGTCTTGAGGATGTAATGGAGCTTTTTAGTATAGAACATAAAAAAGATATGCAAGTACAAAAACTCTCAGGAGGAGAACAACAACGTGTTGCTATAGCTCGTGCTATGATAAACAATCCAGAGTTGATTTTAGCTGATGAACCAACAGCGAACCTAGATAAAAAACTCTCTTTGGAGTTTATCAATACCTTGCAAGAGCTTAAATCTATGGGGAAAACGATCGTTGTTGCAACACATGATCCTTTATTTTTAGATCTTGATTTTGTTGATAAGATTATTGCATTAGAAAATGGAAAAGTAGTAGTATGATACTAACTCCAAATATCATAACTATTGAAATTATTGATACTATTTTTGTTGTATTGACAACATATATCTTTTTTGTATCAATCCAAATATTACGCTATTGGGACAAGAACTCATTCTCAACACGCCAATATCAGCTTCAGATGAAAAGCTATCTTGCTGCAACAGTAGTACGTTTTATTTTTTATGTAAAAATTCCACTGTTTTTATTTTTTATATATACCCTAGATCATTTAGCTGTTTTACTTCCTGGAGCTATGTGTGGTGCTGGTGTTGTCAATGCGACAATATATGGAACACCTTTGTTATTTGTTAAGATCTTGAATCTATACCTTTTTGCATTTTGGCTTGTCTTAGATAAAGAGGATCGCTTAAGTAAAGAACAAAAATATACAAAAGTTAAGTTTATCCTTTATTGTATCGCATTTGGTACTTTTATATCTGAGATGTTACTTGAATTTAGTATGTTTAGCTCTATAGATATACAACATGTGGTGGATTGTTGTGGTGTTATTTTCTCAACAACAGCACAAACATACCTTTCTGAAATATTAGCTTTACAACCAGAAGTTCATGTAGGTTTATTTTATACATTGTATGTGATTATACTTATAGGATATTTTCGACATAATCGTTATGTGTTCTCTATTGCAAATTTTTTCTTTGTACTTAGTGCACTGATCTCACTGATTGCTATTTTTGGTACATATATATATGAATTGCCAACACACCATTGCCCATTTTGTATGTTACAAAAAGAGTATTTTTCTATAGGATATTTTTTATATACATTTTTGTTTATTGGAACATTTTTTGGTATTGTTGTTGGCTTGTTATTTTTAGACAAAAGAAAAGAGAAACGCTATTTTTTGTATTCACTTATAGCAAATACATTATATGTGATTATTGTAAGTTTTTATCCTATCTCTTATTATATAAAAAATGGTGTATGGCTATAAAAGAGAGTGGAATACTCTCTTTATTTAAGTTTGCGAAGGTAGTCGAATTTCTCAACCATTGGAAGAGGTAAGATAGCCGTTGATTTTTCTTTTGGATTGAGTGTTGCAAGATTTTTATGTATCGATGCAAAAAAGTTTTCTTGTTCATCTTTAGGAAGCTCTCTAAAACGACGAACATCATTTGCAATAGTTTGTGCATATAAAGCAGTTTCATTTGCGTGTTGGGCAATAGTTTCAATCAGTTGCGTGTTATCAGGATCACTTTTTATTTTAAGACGTGTTTGCTCATAGACCCGTTGTGCTTTTTCATAGAGTTTTGGTGCAAGCTCATTAAGATCCTCATCATCCATACTATCTAGAATAAGAGCTGCTTTATTGATATTTCTAAAGACAACAGCATCTCCATAAAGATCTTGTGCATTTTTTAGCACCTCTTTTTTATCTTCAAGAACATCTTGGAGTTCTTCTTTATCGATCATCTTAATAAGATCATCATAATCATCTAAAAAATCTTCATATCGATCAGGATATATCTCTTTTGTACGTTGTTTATCCATACGCTGTTTTATATCTGCTAAATCAGCAAGATATTGTTGTACAAGTTTTTTTGTATCATAGCCATGCTTGAGTGCTTTTTTTGCTTGAAGATAGTATAAAAGCTGTTCATTTTTTAGTTTTGCTTCTTGCGCATCATGTAAAGCATCTTGAGCTTCTTCTAAACTTACAGGAGCGTAAAATGGTAATTGATCTTCATTCATTGCTTTATGAAGCTCTTGTGCCAACTCTTTAAGTTGTGTTTTTTCATTAAATTGTTGTACCTGTTTTTTTTGTTGAGGTGTTAGTTGAGGTGTCGTACCACATCCACTCATAGAAGTAATAAGTGCTGCACAGATTAGACTTAGTGTTGTGTATTTCATATTAAATCCTTTCTTTATTATGGTTTGAGGCAAACTTTTCTTGCCACCACTCTTCAGGAGAAAGAGTTGTTTTTTTAATGCTTTCTTCATCAAAAGGGAACTGATAGTTTGTACAGTACTCCATAATGGTATCGTATGCTTCATTAATCTGTATACTCATTTGTGTTGCTTGTTGAGGATTGTTTGTATGCTTGTCTGGATGCCACTGTTTCATAAGTGTTTTGTATTGTTGTTTGATCTCTTGGAGTGTTGCGTGTTCTCGAAGACCAAGGAGTGATTTGGCCTTCATAATCTTTGAGAACCTGCTCAATGTTTAGTCTTGTTGGTGTCTTAAATATGCAGGAACTTCGAGAATATCATCATCGAAATCACCACCAACAACTAGACGTGGACGCACTTTTACTTGTGCAGGTGTTTCAAGTACTGGTTTTTCTGGAACAAAGTCTTCATTATTTGTTAGCTCTTTTTCAAAACCTGTTGCAACAATAGTGATTTTTACATAATCAAGTGGTAATGATGGATCTGTTGTTGTTCCCCAAATAACAGTTGCTTCATCATGTGCACTCTCTTCAACAACATCCATAGCCTCTGTCATATCTAAGAATGGGAAATCTGGGTGGATACTAAAGTGAACAAGTACACCCATCGCTCCATTGATCGACATATTGTCAAGTAGTGGTGATTCAATAGCTGCTTTGATCGCTTCATACGCTGCATTTTCACCCTCATGCTCACCAACACCCATAAGTGCCATACCTTTATGACTCATTACAGTTTTTAAGTCAGCAAAGTCAAGATTGATATCGTTTTCACCATTTGAAAGGATGATACCAGCTGTACCACTTACAGCTTGTGCCAATACAGAATCAACAATTTTAAAACTATCTTTTAAACCAAGTTTTCTATCGATAATAGATGTTAATTTGTCATTTGGAATAACAACGATTGAATCACTCTCTTTTTTAAGCTCTTCTAAACCACTTTCAGCAAGTTTAAGACGTTTTTTTCCTTCAAAACGGAACGGCTTTGTTACAACTGAGATTGTAAGTGCACCCACTTCTTTAGCGATTTGTGCAACAACTGGTGCAGCACCTGTTCCTGTTCCTCCACCTAAACCAGCAGAGATAAATACAATATCAGCACCCTCTAAGTGACTTTTAATATCATCATAATTTTCAAGTGCAGACTCTTTTCCAACAGTTGGTTGCATTCCTGCACCAAGACCTCTTGTAAGTTTAGCACCGATTTGAATCTTTGTTGCTGCACACTCTTCATTAAGTACTTGTGCATCAGTATTGATCATAATCATTTCGATCCCTGTTACTCCCTCACGAAGCATGTGGCCAATCATGTTGCCACCACCACCTCCGACACCGACTGCGATTATTCTTGCCCCTGTTGGGTTTTGTGCTTCTTCTATTACAAATTCCATCTTACTTCACTCCTTTAAAATAACTGTGTTGCCCAGTTCCAAAATTTACCAAACGTACTTGCTTCATCACCTTTTTTCTCTTTTTTCTCTTCAAGGTTTACCATCTTTGGTGTTGATGGTTGCTCTTTAGGTGTTGATGGAGCAACCGGTATATCCATATCTCCTGATGTTGGCGCATGAAGATCAACACCATGATGATGAAAATCATTTAAGTTGACTTTTGCAGTTGGGGTTGGTTGTTCGTTAGTATGGCGAACACGTTTGTTTACATCGATCTCATATGGTGTATATGGCTGTGCAGCAAACATTATAAGTCCTACTGCACTTGAAAATTCAGGACCTTTTAATGAGTCAAAGAGTCCATTTGTCTCAACAGGACGTGCAAGACGAACTGGCAATGATCCAAATGTAGCAACTGCTAATTCTCTGATCCCTTCCATACGAGAAAATCCACCAGTAATAACAACACCAGCACCAATCTGATCTTTAAGACCACTTTTATCTATAAACTGTGCTAAAATCATAAGCGTTTCTTCTACACGTGCATAGATTACATTATGCACAACCTCTAAAGAGACCTCATGTGTTGTGTTTTCATCACCAATGATTGGTAGCTCTATGAGGTCATTACTTGGTGCAAGAAGTGATCCATACTCAAGCTTCACCTTGTCAGCTACATTCAGTGGTGTATGCAATGCCATAGAAAGATCATTTGTGATATGGTTTGAACCTACACCTAAAAATTCATTGTATCGAATAGAGTTTCCTGAATGAATAGCAATATTTGAAGTATTGCCACCCATATCTATTACAGCAGCTCCAAGCTCTTTTTCATCATCATTTAGTGTTGCAATAGCTGAAGCATAAGAGTTTAAAACCACACTCTCAACTGCAACACCAGCACCACGAACAGCTTTTTTAAGATTATTAAGGTTTGATTTTTGAGTTGTGATAATGTGTGTCTCAACCTCTAAACGTGAAGCGTTCATCCCAAGGGGATCTTCTATATAGTCTTGATCATCAACCTTAAAGTTAAATGGTAAAGCATGAAGCACTTCATACTCATTGGGAATATTGGCATTATATAATGATGTACGCATAACACGTTCAATCTCAGCAAATGAGATCTCTTTTGTTTGGATGTTTACAATACCATTAGAGTTTAAACTTTTTGTGTATGCACCTGAGATAGAGACGATAGCACTACTTACATCGCTCCCTGCAACTCTTTTTGCATCTTCAACAGCACCTTTGATACTGCGTGATGCTAACTCAATGTTAGTGATGCTCCCTCTTTTAAGACCTTGCGCTTTTTTGATACCACTTCCAGTAATAGAGATAGAGTGATCATGATCTATCTCAGCTATAACAGCACAAATCTTTGTAGAGCCAATATCTATGGCTAAAACAGTTCTACTCAATTTAGAGTCCTTTGATGAATATCTCAGTTTGGTATTTGTTTTGAAGTGTTTTTAACAAACCTTCGTTAAACAAGGCACCTTTTACCTTTGTGATCGTATCGTTATCATTGTTAGTTTTACTAAGCAGTTTTTGTTCCAAAATGGAGTATAACACAATTTTTCCACTCGAAAGTGTTATAAAACTTTGTTTTTTGTCACTCATAAAGAGTTTTCCTAAAAATTCTTGTGCTTCACTAGGAGTTAGTTCTTTGATTGTATTATGATCTTGTAACGTGATGAAATCTGTTTGTGTACCTTCAAAATTATTAACAGATTTTTTTGCGAGTTCTAATAATTTTTTCTCTTTTTGTTGTGCTAAAAATAATGGTAATACATCATCTTTTGCTTCTTTGAAAGTTTTTACTCTTGATGGTGTGATAGCGACCAACTTAAAGATGTAGAATGTACCATTGATATCTACTGGTTTTGCATATGGTTTTTGTTGTGTAAGTGATGCTATAGTGTTGAATGCTTCATCACCAAGTTGGTTGTTTGATTGCGTGATTTGTACTTTATGTGCAGTGGCATTAGTGTCAGTTTGTTTTTTAAATGAGATATATTGTTTAAGTGCTGCTTTTTTAGTTGCTTTTGCATTAAGCTCTTGAATCACTTTGTCATGAGCTTTTTCTAGTGGAAGAATTTTGCCATCAGCTGCTCTAAAATGTGTTTTGTTGTCATTGTAGTATTGTGTAATCTGCTCTTGCGTGTATGTTTGTGTAAGAGGTTTTTGTGTTATATATACCACTTCATATATTTTTTCTGTTTTAAACTGTTGCGCTACTGTTTTGTAGAATTTTTCTAATTCTGAAAAATCTGCAGAAACTTGTATCCCATCTGCGCTAAGAATTTTGTATTTAATTTTATCAGCAATATTAAACAGTGTATCAATAATTTCTTGTTCACTAGCAGATTTTTTTACAGGAAGAAGAGAAAAAAGTTTTTGAATTAAAAGTTCTTTTCTTAAAGATGTTTCATACTCTTTTACACTGAGTCTATTTTGTGCTAAGATTTGTTTATATAGATTTTTATCGAAGACACCATTGTTATAAAAAACTTTTTGTCCTTGGATAGCTTGAAGTAACTCTTCATCACTAACAGCAAGTTTGTATTCTTGTGCCAAGTTGATCAACATCGCTTTTTGTATAAGCTGTTGTAACGCTTGTTTTTTTACACCAAATTGTTTTGCTTTTTCTTGATCAAAGTTCCCTTGAAAAATTTGGTTGTAACGAGCATAAAGTGTTGAGTATTCTTTTTGAAGTTCTCCTAAAGAGATCTCTATATCACCAACTTTTGCTACTGCACCTGCTTTGTCACCATACTTGTACTGTCCCCAACCTACAAAACCTGCACCGATAAATGCGATTGTTGAGATCCAAATCGTAATAATTAACCATTTTTTATGTCTTTGCATCCATGTAATCATAATAAAACTAAAACCTTCTATATCAAATTTATGTAATTCTATGGAAATTCCCCTTTAAACTTGATAAAGAAAGGTTACATTGCTATAATTTTGTTATGAATAATGAACAATTAAAAAATAGAGATCTTAATGTAATATGGCATCCGTGTACTCAAATGAAGGATCATGAAGTATTACCTATGATACCAATTAAACGAGGTGATGGGGTTTACTTAGAAGATTTTGATGGAAATAGATATATAGATGCTGTAAGCTCTTGGTGGGTTAATCTTTTTGGACATACTAACAGTTATATAAACACAAAAATAAAACAACAGCTTGAGAGTTTGGAACATGTTATTTTAGCTGGATTTACTCATGAGAGTATTATTCGCCTTTCTGAGCGACTTGTTGCATTGACTCCACAGGGACTAGATAAGTGTTTTTATGCAGATAACGGATCTTCAGCTGTTGAAGTTGCTTTAAAAATGAGTTACCATGCCCACCGTAATGATGGAAAACAGAAAAGTTTGTTTGTTTCATTAACAAACTCTTATCATGGAGAAACATTGGGTGCGTTAAGTGTTGGTGATGTAGAACTTTACAAAGACACTTATAAACCTTTACTTATCCGATCGATCCAAACCTCTGTACCAAAAGATGCAACATTGCAATCAGCACAAGAAGCAGCTGTAGAGTTTGAAGAATTATGTAAACAAAAAGCAGATGAGATAAGTGCTTTGATATTAGAACCTCTTATACAGGGTGCAGGTTCAATGCATATGTATCACCCTGAATATCTCCGTCTTGTAAGGGATATTTGTTCACGTTATGATATTCATCTTATTGCAGATGAGGTTATGGTTGGTTTTGGAAGAACAGGAAAGCTTTTTGCATGTGAACACGCAAATATAACTCCTGACTTTTTAGTGCTTTCAAAAGGATTGACCGGTGGTTATTTACCACTTTCAGTTGTTTTAACAACGAATGATATATATGCTAAGTTTTATTGTGATTATAATGAACATAAAGCATTTTTACACTCTCATTCATATACAGGAAATGCTCTTGCGTGTGCTGCTGCAAATGCGACGTTAGATATTTTTGAAAATGAAGATATTATCGCAAAAAATGAGCAATTAGCATCCTATATGGGGGAGAAACTTCAGAAGTTTACACAGTTAAAAAATGTTGGATCAATTCGTCAACAAGGGATGGTTTGTGCCGTTGAATTGCAAGGGTATACCCCAGAACAAAGGATAGGTTTACAAGTGTACCAGTATGGTTTAAAGCATGGCGTGTTATTAAGACCATTAGGGAATGTTATTTACTTTATGCCACCATATGTTATAACAAATGAAGAGCTCGATAGCGTGTTTGATGTTGCATATAAGGCCATAGAGCAGTTATAACTCATCAAAAAGTGTTTGGGCTGATTGCTCAAACATTAACAAACGACAACTTTTTTCTAAAATAGCAACTTTTTTTGCTATTTCATGTATATCTCGGCTATAGATAAAAATTCCATACCCACGTATCACCATAATATTTGTTTTATGTTTTGCAAAGTATTGAGGAATCTCACTTTGTGCTCTTTCATACCAGTTGTCAAACCCTTTAGGATCATAGATCTCAAGAGATCCAAGTTCATTGTGTCCAAAAAAATCTTTTGGAGTGATGATGTTGTGTTGTAGTGAGTATGCTGTTGTAAAAGGGGGCATACAAAAACATACAAACTTGGCTTCTAAAAAATGGGTATAGATCTCTTTGTGGATAGGGGCATCAATACTTGCTTGTTTCCAACGATAATCTTGTTTGTAGTATAGCTCTATGAGTGAAAACTCATCTAGTGCATCAAAGACAGCCTCTTGTGTGTTTATTAAAAAACGGCTTGTCTCGGTTTTTGCCGAGATAGAACCGTGATAAAGACCAAAAAAGTCTTTACGAAACATCGATAAAGAGAGTGTTTCTAGCTTGTTTTTTATAAACTGTTTATTCATTATTTAAACCAGTTTTTTACTCTGTCAATAACAGAATCTACAACACTTTCATGTGGTTTTGATTCTATTCCAAAAGACTCTTGGAGCTTTTCTAAGAGCTCTTTTTGCTCATCGTTAAGTTTTGATGGGTATTGTATATTGACAATAGCAATAAGATCACCACGTCCATGACCATGAACATCATCGATCCCTTCAGAACGGAAAACAAATCGTTGTTTGTCGCGTGTTCCAACATCGAGTTTCAACTCAAGTTCACCACGAAGTGATGGGATTGTGAGTGTATCACCTTTGAGTGCTTGAGTGAAAAATACGGGAATTTCAATATAGATGTCGTTATCATGACGTATAAAATGTTCATCTTCTGCTACATCAAATGTGATATATAAATCACCTCGAACACCTTTTTTCCCAATATTTCCTTTTCCTGCAACACGCAGTCTATTTCCTGTATCAACACCTTTTGGTATGTTGAGTGTTACACTCTCTTGAACCTCTTTATAGCCTTGACCTTTACAGTGTGAACATTTTTGTGTTGCAGATGATCCACTACCATGACATACAGGACATGTTTGAGAAAAAGTCATAAAACCTTGTTTCATAAACACTTGTCCTTGCCCTTTACATTGTGGACAAGTAGAGAGTTTTCCATCCTTAGCACCTGTACCTTTACACTCATTACACGCAGTTTTATAGGTATACTTAATCTCTTTTTCACATCCAAAAACTGCTTCATGGAAACTAATTCGGATATCAACATTCATATCGAGTGGATATTTGTCTGCATCTGCTGGATTTCTACGACGTCCACCACCAGCAAAACCACTAAACATCTCTTCAAACATTGAACTAAGATCATCAAAACCAGCTGAAGATGCACCACCACGAGAACCCATACCTTGAAGTCCCTCTTTGCCGTATCGGTCATAAATGCTTCTTTGGTGATCATCACTTAAACATTGATATGCTTCATTACAAAGCTTAAACATATGTTCAGCCTCTTTATCACCTGGGTTTTTATCAGGATGATATTTTTTGGCCATTTTTCTATAAGCCTTTTTTATTGTTGCTTTATCTGCATCTTGTGAAACTTCTAAAATTTCATAATAGCTTAATTCTTCCAATCTACCGTCCTATAATCTGATGTTAAAATTTTTTCGCAATTATACCATGTTCTTTTAACTTTTAGCTTTGGGATATTTGGATATACTTGATAAAAATTTTATGACAATTAAAGAGGTGTGTGTGTACAGTTCACTACAAAAGTTTAATAAACTCGTTGATGCTTTGGAAGCACTACCAACAATTGGCAAAAAATCGGCGACACGATTAGCATATTATATGATTATGAATGATACATTTGCTGGTATGAAAATAGCGCATGCTATAGAAGATGCTATAGGCAGTTTACGTAAATGTAGCATGTGTGGTGGAATGAGTGAAGATGAATTATGTGCGATATGTGCTGATGAAACACGCAATCATTCTGTATTGTGTATTGTAGAAAATGCAAAAGATATTTTGTTGCTTGAGGAAAATGGACTTTTTGATGGACGATATTTTGTTTTAGAGTCACTCGATGAATTTGATCTAGACCATTTAGAGCAGATTGTTCAGCAAGGTGTGGAGGAGATAGTATTTGCACTTACTCCATCTATAGCAAATGATGCTGTTATGTTGTATATAGAAGATAAACTTCGTGGATATACTATACATTTTTCAAAAATAGCTCAGGGTGTTCCAACAGGTGTAAGTTTAGAAAATATAGATTTGCTCTCTTTAACAAGAGCATTAGAAGATAGGGTACATATATGAAAAAGAAAATTTTAGGTTTGGTGTGTTGTTTTGCACCGTTGGTTATGGGAGCAGACTACTGTAGTATTACATCGCAAAAAAAAGATGAAACGAAATCTCAGATTAAGACAAGTAACATTGCTAATGATCTTTCAAAAGAGAGTATGGAAAAATGGTTGCGTGCTGAGTATGGTTTACAACCATACAGAAGTAACTACATCTTACCATTTGGGTATGCAAGCAAGGAATATGTCTCATATATACCAAATACTAAATATAAAAATATTGAGGCTGAATTACAGGTAAGTTTAAAGTTAAAAGTTGCAGATGATCTTTTTGGTTTACATGAAAAATACTATTTATCATACACACATCAGGCATTTTGGCAAATATATATTGATTCATCACCATTCCGTGAAAGTTTGTATAATCCAGAAGGATTTGTGATTTTCCCTGTTCATGATAATTATTCAATATTTCAATTACGATCTGTCAAAGTAGCAATGGCTCATAAATCAAATGGACAGCCAGATACATCAGAAGTTATGTTTAGTGATGGTTCTCATATGCAGAATCTCTCAAAAAGTATTAATTATTTTTATACAACATTTCGCTTACAGCATAAAACACTTTTAAGTGATTTTACGTTTTTACTTCCGTTTCCTGGAAGTGCAAATCTTAGTGATAATCCAGATTTAATGCATTATCTTGGATATACAGAGTTAAAGATGAGTTATTTTGTTAATCGTCATATGATAAGTGGAATGATTCGTGGAAATCTTGCAACGAAAAAGGGTGCTGTTGAGATAACATACTCTCATCCTCACCCACTTAATGATAGTACTTATTGGTATGTCAAGTTTTTTAGTGGGTATTGTGAATCACTTATTGATTACAATAGAAAAATTACGAAACTTTCACTTGGATTTAGTTTTTCACGCTAGGGGCTAGAGTGAAAAACTTTTTTGCATTGCTTGAAAAATATCCTCTTTATTTAAGTGATGTTGCACAAAAAGTTCATTTGCTAAAACACCTTGTCCTAAAAGCATATCAGCACCATCTTTATATGGAATTTTGTGTTGTTTTGCGTGTTGTAAAAATGGGGTAAGTTTACCATAGATGGCATCTGCAACGTAGCGAGTGTTTTGTAATATTGAGTTTATGATCTCTTGAGGGGCAGGAAGATTTTCATCCTTGAGTCCAGCACTTGTAGAGTTTACAACAAGATCATAAGATTGAAGTGAAAAATTTTCCCAGTCATATGTTTGACAACCTATCTCCTGAAAAAATTGTAGACGATTTGAAGATCTGTTAAGAATATCCACCTCCATCTTTTCTTGTAAAAAACGTTTTGCTAAAGCCTTAGCTGTTCCCCCAGCTCCAATAATAAGAACCTTATGAATCGATGTAAATTCATTAATAGCATATAAAAAACCATCAGCATCAGTGTTGTAACCTATGAGTTTGCCATCTTCATAAACAATAGTATTGACTACACCAACCTCTTTTGCAAAACCACGCACTTCATCACATGCTCTAAAAGCTTCCTCTTTATGAGGTACAGTGATATTTGCACCACTGAGCTGGAGTGAGAGAAATTTTTGTCTTAGTTGTGTTCCATCTTGAAGATGGATACGTGTGTAACATGCAGGATAGTTGAGGTTTGAAAAGACACAATTGTGCATCAGAGGGCTTTTTGAATGGCTAACAGGATCTCCAAAAATAGCAAAAAGTTTCATTACTTTTTATCCAGATCTTCTAAAGAGTGTATCAGTGCACCAAGTTTGTTATTTACTTCAAGATATTCAAGCTCATTAATACTGTCTGCAACAACACCTGCACCAGCTTGTAAAACAACTTTGTCTGGTTGTACCATAGCTGTTCTAATAGTGATAGCACTATCCATATTACCATCAAAACCAAAGTAGCCTATGCTTCCACTATAAAAACCACGTTTAATCCCTTCATATTCAGCAATAAGCTCCATTGCACGAATTTTTGGTGCTCCTGTCATCGTTCCTGCTGTAAATGTTGCCATAAAAAGATCAAACATATCTTTATCTTCACTGAGTGTTGCAACAACATCTGAAACGATATGCATAACATGGCTAAAACGCTCAATATGCATCATATCTTCAACAACAACACTGCCCACTTTTGCAACACGTCCAACATCATTTCTTCCAAGATCGATAAGCATAAGATGTTCTGCTAACTCTTTTGGATCATGAAGAAGTTCCTCTTCAAGCTCTTTATCACGCTCTTTTGTTTTTCCACGTTTTCGTGTTCCGGCAATTGGGCGCAGAAGTATCTCTTGATCTTGAAGGCGAACCATGACTTCTGGTGAACTTCCAACGATAGAAAAATCTTCATACTCCATTAAAAACATATATGGTGAAGGGTTCTTCGCACGCAAAATACGATAAAAACTAAATGGGTCTACTTTAATATTGCGTGTAAATCTATTAGTCATAAGAATTTGAAAAACATCACCACTTTTAATCATCTCTTTTGATTTTTCAATCATCTCAAAAAACTTCTCTTTTGAGTGTGCGAAGCTTCCTTTATCATCTCCAACATTGTAAACTCTGTGTTGATATGTATATGTGCCCTTAAGACGATTTTCAATCATATCAAATTTCTCAGCAAAAGACTCAAGCGTTGATATTAAGGAGATTTGATGATTTTTATGAGAGTACACAAGTACTAGTTTTGGTAAAATAAGATCAAGATCAGGCGTATGAAGTTCATCTTTAAGATTTGCCATACTCTCTTGGAGTTTTGGTTCAAAAACCTGTACCATATCGTACCCAATATATCCTATAAAACCATCTACATAACCAACACGCAACTCTCTACATGCAGTTTGATATGGTGTAGTATCGATGTTCTTGTAGTAAGATTTTAAAAATTCAAAAGGGTTTTGGTCTTTAATATGCTGTGTAGTTGTTGCATCAGTATAGATTGTTTTATTCTCTTTGTATTGAAGACGTTCTCTTGCTCCAACACAAATAAAACTATAGTTTCCCTCAGAAGAACCAGCACTCTCAAATAGGTATGTGATCTCATCTTTATAGAGTTCTTTAACCATTGCATAAACTGCAATGGGTGCAAATTGATCTAGTGTAAATTGTTTTGCGTGTATCACTCAAAGACCCCTTTAGAGTTTAACTAAAAATGCACCAGGTGTTACATGTGCACGCAGTTGTTTTTTAGCTTTTGCAGCTTGTGAAGGTGTTGCAAAAGGTCCAACAAGTACTTTGTTCAATTTACCAACTTTGTGGTATTTGTAATGGTATCCAAGTGATGTGATTTTATGAAGAAACTTTTTGTTTGGTTCATATTTTGCAAATGATCCTACTTGGATGTAGTAGTGTCCACCAACAGTATGCTTTTGTACTGGATGCGTTACTTTATGGTGTGTTGTTTTAGGTGCAACTTTAGCATGTTGTACATGTTGTTTTGGTTGTGGTGCAGGTGCTGTTTTTGGTTGCGTTCTTTGTTCTTGAACATGTTGTGTTTGTTGACTTTGTTGTTTTAATCGTTGTGCAATCTGATCAAGATCAGCAGAGTCATCATCAGCTACTCCATCCTCTAATACCTGAACCTCTTCAAAAAGAGGTTCATCCTCTATCGTTGGTTGTTGTGTTACTTGTGGTTTTGGTGGTAATGTTGCCTGTGGAAGGTTTTGTGTTCCGTTTGAATTGAGTGTATTCATTAAAACAACAACAACAATCAAAACAATACCAAGAGTTGCCACAGCTAGTAAAATTTTTTTATTGGAGTTTGAAGTTGAAGTTTTATTTAAAACGATATCACTAAGTTGATTTTTTTCGTTTAGTTCTTCCATCATAAAGCCTTATTCAGTTTAATTTACTTATGATAGCAAAAATAGGCTTATGATACAAGTACTTTACATATGTTTTGACCAAGAAGCACCACGCTCTTTTGCGTATACCTCATATGGTAAAACAAGGATATTGTATTCAGGTGGCATATCATTGTTTGGAAACATTCTCCATTGTTTTGGTTGTTTTGCAGCAAGTTTCATGCTAAGTGTTTTTCCAAGTTGAATAGCCTCTTGAAGTGTTGTATGACCTTTGTGAATATAGAGGTGTAAATGCCCTTGTGTTTTTGTTTTATATGCAGTAAAGTTGATAAATCCTTCTTCACGTAATAAAAGTTGTGCTTTATGGTAAAAACGCTCAGGATCACGACCATTATAGTCAATAACAATATTTTCAACTTTATTATGCTTATTTATTAAAGAGTGTGCAACAGTGATTTCACCTTTTAGATGTTTGTTGATAACACTTTGATTGAGCATAGCATCAACTCTTTCAAACTTATTGTAAAATGTTCTTCCTTTAAACGGAATTTTACTCACTATTGAATCTTGTTTTAACCAATAATGATCATTTACAATTTTAATAAGTTTGAGATCCATCGCTGTCATATGCTATACTCCTTTTTAAATAATGCTTTAGTATGTAGGTTGATTATAAATTACAAAATTATGGGCAAGCTCTGTAAGCTCTTTTTTGATTTTTGCTTGTAATTGAGTATTGTTAATATCATCTAAAACATCAGCCATACGGTTTGCAATAAGTTCAAACTCTGCTTCTTTCATACCACGAGAAGTAAGAGCAGGTGAACCAACACGAATACCAGATGTTACAAATGGAGAACGTGTTTCACCAGGAACAGTGTTTTTATTAACAGTAATACCTGCATTTCCAAGTGCTGCATCTGCATCTTTACCACTAAATTCTTTATTTAAGAATGATACAAGAACAAGGTGATTGTCTGTTCCACCTGAAACAACATCATAACCACGTTTCATGAGTACATCAGCTAAAACAGCTGCATTTTTCTTCACTTGTTTTGCATAGTCTTTCCACTCTGGGCTTAGGTTATGTTTGAAACCTACTGCTTTTGCAGCTATAACATGAACAAGTGGTCCACCTTGAAGTGCAGGGAAGATAGCAGAATTGATTTTTTTAGCAATATCTTCATCATTTGTCATGATCATACCACCACGAGGACCTGCTAAAGTTTTATGTGTAGTAGTTGTTACAACATCAGCATATGGAAATGGACTAGGATGTTCACCAGCAGCTACAAGACCAGCGATGTGTGCAATATCAGCAAATAAAATTGCACCAACTTCATCAGCAATTTCACGGAACTTTTTAAAGTCGATCTCACGAGCATATGCAGAAGCACCACAAACGATGATTTTTGGTTGAACGATTTTAGCAATATCCATAACTCTATCGTAATTGATACGTCCATCAAGCTCTACACCATAAGTAAATGAAGAGTAGTTTTTACCAGAAAAACTTGGTTTTGAACCATGTGTTAAGTGACCACCATGACTTAAATCCATCCCTAAGAGTTTATCACCTGCTTTTAAAAGTGCTGCATATACTGCACCATTTGCTTGGCTACCTGAGTGTGGTTGAACATTTGCATATTTACATCCAAACAGTTTACACGCTCTATCAATAGCGAGTTGTTCAACACCATCAGCATATTCACATCCACCATAATAACGTTTTGCAGGGTATCCTTCAGCATATTTGTTAGTAAATACACTGCCCATAGCTTCCATAACAGCAGGAAGTGTAAAGTTTTCAGATGCAATCATCTCAAGGTGATCTGTTTGTCTCTCTAGTTCTTTTTCACAAAGGTTAAAAACCTCTTCATCAAACTCTTTTAAAAAACTCATAAGATTGTATTCCTTCTTTTAAATATAATTGGTATATTATACAAAAAGTATAATAATAAAGTTCTGAATAAAAGCGTGCTCTTATTCTTGTTCTTCTTGTTCCTCTTTTTCACACAGTTCATTTGGTAATGGTTTCATAGCAGGGAAGAGAAGAACATCACGGATTGAGTGCTCATTTGTTAAAAGCATAACAAGTCTATCGATACCTATCCCTTGTCCTGCTGTTGGAGCCATACCATAACTTAGTGCTTCAACAAAGTCTGTATCCATCGCATGTGCTTCATCATCACCACAATCTTTTGCAGCCATTTGTCCTTCAAATCGCTCAAGCTGGTCAATTGGGTCATTAAGTTCAGAGAACGCATTTGCTATTTCTCTTCCTGCAATAAAGAGTTCGAAACGTTGTGTAATATTTGGATTTGTATCATCACGACGTGCAAGTGGTGAGATCTCAACAGGGTATTCTGTAATAAATGTTGGATCGATCAGTTTTTCTTCTACAAACTCATCGAAAAGTTCTCCTTGTAATTGACCAAGATTCATAGACTCATTAACTTCAATATTATTAGCTTTAAGATATGCAATGATACGAGCTTTATCATATACAATATCTGCAGGAACACCACCAATAGTAGTTAATGATTCGATAAGTGGAATCTCTTGAAAATTATCGAAATTTACTTCTAAATCGCCATATGGTAAACGAACAGGAAGATCAAGATGTTCAAAAAGGTATTGAAAATACTCTTTTGTGATCTCAATAAGATCTTTATATGTTTTGTATGCCCAATAAAACTCAATTGAAGTGAATTCTGGATTGTGTGTTGCATCCATCCCCTCATTTCTAAAGTTACGATTGATCTCAAATACAGCTTCAAAACCACCAACAATAAGACGTTTGAGATAAAGTTCTGGAGCGATTCTTAAGTATCTATCAACACCAAGTGCATTATGGTGTGTAACAAATGGTTTTGCATTTGCTCCACCTGCAATTGGGTGCATCATAGGAGTTTCCACTTCTAAAAAACCTTTGTCCTCAAAAAATCTTCGTGTTAAAGAGATAACACGAGATCTAATCTGAAATGTTTTACGAACATCAGCATTCATTATTAGATCAAGATAACGTTTACGATATCTGATCTCTTTATCTGTAATACCATGAAATTTTTCAGGGAGTGGATTAATCGATTTTGTTAGAAGTTTTAAGTCATCTGCATGTAATGAAAGTTCCCCTTTACCTGTGATAAAAGGGTATCCACTTACCTCAATAATATCACCAACTTCAATATTTTTTTTGAATATTGTGTTGTAAAATCCTTCAGGAAGATTATCACGTGCTACATATACTTGTAACATACCACTTTCATCTTCGATTTTTACAAAGCTTGCTTTTCCCATAACACGCAAAAACTTGATACGACCACTCACAGTGTAATGACGGTGTTCATCTCTTTTAGATTCAGTATCATAAAGATCTTCATTGACATTAAGATATTTTGCTATAGTAGTGTTTCTTTTAGAATCATTTGCATATGGATTGATACCAGCTTCACGTAAAGTATTTGCTTTTTCTATTCTTTGTTGGATAAATTTATTGCTAAACATTATTTTTTAATTCCTTCTTCAATTTTAAGTTGTTTTTTTGGCATATTGCACAAATACCGTATATTTGCATTGAGTGATCTACCATTTGAAATCCTAGATCTTTTGTGATGGTTTGTTGCCGTTTTTCAATCTCTTCATCAACAAACTCTGTGATTGATCCACACTCAGTACAGATAAGGTGATCATGATGCTCTTTTGCTCCAAGCTCATACTTCTTACCTTGTGCTCCAAATGAGAGGGATGTTACCACTTGAGATTCTTCAAGAAGTGCCAGTGTTCTATAAACTGTTGCAATACCAGTTTTGAGATTTGGATATTCTTGTTGAATCCGTTGATGAAGCGCTTCTGGCGTAAGATGCTCATCTGAGTAGTAGAGGGTTCTTAGTATCACTTCTCGTTGTATAGTAAATTTGAGATTGTTATGTTTTAACAGCTTTTTGAAATTTTCCAAAAGCTGTTCATATTCTACTGTTTTATCGGTAAAATTTGTAGTGACACGGGACATGATTAGTGCTCTTGTGTTGGCTCTGTTTCATGTTCTGTATCTGGTGTCGTTTGTGGTTTGAGTTCTTTTTTTATTTTTTCTATTTGCTCTTGTGCACTCTCTTGTACTTGTTGTGCAACTTGCTCTTGTACCTGCTGTGTTGTTTGCTCAACAGATGCACTTACTTGTTTTGACATCTCTGTTGGATCGATTTTCATAATAACACCACCAGTCTCTACAAGAATTGGGTAGAGTTTACTTGTAGCCATAAGTGAATCAACACTTTTTTGGAGTGATTTTGTATTGTGGACAGCAAAGGCAATCACAGCTGCAATAAGGAAAAATTTTCCTGCACCTAAAACAAAACCAAAGAAACGATCAATTGGTCCAAGTCCACTCATTGAACTCATTTTTTTAAATACAAAACCAATAAAGATCATAACAAGCCAAAAAACTGCCAAAGTAACTAAAAAACCTGTGAAGCTAATAGCTGCATCGCTTTGAAGTTTAAATACCATATCGCTGAGATATTTTCCAACCATATCACCAAAACGTGATGCAACAAACAACCCTCCGATAATTCCGATAAGTCCAAAAAGTTCTTTGAAAAACCCATTAATAATCCCTTTAAGACCTAAAAGAACGATAATAACAGAAGCTACAATGTCAAAATAATTAAATTCCATAACTCTACTCTCTGATTTTTTGTGCAATTATACCTCTTTAAGCATAAAAAAAGCTTTTATTCATACCTATTTTAACTATTATTGGATAGAATTACATAAAATATTACAAAAATAAGGTTTTGTTATGAGTACATGGAGTCCATCAAGTTGGAGAGATAAACCAATATTACAACAACCAACATACACAGATAAAGAGAAACTTCAAAGTGTTTTGGATGAGTTGAAAAACTATCCACCTTTGGTTTTTGCTGGTGAAGCACGCTCTTTAAAAGAGCAACTTGCTAATGTTTCTGAGGGGAAAGCGTTTTTATTACAAGGTGGTGATTGTGCAGAGAGCTTTAGTGAGTTTCATGCAGATAATATCAGGGATACATTTAAAGCATTGATGCAAATGGCAGTTGTGATGACATATGCTGGAGGACTTCCTGTTGTAAAGGTTGGTCGTCTTGGTGGTCAGTTTGCAAAACCACGTTCGTCTGAAACAGAAACACAAGGGGATATTACTCTTGATTCATATCGTGGGGACATAATTAATGGTATAGAATTTACAAAAGAAGCTCGTACTCCAGATCCTGAACGTATGATCAAAGCTTACAATCAAGCAACGGCTACTCAAAATCTTCTTCGTGCATTTGCATCAGGTGGTTTGGCTGATCTTCATCAGGTGAGTAAATGGAATCTTGATTTTGCACATCAAAGTGAAGTTGGTGCTAAATATGAGCAACTTGCAGAGGATATAGAAAAATCATTACAGTTTATGGAAGCGTGTGGTGTTACGTCAAAAACATATAGAACATTGCGTGAAACAGATTTCTTTACTTCACATGAAGCATTACTTCTTCCATATGAAGAAGCTTTAACACGTAGAGATTCTATTACAGGTGATTGGTATAATGTTGCTGCACATATGGTTTGGATAGGGGATAGAACTCGTCAGCTTGATGGTGCACATGTAGAATATATGCGTGGTATTAAGAACCCAATAGGTATTAAAGCTGGACCTACAATGGATCCAGATGATCTTGTGCGTCTTGCAAATGCTGTTAATCCTGAAAATGAAGCAGGACGTTTAAATATTATTGTACGTATGGGTGCAAATAAAGTGGGTGAGGGTATGCCAAAACTTATTCGTGCTATTGAGAGAGAAGGGCTCAATGTTGTATGGTCGTGTGATCCTATGCATGGAAATACGATCAAATCATCAAATAACTATAAAACTCGTCCTGTTGATGCGATTTTAACTGAGATGAAACAGTTCTTCCAAGTACATAAAGCTGAAGGTACATTTGGTGGTGGTGTTCATTTAGAGATGACTGGTAAAAATGTAACTGAGTGTATCGGTGGTAGTTTTACAGTAACAGAAGAGGATCTTAGTTCTCGTTACCATACACATTGTGATCCACGCTTAAATGCTGATCAATCTTTAGAACTTGCATTCTTAATTGCAGATTCATTAAAAGATGCACATAAATAAGTAGCTACTAGCTTTGCGCTAGTATCTGCTCTTGTTTTTCTTCTATATTTAAAAGTTCTTCAACTTTTGCTTCATACTCTTCTTCTATTTGTTCAAGCTCTTTTGCTAGTTGTGCTATACCTATCTCTTCATAACACGCAGGATCTGCTAAGCAGTTGTTTTTTTCCTCTATAAGGAGTTCAAGCTCTTCAATCTCTAAAGGGAGTTTCTCAAGAGCAATTTTTTCTTTGTATGTGAGTTTGAGTATTTTTTGTTTTGTGCGTTGAGGTTTTTTTTCCTCTTGCTCAAGCTCTTTTTCCATCGTGTCTAGTTGTTTAAGTTCACGTTCGAGTTCAAGATATTCAGAGTAGTTTTGGTAGGACTCTTCGATCGTTTTATTAGGTTTGAAAATAAACAGTTTTTTTGCGATCTTATCTACAAAATATCTATCGTGTGATACGATCAAAACAGCACCACTAAAGTTGGTAAGTTGCTCTTCAAGGATATTGATTGTTGGAATATCAAGATCATTAGTTGGTTCATCCAAGATGAGGACATCTACATTTTTTGTAAATAAGAGTGCAAGTGCTACACGATTTTTCTCTCCACCACTTAAGACACCTATTTTTTTATCTAAAAATTCTCGAGGAAAAAGGAAATTTTTAAGATATCCATAAACATGATAATCTTTCCCACGAACATTAACTCTGTCACCACCATTTGGGCAGAATGTTTCTATAAGATTTTTATCATCATCCAACATCTCTCTGTGTTGATCAAAATATCCAACACTAAACTCCCCTTTTTTTATGACACCAGATGATGGTTGAATACGTCCTAAAAGAGCTTTTAAAAGGGTTGATTTACCACTTCCGTTTGGTCCAACAATTGCTATCACATCTTTTTGTAAAATACGTGTTGAAAAATCTTTTAGGAGCTCTTTATCACCAAGTTTTAAAGAAAGGTTTTCAATCTCAAAAAGCATTTTTTGTTTATTTATACTTTTATCGCGATTAAAATGTTTTGCTTCTCTTTGAAGTTCAAGTGACATTTTACGGATCTGAGCAGGATTTGTTTTTGCAGCTTTACGAAGCTCCATAAGACGCTCTTTACGCCCTTCATTTCTTTTAAGACGTGCGCGAACACCACGTGCAAACCATTCATTTTCCCGTTTGAGAAGACTTAAAAGGTTTTCATGCTGTTTTTGAAGAGTACGAAGATACTCTTGTTTTTGTTGTAAGTAATCGTTATAGCCACCTTTATACTCTCGTAGTGCACAGTTTTCAACTTCTACCGATTTTGTGGCAATACGGTCAATAAAATAGCGATCGTGTGAGATAAATACCAATGTAAATTTTTCTTTGAGGATGAGTTCTTCTAAAAATTCTACCATATATACATCAAGATGGTTCGTTGGTTCATCCAAAAGAAGCACATCTGGTTTTTGGAGTAGTAAAGAGGCTAAAGCAACACGTCGTTGTTCACCACCACTTAAAAGTATTACAGGTTTGTTTTCATATTTTTTTAGTTGAAAATGTTGGATGATACGCTCTATTTTATCATCTAAATTCCAAGCATTATGATGGTCGATATATGCTGAGAGTTTTTCATGTTCATCAAGAAGTTTTTTATTGTCAAAATCTTCTGCTAAAAGTGATGAGAGTTCATCATAACGCTCTTTTGCTTTGTTAAGTTCAACAAGTCCTGCTTCAACAGCTTCTCTTACAGTATGTGTTTCATCAAATGTTGGACGTTGATCGAGCATTTTTACTTCGATATCGTTTTGGATAATTCTTTTACCATCATCAGCTTCTAAAGAGCCATATAAGATCTTCATAAGTGTTGATTTACCACTTCCGTTTTTGCCGATGATAACGATACGTTCACCCTCATCAACGTGAAAATTCACATCAACAAGGATCTTTTGTGCAGAATAGTGTTTAGAAATATTTTGTAGATCAATAAGTGCCATTTAGTTTTCTTTCTCATCATCAAGCATATCTTGTGTAAAAGATACTATTTTGTTTCTACCAGTTGTTTTGGCTTTATAAAGTGCAATATCAGCATATTTGATACATTGTAAAATACTTTGTGCATCTTCAGGAAATTGTGATGTACCTATACTTAATGTTTTATGTAACTCTTTGTCATTGCCTATAACAAATGAAAAGTGTGCAAATTCTTGATGAATTTTTCTTGCAACTTTTTGTAAACCTTCGCGTGTTGGATTGTGTAAAAGAACTAAGAACTCTTCACCACCATAACGGATGGCAAGATCTGCTTTTCTAATATTTTCTTGTAGTATCATCCCAACTTTTGCAATAACTTTATCTCCCATATCATGACCATAAGTATCATTTACCTCTTTAAAATGATCGATATCGATCATCATAACACCATATGTATCGTTATTTCTATGTGCTTGATTGGTTACTTTTTTAATAAACTCTTCTAAAAATCTTCTATTGTAGAGCCCTGTCATTGTATCTTTAAACGAACTATCACGCAGTTTTGTTGTCAAGACACGACTTTCAATAACTGGTTTTGCAGCTTCAAAATAGTTTTTAATATTTGGAATAAGTTTATTTAGTTTACTAAGTTCTTCTTGGTTCGAAGCATTTATAGAAAGTACTAGTGCTACATCTTCATTGATAGAAAATGGTAAACAAAGATACTCTGATGAACAGTTTGAACATGCAGTGCATACATTAATAAAATCACTAGAAAGTACTTTTGTATTTGTTTTAAAAGCACGACACTCTTGTGCATTTGCAATCTCTTGGTTGTTTTGGCAGTTTTTAATCGTACCTGACTTAAAGAGAATATATTTATTACCCTTTTGAATCTCAATCTCATAGAGTTCAAAGTTTTGTAGATGATATTTCTCTTTAAGCAGATCAATGATGCGACTTAAAATTATATTTTTTGTAGAATCAAGTTCAACTGTCTTTTTGAATTTATAAATATCTGAAAGCTCTTTGATAATTGTATTTGCTTCTAAAAGAGGATCATATTTATGCTCTTGATTTTTAGGTACAAAAGTGGAAAGATTATATTTGATATCACTAAATGTATGCTGTATTTTTCCAAAGAGAGTATTAAGCTGTTGTACTGTTTTTTGTGCATCACCTGAGAGTGAAGTTGAAAATTTGTATTCAAAGTTCCCTTTATAAGCTTTTTTAATACCCTCTTGCATATTGGTAAAGAGTTTAAGATATGGTGTGACAAAATGGTTGATTAATAATAGAGCGATAATAATAAAAAACAGATTTATTAAAAATATTTTTCCAATAGTTATGAGACTATTATGTCGTATTGGTGTGATATCAAACTCCATGCTAATAGCACCTAAAATATCATTTCGATTGACATTATGACACGAAAGACAGTTTGGATTTCCATCTACAGTTGCTATGTATGGAATAGTAATGCGCATGATAAGTGCATTATCATTAGTTTCATAAACTTTTTGTGCAACTTTGCCATTTTTTAAAACTGTTGTATCTAAAGTATCACGTGGAATTTCGTTTGCATACCCTTTGCCATACTGCTGGATAACTTTTGGTGATCGTACAAGCCATAAAGAACGAATATCTTTATGTGTTTGTGATATTTGATTGATAAAATACTCACGTTTATCCATAATTCCATTAACCATATGTGCTGTCAAACCATCTTTTACCATAGCAGCAGCCATCATAGCTTTATTTTGAGCACTTTGTAAGCTGTATTCTCTAAAGTTTACAGATACATTAAACATGGTAGCTATACCCAGTAAAAGGAGTAATAAAGCAACGGTTAATAGGAGTTTGAATTTTACTTTCATTTCTTATTCTACAGTCACACTTTTTGCTAAGTTTCTAGGCATATCAACATCATTGCCAAGACGAACAGATATTTCAAGTGAAAGGATCTGAACAACAACCATCATCTCAAAAAACTCCAACATATAATCACTATGGTGTTGTGTCTGGATATAGTCATCTGCTTTATCAAATTCAATAGGTGAAATAGCACAAATAGTTGAATCACGTGCACTTAATTCCTCTACATTTGATTTTGACTTTTCATAGAGTAGATGCTCTGGAAGTAGGGCTATTGTGAAAAGTTCAGGATCAGCAAGTGCGATAGGTCCATGTTTCATTTCACCACTTGGATACCCTTCTGCATGTAGGTAACTGATCTCTTTGAGTTTGAGTGCACCTTCAAGTGCTAGAGGATAAAAAAGATCACGACCAATAAAGAAAAAGCCGTGCCCATGTAAGTAGCGTTTTGAAAGGCGTTTAATACGCTCATGCATGCTATCTTGTACTTGTACAGCATTTGGTACTTCACGTAAAAGTTGGATCTGTTTTTTGATCTCATCTACACTAAGTTGCCCTTTGAGTTTTGCAGTATATAACGCTAACATCCAAAATACTACAACTTGTGTAGCAAACGCTTTAGTAGATGCCACACCTTTTTCAACACCAGCACGTGTTAAGATAGTTGCATCTGCCAAACGTACCATTGAAGAGTTGTCAACATTACAAATTGTAAGAGTTTTTAATCCAGCCTCTTTTGCCATTTTAAGAGTTTCTAGTGTGTCTGCTGTTTCACCACTTTGGCTAATAACAACAAAAAGTGTATCTTGTGTCATGATTGGATTACGGTATCTAAATTCTGAAGCGACTTCAACAGATGTTTTTACTTTAGCATAACGTTCAAACATATACGAAGCTACGAGCGCTGAGTGGTACGATGTTCCACATGCACAAAATTTGATCTCATTGATCCCGTCAAAAAGGTTCTCTTCAAGCTCTTCAAAGATAACACCATCATCATGTAAACGACCTAGAAGTGTATCACTAATAACATCACTTTGTTCATAAATCTCTTTTTCCATAAAGAAACGGTAGCCATCTTTTTGTGCTGAGAGTTTGTTTGTTGCTAGTTTTTTAAACTGTGGTTGTTTTGGTGTTTTATCTTTTGAAAAGATTGTAATTTCTTGAGGTGTAACATATCCATAATCACCATCATCAAAATAGTTTACATCACTACAGTGCCCAATAAGTGGTGTATCTGAAGATGCGAAATATTTATCATTATCTTCATCGATACCAACGAGCATTGGTGAACCATTTTTTGCAAAAAAGATTGTTTCATCTTCACCTTTTGTTACTAGAAGTATTGCATATGCACCCTCAAGCTGTTGAATAGTTTGTTCAAACGCTTCAAAAGCACTTGATGCAGTTTTAAGATTCTTTTCAAATTGGTGAACAATAACTTCTGTATCTGTTTGACTTAAAAATGTAATACCATCTTTGATAAGTTCTTCTTTTAGTTCAGCATAGTTTTCAATAATACCATTATGCACAACATAAGAACTTTCCCCTAAGTGTGGATGTGCGTTAAGCTCTGTTGGTTTTCCATGTGTTGCCCAGCGTGTATGACCGATCCCTATAGCAAAACCATCTGTTTGAAAATCTTTTGTTTTCTCTTCAAGGTTAACCAATTTTCCAACAGCTTTAAAGTTTGAGAACTCTTTGTTATTAAGTATAGCAATTCCAGCTGAGTCATACCCTCTGTATTCTAACTCTTTTAATCCATCAAGAAGGATCTGTTTAATGTTTTTGTGACCTAAATATCCAACGATTCCACACATTATTTTTTCCTTGTTATTAGTTTTTTATTAAAAATTTATAAATATTTTCAATATTATTGCATAGTTTATTTTGTTTTTCCATTAAAAAGCTATCACGTACTTTATATTTGCTTGAATGGATCTTAGCTGTTACAATATTAATACCTAATTTTTCAAACATATCCATAACATATGCAAGTAATCCTATCTGATTTTTAGTATGAATGGTAAGTTCTGCGTGTGTTTTTGAATGTTCACAATCGATACTGATCTCCTCTTTTTTGAGTTCAATGGTGCGTTGAGGGATCTGCTTTGTCATATCAAATGCCATGTCGATACACTCTTGTACCTCTACAAGCTCATTTCCAGTAACATTTTTAATAAATTCTATTTTAAAATATTTTACACCATCAAAAAGAGTGAAAATTTCCATGGAAGCAACATCAAGATGTGCAAGATGGGAGAGTAAAAATCCAATATTGAGTGGAATTTTTCTGTAGATTTCAATTGAAAGTGATTTATCATTATGTGTTGTGAAACTATACTCTTGTGTTTGTCGTGCTTTTTGTGCAATATCAATAATATCTGATGGTGTATGTTTAAAGAAAAAGAGATTGGATTCAATTTGTAAAATCTTTTTTTGCAAAAGACGAGGCAGTGTTTGAAACTCTAAAAGATTTTTTACTCTATTTTCGATAATAATTCGTTTTTTTGCATCAGTAATACGCTCTGTATTTTGTGCAACTTCTAAAGCATTGGTATATAAGTCATATAGAAGTTTTGCATTAAAAGAGTTGTATGTATCACCACCAACACCATTAATATCTGCATAAGTTAAGATATACAAAAGTTTGAGATTTTTTTCATCACCAACTTTGGACATAAATTTGTATAGTGTTTTTTCGTTGTGAATGTTCTCTTTAAATGCAACACTACTCATTAAAACATGATGTTTGATCAGTGTGATGGCACGACTAATAAGTTCATCTTTGAGTTGAAGTTTTTTTGCATATGGCGTGATCAGTTTTGCTCCCACTTCGCTATGGTCTTGTTTTCGTCCTTTACCAGTGTCGTGAAAGAGCACTGTAATAGTAACAAGAAGTTTCTCATCTTTTGAGAGTGACTCGTAAAGTTTTGCAATAAACGGTTCTTTAATATTTTCAAGTGCTTCAATACATTTGATAGAATGGATATCAACAGGATAGTGATGGTAGCCGTCAAATTGTGGAAGATGCATAACTTTTTTAAAGTTTCCAAAAAGATGGTGAAGGATACCAGCATCGTAGAATAGTTTTAAAAATGGGTACAGGTGTTTTTTTCGTAAAAGCTTTTTAAGAAGATCATATGTTTTTGATGTTAGAGGATGTTTAATCTTTGTATAAGTAAATTGGTTCAAAAAACCTGCATCAAATTTATAGATCCTATCTTCAAGTGCTACAAGAAGTTCCAAAAGAGTATTAAGAGGAAGAGGTTTAAGACGAAAAGAAGCGTATAAACGATCTTCTACAAGGTAGATCCCTTTTTGGAGTCTGTTATGTTTAAAAATAGTAATCATAGATGGTTCAAAAAGGTAAGGATGCACCATTTTTTTGACAAATATTTGTGTAAAGTTATTAATACGCCATAATGCTTGAAGCACTTTAGATGTCATTTTTGTTTGGTTTTTAAAACCAAGCATTATTGTGACTTGTGGAATATGTTCTAAAAGGAGTCGATCCTCTTGTTTATTTGCTATAAGATGGAGTGCACTACGTACTCTATAAAGGAGTTCTAGTGCTATTCTAAACTCTTTATACTCATCTTCATTAAAAAGTTCACCAGTGAGTTCTTTAATGGTGTGTACTCCATAAATTGTTTTTGCTATCCAGTAGATAAGTTGTGCATCACGTAGCCCTCCAATACTTTCTTTAATATTTGGTTGCATTGAGGTTGGATATTTTTTTCGTCGTTGTTGTGCTTCAGATATCTTTGCAAGGATATACTCTTTTTGGTTGTGAGTACGTATTTTATTGAGCTCATTTTGTGTTGCATGCCATATAAATGTAGAACCAGTAATAAAACGAGATTCTAAAAGAGCTGTATGGATCGTAATATCCTCTTGTGATGCTTTAAAAAGATCATTGACTTCATGGACTCTATGACCAAGTTTCATTCCAGCATCAAGTGCAAGATAAAAAAGTTTTTCTATGATGAGTTGAGTATTGTATCCGGGAACTTCTTTGTATACAATGAGTAGATCAATATCGCTGTGAACACATAGTTGTTCTCTTCCATAACTTCCAAGAGCGACTATAGCGATGGGTATTGAGCTTCTCATAGGCATATAGTTGCCAAACATGCGACGAAGCACTGTTTTATACATAAGATCTATAATTGAATCTAATTTTTTCGTATGGCGAACCAAAAAATCTTTTCCCTGATTTTTTTCAAAAAGTTCTTCAAGTGAGCTTTTATACTCTTTTATGTATGCTTTAAAAAGTTTTGAGAGCTCAAAATCACTGCCATTTTGTTCGATAACATCTTCGATTTGACCAAGTAGATCCACGCTATAACCTTTTTTTACTTTATTATAATCGAAATCTGATATAATTATTGTTAAAAATATAAGAATTGGGTTATTGATGAGTTTAGAGGAAAAAATTGTAGCAGGGGAACGTCTGAGTCTTAAAGATGGTGTAGCACTATATGATATGGAGTTTTTTACACTTGGTCAATTAGCCGATGCAAAGCGACAGGAACTACACCAAAAGAAAACATACTTTAATATCAATCGCCATATTAATCCTACTAATGTATGTGCTGATGTATGTAAGTTTTGTGCATATTCTGCAACACGTAAAAATCCAAATCAATATACAATGACACATGAAGAGATTATGCAAATTGTTGATGATATCGTTGCAAATGATGCCAAAGAGGTGCATATTGTCTCTGCGCATAACCCGAATGTAACACTTGATTGGTATCTTGGTATTTTTAAAAAAATCAAAGAGAAATATCCTCAGCTTCATGTAAAAGCTTTAACTGCTGCTGAGGTTGATTTTCTTTCACGCCATCATGGTTTAACGTATGATGAGGTGTTAGATCTTATGGTAGAAAACGGCGTCGATTCTATGCCAGGTGGTGGTGCTGAGATATTTGATGAAAAGGTACGTGATTATATCTGTAAAGGGAAAGTAACATCAGATCAATGGTTTGAGATCCATAGAAAATGGCATGAACGTGGAAAAAAGAGTAATGTTACGATGCTTTTTGGTCATATAGAGAGTCGTGAAAATAGAATAGATCACATGCTTCGCATCCGTGAACTTCAAGATAAAACGGGTGGATTTAACTGCTTTATTCCTCTTGTGTATCAAACTGAGAATAACTATCTTAAAATAGAACGTGCCATTACAGCAAATGAGATATTAAAAACATATGCAATTGCTCGTTTGGTTTTAGATAATGTTCCAAACTTAAAAGCATACTGGGTGACTTCAACAGTAAATTTAGCCCTTGTTGCTCAAGAGTTTGGGGCAAATGACCTTGATGGAACGATCCAAAAAGAGTCGATTAACTCAGCAGCAGGTGCAAAAAGTGCCAATGGTGTTGATGTTCATGAATTTACCTCTTTGATCCGTGATAGTGGTTTTATTCCAGTTGAACGCGATAGCATCTACAATGAAATAAAGGTGTGGTAACTGAAAGTTTCAGTTATTATACCAACATATAACCGTTACCATTTTCTTCAAAGAGCATTGGCATCTGTATATGCTCAAACATCTCAACCTGATGAAGTGATTGTTGTTGATGATGGATCAACAGATAACACGCAACTCATACAAAAAGATTTTCCAAAAATTCGTTATATTTATCAAAAAAATATGGGTGTTTCTTCTGCAAGAAATACAGGAATACAACACGCAACATATTCGTGGATTGCCTTTTTAGACTCTGATGATGAGTGGTGTGTTGAAAAACTGGCATTACAAAAAGAGTTTCATACAAAAAGATCCCATTGTTTGGCAAGTTATACAGATGAGATTTGGATACGAGAGAACAAAGAGATAAAAATTCCAAAAAAATTTCACAAAATAGGGGAAGATCCTTTTTTGGAAAATATAGAGTATTGTAATATTGCTCCATCTTCTGTGATGATGCACAAAAGTGTTTTTGATGCAGTAGGACTCTTTGATACAACATTTGAAGTGTGTGAAGATTATGATCTTTGGTTGCGTGTTGCATTAAGAAAATCATTATGTTTATTGGATGAAAAATTATTAATAAAATATGGTGGGCATAATGATCAGTTGAGTATGAAATACTGGGGTATGGATCGATGGCGTGTAAAGGCTTTGCGTAAGCATCTTCATACAAAATACCACGCACAAGTTCAAGAAACATTAATAAAAAAATATACACTTTTAAAAAAAGGTGCAGTGAAATATGATAAAATGGCATTATCTAAGCAATATGAAATGGATATTCAAACAATAAAAGGGCTCAATTGAAAGCGATGACACAAGAGAATAAAAAACTGCTTTTATATATCTTAATAGGGTATATATTTAGTGTTGCACTACGATATATTTGGGTGTATCAATTTTCAGGTTATGCACCATTTATGCATCATGGAACATTTATGATAAATACCAATGATGGGTATTTTTGGGCAGAGGGTGCACGAGATATTTTAGCAGGGTTCCATCAGCCTCATGATCTTTCATCAGTTGATTTCGCACCAGCACAGTTAACAGCGTTTTTAGCTCATATTATCCCTGTATCATTTGAGACATTGATTTTTTATATGCCAGTCTATTTGAGTGCATTGATTGTTGTACCAATTATGTTGATCGCCAAACGTTTACATAACCTTGAGATGGGACTTATTACAGCATTGCTTTCAGGGATTGCATGGAGTTATTACAATCGTACTATGGCTGGGTATTATGATACAGATATGCTTAATATTGTTCTACCAATGTTTTTGTTATGGTCTATTATTTGGGCTATAGATACGAAAAAAAATATCTATTTACTCCTTAGTGCTTTTGATATATTGGTGTATCGTTGGTGGTATCCACAATCGTACTCTTTAGAGTTTTCATTTTTTGCTATGATCTTACTCTACACCCTTGTTTTTGAGAGAAAAACATTATACAACTATAAACTCCTAGCAATTATGTTATTTGCTATGATGGGACTAGATGGATATATCAGATTGGCATTAGTTGTAGTTGCATATGCACTTTTTTTAAGTGAAAAATTTGAAAAATATACATTTCATATTTTAGGATTTTCACTTGTAAGTTTCTTTGTTACTGGTGGATTTGAACCTATTTGGTTTCGATTAAAACTTTATGTATTTCCAACAAGTGTTTCACAGGTGCAAGGGGATATAAATCTCCATTTCTATACTGTTATGCAAACAGTTCGTGAAGCTGGGCATATACCATTTGAGACATTTGCAAATCGTATTAGTGGGCATATGGCAACTTTTATTGTCTCTTTAGTGGGTTATGGATATTTGTTATATAGACATAAAATAATGATTTTTTCATTACCTTTAGTTGGTTTGGGATTTTTAGCCTCTTTTGCAGGATTGCGTTTTACAATTTATGCCATTATCCCCTTGGCGTTTGGTTTGGCATATCTCATTACTCAACTTGCTAATAAGTACCAAGATAAAAAAATACGATATGGTAGTATGGGACTTATTACGCTAGCAGTTCTTTTGCCAAATATTATACATATTGTACAATATCGTGTTCCGACAGTGTTTGATGCACAAGAGGTACAAGTGCTTGAACAACTTAAAAAAGAGGCACAAAGGGAAGATTATGTTGTTGCGTGGTGGGATTATGGGTATCCTATCCGTTATTATGCAGATGTAAAAACATTAGTTGATGGTGCTAAACATATAGGAGAGGTAAACTTTCCTGTAAGTTTTATTTTAACACACGATCAAAAAACAGCTGCATTGATGGCACGACTTGATGTAGAGTTTGAAGAGAAAAATTTTAACAATCCACAAAAAGGTAGTATTGTTGAACAAATGATGCGTCATTATGGATTTAATGATGCAAATGATTTTTTATTTGCTTTGGAAAATGATGATATAACACTTCCTAAAAAAACACGTGATATCTATTTGTACTTGCCTTATAGAATGTTAGATATTTACTCTACTGTTGCACTTTTTAGTAATATTGATCTTATGAGTGGAAAACAACGAAAAACACCATTTTTTTATGTAAGTCATAATTTTATGGATAAAGGTGCTATTATAGATTTAGGTCATAATATATTTTTAGATAAACAACAATCTGTTATTAGACTTGGTGCAAATAAGGTGCCAATTAAACGTTTTGTTAAAACTGAGTATGATGCAACAGGAAAGTTGCATGTTGATGAACAACTAACAGGGTATGCAGATGGATTAAATGTAATCTATATGGGGAATTACCATACATTTGTGTTAGCTGATGATCAAACATACAATTCAACGTATATTCAGCTGTTTGTTTTACAGCATTATGATAAGTCATTATATCAAGAAGTTATTAGTACACCAACTGTAAAAGTTTATAAATTAAAAATATAAAATGGGGTTTGCATGAAATATACACACAATTATAATCCAACAATATCAGATGATGAGATCTTTGTTCAAATTTTAGAAGAAAAAGAGCAAATAGGTTATTATAATCTTGTTTCACAAGAGATACAAGATTATAAAGAGTATGCTCAACAGGTAAAACAAACTAATATTGTTGTCATTGGTATTGGTGGAAGTACTCTAGGTACATATGCAATATATAAATTTTTAAAACACTCAAAAACTTTGAAAAAAAAGCTTTATTTTTTAGAAACAACCGATCCTATCGATATTCAGTCAAAAATTGCTGCAATAGATCTGCAAGATACCCTTTTTATTGTGATCTCAAAATCGGGTACAACTGTTGAGACAGTATCTATTTTTAAGTATATCAACTCGTTAATATCGATCGATAAACATAATTGTGTCGTAGTAACTGAATCAGATTCAAAATTACGTAAATATGCTGATAGACATGGGATGCGATCTTTTGATATTCCTAAAAATGTTGGAGGGCGTTTTTCTGTTTTTAGTGCAGTGGGGCTACTTCCACTTGCTATAGTCGGTATAGATATTGAGAGTTTGCTCACAGGTGCAAAACGGATCCATGATGGCTTTTTTTATGATAAAGAGGGTGTACGAGATCGCCTTTTGAAAAAAGCGCGTTTCTTTACCGAGTATAAAAATAAATTTAATATCAATGTGGTATTTTCTTACTCATCACGATTAGAGGGGTTTAATAAATGGTATATACAACTTTGGGGTGAATCGCTTGGTAAGATAGATATCAATAAAACACACCAAGGACTTACTCCTATTGGGATTATCGGACCAATAGATCAACACTCTTTTTTACAACTTATTGTAGAAGGACGACGTGATAAAACAGTAACAGTTGTAAAAGTAGAAAATTTTGATAATAATTTAACGATTCCACCTATCACTTTAGAGGGGCTAGAGGAGTTGGATTATCTTAACAATAAAGATTTCTCTGATCTTATCAATATGCAAGCAGATGCAACGATAGAAGCGATCAATGATCTTGGCGATATACCGTGTGATGTAATTACAATCGATGGCGTGTGTGAGAGTGCGATAGCATCATTGATGTATGAATATGAACTTTTAACATCACTTTGCGCAAAATTTATGTATATCAATGCATACGATCAACCTGGTGTAGAGGGTGGTAAGATTATTTTAAAGAATAAACTAAAAAAGGAGATGAACTAATATGAAAGGCATAATTTTAGCAGGGGGAAGTGGAACACGCCTCTATCCCATCACAAAAGGGGTAAGCAAACAGTTAGTTCCTATTTATGATAAACCTATGATCTATTATCCACTCTCCGTTTTGATGTTAGCAGGTATTACAGAAGTGCTTATTATTTCAACTCCAACAGATTTACCAAGATTTGAACAGCTTTTAGGGGATGGAAGTGATATAGGGATGAAGTTTTCTTATGTCGTACAACCATCTCCAGATGGTCTTGCTCAAGCATTTATCCTTGGTGAAGAGTTTATCGGTGATGATGATGTATGTCTTGTCTTGGGCGATAATATCTTCTATGGTCATGGTCTAACTGAACTCCTTGCGCAAAGTGTAAAAAATGCCGAAATTGAAAATAAGGCGACCGTCTTTGGTTACTATGTAAAAGATCCCCAGCGTTACGGTGTAGCTGAATTTGATGAAGAGGGAAATGTAACAAGTATAGAAGAGAAACCTGCACAACCAAAAAGTAACTATGCCGTAGTAGGATTATACTTTTATCCTAATGATGTTGTCCAAAAAGCCAAGCTGGTAAAACCGAGTGACAGAGGAGAGCTTGAGATTACAACACTTAATCAGGATTATCTCAAAGAGGAACGCTTAAAAGTTGAACTTATGGGAAGAGGGTATGCTTGGCTTGATACTGGAACACATGAGTCTCTTCTTGAAGCGAGTATGTTCATCCAGACCATTGAAAACCGTCAAGGACTTAAAGTTGCGTGTTTGGAGGAGATAGCGTATGAGATGGGTTACATCTCAAAAGAGCAACTTATCCAACTAGCACAACCACTAAAAAAGAATCAGTATGGGCAATACCTCCTTACAAGAGCAAATCAGGAGGTGAAATAATGAACTTTATACGCACAGCAATAGAAGATGTTATCATCATTGAACCAGTAGTTCACGGAGATGAGAGAGGGTACTTTGTAGAGACTTTTCGTGCAGATAAACTCTTTGAGTTTTTAGGTTACAAGATAAACTTCTGCCAAGATAATGAATCAAAAAGTTCACGAGGAGTTCTTCGTGGTCTGCATTACCAACTCGCTCCTGCTGCACAGACAAAACTTGTTCGTGTTATCTCAGGACGTGTCCTTGATGTAGCCGTAGATATTCGCAAAGGAAGCCCTACATTTGGAAAACATGTAGCAGTTGAACTCTCTGCTGAGAATAAACGCCAACTTTTAGTACCTCGTGGATTTGCTCATGGATTTGTAGTGCTTGAAGATGATACGGTATTTGCCTATAAGGTAGATAACTACTACTCTCCTGAAAATGACAGAGGAATTTTATTTAGTGATGAAGCACTTGGTATTGATTGGCAGGTAGCGACAGATGAGCTTTTACTCTCTGCAAAAGACAAGGTACAACCAAAGTTAGCTGAGACAGACGATATCTTTGAGTATGGAGTCAATTACTATGCCTAATATCTTAGTAACGGGCAGTAAAGGTCAAGTGGGAAGTGAACTCCAAGCACTTGCATCTGCATATGAGTATACCTTCTATTTTACAGATAGAGACTCACTTGACATTACAGACAAAGATGCAGTAAGTGCATTTGTAAAAAACAATGCAATCAACACTATCATCAATGCAGCAGCCTACACAGCTGTTGATAAAGCAGAAGAAGATAAAGAAAATGCAGATAAAATAAATCATCTTGCAACAAAGTATCTCGCAGAAGTTGCAAAAGAGCATAGTATACAACTTATCCATATCTCAACAGACTATGTTTTTGATGGAAAAAACTACAAACCTTATGTAGAGGATGATACAACCAATCCAAACGGCATCTATGGAGCTACAAAGCTCGCAGGTGAAAAGGTGATGCAGGAGATTAACCCTAAAAACTCCATAATTATTAGAACCTCTTGGGTATATAGCAGTTATGGCGCAAACTTTGTAAAAACTATGCTTCGACTAGGAAAAGAGCGTGAGAGTTTAGGTGTTATCTTTGATCAAGTGGGCACTCCTACATATGCAAAAGATTTAGCACAAACTATTTTAGATATATTGCCAAAAATTGATAATGACAAAGTGCAGATTTATCACTACTCAAATGAGGGAGTGTTAAGCTGGTATGACTTTGCCAAAGAGATTATGCGTATGGCAAAGATAGAGTG
>Ga0256843_1000060_pt1 | contig 90645 bp, 124 predicted proteins | sample AlvinellametaG_FD_191572 | JGI IMG/M metagenome (GOLD analysis project Ga0256843, IMG submission 191572) | Pompeii worm associated microbial communities from hydrothermal vent at the East Pacific Rise, Pacific Ocean - Alvinella | ecosystem: Host-associated > Annelida > Integument > Unclassified... | reverse complement strand
AAGATGTTAAGTAAATATCAACATATAACGTTTCCATATAAGATTTTACCAGAAAAATATTTTTACAACGTCACAGATATTTTTGGTTATCGCCCTTGGCGCAAAAAGCGCTGGCCGAATACAAACGGTTATCATAGTGGTATAGATATAGGCACGCGTGGCAAAACAGGCATTGAGGTATATACGCCGTATGATGGTATGGTGACGCGTATAATGCGTAGTTCAAAAAATGCTGGACAGTATATAACTATACGACACGATAAATCGTTTGTTACGCGTTATTTGCATTTAAAAGATACAGTTGTCGCAGTTAATCAATACGTAAAAGCTGGTCAACTTATTGGTCATACTGGTAATACAGGGCATTCAACAGGTCCTCATTTACACTTTGAAGTTCGCATAAATAATAAGCCTGTCGATCCAGCGCCATATTTATATGGATATGCTCTCGAGGATAGTAAAAATGGTGGCTTTGTGCCAAATAAAAAAGTGTTATTTAAAGATAACCCAGATTTTAGTTCACAACTTGACGAAAAAGCGACTGAATTAAAAAATGAAAAAGTAAAAGTCGATGTTAATGAACGTTATGCTTCTGGTATTTGGCAAATTATTAAAACAGTAATAGACCCAGAAGTCGCAGATAAACAAATAAATGACGCGACAATTTCTATGATGCAAGGTAGTTTGTTTAATTTCTTTGAAAAAGTTATTCAAAAGCCTTTTGTCGAGTTTTTCGGTGATACGTACGGCGACCAGTATTATTTTATTGTAAGAAAGCCGCCTTTTACAGAAAAAGCATTTAAGTCATTATTTACTATAAATATTCAAGATGATAAAGTATTTTCTGAAGAGTTAAGTTTTGATAATGAACATATTTATAGTTGGTATCAATTAACGCCGAACGGTAATTATATAGGTGGTCAAGATTTAATATTTCAATATCTTGCAGCTGTATATTTCCCTGAATATGGTGAAATATGGGGCTCAAAACCGTTAACTATTGTAACAAATTATATTACGTTTATAAAAGAATCTGGCGATATTCAATTACAAGCAGCGTTGCAAGATTTAAAGTTTTTAATTGATATTCATTCATATTTGCCGTTTACGCGAAAAGGCACAATAACAATACAGCATAACAGAAAAATAAAAAAAGGTATGCGTATTCTTTATGAGCCTACTGACGAATATTTTTATGTAGACTCTGTTTCGCATACTATAAATTCAAATTCTGGTATTATTGATGCTACAACAACATTACAAGTATCGCGTGGAATGAAACGTAAGTATGTAGATGTTGATATTAAACACGATGAAACGTTATCATATTTTAATTTGATAAATTTTGGCAATACAAAACATAAAGTTGATGGCGTCACAGATAATGCAATTCCAAACGATATAAATTTTAATCTAAATAGAACAGTAGCATATTTTAATGAAGACAAATATACATTTGACGAAAACGATATTCGCGAAAAATACGATGTATTAAATGATGATTATTTGTATAAAAATGAATTAAGAATCACAAATGAAATGTTTCACGATAATTTTGCGAATAGTAAAGAAATTGCTGAATTCCTATACAAATATAAAAACGTTAAGCTTGTATTATATGGATATACAAATGCTAATGGTTCTAAAGCATATAATTTAAAATTATCAAAAAAACGAGCAAAAACAATCAAAGAACTTATAAAAGATTATTATAAATCACTTGGTGGTGATTTAAACGATGCTGATAAACGTTTAATAATTAAAGCAGAAGGCATAAATTCAAAATATGATAATAATAATGCAATAGGTAAACTTTTAAATAGAAGAGTAGACGTTTTTCTTGAACAAGAGTTTGACGAAATAGTTAATAAAAAAGATAAGCAAGAAAAATTACAACCGCCAAAAGATGGACATTGGCGAGTAAATAAAAAGGTATTTACGTTCTTTTTACGTAAACAACAGTTCTTAACAAGTACAGATATAAACGATATTTAATATGCTAAAACCCGGGCAAACAATACGACCAGTAGAAATAAAATCAAATCTGCCAGAAGCTGGTATAGGTTATGTATCAATACCAGATTTGCCAGAACTTGATATTGAGCAATATATTGATGATTGTTATAGAACGCATACAATAACTTTATATGGCGGTGTACACCACGGGTATTTTTATAATGTAAGCGTTTCGCGCGCAACAATGCAGCAAATAGAGTTTCCAAAAGAAAAAGGAAAATTTGGCTCGCCTGTTGTGTGGGTAAAAATAAAGCCTTGGAATAAACCTGCTATAATCGCAGTAATGAAATATGACGATGAGTACATAAATACTAATGAAGGCGAAATAAATATCAGTAAAACTTTTGATGGCAATAATATTGATATAAGTATGCGCTCAAAAGATGGCGTTATTGATGTTGGTATAACTACAAAAGCTGGTATTCAATCACAGTTAAACATTAATTTAATAAGTCCAGATGATTCCGCTGAATTTAATGTGTTTGCGAAAGGTAACATAAAATTACACGCTACAAAAAATATAAAAGTAATTACAGACAAAGAATTATCAATAACAGTCATAGATGACGATGAGAATGTAGAGACTGAATTTTTTGTAGATAAAAATGGGTATACATATAAAGATGCTAATAATTCAATAGAAGCGTCGAAAGATGGCATTATAATTAAAGCAGATAAGAAAATAATTCATAACGAAGATAAAGAGCACGCTGTACTTGGTGATACACTTGAAAAAATACTTGAGGACTTAATAAATACGATAAATAAATTAACTGTACAGACAACAATGGGACCATCGTCAATACCTATTAACAAGTCTGAATTTGACGCTATAAAATCGCGTTTAAAAAATATAAAATCTGAAAAATCATTTTTATGTTAAATAAATCTGTTCTTGAGCAATCACTTTTACGAATAATTGATAAAGATAATCAAGATTTTATCGGTTTTTCTAATAGTGTATATGAAGCTGCATTATTGTTTGCTGATTCATTTTATAATTATATAAATGAAATTATTCCAGTAAGTACAGCGCACAGCGCTGCAAAAATGTCATTTATAAGTATTTTTAGTGGTATTAACAGGTATAATTATAGAACACAATTTAATTTAGCATATATAACATACGTGTCAATAATGGCAAATGGAATGCAGCCAACGTTTACGCCGATTTTGCCACCTACACAATTAGATTTAGTGCCGATATTTGATAAAAGTATTCGAGAATACTTAAAAGCAAGTGAGGTGGCTAACTTAATGGCTGATAAAATTCATACGTATGTAAAATCTGGTAAAGCTACTAATAATAATTCTGGTACAGTTGTGAGTTGGAATTAGTATATTTGTAATATGTCAAACTTAGGAAAAATAAATAATGAATTAGAGCAAGCTATACAATCAGTTGCAGGCGCAGCTGGTAGAGCATATTTGCATTCGTTATACCCAAATGAATTCGAGTATTATATGTTAGTACTTGAATTGTATGATTTTTATACAGATGAGTTAGAGGACTCATTAATATTTCCAGTAATGCCAAATGCTATTTCTGAGTCTGAGGTTTTATTGACGAATATTAAAAAAACTATGTCATCTGTTAATATTATAAAAAATGTATCATACGCACCACGTGTAATTTCAATACAAGGAACATTTGGTAAAAAGATTCGTATTTTATTGTCAAAAAACACGAACGCTACACCAGCAACTGGTTTTACTACAAAAGTAAGTAAAGAAGCAAACGCAACAGTTAAAACAGGGTATGGCGTAATAAAGATTCTTGAGCGAATAATTAAAGCGTCAAAAAAGGAAGGTTCATTGTTATTTTTACATAATTTATCGCTTGGTACAAGTTATTTAATTGAAACTACTGATTTTTCTTTTAATCAGTCACTTGAAAATAATATGATGTGGAATTATCAGTTAAATATTAAAACAATCGCTGAAAGTAATAATGTATATGTAGGTGGGCAGAAAGCACTTAAAAGTAGTATAAATGAATTGTTAAAATTACACGTAATTACAAAAGGCATTAATATGTTAGCTGATAAAGCTACACAATTTATAAATAATAAAATATAAAATGTTAATAAAGCGATTTGAAAATATTACGCAGTATGATTTAACTAGTTATTTTGAAAAAATGTCTAAATTTTTCAAAAATGATTATTATAGTATTGTAGCATATTATAGTGGCGATATTGAAAAACTTGATAATGATATAATTGCTAAATATGATGAACTTATAACCGAGGCACATAAAATAGACGCGATAGTTAACAATTTCGCTTATTTACTTGATAATATTGATTTTTGGGAACTTGTTGATACATTATCAGATTTTTATATCAAATTACAAACAATATCAAAATTACCAAAATATTTACGTTCAAGTAGAACAGATTTTAATTTCAAATCTGGATATGCGCATTCTTATAATTTGTCAAACGAGTCATTAGAGCAAGTGTCTAAAAATATAAAACAAGATACAGATTGGGATAATGATTGGACAAAAATAGCATTAAATAATAAATTGCTTGAAATCGATTATACAGTTAATAATAACCCAAATATTACTATTTATCAAGAAAAATTTGTTAAAGACTTTGTGACGTCAGTTTTTGATATAATGGTTGGCGAGCGAATTTATGGACGTGATATTGATAAGTCATTTTTATTTGAAAATGACGATATAAAGGTATTAAATTATAAAGAGACTGTCTTTCAAACAGTTAACATATTGTCAAGTTTATTAAAAGGGCATATTCCAGAATACCCAGAACTTGGAATACCGTCTGGACTTTATACAGGCAGTAATATTGGTAGTTTTATATATGCGAGTATATCTCTTGATATGCAAAAGATATTTTTAACTGACGATTTATTTGTCAATTTTACTATAAAGCAAATAAATCACGAAGAGGACAAGATATTTATTAAATTTGAAGTTGAAACAAAATTAAAAATGCTAATAGAAGCGCAATCTATATTATGATAACAAAAATATTGCCGATAGAAAAGCTTAAACAGTTATTTACTGAAATACTGTTAAATAATACAGATAAGGTGACAAAAATAGCGCCGGGTTCTGTATTAAACGGTACTGCTTATGGTATTGCTAAATTGGCTCAAAAAACATTAAAAGATATTGCTGTCATTGAGGCAAACATATTTCCAGATACAGCAACTGGACAATATCTTGACAATATAGCTGAAATGCGAGGTATAGCGCCCAGACTTGGCGAGTCGAAATCGTCAGGTTATGTCAGAGTATTCGCAACGCCAGGAACGCAATATCTTGCTGGTTATCATAAATTCTTTAGTGATAGTGGTATTACATTTGAAGTGACAGAAAGCTATACAGTTTCTGATGTTGGGTATGGTTATGTAAAAGTAAAAAGTGAGCAAGTTGGTAGTAATACAAATATTCCGCCATTAGCAATCACAAATGTATCACCTATACCAGTAGGGCACGAATATGCTATCAATGAATACCAAATGCAAGGCGGTAGAGATACTGAATCAGATGAAGTTTTTAGACAGCGAATTAAGCGCTCTCTTAATATTTTGTCAAAAAATACATTGGAATACTTAACGCAGTTATTTTTAAAGTATAACAGCGATATTTTACGCGTATTTAATTATGGTTTTACTGATACTGGAAAAATACGCCTTGCAATTGTAACTACGTCAGGTAGACAGTTATCGCAGACTGAATTACAAGAATTATTAGATGCTACGCAAGAATATTTGAGTATAACAGAGTCGTTGCAGTATGGAACAAGTAATCAGTCATTAGAATTAGTCAACGTTGAATGGGAATATATTGATATTTCATTTAGAGTTGATATTGATGCTAATTACGATGTATATTCTGTATTAAAAGAAATTCAAGTAAATATCAATCAAGAACTCGATTGGCGAACGTGGGATAGTTTGAAAAAAGTAGAATGGGATAATCTGTTAACAGCTGTTAAACGAACAAAAGGCGTAAAATATGTACCAGATAATCATTTTTACCCAAGAACAGATATTTTCATTTCAAAATATAAATTACCACGTGTAAGAGGCTTTGAGATGCTTAATTTACAAGGCGATTTAATTTTAGCAAATAATAATATTAAGCCTGTATATTATCCAGCTGAAACAGATTTTGAATTTATCGCGACTGTATTAAAAGATATATAATGGCAACTAAAGTAATTAATGTCGGAAAATCTGCAAATACACTTAATAGAACACAAAGTACAATGTCTATTACAGTGTATAATTGGCTTATAAAAAACGCGAATATAGTTAAATACGCTTATTGCGGTGTAAATAACGATACAGGTATAATAAATGATGGCATAAAAATACGCCCTTGCGATTTGGCTTTAGTTGGCGGTGATGATATTTATGATTTTGCAATTGATATTGACGGTCATTTAATAACAACAAAAGATAATTATTCAATAGATGATAATGGCTTTTTAATTTTAGAATTATGAAACAAATATTATTAACAATTTTAGATTCTGACACAAACAAAGAACTTTCAAGCGTTAAATTAGACGTAGTAAGGTCAGATTCTTTCGAAACTGTTTATACAGTTGATTCTGTTATAGGCGATAACGCATTAAAATATAATGGTACTACATTTCTTGTGTTTACACAAGGAACAGAAATAACTAAAAGTTATATCGAAAAACAATATTTAGCGTATAAAAATGCGTCTAATAGTAATAAAGTATTGTATTTAAATGATTAACATTATTTCAAATAATTGGTACGCTGAGTATGTTGAATTAACTGAATATGGCGATACTGTCATTATATCGTCATTATTGAATAGTAGCGCAAAAAAAATAAAATTAACGAAATTTGATATCGAAGGCGATTATATACAAGAAACTGAAATAAAATTTCGATATAGCGTTGATGGTATAAATTGGTCAGACTGGATATTAACACACCATAACAGCAATCCAAACATAGAATTTGATACGATTGATGGTTCGTTTTATATTGATACTGCTATAAAATCATTAACAAATAATACAGTACAAGTTCTTGGTTTTAGATTTTATTCTTATACACAACTTTTTCAAATATCTACAGTACAATTAGATTCTACATATTTACAAAAGTTTCAACAAGCGCAAGTATTACGGCAGTCAATTTGTGCAAACTTAATTAGCAAAATAAAATCAGATAAAATTTTACCAAAATTTATTGATAAAACTTCTGCTGATTTTGATGTTTTTTGGAAAAGTATAGTTTGCTTTTTTGCAACAATTTTATCATATAGTTATGTATTTCAACGTATAATTCTTGATAGAGATTTATTACTTGAGTATTTAACACAGTTTGATTTGTTAAACTGTACAAAAAATGAAACGTTATATAATATGCAGCAATATACTGCAAATTTATTAACTGAATTTGGTAAACGTGGAACAAAACACATATTTGAGCCAGGTGGCGAAATTAGACGTATTTTATGTGTCGATAATTGTGATGAATTTATATATGGTATAATTAACAAATACAATTCGCCATTTTCTATCAATAAAAATAGTGTTTTATACAAAGGAACGCGTCAAGATAATTTATTATTAAAACCGTTAAGTAAAACAGGATGGCCAAATGTTATACTTTTTGGCGACGATGTTGTAGGTGTTAGAGACGATATTATTGTAATAGATGATAATAAAAATTGTTCTGGTGGCATAGGTTTTGAAAATGACGCTAAATATAAAATTGGTCACGTTATTGTAGATCCACTGCAAAGTTATGAAATACTTTTCGACATTCAAGCTGAGTCCGAAAAAGTAAATATAAATTTGGGTGTTGCGTTTTATGACTGTGCAGATAATCAATATGGTTATAAACAATTTGGACCGATAAAAATATATAAAGAACAAGGTAGGCAAATAATTTCTGCAATTATTTATGGTTATAATGAACAAATAGCAGCACAGAAATTAAATACAAATACTGGTCAAAATATTAAATTTAATAGCTTGTTAATTCAAGCATTATATCCAAAAATTTGTATAATTGGTGATATAGAACCTGGCGAATTATATATTTACAATATTCAAATAAGACCATTGAGTTATAAACGTAATAAAGCTTTTGTTAATAATTCAAACTTTATTGATATATTTGTAAAGAACAAATCAAATAAAGATATTGATTTTGTGCAGCGAGAAATATCAAATAAACTAATTCCATACGGGAGCAATTTGTTTATAAACGAAATTAAGTAATATGTCAGAAATACGTATTAAAGAAAATATATTTTTAGGTTTACAAGAATATAACCGCATTTTAAGATTTTTACAGATAGACGGTCTTAAACAAAGATTTTTGTTTGATACAGCTACGTTTGGTTTACTTAAAGGTTATCAATTACCGAACGGTATAATTATTGATAAAGCAGATGTATTCAAAATCAATAATGAAAATCTTAGTGTTAATTATAAAGTTAATATCAACCCTGGACGTGCAATCGATAAAAATGGAAATATTTTAACGTTAAATGAGCAAAAAACGCTCGAAATACCAGATAATGGACAATGGTATACCATTGTTATATCACATAAATACAGTAATCTCGAGGAAGGTGTGGTAAATATTTCTGAAACTGGTGAACTTACTGGAAATGGCACGTATTTTGATGAAGTGTTGCGCGGGCAACCCAATTTTCCTGTTAAAATTAAATTTGAAAACTCTTTAAATAATGGTGAATATGAAGTAGTTACAGTAATTGATAGAGAGCAGGCTATTTTATCTGGCGAATTTGTAGCTGAACAAAATTTACGTTATAAAGTTATAGGTACATTCACGCCAGGCGCTCCAACTGTCCCATATTTGTATTATTATGATGATATTGATATACAAATCATTAGAACGTCTGAATTAAACACAGGCACTAATATTTTGCGCCAAAATATCGATTTTATAATCGCTGAAGTAAGAACAGTTGGACAAAACGTTGAAATAAAAGATAAACGAACAGAATGGTGGACTACTCAAGCGCAAAATTTACTTGAGTTATTAGGCACAGTTAATAACCCATTGATAGGCGTTGAAGCAGTTAAATGGGACTTAATGACTACGCCGCGCGATAAAAATGAAATAAATATCGCTTGGGTATATAGAAGTACGAACTGGTCAATTGATACTACGCAAAACGTTGTTACAATATCATCTGGTAAAGGCGGTATTTTTAAAGAAAATGATTTATCATTATTTCAAAACGGTCAATTTGATGGTTGGCGGTTGTATACAAAATCTGGAAAATATTTTACAGTTGTTTCATCTTCAAAATCTGGAAGTCAATTAAACTTAAAGTTAGACGCACTTATAAGTACAGAATTTTCAACGGGCGATGAGTTATTAGTTACGCCAGACGTAGATTTTATTGAAATTAAACTTAATTATGATGCTGTAGTTGGCGTAAATTCAAAACTTACAGAAACATTTTTATTTCCTATTAACGAGCCGATAGGTAAAATTTACGCTCGTATCACAGATAGTGATACAAAATATAAATATAACCTTACATATCGCTATAAAGTTTTTGGACGCTATACAGATTGGCTAAAATTTAACGATGACGAAGTAGGATATTATGATGAAAGTTCATTTGATGAAAATGGTCAATTAAACGCGAACCCGATAGATAGAACGCTTAAACCTTATACAGCGTCACTTACAGATGGTTTTATCGAATTAACGCCAAATCCTCGAAACTATAATATCTTATTTCAAGAAATTATGACAGGCGATAAATTCGGCGTCGACCATAAAAATATTACGAATGCTACGCCAGTAACACATTTAATCGTAGGGCGCGATAGACAAATGCAAGTATTACATTTTAATGACGTTGTGCTTAATAATGATATTTTCGTTAATCTTAAAAAGCAACAAGAAAACGGTAACGATTGTGTTAATGGAAATAGATTTGTAATTCAAATTCAAGGCGATATTGATTTGAATGGCAGAAATCTTAAAATTGTTACTGATTATGTAGACCCTACTAATTATACATTAGTTAGAGATATAAACGAACGCGATATAGCGTTTATAAAACGCCATAGACGACTTCAAAGTTCTGGTTTAACAATGATATTCAATTACGATGGAAGTGAATGGTGGCTTGCAATTTCAAATGAATATGGAACGCCTATCGGAAGTATTGTCGCATATTCTGGTGATATTACTGACTTTGATAGCTCAGGTCTTGGAATGACGCCAAATACATTAGGTTGGGCGATATGTAATGGTAATAATGGTACAGAAAATTTAATCGGACGCGTAATAAACGGGACAGACCCTGGCAACCCATCTGCGCATAAACAAGCTGGCGGTAATGCGACAAAACCTATTTTGCGTGAAAATTTACCAAATTATCAATTACCAGTAACACAATTAGCGCACCATCATCAAATACCGGCATCACCACATCAAGGTGAAAGTGGTTTAGGTTGGATGCAACAAAATAACGAAGGTTCTGATTGGCGTAATACAACAAATGAAACGATAGAAATTTACGTATGGTTAGGAGGGCAAAATGTACCATTAAATGTAATGCAACCTTATAGAAATTTATTATATATTCAAAAAATTATTTAATTATGGCAGAAACTTGTCCCAATATTGATTTTACAATCGAAGAAGCATTAAAAGTTATTAACTGGGAATTATTATCGCACGAAGACCGCCAAGCTCTTATTAACAAAGAGCTTGATGCTTTAATTCAAAAGTTAATAAGTGAAGGTAGATTTAATTTAACGAATTTGTATGCTACAATTGAAGCATCGCCAATTTCTATTTTAAGTACTGTCACAGATGCTGAACTCATAGAATATATGAATATTCGCGATTGGAAAATTGAAAAAAAAGTGCGTGTATTATATAATGTAAAAGTCCCTACTTTTATGTATATAATTGAGTTTGATAGTCAAGCTAATAAAGAGGTTCAATTTTTATTAAATGGCGAGTGGAAAAAATTTGGTACGACAAATAATGTAGGACAAATAACAACAAATTTAGCAGAATATACATTACAATTTAATGTATTCCCTACTGCTATATCAGAAGCGTTTCGTTTTAAAATTGATGATACAGAGTATGAGATTCCAAAAACAGACACAAATTATCAATATATAACAGTTAAAGCACAAACTACTTAATATGGCGACTTTTAATTTAGGTTTAGTAAAAGCGATACACTCAGGCGTCAATCCACCAGTGACGAAAATAATGTTATGGTTTGATGAGCGTGAAAAAGTACATAAAGTGTATAATTTTGGCGCACAAGAATGGCAAGCGTTAAATACTTCAAATTCTGGCGCTGTAGCTTCTTTTAATAAAGTGTATCATATTTTACAAATTACGCTTAAAGAATTTGTAGATAATCAGGAACAATTTGTAGTCAACGAAGGCGAAGTTCATTTATTTTTCGAGTCAAATAAAGACTCAGATGACAATGTTTTAAGTGAAGCTGTATATTTATTTACGCCAACTGATGCTGGTAATTATGGTCAAGGCGGAACACAATATGATTATGATGATTTTGCTACAATTTCAAAACAGCAAACTACTGACTCTATGTTAGTTGATTATGATATAGCTTATTCATTCAACCGTAAGGCGCATAATGTTACTGGAAATAGTTCATTAAAAGATTTTCTTAAATCTCAAGAATTAAATGTACTTGACATTGTTTTACAAAATGCATTTAGTGTATCTTGGTCAGATAAATTAACAAGTGATAATTATCAGCAACACGATGTGCCACACGTAAATTATGTAAAAGCAATTGATAGTGGTAATGGTTTAGCAAAACTTTTAAGAGTGTGTCTTAATAATGTAGATGATTTATTTGATTTTGTCGATAAAGTAGAAGTTGTAGTTGATAGATATAGACACGCAGCGTATAAAGGTCCAGAGGCGCGTAATAAACGCGTTGCTGGTTATCGTGAACTTAAATATGGTGATTTATATGGACGAAAAACGCATTTTGAAATAAAAGATATTTGCACTTGGATTGATATTGAACCTGAACTTTGGTTTAAAGATAATCATTATCCATCTCCAAAAGGTGTGCCAAATGGTTCATCGAGAGGTCGTATAACGCCTCATTCACCTCAAGTTGGTTATGTAAATTTAGCGTTTAAAATTAAATTATACAAACAAGGCGCTATAACGTATGTTTCAAAATATTTAGCAAAAGTAAAAATGCTTGGATATAAAAATAAAGATGGTTATTCAAAATTTATAACTTATAAAATTATAAATTAGTTCATTGACAAATTTTGCGTGGGAATCTCACAAAGATACCCAATTACACTGTTAGTTCTGATAGGCTGGCAGTGTGGGAATCTCGCAAAGATACCCAATTACGCGATTAGCCGTGATTGACTTCTCGCGTGGGAATCTCGCAAAGATACCCAATTACGCAACCCTTGCATTACGCTTAATGCGTAAGTCGCGCTTCCAGCGTAGAAGGCGTGGAATTCGTCTGCCATTGTGCGTGAAAGCCAAAGTTGGAAGATGCGTTGAAAAGAACCCTGAAATAGGGGAGTGAAATAGACACTTACGTGTTTTGTGTAATGCTTTTAGCTGTGAAGGCCTGGACGCAGGTTGGAGCTAAATTCGAGGCATAGACGCTCGCCGGACGCGACGAGAAGAGCCTCGATTTTTATTTTAGAACAACTTAATAACTCAAATAATGAAACTATTAAAAAAATTAAAAAAGTACTGTAAAAGCTTTAAAAAACGTAAATATTATCATATAGTAGTAGACACACAAGATAATATTTTACGCATAAATTGTGGCTCGTGGTTACAAAATATAAATCTCGACACTGGCCAAATAATCAATTTTATTGGTGTAAAATGGGATTGGGATAATAATAAGGTTCTTTTACTATTTAGAGGTAAACAAAAAATAACGTGTATTAAAGTGAATGGTAAATCTTGCGCCTTTGATTATAACGGAAGTGAGTACGTTGTAGATTATGCTCAATTGCAAAATGCATTAAAATATGATGATATTTTGAAAATTGATTTAATTTTATTGTAAATAAACGCAATTAACTATGAGTAAATTAAATATTTATTTGGCTGTAACAACTGGAAGTTTAGCTGTTTTCGCAGATTTACCTATATATTTTGTATTTGGTATTGTATTCGTTGCTGCTATGATTGAAGCGAAAAAAATAGAAAAGAAAGTTTACCCAATAATTTCTAATTTAATTTCGTCATCTGTAACGGGCTGGGGTGCTTCGTTCGGCGTTAAACACTTTTATCCAGAACTTTTTGAAACTGATACGCGAATATTTATTATGTTATTAACAACTGTGTTTGCGTATAGTATTATAGTGTTTTTATTGAAAAATGACACACTTGGTAGTTCAATTGCAAATTTGCTAAAAAAAAATAAACAAATATGAAACTAATCGCAATTTTAAGTCTGTTATTTTATGCGTATTCATTCTTTTTAGCTGTTAAAGAGCTAAAAGAACTTATTCACGATAATGGCGCATTAACAGAAGACCACGCGTCTGCACACGTATCAATTATCATTTTATATTTAGTGACATATACGTCATTTATTATATGGGTATACAATTTGGCAGATTTTGAGACGTTTATGAATTTTTATATGATACAAAATTCTGGTTGGTTTATAATTTCGTTGATAGCGTGGAATATTGTAACAACGATGCGTCATTTTACAAAAGAGCGCGAAGGTAAAGATTTTATTTTGAGAATTAAGCCAGTAAAAAAACAACAAGATGAAAAATCTATCAGTCAAGCTTAAAAGACAGTGGGCTGATAAAAATCAGTCGACTGGTATATTGTTGATTATTGACAATAATACAGGTCAACCTGTTTTTGGTTCGATGTGTATTGAACGTGGCGAACGTCATAATCAAAGAAACGTATCGAATATACCAGAAGGTATTTATCCGTTAAGATTTACTTGGTCACCAAAGTTTAAACGTTTTGTTTGGCTTATAGATGAGGTACCCAATAGAAGTGGAATACGCATTCATCCTGCAAATTTTTGGACTCAATTAAACGGTTGTGTAGCGCCAGGCATTCGTCTTAAAGATTTGAATAAAGATGGATATTATGATGTTACAAGTTCTACGCGTACTACAGCTGATTTTGAGCGCGTCTTAAAAGGCTTAAAAGAAACTACAATAGAAATTATCAATGACTATTAAAAATATCGCTATATATGTCTCGTTTGGCATATTTGTAGCAATTCTTGGTGGTTTACTTTTTACAAATTATAAATTATCAAGAGAAATTGATAAAATCAATAAAGAAAAAATTCAACGTTTAGATTCGTTATATAATGAGTCGTTAAAACGTTATGATGGTCTTAAACAAGATTTTGATTTGCGTAAAAAGCAAGATAGTATTTTAAGTGTTGAATATAAAAGACTGCGCAGAAAATTAAAAGATTATGAAAAAAATCACCCTGTTATTCCTGTTAACCCTGGTATTAGCAAAGACAGTTTACGGGCAATCCTCGAAAAAGAGTGATACGTTATGCGTTAATGTTGAAACAGCAAAAAAATTAGCGTTTTATAAGCTTAATTACAAACGACTTGATAGTATCAATACTCAACAGCGAGTTTTACTTGATAGCTGTGAATTTCGTGTCGCTGTAAAAGACACTATGCTATTGAATAGAACGAAACAAATAGCTGAATTAAAACTTGAAAATCAATTACTTATTAAAAAAATTGCAGTACCTCAACGGCAAACTAATTTAATAGTAATTAAAACAAAATATTTTATATTTGGCTTTAGTGTTGCTATAATAACATTCACGACTTATAAACTAATTGACAAATGATAAAATTATATTACACGGGTGCACTTGAAAATGGTGCAGAACAGAAAGAAATCCATAAATCACTTGGCGGTTATATATCAGGTACACAAATTCCAAATGGCCGTAAAAATAATTTGTTTCGAGATATTTCTTATTACACAAAAGTAAAGAACGAAAATGAAATAATCTGTATAGCTGCAAAAAATATAACAGATACGCAATTACAAGATGTTACGTTATATGCGAATGTGCCAGAAGGTTATAAACTATTAGCAGCAATTGTTACGCCAAATATATCAAGTTGTGGCGCACCGATTTTTGAAGAGTTGAAAACTCAGCGTGATTTACCTTATTATGCAGAATTTAATGATATTACTTCGCAACAAAACGAGATTCTTATAGGTACTATTGAACCTCAGTCATATATTGGTATTTTTTTACAGCGTTTAAAATCAGCTGATACACAAAATATATCTGAGTGTGATAACGTTGAAGAGCTCGCTCAATCTACAAATTCAATAAAAAATATCGAACTAAATTTTAATTGGGCTTAAATATATCAAATATATTTTGTATATTTGTCGTATGGAAGCTAACAAACAAATAGTGCTTTTTTTTGAAAAATTCAATAAAATCTTTCAACGTAACGAAAAGTATACGTTTAAAGAGTTAAAAAGTACGCAAAAAAATATAGCTTCATTTATAAAAAAAATCGAAAATATTCAAGGCAAAAAAACAATAGGCATTAATTTTTTGTTTAATTATTTTTCGTTTCAATTTTATTATTATACTCAGCCAGGAACTTTGAAAAGTAAACGGTTCTTAAAACTTGGCCATATAATAAATGATAAAGCAGTTGAGCGTTGGAAAAATAAAACAGATAAACAAGTTAATGATGCTATTGAATGGTCAGCAAAAAATAAAATTTATATTGATGATTTTAAAGTTGGTCTTGATTATACAAAGAAGCCAGATTTATTTTATATCGAGGAAATTGAACGAAAAAGGTTCTTTAATACAGAGATAGGTTTGGTTCATTGCTTGCAATTAACGTCAGGCTATACAGAAAAGTCAGAAACGTGTTTGAAATGTAATTTTAGTATAGAATGTCGGGAACTAACAGCATAATAATAGATTATTGTAGTAAATGTGACTGTGGTCAAAAAAGACCGATTGTAAATAAAACGCATTATTTATGTGCTCAAAAAAATCGCGAGCGTTTAGATAAACAAAAAGAAAATAAAATAATTAAACATAAAGTATTAAAAAAGAATATTGTAAAAACAAAAAAGAAAATAAATAAATTACAATCTGTATACGATGAGATAGCGCAAGAAAGACCACATATTTGTGAAGGTTGTGGGACAAGTAATAGTTTAACACATTCACACACAATTTCTCGTGCCAGACGTAAAGATTTAGAAACAGATAAAGAAAATATCAAATATTTATGTTTAAAATGTCATATAAAATGGGAACACGGTTCATTAAAAGAAAAACAAGAATTATTTTCTTTTAATGATATGATGACATATATAAAAAGAAAAGATAAGCAATATTATAATTTGTTAAAGACGAAATGGGGAATAGAATAAATTTACAAAAAGCGACAGAAGCGTATGCAGTTTTTGGTGATGCATTAGGAATTAACCCAATATCTGAAATAGATGCAAACATTTTAAGTATTTGGTTTGATATTATCGAGCGTTTATCTGTCGACGATAAGATTAGTGAATTACTGGCAATGTATAAAGTTTTGCCAGATGAAGAGTATTTGGGACTTTTACAAGAATATTATAAAAGTTTCAAGATTGATAGAAAGAAACACCCGATGTTATCAATAAGCGATAAATTCGTCGGTGATTTAGCTATGATATTTGCAATTTCCTCGTATGAGAAATATGACGCACAATTAAAGCGTAATATAAATGTACTTGTAATTAACAAATCAGAGAATGTTAAAGTACCATACGCAAATACGGAAATTGAATTTTTTAGCGAAAAAGAATTTAAAACAGTATATGAAAATCTTAAACGGCAATTAGAAACTTATAAAAATGTAATTTTTGTATGACAACTAAAACAGTAACAATTAACACTAATACAGATTTTACGCCATCTCAACTTAAGAAATGGCTTACTGAAAAGTATGGTGTCAAAAAATCAGGGCGACCTTTTACGAATCAAGATATTTATCAGTATATGAGACGAGGTCGTTTACCTGAACAATATTCTGGTGCTACTATTAAGGTAATTGAGAACCCAACAGTAGGCATTAAAATTTTACGACTAAACTTCAAAAATTAAAGATATGTTTGATTATATTTGCTTAGACCTTGAAACAGGCGGCTTTACGGAAAAAGAGAACCCAATTACAGAAATAGCGTTTATCGTTTATGATGGTAAAACATTCGAAGAGAAATTTCGATTCGAAACTCTTGTTAAACCTTATGATGACCTTATATTAACAGAAGGTGCATTGAAAGCAACAGGCATTACAAGAGAGATGTTAAAAGACGGTATTGACGCTAACGAATTGGTTGAAATACTTAAAGACGTTTTTAAAACGTTTACGTATGGTTCAAAACGCTTTGCGTATAAGCCTATATTAGTTGGGCACAATATTGCAAAGTTTGATTATAAATTTTTGAAATATTTGTTCGAACGTAATGGCGACGATATTGATAAGTATATTGAAGACTATAAAGAGGACACATTGTTTTTAGCACGCTCGAAATGGTTAGGTAAAACAAAGAAATTTAATTTGGGCGCTGCTTGTAAACTTGCTGGCATCGAGTTAATTGATGCGCATAGAGCGATGAATGATGTAGAAGCGAACAAAAAATTGCACGAGTTTCTTGTCAAAACATTGCGTTCAGAAAAAAATATTAACACACAAACTCAACAAGAAAAATCACCACGCGTGACTTTTGAAATATGATAAAAGATTTGACACATATACAATTACAAGAAGTATATGGTTATGTAGACGAAATTATCGACACGCTTGACGAACAGGCTATCGCTGAATTAACTGCTGGGAATTTTAATGACGTAGATGCGTTATTAGATTTAATGGTAGAAGAGACAGCTGGTGTAATTATCAATAACAAAGGCAAAATACAATCAGGCGCATTTGGTTATCTCGATAAACTCACAGACCAGTTCGATGATGCTCTACGAAAATTTAGTCTTAATTATTTTATTGTTACAGTTTTGCCAGAATTTCAAATGAACTGGCACCATATAGAATGGGGTAATCTTGTACAAATGTATAAGAAGCTTGTTATTATTGCTGCGCGTGACCACGGTAAATCTTATTTTTTCTCGTTTGCTTATATTTTGTGGCGTCTTTATCAATTCACTAAAAAGACGCCATTAACTTCTGTACCCAAAGATTGGGCATTGGCAAAATATGGAATGATTATTACGAATGAATTTAATCTCGCGAAACACTTTTTGTCAATGATTAAAGAAGAGATTGAAAGTAATGATTTTTTACGAGATGCATTATATCCAGGAAATACAAAAAAATGGGCTGAGACTGAAATAAGAACAAAAACTGGCGCGCAATTACTTGTAAAATCTTATGGTTCAAAAATGCGTGGTTTTCACCCTGGTTATTTTGTGCTTGATGATTTTATGAATGACTCGGTATTATACTCTGAGGAACAGCGAAATAAATATATTTCATTTTTCTATTCTGTAGTTATGAATATGCTTATTCCTGGTGGACAAGCAATTAACGTAGGAACGCCATATTCTGATAGAGACTTATTTGCAGACTTAAAAACAAAGAAAGCTTGGCGAGTTTTCGAATATCCAGCGTTATTTCCAGATGGTTCATTATTGTGGCAAGATAGACACGACATTCACGATATTATCGAAAAGAAAGAACAAGGTTCGCTAATTTTTTCGCGAGAAATACTTGTCAGACCCATATCAGCAGAATCTACTATATTTCCTTGGAAAATTCTCGAACGCTCATTCTTGGGTATGGATAATGTTACTATAATTGATAACATTTGGTCAAGTGAACGTAAGTTTAAACGTGTTGTTATTGGTTGTGATTTTGCAATTTCTGCGAATGTAGGCGCAGATTATTCTGTATTTACTGTGCTTGGCGTTGATGAATTAAATAATTATCATTTATTACACCAGTGGCGAGCAAAAGGTAAGAGTTATAATGAACAAATTGCAGTATTGAAAAAGTTAAATCAAGATTTTAAACCTGATATTATATTTATGGAAGTAAATCAAATGCAAGCAATTTTTGCACAAGGCGCAAAAGAAGCAGGTTTACCAGTAGTTGAACATACAACTGGAACTAACAAACACGATTTACGAACAGGTTTACCAGGATTAGCTATCTTATTTGAGCAAGCGCGAATTAAATTTCCGCGCGGTGACCAGCGCTCAAGAGATATTACAGATTCAATTTGTATGGAACTTTCTACTGTGACTTGGACAGAAAAAGGTAAATTAGAAGGCGTAGGTGCTCACGATGACCAAGCGATGAGTTTATGGTTAGCGCGTCTCGCAGCTGATTATATAAATGAATCGTTTGATTTTACATTTATGTAAAAAAAAATTTTTCTATTAAAAATATATAGTGTATATTTGTCTTTGTAAACAATAACAGATTTTAGATTGGACTATGCAGAATAAACTCACGAAAGATTTTTTGTATGAATTATATAGACAAGCGTTTAGAAAAAGTGAAATAATAGAGGTTATTTCAACGCATATAAAATATACGTATTTGCCATCTCAAGAATTTAAAAAATTACATAAGGCAATTACAACATATTATAATGTAAATCGCAAAATACCTACGTTTGGTATTATTAGTCAGCAGTTCGAAAGTAATGTAAAAGTTATTGAACTGCTTTCAAAGATTAAAGACGCAAATTTAGTTGATAAAGATAAATTGCTTGAAGTTCTTGAAGAGTTTATAAAGCAAGCGATGTTTATTGAAATGTACGAGAATATCGCTGATTTATACAACGAAAATAAAAAAGAGCAAGCATATCATTTATTAAAAAAGACAGCTGAAAAAATACACACATTTTCAATTACTTCCAACACTGATTATTACGATAGAATTTTCAAAGGTTTTAGAGAACGACATAGACAACGTATTTTAATGCGTGAAACGTCAGAGGTATTATTTGAAAAAGTGCCATTAGGTATTGATGAACTTGATGCTTTGACGTATGGCGGACTTGACGAAACTGATACTGTATTATACCTTGCTCAATCAGGCGTAGGTAAAACAAAATTTTTACGTTGGAATGGTGTATCTGCTGCACGTAGAGGTTATCGTGTTTTACATATTCAAGCTGAAGGTTCAAAAGAGGAAACTTTGCGAGGATATGACTCAACTTGGACTGGTATAACAAATCAACTTATACAATTTGCGTCGTATGATGATAAATTATACAAACGGCTTTTACAAATTGCTGAAACTCTTCAAATACACGGTGGCGAAATATTTGTTCACGCGTATGAACAGTTTACTTCGCCATCTATCGCAGAGGTGCGCAAAGTTTTAATAGATATTGAAAAAAATCACGGCCACGTCGATTTGTTATTATTAGATTATTTTGAATTATTTTCGCCGGGCGACGGCAAAAAATATCAAGTTGCACAAGAGCGTGATAGACGTAGAGCAATAGGTCGCGCATTAAAAAATTTAGCGATTGAATTTAAAACAAGAATTGTAACAGCAACGCAAGCGCAAAATATACCACTTGCTTTGTCAGAGGACCCATCTTTTGTTATGACAAGAAATCATTTATCAGAATTCAAAAACGCTGCAGAACCGTTTTCGATGTTTGTGACAATGAATCAAACAAAAGATGAAAAACAAAATAACGTAATGCGATTATACGTCGATAAATTACGTAATTATCCAAGCGATAAGTTAATAACAATCTGTCAATCATATAAGAACGATAGATTTTATGATAGAAAATGTACATTAAGCGAATTTTATTTTCCAGAAGACGATGAGTAATTTAACAAGAGTAGTTTTAGAAAAAATACAGCCAAAACGTATGGCAAAATATGGCGAATATGCTGGTTATAAATATAATGTATGTATATTTCGCGTAATTGACGATAATTACGAACTTAATAATGAGCGCGTATTTATGAATGTATTCGATAGACAAATAGGTAATGACTCTTCGCCACATAATATAATACGCCAACATTTAAAGCCAGGTACAGTCTTCGAAGGTGTTTTAATAGTAACATATAATTTACCAAATAGAAAACGAAAATATCATATACACAATTTCACTGGGAATATAACAGTAAAAAATTATAAACAATGAAAAATACAGTAATTTTAGGCGCAGGAACTGCTGGACTTATATCAGCATTTTATAATGAAAATGCGACAGTTATCGACTCAAACCCATTAGGGCAAATAAGTGGTCAATATCAACTCGGGCCACGGATTTTTAAAGTTGACAAATATGTAAAGCAGTTTTTGCAAAAGGTTGGCGTAGATTTTTATATAAAAAAAATCGATATAGGTTTTACAAACAACGATAAAGATATGATTGAACCTGATGGTACTTTTCGGCGACGGTATTCAATTTTGACACGCAGAACAGAAAAAGTCGAAAAATCATTTTTATCTGGTGGAGCTACAAGTATTGAAATATTTACAGATGGCTCAGATGATTTTTTCAAAAAAGTATTTGAAAAAGTACTGAAAAAAATTATAGAGCGAGGACAGTTACAAAAAATGACAGTTACAGGTTTAAACACAAAAGATAAAGAAATTCACTGCGACAAAGGTTTGTTTAATTACGATGAACTTATTTCAACGCTAAATTTAAAAGTGTTATTAAAAATACTTGATATTAACGAAATTAAACCGAAGGCGCTAAAAAAACATTTTGTTATTACAAGACTCGAAAACGAGCGCGATAAAGAATTAAGTAAATATTTTGCGTATATATATTCAACAAATGGCGTTTATTCGCGAAAAACATACGTAAAAGATTATATCGTATATGAAACACTTATTCCATTATCTTACATAAAAGATTTGGAAAACAATAAGATTATAAAAATTATCAATAATTTGCCTATCCAAATTGTAAATTCGATTGATATACGCGATATTCAAGGCGTTCAATTATTGGGCCGATTTGCTCAATGGAATCACGCTGTAAAAACAAATGAAATAATTAAATATTATGAGCTCAGAAAATAAGCTATTAGAATTAACTGAAATGTTTGAAATACAGCGAAAGTTTACAGAAAAATTATTCGCTGAAAAATATGGAAAATCTCTTAATGATTTAACTCACGAAGACCGTATAAAATGGTCAAAAGAATATATTTTGTCAGGCGCAAAAGAAATGTTTGAAATGCTTGACGAATTAAATTGGAAAACGCACCGTTATCTTAACAAGCACGATAATATGGATAATTTTATTGAAGAGGGAATTGACGCGTTTAAATTTCTTTTGAACTTATTTATTATCAATGGTTATGGCCCTGACAAATTTTATGAAAAATTTCTTGAAAAAAGCATAGTCGTAGATATTCGTTATGAACAAGAAAAGCAATTAAAAGAAATTCGTAAAACAGAAAAACAATATGTTGTTATCGATATCGATGGTGTATTGAATACATATCCAGCAAACGTAATAGATTATTTTAATACGCAAGGCGAAAAAGTAACAGACTTAATGAAATTTAAGTTTACTGAAACACAACGTTATAAGCAGCTAAAATATCAATATCGTATAACTGGTCAGGAAAGAAACTGTACTGTTAATAGAGACGCGTTAGATTTTATTAGACGCGTAAAAGAACAAGGTTATGGCATAATATTATTGACAGCACGTCCATATAATAAAATGACACGCTTATTTTTTGACACTGTAAATTGGTTGCAAGATAATGAAATTAAATTTGATTTTTTGTTTTTTGCAAACGATAAAGAAAAATATTTACTTGATAATTTCGACATAAAAAATATTAAACTCGTTGTCGACGACCAAATTGAAAATGTTAATAAATTGGCAGATTATTTCGTCACATATTTATTATATAACCCTCAACTTTATAATGATACGTCACGCGTATCAAAAAAAGTAAAAATAATTCATACACTTAAAGATATTGTATTATGAAAAAAATAACTATTGCATTATATCAAAAGCCAGACGCTAAACCTCACGTAGATTATTGGTATAATGAAATGAAAGATAAAATTGTTGAGCATTTAACGCTTAAAAATTCTACTGTATTTAATATTCAAGATAAAGAATATTTAATATTAATGCCGATTGGCGCAATTGATGAACCGCTTATAAATACTATGCTTAATTTATACGGTAAATTTCATAAATTATTGATATTTGGCAAAGTTACTGGTGAGCAATTAGAATTTATTAACAAAAAGTATAAGGAATGGGCGGCAAAATAATACATATCGATGGCGTTGATAGAACTGGTAAAGATACAATTAAAAGTGCACTTATAAAAAGTAGTAAAGGTAATTATCTTGTACACGTGCGTTCGTTTATTTCGCAGCTTGTCTATGCAAAAATTTATAATAGACGTATTGATACACAGTTTTTTATAAAGAATGCAGTAGACGCTTCAAAACGCGGCGAGATTTTTATTGTGTTAAAAGCGTCTACTGATGAACTTGAAAAACGTTTCGAAAAAACAAACGAACAAGATTTGCCAGTCTCTGATATTGATAAACACAAAAAAGTGTTTAATATAGTTATTGAGCAATTACGCAAAAAAGGCGTAAAAATATATGAAGTAAATTCTGATAAAGATGTAAAAGTTATTTTACGTGAAATTGAAGCAATAATTCTTGAACGTGAAATAAATAAATGTAAAATGTGTAGTCTTGCAAAATTCGGCAAAAATACGCTGAATATAAAGAATGATAAAGTTAAATATTTATTTGTAACGCGTAAAGCAAATGACGCAAAAGAATTGCAGCAATTTCTTGAAAAAACAGAAATAAATGATTATCAAATTTCGTCACTTATTAAATGCAACGCGCCTTATGATGTAAACGATACGCAGTATTCAATCTGCGCAGATAATCTTAAAAACGAAATAAAATTTTATAAGCCCAAATTTGTAATAGTTACAGGAAATGATACGTATAAACAATTTAAACGCAATGTAAAGTTTCCAGCGCAAAATTTGTTCAAAATTAGTAGTCCTTTCACTGTAACTATTTATAATACAAAAACTGAACAAGAATATATCAACGAAATAAAAAACATAATAAAATGAAAAAAATATTTATAACAGGCGAGGAAGGCACAATTCCAAGTGCACTTAAAAAAATAATTACAAACGTTCGTGAAAATGAGTTTGAACTCATAGATTATCCAAAAAAATATAAAACTTATAAATCGTTTGAAGTAAGAGATTTTGAACTCGATTTTACAAGTGAATATTTTGAAGCTTGTATCAAAAAAGATAGACCAGATATTATAATACATTCTGGTGCTTTTGTTGGGACAGATTATTGCCAAAATTATCAAGCCGAAACTGCGCGTTCAAATGTATATGGTACAAAAAATATAGTCGATATATGCAATAAATACGACATTAAACTTGTATATTTATCAACTACAGCAATTTTTGACATTAATGATTATTCAAAAAGAACACCGATAACAGAAAAAACAAATATTAACCCACAAACATATTACGGGATAACAAAATATGCTGCTGAGCTTATTGTAAAAAATGAGTGTAAAACTGATAAAATGATTGTAAGACCTGTTTTCGGTTTTTCTGAATTTCCGCACGATTTACATTCTGCATTAACAAAAGCTATTTATGCGTCAGTTAATAATAAACCTTTGACAATTTTACTTGATAAACAAATACGCAAATCATATACGCACGTAAAAAATATCGCGTCAGCGATTATTGCACTTATTAGTGATGAAAGATGGCACGAAGAGTTTAACATTGGTAAACATTATAAAAAAGCTAATAATTGGTTTGAGTTAATAGATATAATCGAGTCATTTGGCGTTAAATTTGGCGATAAAATAAAATTCATTCCAAAACTTGATTATTTACATTGGCATAATATAGATAACACGAAAATACGCGATTATTTTAATGATGATACATTTGAGCAAGATATTGCCAGTGTAATACAGTCTGTACAAAATACTAACATAAAACCTTATTGGTTATGATAAACGTTAAAAAAGAAGCAAATAGAATTTTTGACAAAATGTCAAGAAAAAACTCTGATGCTACATATCTTGAAATAATTGGTTTTAAGTATGTAATCGAGCAACCTATATTAACGACAGACGTTATTGTAGAATACCCAAATGAACTCGATAAAATTGAGCGCGACGAAATATTAAATTATTTCGACAGTTATGATTTTGATAAAGATATGGGAACAAGGCAAGCTGCAATACAGCCAAAATATCAAGATGATAAAAATAAAGCAGCGTGCATTTCATTGGTTCACGCGCTATTAAGGAACGGTAAAGTTTATATGTTTGCGCATTTTAGGTCGCAAAATTTTGATAATAATTTTGATTATGATTATCAGACTTTGCAGTTGGTAATGAAATTATTAACTGAGAAATATAAACTTGAATTTGGAAAAATTTATGTAACAGTTAGTTCTTTACATAAATATATTTAGTATATTTGTATTTGTAAACAATAATAATATGGATAAAAAAATTAAAACAATTCAAAATTTGCGATTAGCAATGGGCACAGAACCCTCAACATCGCCAAAAAAAAGAACAAGAGTTTTACCATTATTTGGTTCTGCTGAAATAACTCTTGAGGACCATTCAAATAACCCATATAAAGCTATGTTTTTAGCTGCAACGTCAACGTGGGGTGATAATGAATTCAAACAAAAATGGCCGATAACTTCATTAGAAGGCAAATTGGAAGTAATTAAAGCTGTATTAACAAATAATACATTGCCACAAGCAAAGGAGCCTGTTATGTTTTTCTTTCGTGTAAAAGGTGTCCCGCGATGGTTATTTGATTATCACACTACAGTAAAATTTACGACATTTATGTCAATAGGCTGTAGAGATAACAATAAACTTGATGCTGACATTGTAAGTGAACAGCTTGATATTAACATTGAATATTTTGATGTATTTAAAATGTTAAAAGATTTATACGAGGACACGTTAAATTTGGGTAATGGTAGTTGGCAATCTGCGAGAGCATTTTTACCACAGTCATATTCGCACTCATACCATTTTAGCCAAAATTTACTTTCGATTGTGTCGATGTATTCATTTCACGCTAATAAAACGCTAGATTTGTCAAACCCAAAATTGCCGATAAAATTGCAATATCTTGGTCTATTATATATTGCAATTATTAACGAGATTCGAGAAAAATTTCCACTCATTGCATTATATCTTGAAACTATATTTAATGACAATGATGAGATTTTTGAAAAAATAAATGCGTTAACTGTAGATACGTTAGACGCAAAAGATTTAAAATATTTTAAACAATTATAATTATGAAAAAATTACACGGCATAGAAATTTCGCGAGGCGTAGAGGACTTAAAAATTACGTTATTATCTGTTAATGATAAAACAGTTACGTATAAAGTAGAAAATGCGCCCATTTGTGAATATGACCAACACTCAAGAGCAAGAGTTGGCGTAGAATTTAAAGACTATCAAGTAAGTAAAACACCGCGTTATATTATGTATACACATACATACGATACGTTAATGAATAACCCAGCGATGCTAGATAAGTTTATTGTAGCAGCTCAAAAACTCGAAAAAATGATTGAAAAAGCTGCGCTTAAAGACGATTATTATTTAATGTCACGAAGTTGTGAATATACAGTTGTTCAAACTTACGAATCGCTTGCTGGTCAAATGTCGCGTAGATTAAAATTCTGCGAAGAAGAGTTTATCGTAGGTGTTCATTGGAAATTGCGACAATTACTTATGGACGCTGGATATTCAAAAGCAAACGATTATTTACCAGGCTGTGACTACATTAAAAAATGTGATTATTCGCAAGCTGACTTTTTATCAAATGCTTTCGGCTGTTTATTTGCATCTTGTGGTAGATGGCCATCGAATACAGAATACGCTACATTTAATGAAAGCTGCACAACACCAAATTTAATTAACGAGCAATTAAATCTCGTAATACCCAAATCAGAATATGAAATACAAAAAGAAAATGAAAGTAGGAATTGATGTTTCAAATATATATCATCGTTCCTACGCTATTGTTTCTGGATACGATGGTTTTGATATAACAAAACTTGAATGGCAACAAAAACTTGGACGCAAATTTATAACAGATATAGCGTCACTCACTAAAAAGTTTAACGCCAGTGAGCTAATGTTAGCGTTTGACGCAAAACCGTATTTTAGAAATGATATACGCTCTGATTATAAAGGCAATAGAACACGCAAAGAACAAGAGTTTTACGATGTTATCAATGATATTTATGATTTGCTTAAAAAAAGTGGTTATAACGCTGTAAAAATACCAGGACTCGAAGCTGATGATTTGTTAGCTTTATACGGCGAGCAAAAAGATTTTACAGTACTTATTACAAACGACGCAGACGTTAGACAATGTATAAGTCCCAACACTGTAGTTTTTACAGCAAATTCGCGTAATTATAAAATATTTGCTGTTAATACACAGATTGTAATTGATAACCTTGGTAAAGAATATGCGCAATATGCGCAAGTTATTGACCCAAGTTTATTGCGTTTTGAAAAAGTTTTATTAGGCGACTCAGGCGATAATGTAGCAAGATTATTACCAAAAGGGAACGGGCCAAAAAAAGTTAAACAAGTTTATGACAAATTTTTAGGTTCTGATATGAGTACAGACGAAATAATGAAATCATTTGGTTTTGATATTTCTGAACAGAAATTTTTAGAGCAAATAAGAATGGTAGCGCTTGGTTCAATGTATATTCCGCGAAACTTATATAAAGAATGGTTAATGCAAAGTAAATCTTTTGGAAGCAAAACACAATTACAAATAAAAGAAGTGTTTAAGGGCACTAAGTATATCAATGGGTAAAATACAAAAAGAACATATTGATAATTTCTTTAAACTGAAAAAAACTGGCAACAAAGGTTGGTATTCAACTAAATGCCCATATTGTGGTAAAGAGGACCATCTTGGCATTAATTTTGGCGGTCGTGCTGGTTCATTTAATTGTTTTAAATGCGGCGAACACGGCAATTTATATAAATTACTGAAATATATTGGTAAGCAAGATTTAATTGATGAGCTTGGCGGTATTGATGTTGAAATTAAACTTGAAAAAAAGTTAAAACGTATTGAAGATGAAGAGTTTAAGTTTGAAATAATGCATAAAGCGAAAAAGCCATTAGGTTTTAAGCGTATTTACGAGCATAAATATATAACAGATATTCGAGGTATTGATAAAAAAGTATTTGAAGTACATAAAATCGGTACAACAAGTATTTATACAAAACTTAAAAATTATCTTATATTTTTACTTGAACTCGATAATGAGCCAGTAGCGTGGATTGCAAGAACAACATTGTTAAATAAGCAAATTGAAAAAAAAGAACAAAAAACTGGTAAAAAATACAGACGTTATCTAAATTCGCCAGGTGCTGATTTTTCAAAATATTTATTTGGCATAAATGAACTTGATAATGTAGACACTGTAATTATTACAGAAGGCATTTTTGATAAATTAAAAGTTGACACACATTTACAGTTATTTTATGATAACGAATTAAAGTCAGTAGCTTGTTTTGGTAAAAAAATATCAAAATCGCAAATTTATCTTTTACAGCAAAAAAATGTTAAATCAGTAATTTTGTTATATGATAGAGACGCTATTAAAGAGTCAAAAAATTACTCTGTTGAATTACAAAAATATTTTAATGTAAAAGTTGCACTTAGTACAGCAAAAGACCCTGGCGATATGACGCTCGAACAATTATTGCAAACGCTCGATAAATTATATGAGCCAGAGGAATTCTTTTACGAAACTATTAACAAAAAGAAACTTATATAATGAGACAATTATCAATATATGAATATTATAATCAATTACAGCTTGAATATTTAAGCGCTGAAATTCGTAGTAAAATATATAAAAACGAAAGTGATGTAAAATATTGGCAAACAATAATGGCACATAAGCGCAATAAAATTCTTGACATTGCATTACGAAATAAATTACAGTCAATATTTGACTCAAAAGAAAAATATAACGAACTTATATCACAAATTCTTGTTTGGGGTATTCCAAAATTACAGTATAGAGATATTGTACAAGAGCGTAGATTAAAAAAGCGCGACTTATACCATTATTTTAAACCTGGCACAGACGTAAAAGTAAAAAACGGAAGTGGTGTGCTTATAAAGAAAATTGAATGGTATGATTTAGACAAAAACTTGATTAAACTTAAAGATGATTTAATCGTAAATATAAATGACGTATGCCGGTTAGTATAGAACAAAAATTATTTGAAGCGTTAAAAGAAGACTTTTTTCCGCAAAAAAAAGTCAATAATGATTATGAACTTGTATCTGATATTTTACGCGATGAACTCGCAAAATATGATATTACAGATATAGATTTTTTATCATTTCCACAAATTGTCGATACGCTTCGTATTTTAAAGGGTATTGAATATAAACGATATAAGAACCTATTAAAAAAATTCAAACCTATATCAGAATTTACGCGGCCAAAAATGCCTGTAAAATTTGTAAGCTCAATGCCCGAGATTGCTAAAATGTTTATAAGTGAAATAAAGAATGTGATTAAAAACAATAATTTGACTTATAAAGTTAATAAAACTGCTGTTATCGCGTATAAAAATAAAGAAAAATATTTTGCATTTCGCGGTTTTACAATTGACTCAAATGAGCAATTATTTGTACGCTATACTGTATTTTATACAGATAAATTTGACGTCAGCGAAATCGCTAAAAAAATGAGAATAACTATAACTACAACTACTCAGCAAAAACTGCCAGCGCTTGAGTTTGTAAAATTAGACGAATTAGATAAATTATTAAAATCGATATTATGAAAGATTTACGGAATTACTTACAAGAACAGTTAATTGATGCGCAAGATTTTACAGAAAATACATTTATAATAAATAATGTAGGAAAATTTTTATTATTCAAATCTCAGCGTATTTTTGATAATGAAATGAATTTGTTAATACAGTCAATTCCAGATGATATTGATTTTATAGCATATCAGTTTGGTGGAGTGTATTATTACACAAAAGCTGATGAAATAAAAGACGTCTCATTAAAACGTTTAAAGTATGTTGGTAAAGCTGTAAGACAAAGACAAGAAAATTATACACATTTGGGCTTACACGGTTCTTATGAATTACTTAATGGTTCTGGATTGTATAAAGAATATGCAAAAAAAGCAAAATTTTTGGAACATAAAAGCCTCGCGCTGTGTGAAAAAAATACTTTGGCTGGCGCTTTAAATTTTCAATCAGCAATGCTCGATGCAGAAATTAAGCCAATTTTTGGCGAACAAATTACAGTTAAATTTTCTGAACTTATTAAACGCGATATTAAAATATTTGCGAAAAACGAAAAAGGTTGGCGTAATTTATTGCGTATTCACTCGTTAGTAAACGTTTTTAATGGCGATGAGACAATTACTATTGAACAATTAAAAGAATACGCAGATGATGTAGTAATTGTGTTAGGGACAGATTTTGATTGGAATTTTTTCGACGAGCTCGATTTTATTAAAGACAAATACTTCCAGCTTGATATTGCAGAATACAAATCGCCAAAAAAAGAAATTGAAAATTTGCGTGCTATTCGATTATATTTTAACAAATATGCCGATAAGATTGACCCAGTTGTAATTTCTGATTCGTATTATATTGATAAAGATTATGCGCATATTAGACAATTACTTAATAAAGTTGGAAATTTAAAGTTTGAAAATCGCTCAGACGATAGATATTATAAGTCAATTGACCAGATTTATGAATTTGCAAAAATTATCAAAACTGAAAAATTCAAAAAGTTATTCGATATTGCAGTACAGAATACAAATGAAATAGCTGATAAATGTAATTTTATTATTGACACAGAAACGATGAAATTGCCAGAGTATCAATTGACAGATGACGAGGCGAAAAAATATAAAGATAGTGAAGAGTTATTTTACGCTGTCATTGAAGAGGGATTCGAGCGAAAAATCAAAGGTAAAGTTGAAGACGAACAAGTTTATCGTGATAGACTTAAATACGAAATCGAAGTAATTAAAAATGGTGGTTTTATTGACTACTTTTTAATTCTTTGGGATATTATGCTATATTCGAAACGCGATAAAATACTTACTGGCGTAGGTCGTGGTTCTGCTGGAAGTAGTCTTGTATCATATTTAATGGATATTATTCATCTTGACCCAATTAAATATAATTTACTTTTTGAACGATTTTTGAACCCCGCAAGATATAGTTCTGTACCAGATATTGATTGTGATTTTGAAGGACTAAGACGCGATGATGTTAAAAGATATATGGAAGAGCGTTTTGGTATTCATTCTGTTGCGTCAATCGGCTCATATACAACTATAAAAGTTAAATCGGGACTTAAAGATATTGGTCGCGTAATGGACTATGACCACAAAAACATAAACTTTATTACAAAACACTTAGGTAAAGTAATGGAAGGTGATGGCGCTGATATTATGCAATTATTTAAGGCCGCCGTTAACGATAAAACTATTTATGATTTTGTGACTAAAAATGTAGAATTGATAAATAATGTGTCGATTGTTATAAAAAATCATAGAGCGCGCTCAATCCACGCTTCTGGCGTTATAATTGTGCCACATAAAGATAAATATGGAAACGATGTAGAAATTTACGATTTATTACCAGTAAAAAAAGTAGACGGCGTTTTATTGACAGAATGGGAAGGTATTTATGTCGATAAAGGAAAATTTGTTAAAGAGGATATTTTAGGTATTGCGCAACTTGATAAATGGTCACATACGCTTAATTTAATTGAGAAACAACTTGGCGAAAAAATAAATATCCACACAGATATTCCAATTGATGACCCAGAAACATATAGAATGTTTTCACTTGGTCTTAATGATGATGTATTTCAATTTGGTTCTGACGCGCAAAAGAAATATTCGAAGGAAGTAAAACCTGACAATATTGAGGACTTAATTGCTATGAACGCGTTATATAGACCAGGACCTATTGAGTCAAATGCGCATCTTGATTTTGTGAAAATTAAGCACGGCGAAAAAGAACCTGATATAGATATAGGTATGGAGGACATAACTGGACCTACTTATGGTTTATGGGTATATCAAGAGCAATTAATGCTTGCATACAGAAAGTTAACAGACTGTGAAGTCGCCGAAACAGATGCGTTTAGAAAATTTACTGCGAAATTTGGTCATTATAGAAAAATGGGAATGACGCTTGATGAAGCTGATAAATATTATGGGAAATTTATCAAAGGTTATCAAAAAAAATTTGGCGTAACAAAAGAATATGCAAATAAAGTATGGGATAAAATAATCGCGTTCGTTTCGTATGGTTTTAATAGGTCGCACGCAGTTGCGTATGCATTAACAGGTTATTATTGTCAATATTTAAAAGTTCATTACCCATTGCAGTTTTGGACTACGTCATTGCAATTTGCAAACGATAAAGAAATTCATAAACGAATATCTGAAATAAACCGCTCAGGCCAGACAGTAGAATTAGTACCACCGTCAATTAACAAAAGTCGCGATGGTTTTTACTCAGATTTAGAAACACATAAAATATACTGGTCAATTTCATCTGTTAAATTTGCTGGAAGTAAAGCTGTTGATGCTATAATTGAAGCACGGCAAAAAGAAGGTGAATTCTTTTCGCTAGATGATTTTATGGCTGCTGTCCCAAAAAAAGCTGTTAATAAACGCGTAATCGAATATCTTATTTTGTCGGGTGCTTTTGATGAAATGTATGATGTATACGCGCCAAAAGAACGTATTGAAATAATGAAAGAATTATACAAAGCAAGTAACGCAAAACTTAAAGATGAGTATTTGCCTACTATGAACCCAGCTGTTAAATATGATTATTGGTGGTTAATTAAGCAAAGACAAGCTTGCGGGTATGGTTATATTCATTTCGATAAGTTATTACGACGCAATAAATTCAAAGGAAAATACGTAAACGAATTAGATTTTCAAAATAGCGATGTAGTAGGTAAAGACGTAGTATTTGGTGGTATAGTTGAGTTTATCAATAAGAAAAAAACAAGAGCTGGAGAACAGTTTGTAGAATTAAAATGTGAAGTAAATAATGAAATAGTTTTCGTCACAATTTGGCCAGATACATACGAAGAGTATAAAGATATTATTGATAATTCAACAAAAAAAATCGTTTTGCTAAATGGAACTATTGATTATAATAATTTCAAAAAGCAAAATGTGTTGATGACAAACGATAGAACAGAAATAATAACATTAAAACAATAACCGATGGAAGAGCAACAAAACATTATTAAAATCAGTAGAGGTGATAAATTTATTATATTGAAATTGCCAGATTTTGACGTCGATATTGATATGGACGATATTTTGAAAATTGACTACACAAATATTTTAGGTGAAGTATTAACATTTTCTGCTATTCTAAATAGAATAGGTATACTACGCGCTGAAATGGACGACGCAATGGCGAAAGCAAAATTTGCACTTGAAGTGTATAAAGCAAAATTATCTGAAATGTACCGTAAAAGTTTAGTTAAGAAAACTGTAGACGAAAAAGGTAAAACAAAAGTTAAATTGCCTACGAACCCTGAAGTTGAGAACGCTGTACTTTTAGACAAAGGTTATCAATTACGAATGAAAACATATTTACGCACAGTACGTAATTATAATGAAATTGATAGTTTTTATTGGTCAGCGCGAGATAAAGCTGCGAAACTTGACAACGCGTCAATTTCATTAAAGCCTGAGGACTTCGAAAAACAGATAATTGAAGGCGTAATTAACGGCGTAAAAATAAAAATGACTGAAAAATTGATAAAATAATTTTTCTACTAAAAATATATTGTGTATATTTGCTGTGTAAACAATAAATCATTAAAGTTATGTCACAAAAAATCAACAATGATTTTTACGCGTTAGCAGAAAAAATCGAAACAAAATCACTTTTTAAAAATGACTCGGTAATATTGCCGAATAGAAGCGAATACGCTATTAAGGTCAAAACTGACGAAGGCGAAAAAATTGTAAATTTTTGTTCAAAAAATTATCAGCTTGTCAAAAACAATGAAATTTTTCCGCGTATCGAGGACACACTATCGCGTCATTTTATTTTTCAAAAAAAATATAGACACGTAAATCACTCAATATTTTGGGCTGATTATGCTATCGAAGGCTCAGATTTTACAGTAGGAAATTCTCGCGACGTTGTAAAACCCGTTATTAGAATTTTACATTCTTACGATGGCTCTGTGTCATTTCGCGCAAAAATGGGCTTTTATCGTCAAATTTGTTCAAATGGCTTATGGGGCTATAAATATGATACTGATATAAATTTGAAACATTCAATTGGCAATTTCGATAAGATAATGAATGACACTATAAAAGGTCTTGATGATTTTATCAAAAATGCAAAAAATTATATTGGAAGTTTCGATGAACTTGCTAAACATCGCATTCCGGACCCTGAACGTTATATTGAATTACTTGTAAATTCTACGCGTTTTCCTTCACGTCAAATGCAAGCTGTTATTGAACGCGCATATACAGAACAGCAAACACACGATTTGGAAATGAGCAAATGGCTTATTTATAACGCATTTAACTATCAATTAAATCATAACAAAGATTTTACGAACGATGAATTATATCGTATGCAAATTGACGCTCAATTATTACAATTAACGCTTAACGGCGTAGAAAAAGAAAATAAATTAGTTTTAGTATAAATTTTAGATAATCATTAAAAATTACAAAAATGACAGTAGACAGAAGCAAATTAAAAGCTACACCCACTCAAAACATTAAATCGCAGGAAAGCGAAGTAAAAAACATTATTTACAATGACGGCGAAAGAACGCCATACGTAAAAATCAAACCCGGCACAAATAAGCTGCGTATATTTCCAGCTCACCCAGGAACAAGTTCATTTACATACCCGTATAGCCGCTGGTGGTTGCCAAAAATGGTAACATACGAAAAGAATGGCGAAGAGGTCACAGAAATGAAAAAACGTCCTGTTTGGAATGCAAAAATACACGGCAATGCAAAACAAGATATTGTCGAGGAATACGTTAAATTTGTAACGCAATTATTAACCGACACAATTGACGACGAAAAAGAACTTGAGGATAAGTTAAAAGACCTCACGCACTGGAAAAAAGGTTTAAAAGCAAAATATGAATGGATTGCGTACGTTAATCAATACATTGGCGGCAAAAAGCATTTTGGTTTTTGGACTTATACACCCGGCATTAAAAAGAAATTAAACGAATTGGCAATTACAGAGGACGATGCTGATGAACCTATCTCAGTTGACCCTTTTACAGACCCTGATGATGGTAAAGCAATCATCGTCAAATACGACCCCAATGCTGAACGCGCTCAAGATAAATATAAAGTAAATATTGAGTTTCGTGGAAACTATGCATTAACAGATGATGAAATTGAGCAATTCTTAAAATTAAAAAGTCTTGAAGAGCAATTTGTTAATGTATACCGTAGACGCGATTTTGACCTCGCAGTAGAAGGCTTACAATTATTCGATGAGCAAAATAATTTTGGTGCTTTTGAGCACGATGAATGGCTCGCGATCGTAGAAAAATTACAACAAGAATGGCCGGCTGACGAAGACGAAGATGAACAAGACGAAGATGTTGAAACTGTTGAAGACGAAGTCGAAGCAAGCGAGCCCGAAGACGAATTCGAGGGAATGGATAGAACACAACTTAAACGTTATATTAAAAAGAACGAATTACCGATTATTGTAAAGCGTAGTATGTCAGATGATGACATTCGCGACGAAATAAGAAATCAACTTAAATTACGCGCACAAATCGACGAAACTGAACCCGACGAAGTCGATGACGTTGAAGACGATGAACAACCTGAATCTGAGCCTGAAGTTACGCAAGAAGCGCCAAAAACAGCGTCTGCGACACAATCAAAACTCGATGAAGTTCGCAACCGTCTTAAATTGGCTAAACAAAAAGCAAGTAAGAAATAATAATGCGGGCGTAAGCCCGCTTTAATCTTATATTTATGAAAGTACTGTTCATAACTGACACGCATTTAAAAGACTCAACTGTAGATATTAACAATTCCATATTTGACCAGCTAATAAAATATGCTAAAAAACATAATATTGATACTGTTTTTCACGCTGGCGACATATTTACAAGTAGAAAAGCGCAAACTGAATTAACACTGAACGCGTTTACAAAAATACTTGATGAGTTTAACGAAAATGGAATTACATTATACGCTATACCAGGTAATCACGATAAAACTGATTATGAGTCTTATGATAGTTTCCTCGATGTATACAAACACCATCCAGCATTTAATTTGACAAAAGCGCCTCAAAGCTTTATTATTGATGATAAAGTTAATATTGTGCTTTTACCATATTTTGATGAGAGTACTATGTATATCAACGAATTAAAGAAAGCTAATAACCTCACACAGCCAAATATGGTTAATTTATTATTAACACACGCTGCAATCAATGGCGTAAAAAATAACGATGGCTCAAAGGTTCAAAATGCATTAACAAAAGTTAAATTTAAGAAATTTGATAAAGTTCTTGTAGGTCATTATCACGATATTTCTGAATTTAACAATATTTACTATTTTGGTAGTGCATATCAAGCTAATTTTGGCGAAAACGATAAAAAAGGCTTTCTTGAATTAACGCTTAAAGATGATAAAGTTGTATTTAAGCATATCAATACTCAATTCAACAAGTATATTAAGTTCAAGGTTGATATTGCTAAAGAAACGATAGAAAGCGTTGCTAAAAAAGCACTGCAAGAAAAAGAAAATGGCAATTTTGTGCGTATTGAAATTATCGGCGAAGAGTCAGTAATTAAATCAGTAAATACTGCGAATTTGAAAAAAAGTGGTATTGATGTAAAACTAAAGCAAACAGATATTATTGAAGGCGTTGAGCAAATTCAAGTAGAAGGCTATAATGCTTTTAATGAAAGTACAATCATCGATGAATTTAAGATATTCTGTGCAGATTGTGATAAAAAAGACGAAATGTTAAAATATTTAAAACAACAATTAAAAATAAATTCAAATGAGTAAAAGAACTGTAAAAGCAAAAAATACTGATGTAATTAGTATTGTAAATCATATAATCGAATTCGAAAAACGTGCACAAGATAATAAAGATAAATTACCAGCAGATTTATTATACATAGTACATAGAAATAAGTCATACGTTGGTAAATTATTTGAAAAATATGAACGAACACGTCAAGAACTTATTAGTGAACATTTGGAATTTGATAAAGACGGTAAAGTCGTTTATGAAAAAGGCAAAAAAGACGAAGACAGAAAAGTAAAATTAAAAGACGTTGATTTATTGACTGAAAAAATCAATCAATTATTAGACGAAGACGTCGAAATTACGTTTTACCAGCCCTATAAAATCGAGGAAAAAATGGAAAATGTAATGGTATCACAAGAAACTGCAGAACAGTTATTTACATTGTTTGATATTTTTTCTACATTTGGGAACGAACAAAAACAAAAGAAAAATGGCAGAAGTAAAAAATAACATACTTATTGACTCAATGGAACAAACGTTTGAACAATGCTTACAAATTGCCAAACGTAAAACGCAAGATTATGCAACACAACAAGACCCGTTTAAGAATTTTCGTAATTCTAAGGTAGTAGGTGTAAAACCCAGCAGAGGTATTCTTGTTAGAATACTCGATAAAATTTCACGAATATCAAATTTAATTGATAAAAACGCTGCAGTTAAAGATGAGTCAATCGAAGACACAATTAACGATGCAATAAATTATTTAGCAATCTTAAAAGCTCAACTGCAAAATGAAAGAAAAGAAAAGTAAAGGATTAGATAATATTCTGTCGAAAATAAACAAAGTATATGGGAATGGCGCTGTAATGCGTATGGACGAAAAACCTGAAACAAATGTAAATGTTGTACCATCTGGTTCGTTAGGTCTCGATATTGCGTTAGGCATAGGTGGTTATCCATCTGGACGTATTGTCGAGATTTATGGGCCAGAATCATCTGGTAAAACAACACTCGCATTACACGCAATTGCCGAAGCGCAAAAACAAGGTGGTATTGCAGCGTTTATTGATGCTGAACACGCATTTGATAAAACTTATGCACAAAATTTAGGCGTTGATTGGCATAATCTCGTTATATCTCAGCCAGATTATGGCGAACAAGCACTTGAAATTCTTGATATGCTTGTAAGGTCAGGCGAACTTGATATTATTGTTGTAGACAGTGTCGCAGCATTAACGCCAAAAGCAGAAATTGAAGGCGAAATGGGTGATAGTAAAATGGGACTGCACGCGAGGTTAATGTCTCAAGCTATGCGAAAAATTACAAGCGCAATTTCAAAGCAAAGTGTGACTGTAATATTTATCAATCAATTACGCTCAAAAATTGGTGTTATGTTTGGCAATCCTGAAACGACTACTGGTGGTAATGCATTAAAATTTTATGCTTCAATTAGAATTGATGTAAGACGCTCTACTGCTATTAAAGATGCTGATGGCGACGCGATAGCAAATAAAACAAGAGTTAAAGTCGTCAAAAATAAATTGGCTCCACCATTTCGAACAGCTGAATTTGATATTGTATATGGTAAGGGAATTTCAAAAGCTGGTGAAATATTGGACTTTGCTGTCGCGATGGATATTGTTAAAAAAAGTGGTTCTTGGTATAGTTATCAAGACACAAGACTTGGGCAAGGTAGAGATAATGTCGTTCAAACTTTACTCGACAATCCAGATTTAATGGACGAACTTGAAATAATTATAAAAGAAAATTTATAATGTGGGTACCAAAAAAATTACAGATAACAAATTTCATAAGTCATAAAGATACGACTTTTGAATTTCTGAACGGAAAAGTTTTATTGATACAAGGTGAAAATCTTGACGATGATTTTCAAGACTCAAATGGTTCTGGAAAATCTGCAATTATTGAAGCTGTCGCTTTTAATTTTACAGGTGATTTAATACGAAAAGATGTAAGAGTGCCTGAAATGATATTAGAAGGCGAAAATGAGCTTTCTACTGAATTTTATTTGGAAAATAAAAGTACTAATCAAACACTTTTAATTAAGCGCTCTTACAAGCTTAAAAAATCGCAGCAAGTAGAATTATTTGTGAATGATGAGCAAATAAAAAAATCTGGTGTTAACGAGTATAATAAGGAAATTCTTAATATACTTGGTATTTCGCGCGACGATTTAATCAATTACTTTATAATTTCAAAAGAAAAATATCAATCATTTTTATTATCTACTGACAGTAAAAAGAAAGAAACAATTTCGCGATTTTCAAATTCAAATTTAATTGAAGGCGTAGATATTCTTGTAAATACCGATATTGAAATTATCGACGCGAAAATTCAAACTGTAAATAACGAAAAGCAATTATTGCAAGGTTCGCTTATCGCGTATGAGGAACAGCTTGATAGTGTAATGACTAAAGCTGAATTTATTGAAAATCAAGCGCGTAGAATAAAAACAATTGAAGCGCAAATAAAATCACATACTGAGCGTCTTGAAATTCTTGAGCAAGATTATCAAAAAGCACTTGATTTAAGAACTGAAACTCAAAAGAAAATACAACAAATTGATGATATTTCTGAATATAAACAACTATTACAGGAAACTGATTTAACACTCGAGCAAATTCAAAATGTTGGAAAAGAATTACGCGATATATCAAATGAATACGAATTACTTATTCAAGGTATTAAAAAGAATTTAGCTGGTAAAGTTCAATGCCCAAAATGTAAACACGAATTTATTGTTTCTGACCCAAGTTTTGACGTAAAACAAGCGCAAATTCAAATTAAAGAATTGCAAGCAGAAAAACTTGAAGCTGATAAAGAAATTAAAGAAAAACTTGAACTGTATAATACTGTTAAAAAAGACAGAGAGATTGTAGAGCAGCAAATTAAAGCAATAGAAAAACAAAAAAATACGCTTGAACAAGAATTAACAAATCTTAATTATAAAATCAAACGTATTAAATTTGACTTCGACCAAACTGACGCTAATATTATACAGCTTAAAAAACAAATCGAAATAATTGAAAACGAAGAGTTTGTTGATAAAACAGTTAAAATTAGAAAATCAATTAGCAAAATAAATGCAGATTTGAAAAAGCTTGATAAAGAACTTGATAAATATGAACAGCAAAAAGCTGATTTAATTGGTATAAATGTAAAATTCAAAAAATTTAAAACATATTTATCAAATAAATCAATTAAAGCAATTGAGTCATATACAAATTTATATTTGTCAAGAATACGCACTAATTTAGCAATTAAATTAGATGGGCATAAATTACTTGCAGACAATAAAACAATTCGCGATAAAATTACAGTAAATGTTTTGCGAAATGGAATGATTAAAGGGGCTATCGGAAAATTTAGCTCTGGTGAAAAAGTTCGTATTGATATATGTAATATATTAGCATTGCAAAATTTAATCAATATAAACGCTAAATCAGGTGGTCTTGATTTACTTATTCTTGATGAAATAATCGAGTCAGTTGACCCTGTTGGTGTTCAAGAAATATTAACAAAACTCGACGCACTTGATAAAACAATATGTGTAATTACACACGCAAATAATTTTAGCAATTTCGAAAATGTAATTACAGTAAGAAAAGAAAATGGAATTTCAAAATTATTACAATGAGATATGCAATAGGAATTGATTTGGGTAAAAATGGCGCAATAGTTATTCGCGATTTAGAAAAGAACGATATACAAACAATGGTTATGCCTCTTGTTGGCAATCAGTTTGATATGCATTTAATGTCTGATATACTTGATGAGTTTGCTGGTGAAGATGCGATGGTAGGTATTGAGGACTTACGCGCAATTTATGGCGCATCTGCGTCGGCGACGTTTACATTTGGTTTTATTTGTGGTGCGACAGAAGCACTGATCGCTGCGCATAAAATACCATACAGAAAAATAAACGCAAAAGTATGGCAACGCGAAGCGTTCAAAGGAATACCAGAAATTCGCAAACCGAGTAAAATTGATAAAAATGGTAAAAAACGCAAAGGCCCAATTGACACAAAAGCGATGGCTGAAATAGCTGCAAAACGTTTATTTCCAAATGTAGATTTGCGTAAATCGCCGCGTGCAAAGAAAAATCACGATGGAATTATTGACGCATTATTAATAAGTTGGTATATTGAACAAAATTATAAATAATATGCAAAATAATTTTAAATGCCCAAAATGTGGTAAAGAATATGCGATATCGCGCTTTAGAGTGACTTCTAACGGACACAAAGATAAATTTGGTAGAACTATTAAATGCAATGAGTGTGATGTAGAGCTTGAATATATAGCTGTTAAAAAGGGTATACCACAATTTGGTAAATTTGCGTCATTATCGCCGCAAGAAAAAGCAAAAGTATTGAAAAAACGTTCACACGAACATTTTAAAAAGCATATCGCTGAAAAGAAAAAAGTATTAGACGCTAAAAAAACTTTAGAATAATGAGACGACATAAAACAGAACTAATCGACAAAATAATTAAAGAAGCGTCAATGAAATTATTATTTATTGACGAACGTGTATTTGCAATAAATACTTTTAATGAAGCGTCAGAACACTCGCATAAACATTATATTGAAGGGCGCGATATAACAAGTATTTATGACTCAGAATTATTGCACAATGCTCACTTGGCTAATTTTATTCAAATTTTTATGCAAAAAGTTAATACATTACCAATATTAAAACTTTATTATCATAAAGACGAAAAGTTTACATTATATATATAAATTTTTCTACTAAAAATATATTGTGTATATTTGCTGTGTAAACAGTAAAATTATTATTCTTATGAGAACACGGAAAATTAAAGCGTTTTATACGCGCAAACAAGTTTGTTTCGATGGGATACGCGATAAATCGTATTCACAGTCGCCATTAAAACCTTATTTACTAATGAAAAGAATACGCGAAACAGGGTATTCTGATTTATTAGACGTTATAAGTGATTTTCAACCTTTCAAAAAGCAAGACTTTAAAATTGCGCATACTTCAAACTATGTAAATAATTTCTTTGCTGGTCGAGGAAATTATCATTCAAATGGTCTGCCTTGGTCTAAAAATTTAGTTGAGTCTGTAACGTATACAAATTCGTCATTGTATAACGCTATTAAATATGCATATAAAAATCCGCAAACAGTGACATTTGCACCAGTTTCTGGAATGCACCACGCGCGCCCAACTGGTGGTATGGGTTTTTGTACATTTTCTGGTCAAGTTATCGCGTCTATAAAATTATACGAACAGTATAAAATCAGAGGTGCATATCTTGATTTAGACGGTCATTTCGGTAATAGTATTGAGGACTCAAGAAATTTTAACCCACTTGTAAATTACGCGATACCCGAAGGTTTTAATTTTAACCCACGAGGAATTGACTGGGAATATGTAAATGAATTTAATGAAATGCTTACAAAATTAGGGCAAGCAATTTTTAGTGGATATATTCATTATGTTGTTTTTGCTCACGGCGCTGATAGTCACGAATGGGACGACTTAGGCGCTGGTAAAATGAATACAGAAACTTGGGTAGCTTGCTCACAAGTATTTTCTGAATGGGTAAACGAAATTGAATTTTTTACAGGTAAGCATTTACCTATTACGTTAGCATTATTTGGTGGTTATCGCCGAGATGATTATAATTCTGTTCTTGATTTACATATTAAATCACTAATTAGAATTTCGAACACAGTATGTGGAAATAACTTTAAAGATAATTTAAAAATTACGCCAAAAAATGAAATTCAAGCCGTCTAAATATCAATTAGAAATTTTTAACACATATAACACAACAAATAAAAATATAGTTGTTTCTGCAGTACCAGGTTCTGGTAAAACTACAACTATTCTTGAGTTGTTAAAATTTACGCCCATATATCGCAAAACGATTTTCGTAGCATTTAATAAATCAATTGTCGAGGAATTACGTAAAAAAGTCCCAAAGCATATAAAAGTACAAACAATGCATTCGTTAGGTATGCGCGCATTATACAAATATTATGATAATAACATCGTGCTTGACGATAGTAAAATGTTCAAAATTGCAATAAAATTGCAGAATTTTTTCGAAATAGATAAACAAAAATTATTTCCATATATTGATAATCTTATAAAAATAACAAACTTATATAGATTGCGTTTAGAAACTGATTTTAGCGCCATAGATGAAATTATTTCATATTACAATGTGGAAATTATTGGAAATGAGTCAAAAGACGCTAAAACGCTATTAAAAGCATATTATCAGTATAACAGAAACTGGCGCGCTGAGGGTGAAAAATTTCTTATTGATTTTGTTGATATGGTTTATTTGCCTGCAAAAGATGACAATATTTACTTGTATAAGTTTGACGAAATATTTATTGATGAGTCGCAAGATTTAAACGCTGCACAGCAAAAGATAATTGAAAAAATAAGTAATGCAAAAAGTAGATTTGTTGCTGTAGGCGACCCAAGACAAAGTATTTATGGTTTTATGAGCGCTGACGTAGAAGCATATCAAAAATTTGCTCAAAAAGAAAACACGATCGAATTACCATTATCAGTTTGTTATAGATGTGGGAAAAATATAGTAAATGAGGCGAATAAAATTTATAATGTAATCGAATCGCCAGATTGGATGCACGATGGCGAAGTTGATGAAAATGGCTCGCTTGACGATGTAAATGAAGGTGATTTTATTTTATGCAGAAATGTTAAACCGCTTGTAGAAACTTATTTTAAACTTTTAGGTCGTGAAAAAATTGCTTATATCAAAGGTTCTGAAATCGGCAAAGGTATTGTTAAATTGATAAAACGTTACGAAAATATCCCGAAAAATACAATGCTTCAAGCGCTTGTCAATGAAAAGGGTGAAATTTATGATAAATTAAAAGAGCGTGGTATACGCAAACCCACAAATCACCCAACATATATATCATTTGCTGAAAAAGCTGATATTATTAAGCTCTTTGCTGAAAAATATAGTACTACGCGAGAAATAATAAAAAAAATAAACGACATTTTTCTAAACGAAAGTGATGGAATAATGTTATCAACAATACATAAAAGTAAAGGGCTTGAAACAGATAATGTATATTTACTTGAACCCAAACTTATACCATCGAAATTAGCTGTAAAACCGCACCAAATAGAGCAAGAATACAATTTATTATATGTTGCGATAACGCGCGCAAAAAAGAAATTTGCGTATATTTAATGTAGAAAGATATGGAAATGAGTGTTAAAGTATCGTTATTAAAACAAGCAAAAGAAATAGTTGAAAGTTATTTGCGTCAAAATTATATTGGCGAATTTGACGTATTTTATAGTTTGGGGCAAGATAAAAATAACTTTTCTGACCAATATTTGCGTATTCAACTTGACACAAATAAGAAATACTTTGGTGCGTTTGCAAAAAAAATACGAAAAATTTTAGTCGCTCAAAACGCTGATTATACTTCACTTAACATAAAAATTATTAAAAAAAGTTAATAAAAAATTTTTCTATTAAAAATATATAGTGTATATTTGTACTGTAAAACAATTTAAACGTTAGCGATATGACAACAATACAATACCCGCTCGCCACAGTAAATCAATTAAGATTTGTAGTGGAAAAAGCACTTGGTAAACGTAAGCATATTACAAAATATGAATTACACAAACTTGCCAAAAAAATTAAAGAAAATCAACAGTTCGAGTATATTGCTCTTGACTATATCGAAAAGATGATATTAAGGTATGTAAATCTTGCATATTTTGATACATTCAATGAGCATATCTTATTTTTAATGGGGCTGTATAGCAATAATAAAACTACGATTGATGAAATAGAAAGCGAGATAATTGATACCTATCCGACTCTTGACAAAAAAGTTATATCTGAAAAATTTGCATTATTAAAAGCAAATAAAATAAATGATATAACTTTTTTTATTCCGAATTCAAATGATAATCTTTTAAAATTTTTACGAAATGAACTGCAAAGAAATTAAAGATTATCTACGAAATATGGCTAAAATGACTGAAAAAAGTCAAATGGCTGGTTTTTATGAATGGCTATTGAAAAATGGCGAATGTTTTGAGACGCAAAATAAGCAATTGTCAAAGTCGTATTTTGATGATGGACGCCATAAAGTTAAGCAATGTTTTTATAACTCAGCAATAAATTTATTAAGCGACGATAAATTAAAATATTACGAAGGTTATTATTTACCTGGATTGCCTATCGCATTAAAACACGCTTGGAACGTTAAAAAAGGTGAAGTAATTGATACTACTTCTATTGCTGGAAATTTTGAAGTAGATGCATATTTCGGCGTCGAAATACCAAAAAATATTCGATTGATTGAATATGAACAAGCTGACACGTTTCTCGACGCTCTTGAATGGTATTGGCTTAATTATATTAAAAAGAAATAATATGGACGATTTATACGATAAATTAAAAAATAAGTTAATAGATGACGGATATAGTGAAAATGACGCAAGTAGATTAGCTGAATTTATATCAGACGCTGGTTATGATTTAGAATGTATGGAATGTTTAGATGAACAAACGCGTAATAGATTAGAGGAATTTTTGGACGAAGATGTTTCTTATTATATTGAACTTATTAACAATTTATAAATATTATGAAATTCATTATTCTATTATTTTTGAATTTGCTCATAACCTCAAACTCAAACTCATACCAGGAAACATACGTTTCTTGGTATGGCGAGAGGTTTAATGGCAAAAAAACAGCAAACGGTGAAATATTCGATATGAATAAATTAACAGCCGCATCACCAACATTAAAGTTTGGTACTAAAGTGAAAATAACTAATATTGAAAATAACAAATCAGTGATTGTTATTATCAACGATAGAGGCCCTTATAAAATGGATAAAACTGGTAAAGTTTTAAGACCATTACAACCGCATCCAACACGGAAATTTGATTTGTCAAAAGGCGCATTTGCAAAAATCGCTAATAATGATAAAGGAATATTAAAAGTTAAATATAAAATATTAAAGTAATGATAAAAAGTGTATTAGACGAATTAAAACAGGATATTATTGAAGTATTTGACTGTTTAGAAAAATCAAATAGAATTAGTTCAATAACATACGAAATAATGTACCAAGCGCCAGACGGCACTTTGCAAAATGGCTTAATTGGTTTTCGAATGAAAGACGAAAAATTTGCAGTAGGTTATTTATTTGAAAAAGAGCAAGTTTTTGAATATAAAACCGAGGCGATAAATTACGTCTGGGCTCAGTTAAATATTGAATATAAAAAACAGCAAAATGGATAAAAAAGTTTTAGACGACAGCAGATATATATCTGTACTAATCGGTGAAAATCTTGTATTACATTTAATTAAAACAAATTTTCGCGACACACAAGGAAACAAAATGTGGGCAGGTTTTAAGGAAGAGCCAACTGCACCGCAAATTAGTGGATTGCAATTCTATTTAGAACATAACATCGCTGAAATGAAACATATTTCATTTAAAGCTTTTAAGGACTGTTCTAAACTTGAATATTATAAAACTACAACAGTTGGACTTTATGCTATTGATAAGCATCCAAACGATGTAGATATTGAGTGGATACGTAAAAATTATATACAATTAAAATGAGCAACGAAGTAAAAATGAAAGAACTCGCCATTATCATTAAAGGAAGTGATGGCAATGTATACCAGGTATTATTATCTGAAAAAGAAAAAGACGCGATAATAAGTACAATATCGTTAATGCATAATGGTCAAATTAAAGTAATAGACCAAAAACTCGAAGGTATTGATATAAATAATAAAAATAAGAAAAATGAAACAGCATAAATTTATTATCCAAGACGGAAAAATCAGAATGGGAAAAGTTGAGTACCATAGAGATTTAGCAAATAAAAATGGTTCAAAACCTATTGGCGGTGGTAAATATTTTATAAACAAGCAATATAAACGTATTTACTTTTACGACCAGTCAGCAGAATTTGGACCAGTACAAATTAAAGAATTGTGTAAAGCAAAAGAAAGCTTACCACAATTTGCTGATTATCAGTGGTATTACAATCAGCATTATTCATTAACTGAAACATTAAATAGTTCTAAAACTGAAAAAATATGTTAAGTAAATTATTTCGCAAAAAGAAAAAATGAAAACTATATACTAATCATTAAATTTTACAACTATGACAGAATTACAAGCATTCGCATTAATGGCACTTTTAGCAATCGTATTTGCTATTATCGCAATTGAACGGCATTTCAAATTAAAAGCTGAAAAAGAACGTAATGAAATTTTGCAAACTCGCGTTAATAACAACGATAAGTTATTAAAAAACAGAGCTGAGCAAATTAAAAATCTGCAAGCAAGAAAATGCCCTGAACCTGAAAGCAATTTTACACATAGCAGAAAAGTTGTCGCAGTAAATATAAACACAGGCGCTGAATATACATTCGAAAGTATACGAAAAACAGCTAAGACGCTGCATATTTCACGTAAGTCAATAAAAACCTCAGCTGATTATTATCATTCAACTGGTAAGCGTAAAATTGTTAAACATAAATATTGGTTTAAATATGCAAATTAACGAACAATTTATTGCCAAAGTTCTTGAAAAGATGTTTGAGGACTTTGGCTTTGAAATCTCATTTGAGATTATAGGCGAATGTTCATTTACATTTGAAATAATTACTGAACAAAAATGTAAAAATGAACAGCAAATAGTTATCGTAGACGAATACGAAAATAATGAGTTTCGATTTTGGATTGAAACTAAATCTGAAAACAGAGAATACATAGGTACATTTTATACTAATAAAACACTGTTTTGCGAATTAGAATGCTTTGAACACGCTGATGATTTTTACAAAACAATGTTTGTAGAACACTTAAAATTTTAATAAAAATGGCAAATAAAAAAATAATAAACGAGGAAATAGCAATTGAACTCGGCAAAAAATTACAAGAACAGCTTGAAGAAGTAAGTGCGACATTGCGCGAAATAAAAAATAACAATCTTACAACAACAATTACAGCAAAACAAGGTGGTGGCGAGGCTGCGCAAATGACTGGCATAATTGAATTTGAATTAAATAATATGCAATTATATCACCAATTTATGTTTTTGAAAAAATCACAAGTCACGTTTAAATAATATTATGATAACTGCCAAAAATAGAAATGAGCTCGAAACTCAAAAAACTGGGAATAAGGTGCGAACCCTTGGCAGTTATCATTTATAAATAATAATTATATGAGAAATAAAATAATCATAACGGACGAAAACGAGAATATTATTCTTGAAGTTGAAGGTGAATCTTGCTTTAAAGTAGGTGAGGAAATAGATATTGTGATAGAAAATTTTGCGCCAAGTGTATATGACGTAAAAGATAAAAGAATTTATGGCACTGTATTACGTATAAATCATTATTTTCGTTATACGTATGGCGCGAAAAGTATAAGTAAACTTAAAGTGACGACTGTCATTATAAAAATCAATAAAGTGTTATGAAAAATAAACTCTACAAATTAACAACGAAAGGTTTTGGCGATTATTGGGTAGTTGCTAAACACCCGACTCAAGCAGAGGAAAAATTATATAAATTTTTCGATGACGCTGATATAAAAATGGCAAGCGATAGAAATGTCGTAAATATCAAATTGATAGCAATAGAGCACGACGATATTCGCTTTATAACTGGATATAATTTATTAACATAATACAACTATGGAAAATTTAAAGCAAGAATTTACAAAAATGTACGATAAAATATTTATCGAAGCACTTGAAAAAGCCGGGTATAAATTCGCAACTCGTGATGAGTTATTAAATTTTGTAAAAAATAAAGTTGAAGCGAAAACATATAATGATGAAACGACATATTTCGTTGAAGGCAAAGCATTTTTGTTAAAAAAAGCAAAACCGATTTTTACTGGTTGGGAAGTTGAGCGTGTTAAAAATGATTTTGTAATAAAAGCAGATTTGGGATATGACTTTTACATATTAGGTGGAGGGCAAGACAAATTACTTGAATGGTTTAATATGATGATAAAACAAAAAGAAAATTGTATTAAAATCACTCGAGACGAAAAAGGTTATATCGACACATATAAAATACTTGAATGTAAAGGCGCTAAAGAAGTTTTGGAACTTGCAAAAGAGCAATATATCAAAATGAAAGAAAATGGAAAACATTAAAATAATACTCGAAATAGAATTTGAAAACTTATTGCCAGTATACGCTGATAAATTGCGTTCTAAGCTATTAAAAAATTTAGCTTGGGAAAACCCAAGAATATCGCTAAAAGATTTAATAGACACTACACAGTTAGATAAAAGACATATAAAAATTGCTCGTGTTGACAAAAAGCGATATAACGAATTTGGAATTGAAACAATAATCAACTTAAAAGTACAAAGTTATGGGGAATTATAAAATCTCAATCGACAAAGCAAAAGGAAAAGACAAGCGAGTATTAACGCTTGTTAAGCAAAAGAATGGAATATCTGAAATACTGTTATCAAAACAGTATAGTAAATCTGAACAATTCGAAAAAGATTTAGAAAATCTTAAAGAATTATTCTGTGCTGAAGTTGTAAATGAAAATAAAACTAAAATAATTGGTTTTAATTATTTACATACACATCGCCATCTCGAAGATTTACACGAACTTGATGAAGAGCATTGTATAGTTGATAGAAAAGATTTACGAGAAATTCAAAAATTTTTTCACGACAACCCTGAACTTGTTGAATGGATAGGCAAAGGGAAAATACATTACGATAGAAATACAAACAAACCTCAAAGCTTGATATATGACTTGTAAAGATTGTACATTTTATGACCCGTACATTGGACCAGACTTTAAGCCATTAAAAGAAGGCTTTTGCGTAGGTGGAGCAACGCGTAATTTTCATACGTGGGAACACTCAGAAATTTGTGATAACTTTAAAAGTAAATACACTGAAACGAAAAAGCAAATTCTGTTTAGAAAAATAAAACAATTTTTACAAGAAATTGGTAAAGCAGCAAGTCAAGCAATAAAATCATAATAAAATGGAAAACAAAACATTAACATTAGATGAGTTATACAAACTCAAACCCGGAGATAAAGTAAATATCTTAAAATTCGATTATATCGATAGAGAATTTAAAGTAATTCGGTCAAATTTGACTGTAAAAGGAAAATTCGAAGATGGCGTACATATTGATGATTTTGCGTTAGGTTTTATTTATGTAAGTGATGATGGTACTTGGGTATCAGAAAATGTAAATGATAAAGCAAATATATATGCTGTACAGAAAGTAGAACAAGAAGTAGACGAAGTAAAAAAGTTTTTAAAAGAACAGCTTGAAATACTTAATAAAATCGATATTGACGAAATGCAAAGAGCATTTAACTCAGCGTTTCCAGCAGATTTAATAAGTGGCGCAAAAAAATATATCGAAGACCAACTTCAAAAAGATGGCCATTCAATATCTGTAAAGAAATTACACGTAAATGTAAAATATGCAGTTCACTTAGGCGATGTAAAAATGCCAAGTAATGTGTACAATCAATTAAAGAAAGCTCAAGAAAACGGAGATGAACTCACAATAAGTGAAATGAAATATCCCGAAGCTGAGGAATGGTTAGACGCTTTCATACAAGAACGCGATTCAATGGAAACATTTTATGAAATTGACGAAATCGAAAAATAATATGAAATATTTTACAGAACCCTTCAAAAAATATGACGGCAATTGGCAAGGTATATGCCATTATAAAGAATTACAAAACAGAAAAGAATTCTTTAAAGCTGTGCTGATAATACTTATAACAATAATGATTGTAGTATTATCATCTTGCGAAAGAAAAACAATAACATACAAGCAAATGTATTGGATATCGCTTGACAATGACGGAAATTATAGCCATATAATCGTAGACAGTTTCCAAATGAGAAATTTACACGAAATCGACGTATGGTTAAATGGACAGCGAAGTAAAATATTTGCAGACCATATAGCTGTAAGTAATCACGAAATAAAAATTATAAGCAATGAGCATAACAGAAAACGCACTAAAAGAAAAACTACACAAAGACCCTATATTCAAAGCACAACACACAGCCATTGAAAAGATTGTATACGAAACGCTATATGATAATTACGAATATGAAAACGAAGCGCAAAGACAAGAATATCTTAAGATAGCAGAACAGATAGCAGACAAACTGATGACTCAACAAATCATATTATCAAAAGAAAATATGATAAATAAATTACAAGAACGCTATAACGAATTTAAGCCAGCTCGCTTGTATAAACACGAAAGAAAACTAATACAGACAGCAATAGGAACTATACAATACTTAATACCAGACTTTTAAGATATGACACTACAAGATAACTTAATCATAATAGCAGACGATACACTGATGTTTATCGCAGTACTGATAGCATTACATTATTATCAAAAACGAAAAGAAAATGATAATAACTAACGAAGCACTTCAAATATTAATATTTATATTCATTATCCAGACAATTATATATCTGTACCATAGAATACGATATGCATTAAGTCATTGGATAGACTGGTATGAAGCATATCTTGAATATGAAGTATGGGATATAACTGCTGTTATTCTTGTATTATGGGAATTAGAACTGACAATCGCTGTTTTAGCGTTGATATTTAATTATTATTTAAAACTATGGTAAATATGTGTAATGATATAATAAAGTTCTTAGAACGCAAAATAAAATCGTGTGATGAGTTTGGTGATATGCGTAAAGAAAAATGGGCATTTCAAGTTACGCTTAAAGAAGTTCGCAAACTACAAAAGCAAAATGAATGTAATCACAAATATCCTGATGGCACCTCTGCAATCTCAGATGATGCCTTTGCGTCACCTTACTCACGTTTAAAGTGCGATATATGTGGTAAGTATTTTTCTAATTAGAATATGTAAAAAAGTCACTGCTATTTTGTGAGGTACTGTTCTTAAAGATTTATTATGTATATTTGTATTGATAAACTATTAAACGAATATGGGACAAAAACAGGAAAAGATATTAGTACAATCAAACGCGGGTTCATCTGTACAGTATACGCAAATTGATGGTCTTAAAGTAAAAAATCAAACGTATTACAATCAATTTTTAAAACTACGCGAAAGCCCGTGGATAACAGAAAAACGTTTTTATCAATCACAAAACGATAAATTACTTCAAATCGATTTATTAGCTCGTGATGATAAAATCAAAAAAGCGATTCGGCACCTACCAGATAACGAGCAAAAATACATATATGCATTACGAAATGTTGTCACAAACGCATATAATAAATTAACAACACTTAAGAAAGCCGCACTTGGCGAAAGTGGTCATTCTGTATTTTATGGCTTAAATTATGATGATTATCTTGTTATTGATAATAGAAAAGCAGAAATACTTGCTATGTTTGGCAAGATGTGGTCAATACAAGAAGTTCATCGCGAAATCGTAAAGGAATGGGGAATTGATATTTCAATAAATGCTATACAGTCGTTTCGCGCCAAAAATCTTGAAAAAATACTTGAACTTCAAAAGGAATACACGAATAACTTTAAAACTGTTCGTCTGGCGCATAAGAAATCGCGTCTCGAAGAGTATTTGTGGTTATATCTTGAAACGAAAGAACAATATCAATCTGCAAAATCGCGTGATGACCGTAAATTCCTTAAAGATTTGCTTGAGTCTATAAGACGTGAAGTCGATGGTGATGTATTGCGTATCGAAGGCGATGTAAACGTAAATATCGAACATACGTTAAATATCCATATACATAGAGAATTATTCAAAAAACTTCCGATTAACGAAATCATAATCACCAGGGTAGCGACAAGAACAGGCATTAACCCATTATTATTGCTGTATAGATTGCAAAACAGTTATTATGCAAAATATACAGGATTTGCGCCGAAAGACGAACAGAAAGTTTATGACTTACCAGAATATCCATCTGCACAAGTATATGACTTAAATAAACTTATGCAAATGAATCAGGAAGTAAATAAACGTGAACAGAAAACTGCGCAAGTATTACAGCGAATAATCGATATACCTCATACTGAAGTTAAGAAGGCAAAAACTGTTAAAGAACTCATACGCGAAAAACTATTAAAACGACAAAAAGAACTTGAGAATAACGTTGCACAAATAGAAATTCAAAGTGAAATGCGCGACTAAATATTGCAGACGTGAAGCAAAGCAGGGTAAATATTGCTATGCTTGCGTAAAACGACGCTATAAAGAACGTCACCCTATGAAATATGCATATTACAATTTACGAAGTAATGCAAAGCACAGAGGTAAAGAATTTGATTTAACGTTTGAACAGTTTAAGAAATTTGCAATCGAGACAGATTATTTTGTCGGAAAAGGTAAAAAGAAGGACTCGTATTCGATTGATAGAATTGATAATAATAAGGGATATACCCTTGATAATATACAAATTATGACGCTCTCAGAAAACTCAAAAAAATATACAAAAACACTTGACGCATACTATGACGATTTGAATAAACGTGTAGTTGCGACTGTCAAAAAAAGCAAAGTAGATATTGACTCAGATGAAATTGATAATATGTGGGAAAATATATCAAAAGTATTTGACGATGACTTAAATACTTCAAAAACGTGCGAATGCGGCGACGATAATTGTGATATAAATCATAATGAGGGCGATGAAATTCCTTTTTAATTTTGTATTGAACACATAAAACGCAATACAAATGACAGCAAAAGAATTTTTACACAATTATCCAAAAAAGAAAAATGAATCAAATAACGCCTGGTTTCGCAGATTAGCAAAAATATCAGGTATGAGTGAGAAAACGTTTTCGTCCAGGTATTACAAAAAGCAAAAAGTAAAAAAGCATACTGATATAAAATACCATTTTGACCGCAAAGAACGTATTCTAAAAACACAATTAAAAGAAAAAGATAAACTATACAAGAAAGCATTAGAAAATCTTGATATAACTGAGAAACGGCTGAATACACTTTTGTATATTAAATCATTAAAACCCGAATACAGAATGCCAGTCGATAATGAACAACAAGATTTGCATAAAGCAATACCCATATTGATATATTCTGATTGGCACGTTGAAGAGACAGTTTCGCCTGAGTCAGTGAATGGTTTAAATGAATTCAATTTAGAAATATCAGATAAACGCATAAAAAAATGCTTTAATCGCTCGCATAAATTGGTTAATCACTTAAAAACGTATTATAACATAGACACATTATACATATTGCTAAATGGTGATATAATTTCTGGGTATATTCACGAGGAATTAAAAGAAGCAAATCAATTATCACCAACTCAAGCAATAAAATTTGCAAAAGAACGTATAATCGCAGGATTAGAGCACATAAAAACTGAGACTAACGTAAAGAAAATTATAGTTCAATGTAATTATGGTAATCACGGGCGAACAACGCTTAAAAAGCGTTTTAGCGAAACTGCATATAAAAACTCGTACGAATGGTTGATGTATAGCGATATAGCAGATTATTTTAGTAAAGACGAAACTTTCGAATTCCATATCGCAAAATCGCTAATTAGTTATTTTACGTTTTTGTATAAAACAAAGAAATTCGTATTAAGAACATTTCACGGCGATAATATAAGATTTGCTGGTGGTGTCGGTGGAATAACAATTCCATTAAATAAAATGATATTGCGACTTGACCAAAATCGCGCAGCTGATTATAATATCATTGGTCATTTTCATACATTATTCGAAGCAAACAAAAAGACACTTGTTAATGGTTCATTAATTGGATATAACGCATTCGCAAGTGATTTAGGCTTTGAATTTGAAACGCCCAAACAAGGTTTATTATTGCTCGACCTTGAAAGAATGGAAATAAGAGCAAAATATACTATAAACTGTGATTAAAATGAGAATAAAATTAAAACCCAAACCGAAAGTGGGTGAAATACGGGAAAAAACTAAATTTCTATGGTGGCCAGTTAAAATTGGTAATGAAATTCGATGGCTTGAATTTGCAAGAATTAAACAGCAATACAAAACTAAAAATGTATACTGCGCTGAATGCGAAGGGCCTATTGATATTTATTGGTGGGGAAATCTTGAATTTTTACCTTATGACCCTGTAAAAGATTGTCCCATATACTTAAATGAAGGCTGCGCTCACGTCGATGGGCCTTTATGTAATATGGATAACTGCGAAGTATTAAAAAATTATAAAAAATGATAATAGGAATTGATTTTGATGGAACTTGCGTTACACACGAGTTTCCAAACATAGGTAAAGATATAGGCGCAATACCTATATTAAAAGAACTTGTCAATGCAGGGCATAAATTGATATTATATACAATGCGTTCTGATATTGACAACCCAAAAAGTAATTCTGCAGAAATTATACCTCAGCCAGGAACGTATTTAAGCGACGCTATTGAATGGTTTAATAAAAATGGTATAGAATTATATGCTGCAAATGAAAACCCAGAACAACGCACTTGGACTACGTCGCCAAAGGTGTATTGTCATTTGTATATTGATGACGCAGGGCTTGGTATTCCGCTAAAATTTGACAAAAATGTATCAAATAGACCATTTGTAGATTGGGAAAAAGTGCGAATTTTATTGCAAAACAGAAATATTTTATAAAAATTTTTGCGCTATAAACGCTGATTATAATTACAAACTATAAATTTTTTATAAAAAAATGTCAAAAAAGTTTTTTTATTAAAAGTATATAGTGTATATTTGTAGTGTAAAACAAAACAATAATTAAAACCGTTAGCAAAATGAAAACAAAAGTACAAGTCAACTTACCAGACACAACAGTAATTGTAATTAAAACTGAAAAAGGGTATTATAAAGGCAGTTCTCACGGCAGAATGCATTTCACTGACAAACTATGTGAAGCCGCAGTATATAATACAAAATTTCAAGCTCAAAATAAAAAATCATTTTTTGATAGTATGACGGCATTTAACGCTGAAATTGTCAATATAGACAAAGGTTATAAATTAACATTTGGATATACTGGCTGTGCTCAAATTTGCGAAAATCTTGACCAGTTAAAAACTGTACTTGAAAAAACATTTAAAGATTATGACCCTACTCCTGTAATTGGAATGTTAAGAATGGATGCTGTTACAGCTTACACAGAAATGAGTAAAAACTTCTCAGTAATAAAACTATAAACTATGAAAAATTTTGTAATTAAATCAACGCAAGGCTATCAGCAAAATATGTTCTTTGGTATTGTACAATGGACAAAGGATATTACAAAGGCACGTCGATATGAAAAATGGGAAGCGCTTGAACAAATGGCATATATGCATAGCTTTGGTATAAATGCAAAAAATATAAGCGTTTATGAAATTAAGGAAACGCATAATGTAGAAGGCGAAATAATAACATTAAGTACAAAAATCGCATAAAATGACACGTTCAAAATTCATACGCATTGAATATAAAAAGATAAAAGAACTTGACCCACGTCAAGATTGGGAACTCGACACCTGCTATGAAAACCGTTATCCCGTAAAAACAGCGCAACACAGAGCTAAACAGTTAAGTAAGCGCAAAGATATTGCTGAAGTATTATTAACTGGTTATTTAGACCCTGATAACGACCCTTCAATCCAGGAATGGTATGAAAATGGTAAACTAACTTTTAAAATGTTCTAATCAAGGGCGCTTTGGCGCCCTATAAATATAAAACGTTATGGAAAATTCGAAAACATTACATTTCTCAATTAGTGGTGAATACATTTCAAATTTGACATTTGAATTATTTACCCGAGAATACAATTTGCATAAAGCCGTGCAAATACTCAAAACGATAACAGATAACTACAAAATAATTCGAAGTATTTTAATTGGCTGTAAACAATTCGTAGGCGTAAACGAATTTACACTTGAGAAAATCGATAAAACACTTACACCAGAGGAACTTCAAGAAGTAGTACAGAAAATATACGATAATTACGAAAACACGAAAAACGAACTTTATTTGCTTAAAGATAAAATTTACAAACATTTCAATAATCAAAGTGTATTTGGCGTTTCGTACCGTAGAATTTCAAATGGATATTGTGAAGGCCTTGCTGACACAAAACATTATTTGAAAAAACAAGATGAACTTCGCGAGCTTACGAAAAATTTGAAATATATAAACATATTATTCAATGACGTAGATGCAAATTTCAAAAATGAAATACCTATACCACCAGTATACGAAAATCTAAGTTCATTAGACCACAGAGACTGGCATTCTTTTGAAACGATCATTGATAAATACAAAAGATATATTGATGGTGAATTAGACGTATTCGATAGCGATAAAAACGAAGTGTATTTTAAACGCTCAAAAGAAGACGTTGAAAAATACATAGATGAGCAAATCGAACTTGATAATCTTAAAACTATCGAGCCAGTAAAAGATATTCTTAAAGAAAATAAAGATGCTGGTTGGCTCGCGCCAAATGGCGATTTTTATGGCTTGAATGGTGATATTGCAAATTTATTGCACGATAGAATTTCTGATTTGCTTATTGAAAATGGAATAATTAACCCAGAAGGGTATATATCAAAAGACGCATATCTCGAAAGCAAAGGTTGGATACGCGTTTCGAAACGAAGAGTTCTTGCAGGCTTGCCACAATTACGTAAAGCAGGTTTACTTAAAGAACAAGATAAAAACAATCATCTTACGAAAGAACAACAAGAATTTTTATACAAATATGGACAAATCAATGGCGGTTTTTTAACGTTTGGTTTGGACAATAAAATACCAGCTGTAAGAATTACAGCGTATGATATACCAGCATTTGAAAAATTATTTATACTTTAATACTATGAAAAAAGCAATATTACAAGGCGGAACACGCTTTAAAGTTCGCCAAAAATCAGGTTATAGTTATCACAAAGCAAAACAAAATTGCAAAATTGAATTAGTGCGTGAATTAAAAAATGACTATGTGTATAAAATTGCAGAACCGAAATTATGCGCGTATCGAGTTCGTAAAAATGGCTTTTTAATCGATGAGTCATTTAAGCAAGGTCGAGAAATATACTTAAGCAAAAAAGATTGGAAGCCATATAGAACAGATTATTCGCGCGATGAACTCATTGAAATCTGTAAGCAAGCAATCGACGTTCCTGTTACACAATGGTGTAATCGTGATAGTCAATTAGCACTTGGAAATGTAGATGAAATATATGCATTACTTAAGTCTGGTGCTGAATATGAAATAACAAACGAAACAGATGAAAATACAATTTGGCTTAAATTTCATAGCGTTACAGCTGAACAATTTGAAAAAGCAAAACAATATTCACTCGATTTTCCGAGTATTGATGAGTATTGGGAATTACACGAAGATGTAGACACAGAAATGTTCGAATATCAACCGAATTGGCGTCACGGCGACGAATATCAATATTTTGGTGGATATTTACCTACACCAAAAAGATTAAAAGAACGCGAAGGAATGCATTGGTATTAAAATTTACAACTATGAGACGAAAATCAAAAGACACAATTAACGAAATGAAACGCAAATTAGCAAAAAAGCTAAATGTTTCGCAGGATAATATTCGATATATTCGAAATGGCAATAAAATAAACTACCCAGAAACGTATTATAATTTTCGGTATTTGGTAAAAGAAAAATACGTAACGTATCCAACAGGTAAAGTAAAAGAAACAATTGTATATGTCACAGATAAATAATTTAAAAAAAGCTTTTGATAAACAGCTTTGTTCAAAACCGACAAACGTTCGCATAAATGAAAATGGCGGACAAATAACGAAAATTTCGCTATATCGTAAAGTTTGGGGTGAGCGTTCTGTAAATAAGGTAAAGCAAATTATTCAAAAAGAAATAAATCACGAAGTAAGTACTTGGACAATTTCATACACGTCAGAAACTTGCGAATTAGAACTGTATACACATAAAAACAGTGTAAAACAGTCTTACACTGAAAATGCAAGTTGCGCTTATACAAAAATTGAAAATTAAAATAATATGGAAATACTTAGTAAAATAGCATACGCAATGATAATCATTGGTATTATTGGCATAATATTCTTTAGTACATTACAGTATATTTATGACCATTCATTACAAAAACATTTTGACGCACTTGAAGGATATACATTAAATTATTTAAAGTTATCTGCATTCTTTTTCAAAATGTTACTCATCGGAATAGTAATTTTAATCGCAAAACAATTATAATATGGAACTAAAAGCATATAAAAAAGATAATACTGGGAAAATCCGCGAATGGAAAATTGTAGTTAATGGAAATACATATTACACAGAAACTGGTATAGTAGATGGGAAAATTATTCGCTCTGAAATTACAGTTTGCGAAGGTAAAAATATCGGGCGTTCAAACGAAACTACGCCAGAACAACAAGCAGAACTTGAAGCGCAATCGTTATATAAACGCAAATTAGAGCACGGTTATTATAAAAATATCGAAGATGTTGATAAAGGCGTTCAATATATTGAACCGATGTTAGCACAGAAATATAAATCATTTGACAAAGTTCAAAATGTATTTACTCAGCCAAAACTTGATGGTATTCGCTGTATAGCATCTCGTGATGGCGTATTTTCGCGCAAAGGTAAAGAATTTGTTTCAATACCACATATCTTAAAAGAAACACAAGCATTTTTAAAAAAATATCCGTTTATCGTAGCACTTGATGGTGAATTATACAATCACGAGCTCAAAGATGACTTCAATAAAATTACAAGTCTTGTTAAACGTCAAAAAGTAAAATCTCGTGATGCTCTTGATTTTCTTGACACTACAAGACGTCTTGTTCAATATCACGTATATGATATTATAACAGTAGAGCCGATGACGTTCAGTGATAGAGCGCGTCTATTAGCACTTTTAGACGAATTACAATATACAATACCAGTCGCAACAATTAAAATTCTTACAGAAAAACAATTAGATGATATTTATGGTGATTTTCTTACAGCTGGTTATGAAGGGCAAATGGTACGTGATGGAAATGGTATTTATGAACATAAACGGTCAAAATTCTTATTAAAACGAAAAGAATTTGTAGATGTAGAATGCGAAATACTCGATGTTATTGAAGGCAAAGGTAATCGTTCTGGTATGGCTGGAAGCGTTAAACTTAAACACCCGAATGGAAATGTATTTAATGCGTCAATTCGCGGTGGACTTGATTATAACAAGAAACTTTTAAATGAAAAATTTGAAATAATAGGGAAATTAGGGACTGTCCGTTATCAAAATTTAACGCCTGATGGTATTCCACGTTTTCCTGTGTTTATCAGCGTTAGAGACTACGAATAAAAAATTTTTCTAAAAAAACCTTAAAAATATTTTTTATTAAAAGTATATAGTGTATATTTGCATTGTAAAACTTATAAAACGTTAGCATAATGAAAAAATTAAACAATTCTACATTAAATCTATTAAGAAGCCGTTTAAACACGGAATTAGCAAAACTTGAAAAAGAATTTGGTTTGAAACTCGAAGTTGGCGCAATTTCTTACACACAGCATTACGCAACAGCCAAACTAAAAATATCAACAATTTCTGATGATGGTAAAGTTATCACAAAAGTTGCGCAAGATTGGAGCTTTAAAGCGTCCTGGCATAATTTACATAAAGCACCAGGTAAATTATTTGAAGCTGGCGATAAAGTTATTATCGATGGTGTTACATATAAAATAGTTGGCTGGAATACGCGAAATCGTAAATATCCAATAATTTTACAAAAACAAGACGGCAAACAGATAAAATGCACAATAGGTTTTTTCAAAAAACATAAATAATATGGGTAAAATGTTTAAGGAACTTCAAGAAGTCGCCGATAAACACAGTCTCGATATTGAAAATTTCGACGACTTCTTGAAAATTCTAAATATCTTTCAAAAATCTAAAACGATGAAAAAAGTACAAAAATGCGAAAATGCATTACATATCATAAGTGAACCGGGTGACTCTACTCATTACGATTACGTCGTTATAAAAACCTGCGAAACTTGTTTCAAATTTTTTGCTTATGATAATGAATTCGAATATCCGCCAAGACTTGAGTATTATCAAGTAAAAAATATCAATACAGAGCGCGATGCAGTAATGTTTTTACGAGAAATGACTGCATATTTTGGCGGTATATGGTCAAAAGTTAATCCGTATACGCTTTTAGAGTGCGTTAGAACAGTAAAAGAATTAGTAAACGATAAATAATATGGCAACTACTGAAAAAGACAAGTTAAAAAGAAATTATAGACTGCAAGAATTCTTTCGCAGTAAAGGGTATGATGTAAAAGTTTTAGGTAAAATCGACAATCCAGCTGTTGTTTATGATGGTATGGTATTAAATTGTTATGTAAAAAACTTCGATTTAATTTTTACAAATAAACCTTTTAATGGTGAAGAGTTATTCCGTGTAAAACTTACGCATAAAATATCAACAGAGCACGATGACGCTATTGAACAATGGCTTCATTTATACGAGCACAGAAAAATTTATAAATTGCAGATAACTTGCAATAATAAATTTATGTATTACGTTGGCAAAAGAGAAAACAAACCTGCTTTTTCAACCGACGGTTTTTATTTTTTTAATTACGACTCAGCAAAAGAAGTCGCAAAAGAACTTAAACAAGAATTTGGCATAAACACAAAAATTATTTAATTATGAAAAGTTATTTACTAATCAGATTTGACCGTTATCCACGCGAAGATGTAAATAGAGTATTATCATATTATATCGATGAAGAGCTCGATAAAAAAGACCAACCTCAGTTTATAGCATCGCCAGGCGCACTTTATACATTTTTCAAAAGTGCATATAAATTTGAAAATATTTATCAGTCTTTGGCTGAGTTAGACCCGCCAGCAGCGTTCTTTTTCTTTGATATAACAGATACGCCTGTTGCGTTACATTTTCCTGAGCAAGTCGCTAAACCTCTTCGCGAATACTTAGGTAAAGATAAAAAAGTTAAGTTATCAGATATTCAATCTGAAAAAGAACTTAAAGATTTACGCAAAATGAATATGACAGAATTGCAAAATTTACTTAAAATGGCAATTGATAATGAAGAGTACGAAAAATGCGAAGTCATTCAAAATGTTATTAACGAAAAACAAAATAAAAATGGCTAAATTCAAATATTGTAAAAGATGTGCCAGAATGGTTATGGTAAAATCAAATGGCAAATGTAGTATATGTAATTATCAAGTTGAACCTGTAAAACATAAATTAAATGAAAAAACTTCTAAATAGATTAAAAAATTTATTTCGCAAAAAGAAAACTGACATTGGCACCACTGATAATGGACCACGTTATGTGCCTACTATAACTGAAAACGCATACGAGCCAAAAAGAATTCGTGTAGTGCAAACGATTAAAGATAGCGATTTTGAAAATGTGCCGATTGATGTGCTTGAACGCAAGATGGCTATTGTACTGGCAAATGAAATACTTAAAAACGATGAACTATATACATTAAATGTTCGTAGAAGTCATATTTGCTGTCATCGTATAATTGAACTTGACTTAATCGTATTAAAACCCAAATATTATGAACAACACAGTTAAATATCAAGACCAAAAATTAGCATTGTTATCAGTAATAACTGTTTTGTTATTTATTTTCATTTTTGAATTTCTGTTCTGTATTCTCGCAACATTATTTACAATAAGATGATAAAACATATTCGAAAAGGTGTATTTGAGTATAATGGTATTACAGTTCGCTATAATTATCAAACTCAACAATGGTATATTCAAACGAAACAAAGTATACCAGTAAATCTTGCAAATGAAATTTATCAAATAATCGAATTATTGTCAAATAGAAATCGCAAGAAACAATTACAACGTCTCGTCGAACTTGAACTTAAAGAAAGTAATCTTGTAAGAATTTTAATTACGAAAAGAATAAAAGACTATAAGGCGACAGACGAGCAAATTTTAAATATTGAAAATGAACTTGCGAAGGTAATTAAAGAACGCGTTTTAATTCAAAACGTATTTTTAGATAAAAAATTTTACGATATACAATAATTTTGTATATATTTATAACTCGAAACATTAACTATTAAAATTTAAACATTATGCGAAAAATCATTCTATTAGCATTGATGCTTTTTACACTTCAAATAAGTGTGGCGTCCACAGGAATGGGTTTTACAGATGTGAACCCGCCGCCTGAAATTCAAGAACTAACTCAACAAGATTCTACATTTGTAGTAGTTGAGTTTAATGTAGCTCAAGTCCCTCAATTTTCGACAGAACAAATTAACGTGACGGACTCACTACAAACATTTAATACCGGTTTCATATTTTACAAATCAACAATTACAAAAGAAAAAAGTATCGCGCAACGCCAATATACATTATCAAATTTGCTCATTTACAATTATAGGCGAAGCGCTACAAATAGTTATAAGTTAATTAATGATAATTATTCCGGTTTTAATTCCACTGCAGGTGGTTTACCTTGGCTGCAGTCCTCAACAAAACAAAAAGTAAATTTTTTTCATATTCTTACATAATAATTCCGGACATAAGAAAAGAGGCGCTCTAAAAGGCGTCTCTTTTTTAATTAAAAATTTTTTACTATGAAATCAAAACAAAAATTCTTTTTAGGTATAGCACTTATTGTTTTTGCGATAAGTATGAATTACGATTTATATAAAGCTGGAATTCAAGAAACAAATTTGACATTTATTATCGAAACTATTGCGCTTATATCAGGTGCTTTATTAGTAGGTTTTAATTTCGCGAGTATACTTGGCAAGACTACTCTTATTTTACTTGCGTTTTTCGCTTTAGAAGGTGCGTATTCACAAAATATTAGTTTTAGTCAAGATATGAAATTACTTTTTACTGAGGATAGTTATCAAAATACACCGCCAACAATTGATATTTTAACAAAATATACTTCAAAACAGAAAAATTCATTTTATTATTCAATAGGAATAGAATTTGCTGATTTGAAAACGCCTTATTTTGCATATCATTTTGGCATAGGTAAATATTATTTTGACGCTTGGAAATTTGCTGGAAGTATTGAATTAAAGGCAGTTTCTGTACTGCACGATAAATTATATTTACCAACCTCAGCAATTGAACATACAGTTTATTTCAAAATTGATAAAAATATTTGGTTTACACAACTTATTCAAATTCTAAATCGTCCAGATATTGATGACGTTAGAGCGTCTTTTTATTTTGGATTCGTATATAATATCAAATCATAATAAAAATTAAAACTATGACTGAAAAACCGACAAAAAACAGAGTGAATTACATCGACTTAGTCGCTGAATTCCACAAATTAATGCAACAACCCGTTTTGCCAGCACCAAAATTGCCATTAAAACAGCGTAGAAAATTGCGCGTTAGTTTAATTCAAGAAGAGTTAAATGAACTGGCAAAAGCGTTTAATGATGATAATTTAGTTGAAGTTCTTGATGCGCTTGCAGATTTGCAATATGTATTATCTGGTACTATACTTGAAGTAGGTATGCAAAATATTTTCGATGATGCATTTATTGAGGTACATAGAAGTAATATGAGTAAAGCTTGCAGTACAGAACAAGAAGCGTTTAAAACGATAGATTATTATAAACGAGAACGAGGCGTTGATGCGTATGCAGTACAGTTTAATGGTAAATGGTTCGTCAAAAGAATGAGTGATAACAAACAATTAAAATCAATTAACTATTCGCCAGCTAATTTAATGCAATTCTTAGACGATTCTGGACGTGTAGATTAAATTTTTTATTTGAAATAATATAATTTATCATTTGGCAGTCTATAACAGCTTATAGGCTGCTTTTTTTATTGGTGATTTTCATTGCAGTACAGCAAAAGTTTAGAAAGATTATTTTTTAATTTTAATTAAAAGATAAGCTTTCTCTCTTACTTACAAGTAAGTAATATTTATTTAAGCATAGCTATGTATTATAAGCTATTAAAGCTATGCTTTAGTACTACTAATACTTAGTTAGTATCAGTCGTATATACCAGTAGGGTCTTGATTATCTATCTCTTTGATAATCTATATATGCGAAAATTTACGTTGCGCACCTCAAATTAAAATATATTTTGTATATTTGCATTGTGAAACAATAAAAATTATCGATATGACAAAGTTAAATATCACTGACGACGAACTTAAAGTGTTAAAATATGTTGAACGCAACAAAAAGCCTGTAAGTAAAACTTCTATTGGTGAAAAAGTAGGCAAAAAACCTGTAAAATCAGCCGCTCGCTGGGCAAATCCTATAATCGAATCATTGCTTGAAAAAAATCTTATACAGCCAGTTAAAGTTGGTTTTAGAACTTTTTATACAGTTGAAAAAGTACCACAAGCAATGTCTACAAATGAAATTCAAAAAGAATTTGACAATGAGCAGCCAGATTTAGAATTAAGTAGTACAAAAAACAATAAAGAATTTGATTATAAAAAAGCGCGTCGTGAAATTTCAAAAATAATTGAACAAAAACTTGTCAATAAACGTGAATACGACAGTAAAGGCTCAATAATTGGGCGTTCAATAACAGAATGGCAGAACAGTAATGAAGTTATCCCTGAAAAATATTTTCAAAAAGTTGTAAGATTTTTACAAAAGAAATACAATCCACGTCCAGAAACGCCTCACCAAAAAACTACACTTCTTGAAAGAATAAATCAACGTGAAATTTATGAAAAAGCAGAGCAATATTACAAAGACCACATAGAACATAAAGCGATGTCATTTATTTCAAAGAAACGTGCTATAAACCGTTTTCTTAGGAACATACTTCAAGAAACATATTCTGAAAAATCTATGAGAGCTAATCTCGTAAAATCATTTATGTCAAGAACGTCATACAAAATATTAACAGGTAAAGATAAACCGATAAAAAACGATGGGCGCCCATTTATTAAAGGTCAACGCGTTAAATACAAAAATAAACACGGAGAAATAAAAACAGGCGTTATACAACGCGTTTATGTAGATAAAGCGTCATTACAGCGCACAATAATTGTTAAACCTGACGATTCTGATAAAACTGAAATGAAAATTGATAGAAAAATTATAGCTGTTATCTCGTAATAATTTTATATTTTTACATAAACTTACGAGATATGGCAATCAATCTACATAATACAAAACAATTTCTTGCTGCACTTAAAGACACAATTTTTTCTGACAATAAACAGTTTAAAAATTTAGAAACTGTTAATACAGCGTTAAAAAAGCTTAAAGAATTTGATGACCCTGTTATTGTCCCTATGTGGGGTGCTAAAATAGGTACAGAAAATATTGAAGCCGCGTGGAATGATAATCACCCATTTACTTACGACTCAGGAAATAAATTCAAATTACATTATAAACTCGAAATTAAAGGCACAGACTCACCAGACCCGAATGGTTATAATATTTTAGGGCAAGTAGATTATCAAGACCCGAACGACCCAGACGAAATTTTATACACAATTGTCCCAGCAATAAAGAAAACGCCAGCTGGATATAAATTTGAGGTTCAATTATTCTGGATAAAATCTCGCGCTTGGTATAAATCAATATTTTTATCAAATGATATTGCTTTTAATGACGAAATTCTCGATATATACGCCGATATTGAAATTATAAATGCAAAAGACAAAATCTATAACGTAGAATTTCAAGTAAACGGTAGAAAATATAAATTCGATGTAGAATATGAAAATGGCGATTATCCCTGGCAACATTACCCACCAACAAACCGTTTAGGTTGGCGTTATTATTACCCATTATATTATAACCTTTTTGAATATGGTTATGAAATCAATGGTATTAAACGTGCTTATAAGGTAACGAAAGACTATGACGGAACTACATTACACGATATAAGTGGTAATAATGGTCCAGATATTGTGTTTAATACAGAAAATAAAGTTAATACGCTTGAAGGCAAACATATTCTTGTGTTGAATGCTAAAAATCAAATAATTAAAACTGATATAGCTAATTTATTAGTTCAAGACGAAAACAACGCATAATTGAAGTATGAACTTACCAACGTCACTTAGCGATATTCAAGAGATGCAAGCAAAGCTTGAAATTCAAAGGCAAATAATGCTTGAAAAATCGTTACGCTCAGACGACCCGAATAAAATACTTGAAGCTGTTAAATATTTTAAAGATGTAGAACAGCGAGATGAGTCAAAAATAAAATCATATATATTTGACCCTTGGGACTTTTCGCGTCAACTCGGGTATAAAAATAAACTTACAAATTTAAGTTATAATACATTGCGTAGAATGGGTAGAACGCCTATTATAAATGCAATCATAACTACAAGAGTTGAGCAAGTCGCTTCATTTTCTGAACCTGCGTATAATGATAATGGTGTGGGTTTTATAATTCGTAAAAAAACTGGTTATCTGAATACAGAAGAGCAGAAACTTACAAAACAAGACGAAGCAAAAATTGAGTATATAACTGATTTTATTATCAATAGTGGTCGCATTAATAACGCTTGGCACGGTGATTCGTTTGATACTTTTTTACGCAAAATTACTCGTGACAGTTTAGAATTAGACCAGTATACATTTGAAGTAGTACGGAACAGAAAAGGTTTACCAGTAGAATATATCGCGACAGATGCTGCGACGTTTAGATTAGCTGATTCATTCGATGACGACGAATATAGACAAAAAGAACGTCTCGAAGTTAATGGTTATTACCCTTCATACGTCCAGATTTACAATGGTGAACCGATTGCTGAATTTTACCCTTGGGAATTAGCATTTGGTATACGAAATCATTATACAGATATTCGCTTAAACGGTTATGGCGTTTCTGAACTTGAAAATATTATCAATATAATTACGTGGATGCTGTACAGCGATACGTATAATGGTAAATTTTTTAGTCAAGGTTCTGCGCCCAAAGGTATATTAAAAGTATCTGGCTCTATAAAAGAATCTCGTTTGCAAGAATTCAAACAAAATTGGCGAGCAATGGTAGCAGGCGTTCAAAATGCTTGGAAAACACCAGTATTGGAAGCTGATAAAATGGATTGGATTGACTTGCAAAAGAATAACCGCGATATGGAATTTTCAAAATGGCAAGAATATCTTATAAAACTCGCTTGCGCCAGTTATAAGATTGACCCATCTGAAATAGGTTTTCCGATGAACGGTTCGTCAGATTCTAAGCCATTATTTGAAGGGAACAATGAAGCACGACTAAAATATTCAAGAGATAAAGGGCTACAACCCTTATTAAAAGCAATAGAACATAAAATCAATAAGTATATAGTAAATGCGCTTGATAGTAATTTTGAATTTAAGTTCGTAGGTCTCAATCCAGAAAATGAGGCTGAAATGGTTGAACTTGATATTAAGAAGGGTGCTGCATTTATGACGCTTAAAGAAATACGTAAGAAATATGGTTTATCTGATGAGATTGATAAAGATGATTTAATATTAAACCCTTATTTCTTTCAAAAATGGGCTCAAGAAAAGGCAATGGAACAGCAGGGTGACCCTATGAGTAATGAAGCTATGCAAGCAGCATACCCAGGCGACGAGGAAGAGTTTGAAAATTACGAGCCAGAACTTGATCCTGAAGACCCATTCGCAAAAGCGTTTGATAATTTTCTTGAAAAAATGGACTAATGGCTAAGAAACAAGCAAAATATCGTGACAGAGCGCCATATAAAGTAAATATTGTTATTGAAAAGAAATTTCAAGATGATTATAAAAAAGTTCTTAAAACAATATTTACTGAAATTTCAAAAGAATTAGTAAAAATGGCAAAAGATGCAAGATAAAAATAACAACATATTAAAAGGTTTCAAAATCGACATAAAAGGTGCTGTAGGTATTATATTCGATACTGCTGGAAACATTTTGCTTGGTAAAGCAAAAACAGATGACGAGCGAAATGGTAAATGGGTATTTGTCGGTGGAACAGTAGACACAGGCGAGTCGCCATTAAATACAGCAATTAGAGAAACTTATGAAGAGTCTGGTGTATTAACGCAGCCTGTAAGTACAGAGATGATTATACACCCTACAAAGCCAGATGTTGCGTTTTTCTTATTACGCGCAATAGAAACTGAGCCTGAAATTCATTATAATTTTGAATACACTGATATGAAGTGGTTTAACGTGATGGAATTGCCAGAAAACATTTTATCGCTTAACAAATATTTATTAAGAAAAATATTAAATTTGTAACTATGAAAGATATTTTCGACATATTAAAAGCTGAGCCTACAATTACAATAATATCAACAGCTGTAATTGTATTGGTTGTAATTGTGCTTTTTATGATATTGTTTAAAGAACAAATTAAGCAATATTTAATTAAAAAGTATGATTTATATACTAAAGAGCAAGTTCAAAAAATGTTTACAAGGGAACAACTTGAGGACTTTGCTCGTTATTCTGCAAAAAAATTAAAACGCTCACAAGGTCTTAATGTTTCATTTATCGACCAGTGGTTAAAAAATAAATAAAATGGACATAATAAAAAAAGCATTACACTCAAATATAAATAGTCAACGAGAACATTTAGCTGATATGCTTATAAAGGGCAAACGCGCTAATATTGGCGAGATACGCACTTGGGGTGGTCAAAAATATCAAAAAACTGTAAATGGTTGGGTACCAGTAAAGGAAAATAAAAATAAAGTACCTATGACTGGTCAGCATAAAAAACAGTTAAATGATGAAGTAGAAAATTTAAAAGAAGAGAAAATCAAACTTAAACGAATGATCGATAATGTAAAAGAATCAATTGAGTTTGAACAAAATGAAGTAAAAAAATATGAAGCTGATATTGATAAAGTTTCTGATAAAGCAAAAAATCAATATAGAAAAGTTATTAAACTTTATAAAGAAAGCATCGCTAAAAAACAAGCTGCATTACAAGATTTACAGAAACAGTTAAAAGAACGCGATGAACGCATATCACAAGTACAGCAAAAAACTAATGGTAACAGTTCAAAAATGCAAAATATATTAAGTGGCATAAAAAATAATGGTGACCATTTAATTTATACAGACGCTCAAAAATCAGTTTATTCATCTATGCCAGGTGAAACTAAAGAACAGTTCGCTAAAAGACTCGAGAAGCATCCAGACGTTGTAGTTAAAACTAAACAAAATAATTCTATAAATAATTTAAAAATATCTCGACATCAGTTTAATAATTTAGCAGATAATTTAAAAGGTCTTGCAGATTTTATGAATGTTGATGGTAAAGATGCTAAAATTGAAAATATAACTTTTAATGAAAATGGTGCAGATGTAACAGTTAAGAAAAATAACACAAAATATAAAGTTAAAATTGATGGTAATAATGTTACTTTAACTTTTAGTGACGGCAATCGCACAGAAAAAATAACTAAAAAATATAATGATTATTCGTCGTTATATGACACAATGCTTGATAGTGATTTGTGGGCAGAAATAATATAAAACATTAAAATTATGAGCGATATAAACAAAGTATTTCAAAACATATCTATAAACCGTGAACGAAAAATCATCGATGAGTTTTCAAAAGGTAAAAAAGCTAACGTCGGCGAAATTCGTGAATGGGGTGGTAAGAAGTATCAAAAAACTGTAAATGGTTGGGTACCTTATAATGAAGGTGGCAAAAAATCAAAACAAGACGATAAAAAGCCACAAGGTAAAAAAACAGACGGCAAGCAAACACAGCGAAAAGAAGCTGATATAGAACAAGCGAAAAGTAAATTCGTCCGCGCCAAAACTGGATATATGCGCGCAAAGTCAGAAAAGGATGAAGCCGGTATGAAAAAATACGCTAAGGTATTACAAGAACAATACGAAAAACTTTCTGAAGCTGGTATACAAAAGAAAACTGATAAGCCATTTTGGAAAGAACATTTTAATGGTAAAGATAGTGCAGATAAAAAAGAAACAAAAAAAATTGAATTAACGCCTGAAACAAAGAAAAAAATACTTGATGGTATTTCTGACGCTACTGGTAGAAATTCTATGCGAAAAATGTTTGACAATAAAGATTATTCATTTGAGATAAATAATGAAGGTCGCCTTGAAGTTAAACATAAAGAAGGCCACACATCTTTTTTAGGCGATGGTTCAATAGCAAAAAATCTTGGTTCTGAAAATACAAATAAAGAAAATGATTTTCAAAATTTAATAAATACAGCCAGTCAATTAAATCTTGATGATGCAGTTAATGTAACATCTGATTTACAGCGTAATATTATAACAGCGACAGAAGCTGTACAAAAATTATTAGAAATTGGAACAGAATATTCTAAAAAAAATAAAGATAAAGCTGCAAATTTAATAAGAGATATAATGGATAAAATTATTGATAATTCATTATCAATAAAAAAATCAGAAACTATAAAACCTATAACAGCAGTACAGAATGAGTTATTTATCCACGACGATATTGCAAAAGCGTATAATATCGAATTGTCCAAAGGTCGCGCATTTCCAATTGGAACTGTAAGAGACTGGAATGGTGAAAAATGGAAAAAAGTTATCAATGGTTGGGTAAGAGTTAGCGATGGTAAACACGCTCACGCAAAAGGCGATAAAGAAGTTACGCCCGATGACGCTAACGTTGCTGCACGTAATAAAAATATGTACGCTTATATGGACCAACTTGGTCTTGGACTTAATAATGATGGTAAAACTATGTTTTATCCTACAAGAGTAGCATATAAAACAGATGAAGAGTTTACAAGGCATATAAAACATATACTTGACCAAAAAATGCCGTCTGAAAAGCGTGTAAAAGAATTATTTAAGGCTGGTCTTAAAGTTCACGAAATAGTAAATGTTACAGGCACACCATTGTCAGCGACACTTGATTATTTGAAAAAAGGTTTACGTAAAGGCGAGATTTATTCTACTTCTGTAGATGTAACAAGTCATTTTACGCAAAAAGAAAAAACAGACGCACAAGATAAAAATATTAAAGAACCCGAATTAAAAACAGACGAATTGAAAATTCCAAAATTATCAGTTAAAGAACGTTTCGATTCGTATAAATTATTTGCAACGCAAGTTGGTCTCGGTATTTCTAAATCTTTATTTGTTTATGGTTCTGGTGGCGTTGGTAAAACATATACATTGCTCGACAAAAAAGATGGTGTATTTCCTCGCTTAAAATTACGTAAAGGTGATTTGGCTGGTGAAATTCCATTAGAAAATCAAGAAAACGTTGGTCATAGTGAAGAGTCGATAGTTGGTATTGACCCGCAAACTGGGCATAAATTCTTAAAAAAAGATAAATACGATTATATCGTATCAACTGGTAGAATTACAGCGACGCGTTTATTCGCTATGATGCAAGAACACAATGGTAAAATTCTTGTTTTTGATGACTCAGATGAAATTTTACTTGACGGAAATGCAGCTAACATACTGAAAGGAGCGACAGATACGAGTGGTGATGGCACAATATCTTGGAATACTACTGGAAATATTTCTACAGAATTTTCAAATATCAAAGGTGCCAAACCTGTAACAGACAGTAAAGGCAAAGTAATAAGATTCGACTTACCAAAAACGTTTAAATTTAATGGTCAAATTGTATTTATCTCAAATTTTAAAGCAGATAAGGTGCCTCAAGCGCTTTTATCAAGAGCAGATAAACTTGATTTAACAATGACACGTAAGGAAGTACTCGACCAAATTGATAATATCAAGTATCTTGTAAAAACGTATGATACACAAGGAAATATTTTCAAAACAACTAAAGAGTCTCGCGACTTAGCATTTAACTTTATGAAAAAGTATATCGATAAATTTGACGAGGCTGATTTAAACGTAAGAACTTTTAATAAGTTAGCAAAAAATTTCCAAGTCGCGTTAGATTTAGGGCATACTAAAGAATATGCTGAAAAAGCTGCAATCGCTTCGTATTTATTAAAAACAAACTATAAAGGCAAATAAAATGTTTGAACAAGTATTTAAAAAATTATTAAAAGCAAAAAAGCCTTCACTTGAAATGCTGTCAACTGAAGAGCTTGATTTTATGTATACTGCATTAGCGCAAAGTAGTAAACATAAAACAGAAACGATGATAAAAATTGAAAAATTATTAGCAAAACGATAATATGTTTAATCAAACTCAGATAGAACAATTATTAAATATAGTTGATATGCAACATATCTTATTTATCGCTACAAACGTAGGCGTAGATATGTTATCTGAGACAGAGATTAAACTTTTAGAGCAAGCTGGCGTAGATATTCAATCAATTCAAAATACACCATTTGAAGAGATGTTTTCGTGGGGATTGTTATCGATGAGTATTGGCGATAAAGCATCTCGTAATTTATCTTATAAAAAATTTAAAGATTATTTACAGCGAGGTGATTATTTACCCAAAACACCAGTAGAAAAAAGAGCACTCGAAGTTGCTAAAAAACAAGCTGCGTCAGATTTGCGAGGTCTTGGAAATAGAATAAAGCAAAATACTATGCAAGTTCTTATTGAATATGACCAACAGCAACGTGCTCAATATGAGAAAATCGTTCGCGAATCTGCAGTTAAAACAATTAAAGAACGAGGTTCAATACGTGATTTGGTTTCAACGCTTGGACATAAAACGCAAGATTGGTCGCGTGATTTTGGTAGAATATCTGATTATGTAATGCATAAAGCGTTTGAAGAGGGTAGAGCAAGTTGGGTAATAAATGAATACGGTCCAGATACGCTTGTTTATAAAAAAGTGCAATCAGGTGCTTGTAAAAAATGTAATCAATTATATACAACTGCAGGGTATGGAAGTAAGCCAAAAGTATTTACGATACGTGAATTACAAGCAAATGGCTCAAATATTGGTAGAAAAGTAGCAGACTGGAAGCCTGTTGTAGGGCCAACGCACCCGTGGTCACTTCTTGATGGCAGAACATTAATTTTAACTGATAATGGTTGGAAGCAAATAAAACATATCAATGAAGGCGATATGGTTTTAACGCATAAAAAACGTTTTAAACGCGTAATATCAACCGTAAAAAACTATCCTGTACCAGATAACTATCCAATTAAAGAATATTATACACTACAATATTATACTTCTGTAAAAGGCAAAAAGAAAAAACAATTACGAAAAATGTCTTTTACAGCAGAGCATAAAATATTAACACAGCGTGGTTGGGTAGAAATAAAAGATATAAATGCACAAAAAGATAAATTATATCTTTTAATGACAAAATGTAAAAATTGTAATAATTTAGTTGAAGTATATGGTAAAACTAATAAGTTATGTTCTGATAAATGTAGACGCGAATATTCTGCTAAATTAGCTAAACAGATATGGGAGCGTGACGATGTAGAAGAGATAAAAGATAAAATATCAAATACTGTAAAATATAAATGGGAAAATACAAATGTATATGAAAGAACATTAAATAATTTATTATCTGACAAAACAAAAGAAAAAAGTAGACAGCGAATGTTAAATGGTGGTGCTATTAAAGCTATGAAAGCTGGTTCAATGCCGACTTCAAAAATTCAAATAAAATTATTTAATAGAGTTAAAAAATATTTTCCATCTGCTGTTCTTGAATATCAATTTAATAATAAACTATTAGATATTGTAATTCCTGAATATAAAATTGATATTGAATTTGACGGACCATATCATAATGCACCAGATAGAATTAAAGCAGATAAAGAACGTGATAAAATGTTACGCGAAAATGGTTGGCATATTATACGATATTCTGAATTCCCAAAAGTTGATAAATTATTATCAGATATAAAACTTATTACTGATAATCACGATAAAATATATGAACTTAAAGAAATTGATATTGTTAAAATAACTAAACATAAATTAACAAATAAGCATAGACTTTGGGATATTGGTGTTGAAGACGATGAGTCATTTATAGCAAAAGGTATAGCTGTACATAATTGCCGCTGTATGTTAGTCCATATTGACCCGAATTATGAATGGTCAGATGACGATAAAGATTTTACAAAACCCAAAGAATATACATCAAAAGTTAAACGTAGAAGTAGAGTAAAAATAACAATAGGTGATAAAACTACAGAAGTATGATTAAAGAAATATTTACAACGGTAAAAAAATCACTTATAAAAAGTGAACTTGATAAACTTAACTCAATAAAAACTGAGTTAGAGCACTTAAATAGTAAAGAACGTTATTTACATAATCATTATGAAACGCATATTGCTACGATTGTAAAAGACGATATACGTAAAGCTTTTGAAGATGCTCATTTTGAAGACGTTGCTGAAATATATAAAGCAAAAAAACAATTACGTAACGAATTTGATACACTTAAAATTAAATATTTGAGTGGTTTAGCCGATAATAAACTTAAATACAATAAATATTTAAGTAAATCGCTTGGTAAGAAACGTATAGAAATGCCTCAAATTACAAAGAGTAATATTCTTACATTTGCCAAGAATTTTGATGATATAGGCGTTATAGATACTGAAATGAAATTAAATGAAATCAAGCCAGCGCAAGATGAGTTTAATAACGATAAAGTTTTACATTTTATCAATGAATATTTGGAAAATGACCCTGATAATATTTATATAGTATCTCAAGATGGTTATTTGATTGATGGTCACCATAGATGGGCTGCTGAATTGCAATTAATGCCTGAAAATAAAACAGTCAAAGTTAAACAGATAAATTTACCAGCTGAAAAACTTATTGAAAAAGCAAATGAGTTAAAGTTTACAAAACAGAAAGATGTAGATGATAAAACATTCCGAAAATCAATTAAAATTATCGCGAAAGCTATCGAAGATGGTTTTATTCAAGATGATTTAAAGGAACTAATCAAAGGTAAAGCAGGACTTGTGCCTGTGCGTAGAATTGTAGTTAAAAATGGCGTCCCGTTTTCGCAAATTTTTTGGGTAAAGCCTGATAAAAATACAAATATCGATGATACTACAATTAAAGAAAATAAATTAAAAAATGAAAAGTTATTTACTCGTCAACAAGCTGATGATAGAATAGCAAACGTTGGTGATATTGTCGACGCTAATTATATTGGTAAAAATTCAAAAAAACATTTTCAACTTAAAAATCTTAAAATTGTTAAGGTTAAAGATGACTATATCGAAGTAGAAGTACCAAAACAAATTAACACAAGTTTAACGTATGACGATGGAATGCAAATTATATTCCGAAAAGGTGCTATTTTAAAAATTCCAAAAACAACAAGTCCTGATTGGTCAAGTCATTATAATTATAAATTGCGAATATCAGATGAAGAGCGACAAGCTCGTGAACGAAATTTACATTTCTTAGAAGAGATACGTGATTACGTAAAAGAAGCTAAGAAAAAAGGGTATAGTATCTATGCCGATGTAGAAAATATGACTGATGCGCAAATCGAAGCAAGATATGCGCCATTTTTTGCAAAATATGGTTATAAATTTGACCCAATAAGAATGTTTGATAATGCAAAGAAAGCTATTAAAGAACGCTTTAGAGGCGTAAATTTAAAGTATAATTTTGTGTTTACAACTAATGGCTTCAAAATCGATGTATACGATAAAGATACAAATGCACATTTAATGCATACTACTCGAGGTTTTGTGTCAGGCGACGATTTATTACCTGGCGATTTAAACAAAGGTATTTATCATTCTTATTTTAAGATTTATCAAGTAAAATATTGGGGCGGCGGTTTAGCAAAAAAATTATTTTCTGCATATTATCACGAATATAAACGAATGGGATTGCAATTTATGGGTGTGCAAGCTGGATTAGAATCTGGGCCATTTGTTTGGCCAGATTATGGTTTTCGTGGTACATATAGAAAAGCTGAACAAGTTCTCGATAAATTCACGCCAGGCGCATCTCGCGATATAAAGAAATATTATATCGAAATTCAAGACTCATCTGTAGAACGCGCTTGGAAAGATGGAAATAAAATATATATTAAATATATAGACTCAGAAGAGCCTATAAATGTTACAAATGAAAAAATAAAACGCGAGGACGGCACTGAAGTAAAAAAATACGATGTAGACAGTCAAGGTTTTGTTCATATACCAGAATATGCAACACGTCATACTATAACAGAAAAAGAACAAAGACTTGCTATGAGTTTATATCACCAGTGGCGCGAAAAACACCCAAATGAGCCGTTATTTCCGTTTACTGTATGGACAGGTAACCCAAAATTAAGAAATGCTTCTAAAGTTGCGTTACTCAATGCTGGTGGAGCGCATTATGCAGTAAACCTTACGCATAAACCTGCAAGAGAGGACTTTGAGCGTCGTATTAAATATAAACAATGGTTAAAAGAAAATAATATAAAAGATGATATGTAATGAGTGAAAATAAAAAACAATTAGATACTTTTATAGACGACGAACTCGATTTAAACGTCGAAGTATGTTCATATTATAAAACGTTTTTTGGCCCAAATGATTTAGAAGCTTATAAAATTCATTTTTTGGCTGAAACATTTGATTTACCAGAAGACGATATAAAAGAAATCTTAAAAAATAGTTGCGATGACGAAGACTAACGATAGTTTTAAATTTTACTTACCAGCTGAATTCTATAAAGCAAAAGACGAAAATGGCGAACCTATAATGAAAATTAAGGGTATCGCGTCTACAGCTGATGAGGATTCAGATGGTGAAATTCTTGACCCGCAAGGTTTTGATTTATCTTATTTTTTAGATAAAGGTTTTTTTAATTGGCACCATCGTTCAAAAGATAAACCCAAAGCAATAGTTGGTGAGCCAACTCACGCAAAGATAACAAAAGATGGTTTATATGTCGAAGGTAAATTATATCCAGAATCTGAATTAGCGCGAGAAATTTATGAACTTGCAGAAACGCTTGAAAAATCTGGTTCTGATAGGCGTTTAGGAATGTCTATAGAGGGTAAAGTAATTGAACGTGATGAATTAAACCCAAAATTTGTAAAAAGAGCTAAGATAACAGGTATCGCCATAACACCAACGCCAAAAAATTCTAAAACATTTTTAGATATTTTGAAAGGTGAATTCGAAGGTACTGACGATTTTATAGTTGAAGGTACTGACGCAAATGGCGGAGACGTTTATATATTTGATGTCGTAAAGCCAAACGGCGAAAGAATTATTGTCGACGCTGATTATAATGTTAAGATTATATCAAAGGATATGACAACTACAACGTGCAGTGCAGTAATACCTGAATCTGTCGAAAAGGAAACAAAAGAGAACGTTATCAAATCAGAAAAAAATAATATATTTGCAATAAACAAATCGATTGTATTTGCAAAGCTTATTGAGATAACTGATGACGTTGAACAAGCTAAACAAATATTAAAAGCAATTAAATTTAACGATATGGCAAAATCAACAGATGAACTAATCAAAGCTTTAGAAGCAGTCGGCGTCCCTGTCGACCCTGAACTTATTAAAGCAGTCGACTCAGGCGATTTGGACGAGGAAATTGAAAAAGTAAAAAAAGAAAAACCTGAGGATAAAGACGAAAAAGAACCCGACGACGAAAAAGAACCCGACGACGAAAAAGAACCCGATAAAAAAACGAAAACAGGCGAAGAACCTGTTGAAAAGGGTATTGACAATGAAATAAACAACGACCCAACTCCTCCAGGGCTTGATATTATAAAAGCAGAAATTGAAGAGTTGCGAAGTGTAACAGCAAAAATGCCTGAAACTTTTGAAAAAAGTATTCAATCAATTAAAGAAATCGTTACAGAAATGGCAACAAATCTTGAAAACAGATTGTCTGCCATTGAAAATCAGCCAGTAGGTAGAAAATCAGTAGTTTCGGCTCGCGCAATTGAAAAAGCATTTGGCTCGCCTGAGGACCCGAATAATTCTGGTAAAACAGTTTTATCATTAAGTCGCCAAAGACAACAAGTAAAAAATATATTGACAGCGAAAGCCGGTTTGGAAAAAGGCGAAATTAACGAATTTTACGCAAATGAGTTATTAAAGCTTGAAGCCACAGGCACAATTTCAAAAGCTGCAATTTCCGATTTGTACACAAAAGATAATATTCTAATCGCAGAATAATTCTAATCGTAAGAGTTTTAATAGGTATCAATTTATAAAAGAAACAGAATGCAAAATTTAGGTGTCTCATTAGCAGATTATCAAAATGGTCAATTTGATGGCCAAGCATTGTTTGACAATGCGAATGTTTCTGCAGAAGAGTTGGCTGAATTGTCGAAAGCTTTGGAAGCTGGACAAATTACAGGACGCGAAACTGCAGATATGACTACTGCTTCTGGTGCTCCCTTAAAAGTTGAATCGCTTGAAAGTACTTTGAAAATTTTAACTTTCAAAGAAAGCGATATTCAATTTTGGAAACGAGTACCGAAGTTGCCGGCTTATAACACAGTCGAAGAATTCAATCAGTTAACCTCTTATGGTTCTGAGGCTGGTGTATTTACGAACGAAGGTGAATTACCACGCGAAGAGGACTCTACTTACGTACGTAAGGCAGAGATTGTGAAATTCCTTGGTGTTACCAAGATAATTTCGCACCCTATGCAATTGGTAAAAACACATATAGGTTCTGTAATTCAACAAGAAATTAAAAATGGTACTTTATTCTTGTTAAGAAAAGCAGACCGCGCTTTGATGTACGCTAACTCTGAAATTGTACCACAAGAGTTTAACGGTTATTTGGCTCAACACCGTAAAGCAATTACAGACTACAACACTTATATGAACAGTGACGTAGTAATTGATTTACGTGGAAAAGCATTAAGTGAAGGTGCTATTGAACAAGGTGCTTTATCAGTAATTTCCAACTTTGGACACGCAAACTTATTGATGGCTCCGCCCGTTGTATTGAGTGATTTTGTTAAACATTTCTATGAAGCAAAATTCATTCAACCCAATACCACAGCTCAATCAGCTGGTATTATGGGACAACGTGTTCAAAAATTCCAGTCTCAGTACGGTGAAATCGAATTAGGATATGACATTTTCTTAAATGCCGCACCACCTCGAAAAACTACCGATGCTGCGACTCATACTCAAGCACCCGCTACGCCTGTTAACGGAAGTACAAATGTAGTTGCCGATAATGCATACAGCAAATTCTTTGCAGACGATGCTGGTGATTATTATTACGCAGTTGCCGCTAAAAACCGTTTTGGCGAATCACAATTGCTTGACATTAACAATGGAACAGCAGTTTCTGTTACAGCTGGTCAATCTGTAGATTTACAATTTACAGCTGGTGGCGGTGCAAACCCTGCGACTGGTTTTGTAATTTACAGAAGTAAAAAAGACCCTTCTGGAACTATTGCTGATACTCAATTGTACCCTATTTTCGAATTATCTATTAGTCAAATGGCTACTGGATATGATGGAGGTGCTGCAAATACAGTTCGCGATCGTAACAGATTCTTGCCGGGAACAAATCAAGCTTTATTGTTACAAGCAGATACTGAGGTATTTAGCTTTAAACAATTAGCTCCGCTGATGAAAATGGACTTAGCAGTTCTTTCGCCTGCGACCCGTTTTATGATTTTGATGTATGGAACGCCTATGCTCTATGCACCAAAGAAAATGGTTCGTTTTATCAATATTGGACGTACACTTTAATATCCGGTTATTGTTTACACAAAATAAGGGGCAGAAAATGTCCCTTATTTTTTTTATATTTGTTTAGTTAAATAATTATTATAAATATATTTATTATGAAAATCAAAACGACAAAAGCTCATAGAGCAAACAAAAAAGTACAGTATACAAAAGAAATTGGAACTGTACAATTTGATGAAAATTGCGAAGCTGAAGTAACGCAAGAACAATTCGATGCATTAAAACTTGTCGATACAAGTATAATCGCAGCTACGCAAGTGGCGAACGTAGAAAAAGAAAAACAGGTAGAAACTAAACCCGACGCGCCTGAGCCCGTTAAACCTGAACCTGAAAAAACAAAAGAAACTGAAACAGAAAAACCCGCTGAAGACGAAAAAACGCAAGTAGATGCCGATATTCCTGAAGTTGATGATGAACATTTTGATGGTGAAGTTGACTTAAATGAGTTTACTGTAAAGGAATTACACGAAATCGCAAAAGAAGCCGGTTACCCTGAAGATGAGTGGAAAAAACTTAAAAAACAAGATTTAATAGAATATCTTAAAAATAAAATGTAATGCCTGGACTGGTTTTTACAGCGCCTTACGCTGAAAATATCGAAACAATTATAAACCCTCAAGAACTAATTGATTTGTACTTCTATGGCATAAAAATAACTGAACCTGATGGTTCCGAAATGCCTACAAGTACACTTGAGACGTTCATTAAATCAGCTCAGCAAGAAATTGAAAAATTTCTTAATATAAAAATTGCTGTTCAAGAAGTAAAAGAAACACTTGATTTTTATAGAGATGATTGGCAACAATGGGGGTATATAAAAACTACATATCCAGTAATAAAACCGCTTGAATTAACTGGTAGAATAGGTGACGTAGAACAAGTCAGATACCCTCCTGAATGGTTAAGTTCTCGGAAAACAGCAGATGATGATTTATGGTTTAGAAATATATTTTTAGTCCCAGGTCATAATTCGCCAGCTGCTGGTCAAGTTGTTTTTACAGGTGCTTTACCGATGATTGGTTTGTCTACAAACGCTACAATACCAAATTATTGGACAGTGCGTTATATTACTGGAATGTGTTCTGCGCCGATGGACTTAATAAATGCTATCGGTATGTTGGCAGCAATAAATGTGTTTCATATTATGGGCGATTTAATATTGGGCGCTGGAATTGCCAGTCAATCAATAGGCATTGATGGTTTAAGCCAAAGTATTTCAACAACTTCATCTGCTACGAACGCTGGTTATGGTGCACGTATTATAGGATACGTTGAAACTCTTAACGGTAAAAGTGTAAATGACACAAACGGACTTCTTAAACGTTTGAAAAATTATTATAAAGGTTTTACTTTTAATGTATTTTAATGGCTAAGAAAATAACAGTATCGAAAGCGCCAAATTTAATTGGTCGTCCACAAGTATACTTCAATAAAGAAGGTTTTGAAGCAGCTATTTGGGCACAAGGTTATGATATAATTATTGAGCGAGCAGTTAGATGCCCGTGTAAAACACAAGGTTCTGATAATTTAAGTTCGTGTAAAAATTGTGGTGGCACTGGTTGGTTATTTATTAACCCTGTAAAAACAAAAGCTATCATAACGTCGCAAAATTCAAGTGTAAAATTTGCTGCTTGGTCTGAGGAAACTGTGGGTGATGCTAATATAACTGTTCGTGATTCTGATAGACTTGGTTTTATGGATAGAATTACAGTAATAGAAGGCGAATCTATTCATTCTCAGACAGCTTATCCAGTTATCTATGATGATACATTATTTGCATTTTTAGATTATAAACCGAAAGAAATTCTTGAAGTATTTATGTTCGTTGCCGATAATGAAAAATTAGCTTTATTATCGTATGACGAATATAGAATTGATGGCGATAAAATTTATCTCGATGATAAATTTAAAGATATTCAAGATATAACAATAAGTTTAAGATATGTACACGCGCCACAATATCACGTAATTGAAACTACGCGCGATGTAATGGTATCTACTACTTTTAAGGTTGGCGAAACAAAGAAAACTTCGCAAATGCCTATATCTGCACGTATCAGAAAATCACATTATATTATCGATAAAGAAAACTTTGCAAACGATTATTTATTTGATAATAGTTATGAACTTGACCCTTGCCTACATAAAGTGACAGTTGGTAATTTTACTATATGCGCACCAGTAGTCAACACTACGCCAGTTAAAGTTGGTGTGTATAATGTGGTTTATGATGAATCTATCGGAAAATTTAAGTATTTTAATGGTACATATTGGGTACAACTAAATTGATATGATAGGACCGATAAAAATAGATTTATCTGAATTAGCTGAAGAGTTTGCTTTAACAGAAACGCAAATAACTGATTTAAGTTCGCTTGTAATTCACGAAATAACTAAGCGCATTTATCATAATTGGCTGATGGAAGCAATTAACGGTCTTAAATCGACGCGTAAACAATATGTTCAAAACTTGAATGTTGGTTATATTTCGCCACATAGGTCTTATATTCAATTAACAGGCGAATTTCCAAATATGCTTGAAAGAGGTTTTGGACCTTATGATATGAAGCCTATTTTGCTTAAATCACGCAAAGTAAAATATACAAAAAAGGGTACAAAATACATAACTGTACCCTTTAGATGGGCAACAACTGGTGCTATTGGTGAAAGCGAAGTATTTGCGAACATAATGCCGAAATCAGTATATACGATAGCAAAAAATTTAAAAGCACAGCGAACGCATTTTCAAAAAGGTATAATACAACGAGGTAGAGGTTTAAGAACAAATCAATTACCAGAAAAACTTAGAATACCCAAGACAAGGGCAAAGATAATAGACCCAAAAACTGGTGATGTGTTATTTGGCACATATACACATAAAGCGCCTATTTATTCTGGAATAATTCGTCAACAGAAAACTTATGAAAATGCTACACAGAATAGTTATGTGTCATTTAGACGTGTATCAGAAAATTCTGACCCACTTTCGTGGATTCATAAAGGTGTCGCAGCAAAACAGTTTGCTGAAAAAGCATTGCAAAAAACAGATATTGGAAATATTGTAAATAGAACAGTAGATATATTTTTACAGCAAATATGATTATACCAGAAGTAGAATTATTAAAGTTAATTGAAGCATTATTAAAATACGTTGAGTTAGATTTTAATAATGCGACTGATGAGCAAAATACATTCCTATATAGAGTATTTAAAGATAACAATATAGGTAGGTATAATTTCTTTGAACAAGCAAAAGATATTTTTTTACGCGATAAAGGTCACCCGCGAAAAATTGAAACACGCATAATGTTTGATGCTCAGCGAGCACAATTACCAACTATACATATATCATTGCCTGGCGAAAGTACAGAAAATAATGGGATTGGTATGGACGAAGGTTATCAAGAGCATTTTTATGACGAAAATACTAGAACAATTTCATACACCAGAGGTTTTAATGCGCAGTATAGTTGTATTGTAACAAGTGATAACGCGCTTGAAGTATTAACGGTATATTATGTACTCAAAAATATTTTAATAGCTGCGACTGATAATGCAGAATTTAGAGGTTTACGTAATGTTCAAATAGGCGGTAATGATTTGCAAATCAATTCTGATATTGTCCCGCCGCATATATTTACGCGAGGTATAAATATATCTGTATTTTATGAGCAAACAATACCATCGCTTAGAAAAGACGAAATTGTTGAAATAAATAAGATATTAATGAAAAATTGTTAAATTTGCATATATGAAAATTAAAGATTATCTTAAAAAAGTACAAGTGTCACAACGTGATAAATATGCTGTGACAAAAAAATATAAAAACGTAACAATGTCAGAGAATCAATGGGATAAAGAATTGCGTAAATCTATTGTATTAACAAAAATAAAAAAGACTAAATAATGGCAACAGTTGTAACTTTTGGAAATAGACGTATTGTTGAACCTGGCGTTTATTCTGCTATTAAAGCAAAAATCAATTCTGCGCCTACAGATTTTTCGTATGGTAATGTATTGATAATCGATACTGGCGAAAATGCTGGTTTTGGCGGAGGTTCTGGAATACAGGGCGAATTAGCAAATAATTTAGACTCTGTTTATCAATTTAGAACATTAAACGAATTTCGTCATTTCGTTAAAGGCGGTATGTTATGGGACTTGGCTGAATATTTATTTATTCCTGACAATAATGCTGATGGCCCACAAAATGTTTTTTACGTAAAAGCTGCTGTAACAACTGCTGCTAAATATAAATATACATTTGATAATGGTTCATTTGGTTTTATTGCTCGCGATGAAGGTGAAGTAGGAAATGGCGAGACTGCTAACGCAAGTGATACAGAAGTCCGCAAAGGTTTTGGCGCTATTTTAGAACACGGTACTGTAGACCCGTCAAAATATATTATTAAATTCTTTGAAGGCTCATTTAAAGGTGTTGATGCTGATGGCGACCCTTATGATGGTATAAGTAAAGAAGACGCTGTACCTATTATAGTTGCTGTCTCAGATGAATTTGCTACAATTGAAGAGCTTATTAACTGGGCTAAAAACTCAGCTGATTTTAATGCGCGGTTCAAATTGGACGAAGCGAATACTTCTGGCTCAGGCACAATTACTTCAAATGACTATTCAAATAACAGCGATTTAGTTTTACTGTCAGGTGGAACTGATAATTACACTCCAGCAGCTTATGACGCTGTACTTAATATTCTTAATGAAATTGATTTTACATTTGCTCTATCGCTTAAAAACGCTGAGAATGCACAATCAATTGAGAATACAAAGTTAACACACGCTTTAACAGTAGAATCAGAATTTAAAAAATTCTTATTTATTGGTGGTGGAAATAATTCACTACAGTTTGATGGAATTGGTGGTTCAATCGAGTCTGCACAATATTTTAATTCGCCATTTGTGGTTGTAGTACATTCTGGTTTTAGAGTCAATCTGCCATTTTCGCCTCAAAAGAAAGATAAATCATCGGTTTACTCAGCCGCGATGGCACTTGGTAGAATTGCTGGACTACAACCTCAAGTACCAGGCACTTTCAAAACTGTAAGAGTAAAAGAATGGCAACACCAATTAACTCAACGCGAAAGAGAAAGAGCATTGCAAGCTGGTGTATTACATTTTAGATATGTACCACAATTAGGTTATGTAATCAATCAGGCGATAAATACATTGCAGAAAAATACTCAACTGTATTTAGCTGATGGTACTTCACCTGAAATATCAATAATGCGTATAGCATCTCAATTAAATAAAGAGATTGTTTTAAATGCGCGACCTATATTTATTGGTGGAAATTTAAACATAAGTTCTCCAGCTGATGTGAAAGTATTCATTGAAGGTTATCTTACAAAGAAAACTGCAACATCAATAAATGATAATCTCATTTTGCGTTTTGAAAAAGTTGATGTAAGACAAACGCAAGATTATTATGAAGTATCTTATTGCTTCGTGGCAAACGGCCCGTTAAATAAAATGTTTGTAACTGGCTTTATTTTAGATTCAAATTTAACAGCTTAAAAAAATAAATATGGCAACTAAAGTTTTAACAGCACCATTAGCTATTATAAAGGTAGGCGGAAAAGCTGTAGGCAAAATGAAAAATTTACGTATTACAGAGACTATGCGTCGAGGTCGTGTAGCAGGTATTGGTCAATTAACGCCCGATGAATTACCCGCTCTTGAATGGTCTGGCTCACTTTCTTGTAGTTTTTACAATATAGATTTTAACAAATCTCAATTGCCTGGCGCTATTTTACGTAAAGTAAATACAGTGCAGGAATTTGTTGATAATGTATTACTTCAAGAAGAGGGCGTGCAGTTGGATATTATGCGTAAAAAAGCTGCTGGACCTGCTAATCCAACAAGTGGTATTATTCCTACAGATTTGGAAGTATTTGCGTCTGTCAAAGGTGCGTTTTTGACAAGAGAAGGCTTTGATATTTCTGAAGGTCAGATAAGTGGTAAAGATGCAGACTTCGAATATACAACGCCGATATTATTCCCGGTATAAAAATCATAAAAAATGGACAAAACAATTAAATTAAAAATTTTCGGAAAAGATTATATCGTAAGTTTTCCAACTGTTGGGCAAATTCTCGATATAGAATCATTAAAATCAGCGCTTACAAATGGAACGTATGGTGATTTAGTTAAAATGAATACAAAAACTGCTGTTAACGCGTTAGATTTAACTGATACGATTGCTACATTTTCTGTTCTTATTCCAGGATTGAAAAATGAAATTGGTTCGTATACTGAACTTGACCCTTTTAAAGCAAAAGAGCTTGTTAGTGTGTATTTAAACGACTTTTTCCCTTGGTTTAATGAAATAAACAAACAGTTGCAAGATTATGGTAAATCTTAATAAAAAAAAAGTTTTACTGATGAGTTAGAAAGTTTCATTGTAAAGTGGAATAAGAAATACCCTATTGATTTTTTATATCGTAAAAAGTATAATATACCATTTGGCAGCGCTGAACACAGGGCTGCCAGTTTTATTTCTATGGTTGTTGACATTCACGAGCAAGAAATGATTGAAAAATACGTCACTAATAAAAATGACGATGGTTCTCATAAAATGTCTCAAAAAGAGATTGACGAATTATTTGAAAGTATTGATATAAGTAAATACAACGATGCCGAATAAAAGAATTGATATTGATGTTAACGCTCAGCGAGCAAAGCAAGAAATACGCGAAGTCGCTGATACTGCATCGCGTGCAAATGAGCAAATAAAAAAATCGATGTCTGTTGAAGATGTTGAAAAAACTATTGAGCTCATAAAAAAACAAGCTGAGCAACGCGCAAAACAGATTCAACAAGAATATGGCGCTGCATATCAAGGTAATATGAATGAATATCTTGGAATGCAAAGTAAATTATCGCGTGGGCAAATTTCAAGTGACGAATTCGAAAAATATAAATCAGGTTATTTACAAAATCAGACAGAAATATCATCTGAAGAGCGCGAGGAATTATCAGAAAATCAACGTGAGACAAATAAACTTATTCAAGAGCTTATTGACTTACAAGACGAAAAAATACGTGAAGAGATAAAGCGTAGACAGAATAATGACGATGAATTTAGTAAAGATGGTATATTGTCTGCACTGTTTAAAAAGCGCTCAGCTATAATGAAAGCGCGTATGGACGCGACTACAGACGATGAACTTACAGATTATAATAAACAGTTAGAAAAAGTAAATAAACTTATAGCTAAAAAAACAGGCACAAAAATATTTGCTGATAAAATTACAGAAGGCGCTCAAATGGGTGAGCAAATAATGGGAGGCAATGTTGGTGGCGCAGCTATGAGAGGTCTTAGTAAATTAGGTCCATACGGTATGGCCGCCGCGGCAGTTCTTGCGCTTGTCGGTGGCGGCGTAATGGCTGGTAATGAACGCGATAAAACTATTGGCACATTAATGTCATATAGAGCGTTAGGCACGAATAAAGATATAAATAAAAGTCTTTATGAGGGTAAATTTACTCGCTATGGAATGAGCGATGCTGATTTTGTAAATTACAGAAATAGTTTATTGCGTAATTCTGGGCTTGCTGGACAAGCTGGTATTACAAATACATACGACGCTATACGTATCGAAAAAGGTTATGGTATTGATAATGTAGCAGGTTTATCGACATACGCCAGACAAGATAAATATTCGAAAAGTGTTGCCGATAATATAATGGAAATGCTTAATGTATTATCAGATATTCGCGATGGTTCAATATCAGTTGATGATTTAACGAGAGCAAATGAGAAAGCTCAGCTAATGTATCAATTACAAGGTAGTTTTGTTGGCAGACAAGAAAAATTTGACCAAAGACAAGTTCTTGGTTTAATGACTGCGTTTGAAAAGATGGGCGGCGAAGGTAAAGACCAGCGTGCTGGCTCATTTATCGAAGGTACATTAAATGCAATACGCGAAGGCGGTAGTAGTAATCTGATGATGTTAAAATATCAATTTGCAGCGCAAGCTCATCCAGAATTAGCAAACAATCCAGCAGCGTTAAATAGAATAGTTGAAGAGGGTACTGATAGTAATTATCTTGTATCAACGTTGAAAGGTTTAAAATCTATGGCTGGTGGTAATAAACAAAATCAATATTTCTTGTTCAAAGAGTATTTCAAAGGTTTAACGCCTTCGATGCGTCAAAAATTATTATCTGCTGCTGGTGATGATGAAATACTTCAAAATATGCTCGGTCAAGGTTTAAGGTCTACTGGCACTTTTAATCAAGGCGAAGCAGACGCGTACGCTTGGCAAAAAACGCAAATGACAGAAAAATTATTAGCTGATTTGAAAAATGAAGTTAAAAATGCTGGACATTGGTTAAAAGACCAGTTTAGCAAACCTATCGATGTAAGAATTAGAAATAACGCTGCGAATGTACGCGAAACTCAAATAACTGGAAACTAATGGCACGGTATAATAAAATATTTTATCGGGATAAGTCAATAACTACGCTTAAACAATTATTTGATAAAGAAAAAATTGTCAATTTATCAATAGACGATTTTTTAGATATTCAAGACCCATTTACTGGGCAAACAAATAGAGAGGCAATTTTTACTGCATTATCTGCACAGCAAAGAAAAAAGCAAGGAATTACCTCAGCGAAAGATGTTAATCAATCAACAAAAATATCACCACCAGTTACATTTTGGGTAACGATTGATAATATCGAAGTAAATATTATAAAACACGAGTCACAATTTGTCAGATATAAAGACGTAGATGCGTTTCTAAGCGAAGAGATTAAAGAAATTATCAACTCTAATTTATTTTCAAATGAATCAAATGACTATTCAAATTACACGCCACAAATAAGCGTATATCTATGGTCTAAGACATTTGATAATAAAACAACAATTGTAAGTGGTTTTACAAATGGCGCACTTGTGAATTTATCAAGCTTTATCGATAGCGTAACTATTGGTAATTATGATACTGGTGGTAATTTTACAATGCAAATATCACTTGTACCAGTTACAGATAAAGCGATTGTCACAGATTTGGATAAGGTACATAAGATGTGGGATATTGATACAAATTTTATAAGATATGGCGATAAAACAAAAAATAACGTCATAAAAACTTTTGTACATAAAGATGATGGCGTATATCTCGATGGTTTATATAGTGATAAACGAAACGTAGACTTTGGCACTGTTGGACTTAATACAAACGATATAGTATTTATCAAGTTAAGTGCATTTAAAAAACAGACAAATAACGATAATTTTTATGTTGATAATAACGTTCTTGTAGACGAAAATTTTGATATGATTGCGCTTATAGATAAAGTTGATGTAGCGTATGAGCCAAATGAGGTAACAATAACAATAACTGGACGCGATTTAATGAAACTTATATCTGACGATGGTAGTTTCTTTTTCCCAAATTCATACTCAAATGAAGAGTCTGAATCTGGTGTATTTATCAATCAAACAAATACTGGTGATGCGCAAAATACATTAAATAAATATTTTAATTCTGGCGTTAATTCACATTCACGTTTTGTGTCTACAGGTTTAATTTTACCATTTTTTAATCCGTCAGCGAGGACAATAAAAGCTGTCGTTGAACTTGTTATAGGTAAATTATCAAATATACAAATCTGCCCAGATGATGTATTTGAAAGTTATGGTAATAAACGAACAAAATTTTTAGACGAAGATGTTAAGTAAATATCAACATATAATGTTTCCATATAAGATTTTACCAGAAAAATATTTTTACAACGTCACAGATATTTTTGGTTATCGCCCTTGGCGTAAAAAGCGCTGGCCGAATACAA
>Ga0256843_1000059_pt1 | contig 92725 bp, 84 predicted proteins | sample AlvinellametaG_FD_191572 | JGI IMG/M metagenome (GOLD analysis project Ga0256843, IMG submission 191572) | Pompeii worm associated microbial communities from hydrothermal vent at the East Pacific Rise, Pacific Ocean - Alvinella | ecosystem: Host-associated > Annelida > Integument > Unclassified ... | reverse complement strand
GCAAGTATAAATATCTGTAGAGTTGGGGCATCAACTCTTGGTACAGATGGCGTAAGACTGGCTATTTGTCAGCAACCATCGCTTTAAAACCAGAATCCCCCGCATTTATGCGTGGGGAGTATGTCAACTACGGTAAATCAATAGATAAAAATCTAAAAAAATCTCTAAAATATATCCAAAGCTCTTGCGACTTAAATGATAGCATAGGATGTAGAATCCTTGGACATTTTTATGAGTTTGGCAAAGGTACAAGAGTAGATTATCAAAGTGCAAAAAGATTTTATCAAAAATCGTGCGAGCTTGGAAATTTTGTGGGATGCAAAAATTTGGCTTGGCTATACCAGACTGGAAAAGGGGAGAAAAAAGATATCCAAAAAGCGATTACACTCTACGAAAAATCTTGTAATGGTAGATTTGTCGATGCCTGCTTGAATTTGGGTTTTATTTATGAAGCTGGAGATGGTGTGGCAAAAGATTATAAAAAGGCGAAAAAACTCTATCAAAAAGCTTGTGAGCTAAACTCAAAAGAGGGATGTAAATATTTGGCATTTTTTTATGAATATGGCAAGGGAGTAGAAAAAGATATCAAAAAGGCTATCTACTTTTATCAAAAATCGTGCGAGCAGGGACTAAAAAGTGCTTGTACAAAACTCCAAGAGATAAAAAAATAATAAAAGGGCAAAAGCCCCAGATTCTGGAGTCTAGTTTAGAGTCTCCACCTCATCAAAACTTATCAAGCTCTCTTTTGACTCTTCTAAATCCTTGAGCCAAACTTTTCCAGCTTTTAGCTCATCTTCTCCGACAATCAAAGCGTATCTACTATTTGATTTGTCAGCACCTTTGAGGTGGGCTTTTAGGCTTTTTTTGGAGTATTCTATTGTGATTTTACCATTTTTTCTTAGCTGTGTAGCTAGCTCTAAAATCTTATCTTCTGCTTCTAGGCTTAATGCCCCAATATAAAAACCATCTCTTTTGACCTCTGGAAGCTTACAAATCTCCATCAATCTATCCACACCAATTGCAAACCCAACAGCAGGTGTAGCTCTACCTCCTAAAAACTCAACAAGTCTATCATACCTACCACCGCCTGCTACAGCACTCTGAGCGCCTGCTTGGTCACTTACAAACTCAAAAGCACTCTTTGTATAGTAGTCCAAACCTCTTACAAGCGATTTGTCTACTTCATACTCAACATTAGCACTATCTAGAAGTCTTTGAAGCTTCTTAAAATCTTTATCACAATTTGGGCATAGATTATCTGTAATCTTTGGGCTATCTTTTAGTAAGGTTTGACAGTTACTATTTTTACAATCTAACACTCTAATTGGATTTGTAGCGATTCTTCTTTGGCAATCTTCGCAGAGACTATCTTTGATACTCTCTAGATTGTTGATTAGGTCATCTCTATATTTTGGCATACACTCACTACATCCTAGAGAATTTAACTTTAGTTGATAATCAATACCAAGAGCATCTAAAATATCTTTTGCCATCAAAATAACTCTAAAATCCTCTTCTACTCTAGATTCCCCAAAGCTCTCCACTCCAAACTGGAAAAACTCTCTAAAGCGACCTTTTTGTGGTCTCTCATAACGAAACATTGCCCCAGAATAAAAAAACCTAAAACGCCCCTGCTGTCTGTCAAGTCTACTCTGAATAAAAGCTCTTACGACTCCTGCTGTACCTTCTGGACGCAAAGAAATATCGTTTCCACCTTTGTCGATAAATTGATACATCTCTTTGCCAATAATATCACTACTTTCTCCGACGCTTCGCTTAAAAAGTGCTGTCTCTTCTAGGAGTGGTGTACGAATCGGTTCATACCCGTAGTTTTTTGCTATTTTTGTAGCAGTTTCGATGATGTAGTTGAATTTTTGGCTATCTTCAGAGATTAAATCTCTCATTCCCCGTAATGACTTTATCATTTGACCCCTTTTTCACTAAAAATTTGGTATATCTCTTTGGATATACTATCAATACTCTCTGTCGCATCTATGATTTTGTACTCTAGAGCTAATCTTTGGATTGTACTTTTTATCTCCTCTTGTACTCTCAAAATATAATCAATGCCTCTAGCTTCAATTGCATCTTTACTTTTTGTACCAAGCCGTTTACAAAGAGTAGCCTTATCCAACTCAAAAAATATTACGAAATCTGGCAAATCACTCTCCAGAGCAAAAAGATTTAGTTGTAGTAGCTCCTCAAACTCAAACTCCCCACTTGCCAAAGCATACGCAATTCCAGAGATAAATCCTCTATCTGAGATTACAGTTTTACTAGCGCGATTTGGCTTGACTATTTGATGGTAGTGTTCTGCTCTATCTGATAAAAATAGTAGAGTCTCTGCTCTTTTGGATTGGAGTTTGCCACCTAATAAAATCTCTCTCGCCCACTCTCCAAACTCTGTGCCAGCTGGCTCTTTGGTAGTGACTATTTGAGAAAAATTACGCTTTAAAAGCTCAATTTGTGTAGTCTTGCCTGAGGTGTCAACCCCTTCGAAGAGAATATACATTTTATGAAATCTCCTTGATGTATCTGTGAACTTCTGGGGTGATGAGGTGCTCTATCTTCCCGCCAAAATTTAAAAGGGTTCTCACAATAGAAGAGCTAATAAATGAGTGTTGAAGATTTGGCATTAAGTAAATTGTCTCTAGATTTGGATTGATAGAGGAGTTGGCATAGCCCATTTGAAGCTCATATTCAAAATCACTCACAGCTCTTAAGCCTCGAATAATAATATCAGATTCATGCTCTTTTGCAAAATCTACAAGGAGTGTATCAAAACCTATTACTTTGACATTTGAGAGCTTTTTTGTGGATAGCTTTGCCATCTCTACTCTTTGCTCTAGAGAAAACATCGGTTTTTTTGAAGTAGAAAGTGCCACTGCTACTATTACCTCATCAAAAATCTTGCAGGCTCTTTTAATAATGTCAGTATGTCCTAGTGTAATTGGGTCAAAAGTCCCTGAATAAATTGCTCTTTTCATTATCTTCTTTGCTCTAAAGTTTGGGAGTATTATATACTTTGAGAGTAAGCTTCGAGCTTAGAGTTTTGAGGACAAATCATCATTAGTTACCCTCATAACTGAAGTTGGGGCTTCCTGTTTTATAGTATCGTAAGCTCCTACGGTAGCAAATATTAATATATTCTTTGCCACATTTATATCTCTATCATAAAAGATGATATCATTTTTTTATATATATTAATTATATTTTATTGATAATTAGGTTATAATTTTTTGCATTTTAAAAATAGGAGTTTTTTATATGAGAAAATTTATGGTTTCTGCAGTAGTATATGCTCTATTTGCCACAAGTGTAGTAGCAAGCGAAGCACACACTACACACTGGGGATATTTGGGAGAAAGTTCTCCAGTTCACTGGGGAGAGTTTGATGCTAAGTTTGCTACTTGTAAAGATGGAAAGATGCAGTCTCCAATTAATATCATCCCTACAAAAGATGAAAATCTAGCTCCTCTTGATATCAACTACACATCAAAAGCTAAATCTATAATCAATAATGGTCACAGTATTCAAGTAAATATCGAAGATGGAAGTACCCTAAAAGTGGATGGAAAAGTCTATAAACTTAAGCAGTTTCACTTTCACGTGCCTAGCGAAAATAATATAAAAGGTGATGTATTTCCTCTTGAGGCTCACTTTGTGCATGTCTCAGATGATGGTAAGATTGCAGTAATTGGTGTAATGTTTAAAGAGGGAGAAGAGAATCCTACTCTTAAGAAAATCTGGGCAAATTTAGACAAGCTAAAAGTAGGTGAGGCTATCGAATGCAAAGCTGACATAGCTGATATTAAATCTTTGCTACCACAAAAGAGTCAATACTATAGTTTCAAAGGCTCTTTGACTACCCCTCCATGTACAGAGGGTGTAAACTGGTTTGTCTACAAAGATCCACTTTCTGTCTCAAAAGAGCAGGTAAATAGCTTCTTTAGTCAATTTGGATTCCCAAATAATAGACCAGTCCAGCCGGTAAATGGCAGAGAGATTTTAGAATAAGCCAAAAAACTTTTAATAGCGGAGCTTCAATGCTCCGTCTCGTTTGTAAAGATTTTGCTAAAATCTAAGTTGACCCAGCATTTATCAAGTTCAAAACTATACTTTTCACTTGAAAATCTACCACACCTTTTAAATTCATCTCCGACAAGTTTAAATGCTTCTGCTATATTTTCTTTTTGATTCAACAAAATATAATACTTGACGCGATTATTTCTGTAGAGGTCTAGCTTAATATTTCGATAGTAATCTTCCCTGTCATCCTCCAAGATTTCAATAATTAGCTCTGGAGATTTTGTAATGTATGCTCCGTTTGGCTCATCACAAATTAGAGAGATTTCAGGTCTGACTATCGTATCATTTGAGATTTTCCAGTCAGCACTTCCTACGACTAGACACATATCGCAATCTTTGATTCCCTCTTCAAGTTCTATGAGAGCATTTACTGACAACTCTCGATGCTCTTTTGACTGCTCAGGAGGAATGGGAATTGGAGCACCATCAATTAGCTCCCATCTACCATCCCATTCAATATAATCATCATAAGTGTATTCTCTCATTCTCTTTAAATACCTCTTTTTATTTTTGAGCCAAAAGCAAGACTCAAGGCTCCTATCCTTTATAATCTTCTAAGTATTTTGTATCGAAGTTATTAGAGATAAAGTCTGGGTTTTTCATCATTTTTTTATGAAAATCTATTGTCGTCCTCACTCCTGCGACCTTAAACTCCTCCAAAGCTCTCCCCATTCTAATAATTGCTTCATCTCTATCCTTGCCCCAGACGATCAATTTGCCAATCATAGAGTCGTAGTATGGAGAGACGATGTAGCCACAATATGCATGAGAGTCTACTCTTACATTTCTTCCACCTGGAGTAATCCACTTTTGTATTTTTCCTGGACTTGGCAAAAAGCTAGATGGATCTTCGGCTGTGACTCTACACTCAATTGCGTGTCCTTTTAACTCTATCTCATCTTGTGAAGGTAAAGCTTCACCTTCTGCTACTCTAATCATCCACTCAATAATATCTAAGCCACTCACCATTTCACTGACGCAGTGTTCGACTTGGAGCCTAGTATTCATCTCCATAAAATAGAAATTTTTATGTTTATCGACCAAAAACTCGAAGGTCCCTGCACCCTCATAGCCGATATGTTTTGTAGCTCTTACTGCAGACTCTAAAAGCTCTTTTCTTCTTGAATCATCCAAAATGACTGCAGGAGACTCCTCTATGAGCTTTTGGTGGCGTCTTTGCATCGAACAGTCTCGTTCTCCAATATGGATGGCATTGCCGTGACTATCACCCATGACTTGGACTTCGATGTGTCTTGGAGACTCAATAAATTTTTCCATGTACAAAGTCCCATCTCCAAAGGCATTGACAGCTTCAGCTTCACATGCTAAAAAAGCATTTTCGATGTAGCTTTCATCTTCTACTACACGCATTCCTCTACCACCTCCACCAGAAGCAGCTTTCAAAATTACTGGATAACCAATCTTTTTGGCAAGTTTTTTTGCCTCTTGTGCATCTTTAACTGCTCCATCGCTTCCTGGGATTGTTGGTACACCAGCTTCTGCCATTACCTGCTTGGCTTTTGATTTATCAGCCATCAACTGCATCACCTCTACACTTGGGCCAATAAATTTGATATCATGGTGGCGACAGATTTCTACAAAGGTCTGATTCTCACTCAAAAAACCGTAGCCAGGAAAGATTGCATCACACTCTGCAAGCTCTGCAGCAGAGATGACAGCTGGAATATTTAGATAGCTTTCACTACTTTTGACCCCTCCAATACAGATAGCACCATCTGCAAACTCAAGATAAGCTACATCTTTATCACCTGTGGAGTAGACAGCAATTGCTTCTTTGCCCATCTCTTTGATAGTTCTAATCGCTCTTAATGCAATCTCTCCACGATTTGCTACTAAAACTCTTTTAATCTTGCCCATTTTATAGTTTCTCCACCTTGAAAAGAGGCTTGTCATACTCTACTGGTTCGCCATCTTTGACCAAAATCTCAAGAATTTTACAATCAAACTCCGCCTCAAGTTCATTCATAATTTTCATAGCTTCTAAAATACAAAGAGTATCCCCTTTTCTTACACTATCCCCTACTTTGACAAATGGAGGTGAATCTGGTGATGGAGCTACATAAAAAGTTCCAACCATTGGTGAAGTAATTACCTCTCCATCACTTGAGCTAGGAGTTGCTACTGGTGTCTGCTCTTTTGGTGTCTCTGGAGTTTGAACTGACACTTGAGGCTGTGGAGCTGAGACTGGGGTCGTTTGAACTGGAACTTTAAAGGATTTTACTTTCTCTTTTTCGATTGTAATCTCAAAATCTTTATCTTTTATTTTTACTTTGTCGATATCTTTTTGGCTTAAAAGTTCTATTAATTCTTTAATATCTTCAAATTTCATAAACTCTCCTTATTTTTATCTGTTTGGATATAATTTCATCATTATAGCCAAAGTGGAGATAAATATGGGACTTAAAAGTGATAAATGGATTAGAAAAATGTCTCTTGAGTATCAGATGATAGAGCCTTTTTGTGAGGGATTGGTAGCCAAAGGTGTAGTTAGTTATGGACTTAGCAGTTATGGTTATGATATTAGAGTGAGTGATGAGTTTAAAATTTTTACAAATGTCAACTCTACTGTAATTGATCCAAAAGATTTCGATAGTGCAAATGTAGTCGATTTCAAAGGTGATGTATGTATTGTTCCTCCAAACTCTTTTGCGCTTGCTAGAACGATAGAGTACTTTAAGATGCCAGAGGATACTTTGGCTGTTTGTCTAGGAAAAAGTACTTATGCAAGGTGTGGGATTATTGTCAATGTTACACCATTTGAGCCTGGTTTTGAGGGGCATATTACAATAGAAATCAGTAATACTACTCCACTACCAGCCAAAATTTATGCAAATGAGGGAATAGCTCAGGTACTATTTTTTCAAGGTGATGAGAAGTGTGAGACGACATATTCAGATAGAAAAGGAAAATATCAGAAGCAAAAAGGTATTACTCTTCCTAGAATTTTGAGAGATAACTAAGAGGTCAAAAGAAGCTTAGATAAAAAAATTTTTTTGAAGATTTAGGTATTTTTTTAAAGTGCTTCAAAACCACCGCTTTATCTAGCGTTTCACATTGACCCAATTTTTAGGGGATTGAAATGTACAAAACTAATCCAATATTTTTTCTTTGATTTGATAGTTTGAGCTTAAAGCTTTATCTGCTATTTAAAATTCCAGGCAATGGGGTTTTAGTATTTAGTCTATTTGCCCTTTTGCTATAATCTTTTCTATATTCTCTCCAATGATGAAAAGGTATAATATGTCCAAACTTCAGATATTTTCTACTGCTAGAGCAATCAGAAAAAAGCTTCAAGAGTATAAAAAAAGTGATGATTTTCTTCCAAAGCTTATGAGAATTGATGAGTTTGAAAAATCAGTAGCTACGATACCAAACTTATCTCTAATCAATCCAACTCAAAGAGTTTTTTATCTAAAAGAAGCATCAAATTTTAGTGGCTTTGAAAAGTTAAAAAGTCAAAGGGATTTGGTGAGATTTTTTTCTCAAAGTGACGATTTTTTTAAGTTTTTTGAAGAGTTGGCGTGGGAGATGGTAGAGATGAAAGAGCTTTTAGAAGCAGATAGTTACGCAGAGTTTGGAGAGCATATCGAGATTTTATCTCAGCTCAAAAGTAACTACAAAAAAGCTCTTGCAAAAGATGGTTTTACTGATAGGATGTTTATCCCCAAAAACTATAGATTAAATTTAGGTTTCATTGAGAGTTTTGATGAATTTGAAATTTTTATAGATGGATATTTGAGTAGATTTGAGCTAAAGCTTCTTCAAGAGGTAGCAAATCATAAAAAATTCTTTATTCATATTCGTACCACAAAATATAATCAAAAGATGATTCAAAGATTTAATGAGTTTGGTATAAAGTTACCCCAAAATAGCAAAATACTCTTTGAACTCTCCTCAAAAAAAATCATCTCAAGCCAAAAAACTCCTCTAAAAATAGATGCCAAGGTCTACTCTTTGCAGAACCGTTTTGAGCAGATTGCATCCATTTTTGGGGAGGTAGAGATGATGGTAAGAGATGGTATTTTGCCTGAGGAGATTGCTATTATCGTACCTGATGAAGATTTTGCTACTAATATTTCAATCTATGACTCTTTCAAAAACTTCAATCTGGCTATGGGTTTTAAGATGACTCACACAATTACTTACAAAAAACTAAAAGCAATAAGCAATTACTTCAAAAGTTTTGATAATCTCGAACAGTTAAACTTTTTTAAAATTAATGTCGAAAAACTTTCTTTGATAAGTTCATCAAAATATATCGATGTTGAAAGCTTTTTTGAACTTTTGGACTCTTTAGATATCGAAGGTGTCTACAGCTCAAAAGCTGAAGCTCTAGAGAGTATTGCCAAAAACAGAACACCAAATGTAGCCATTACCTATTTAAATTTTCATCGGCTTTTTCAAAACCTCAAACTCTCTTTTAGAGAGTGGCTTTATCTCTGGCTAAAAGAGCTAGAGAACCTTAGAATTGATGATGTAAAAGGTGGGAAAGTAACTATTATGGGGCTTTTGGAGACTAGGGGAGTAGATTTTAGAGGTGTAATAATTTGCGATTTTAATGAAGGGCTAGTGCCAATGATTAGCTCAAAAGATAGATTTTTAAACTCTACTGTCAGAAAATTTGCCAAGCTTCCGACCAAAGAGGATAGAGACTCTCTCCAAAGGCACTACTACGCTTCGGTGATGGAAAGAGCCAAAAGAGTTACAATTTTGTATGCTACATCCAATGAAGCTATAGCTTCTAAGTTTCTTTATGAATTAAATTTGCCAAGACCAAAAGAGGTAAAAATATCCTTAGATGCACTCTACCCAAAAGCTAAAAAACCTTTGGTAATTGATGATATGGAAGTAACTTTTGATGCAAAGTCGATGGAGTGGTCAGCAACAAAACTAAATATCTGGCTCAAGTGTAAAAGGAAGTTTTATTATCAATATATATTAAAAATAGAGAAGAAGCCTTCAAGCGATATAAACGCTGGAGCAATTTTACACTCTAGCTTGAAAAATATATTTACTAATTACAGTCATTTTTTGAGTAAAGCACAGATGAGAGAGGCTCTTAGAAGAGATTTTGAGAGGCTTCCTGATAATCCAAGTTTCAACTACCATAAAAAAGTGTGGCTAAAAAGTATGGATAGGTTTTTTAAACAGCAGGTCTTACATTTCAAAAAAGGATGGAGAGTTTTGGAGTGTGAAATGGGAATCAAAGGTCAAATTGATGGTATCAATTTTGTCGGTAAAGTCGATAGAATCGATAGATTAGAAAATAAAAGTCTATTAATTGACTATAAAAGCACTCCAATAAATAAAGTCAATCCAAAGTCCTTAGACAATTTAAGTGATTTTCAGATGAATATCTACTATTTATTACTTTCAAAAGATTTTGAGATTGAAGACATGGTTTTTTGGGGACTTTTTGATGGAGATGCTATCTCTCTTATCGAAGCAAAAAGAAAAGAAGAACTTCTACTCTCCCACATTCAAGAGCTAAAGTCTACAACAAGCTTTATCGCCAAAAGATGTGATGATATCAAAAAGTGTCGATTTTGCGAATACCAAATAATGTGCCAAAGGGGGAGTTTTATCTAATGGAATTTCAACCATTTTTAGTCTACTCAGCTTCTGCTGGAAGTGGAAAAACTTTTGCATTAAGTCTAAGATATATCTCTTTGCTATTTCTTGGCGAGTCGCCATCTAATATTTTGGCTACTACCTTTACACGCAAAGCAGCATCACAGATGCAAACAAGAATACGTGATTATCTTCTTAATCTAGAAAAAGAGAGGGATTTTTTAGAGCTTTTATCTAGAGAGATTGGAAAAAGCATAGATGAGATTTTACAATCCAAGCAGAAAGTTTTATCTCAATTCCTTTCTAGTCCAAATCATATCGTTACAATTGATAGCTTTATCTCTTCGATTCTTCGAACAAATGCTCTAGAGATTGGTTTGGAACCAAGCTTTTCTAGTATTGATAAAGTAGATATTCAAGAGGAGTTTCTTAACATAATCTACTCTGAGGGGTTTTTAGATAATTTTGTAGAGTTGACTATTTTGATGGATATTCAAAAAGAGCATCCATCTATAGAGATTATGGACAAACTTTTTAATTTAGACCCACTTTTGCCTTCTTCTCCAAAAGCTGGACAAAAAGATATCAAAGAGATTGAGTTGGAGATTGATAGATTGAGGGAGAGAAACTTTCAGATATTAAAAGAGACAAAAGGAGCATCTAATAGTGCTATCAAAAATTTTGCCCCTGAAACTCTAGAGAAATTTTATAAAAAAAATCTTTTCTCCAAAGAGTCACTTTATGAGCATGGATATTATAAAAGATTTCTTCATCAAATCCCAGAGCTAGAAGAGAATTTTCAAAAAATTAAGGCTCTAATTAAAGAGTGGTTTCAAGAGAAAGAAAACCATATTCTCTCAAAAATGTTTGAACTCTACTCATATTATAAAAATAGTAAAATAGCAAAAGCTAAATCTACAAATATTTTGAGTTTTTCAGATGTAAGTTATTTTGTCTATCGACTCTTGCACAAAAGCATCAATAAAGATTTCCTCTACTTCAAGCTAGATAGCAAATTTAGACATATTCTTTTAGATGAGTTTCAAGATACTTCTACACTTCAATTTCTTATTTTTAAACCTCTAATTGATGAGATTTTCTCTGGAGCTGGAGGGCAAGAGTTTAGAAGTTTTTTTTATGTAGGTGACCCAAAGCAGTCTCTTTATAGATTTAGAGGAGGTCAAGAGGAGCTTTTTGAGTGGGTGGCAAATTATTATCAAATTCCAATCAAAAATCTAGATACTAACTATAGAAGTCATAGATTGATTGTAGAGTCTGTCAATAGATGGTTTGAAGAGACGATGCCAAATTATACTCCACAAAAACCTTATGCAAAAAGTGATGGTTATGTCAAGATTTTGGAGAGTGAGCAAGAAAATCTCATCTCTCAAGCAATTAAAGAGGCAAAAAACTTAATCAAAAAAGGTGTAGCTCCTAGCTCTATTGCCTTTTTGGTGTTTACAAATAATGAAGGAGTAACACTCCAAAATCTATCATCCAAAGAGTCACTTCCTACAATCTTGCAAACTTCTAGCAAACTAAATCGTCTCTCCAAGGTTTTAGCTCTAGTACAAGGGTGTGAGTATCTCTACAGGGGGTATAAGATTGATATATTTAATCTTCTACTTAGAGTAGGTAAGAGTCCAAGAGATGTGGATTTTGAATGGTTTTCACCCAAGCTCCGTCCTGTAGAAGTAATTGATAGATTAATTAGAGAGTTTGATTATTTTGGTGATGAGGTAAATATTTTAAATCTACTTGAGTTTGCTTCTGGTTTTGATGAAATTGGTGAATTTCTGGATGAGTTTGAAAACTCTAGACTCCCAATTGCCACAAAAAGCAAATATGGCTCAACTATCATGACAATTCATAGCTCAAAGGGTTTGGAGTTTGATTATGTCATTATTCTAGATAGAACCAAAAATGAGGGAAATGACACAGAGAAACTGCTTGCAGAGTATGATGAAAATCTCTATATCAAAAGGTTTTTTTATAGATTTAAAGATAGAAAAAATTTTGATGATGAATACGCTAAGCTCCTAGAAGATAGAGATTCCTTAAGACAAAAAGATAGACTAAATACGCTTTATGTCGCACTGACTCGAGCTAAAAAAGGGCTGATTGTGGTCAAAAATAGTAAAAAGTCTATCTTTGAGCAAGAGCTTGGAATTAATGTTTTTGAGATTGGGGAGATAGAAGAGGAGCAAAAATCTCAAAAAGATATTCAAGAGATTCATTATCCTAAGATAAAAGAGCGTTATGGTATGCAAGAACAAAATGTACAAGAGGAGGAAATAGAAAGGGAGTATGATTACTACGCCACTCTTTTTGGTAGTGCTTTGCACTATACGCTAGAGGTTTTAGGGAAATTTGATTCTCAAGCTTTGGAGTTGGCAGTTGAGAGTACCAAAAATAGATTTGGGGCGATTTTGTCTACAGAGGAGATTGAAGAGATTGAGACTAGAGTCTTGCATCTCATCAATCATCAAGAGTTTCAAAAGATGATAAAAAATAGAAAAATCAAAAAGGAGCAACCACTTTCCTTTGAGGGAAAACTCTATCAAATAGATTTGCTCTTAGAGTCTGATGATGAGATAATAGTAGTCGACTACAAAAGTTCGCCAAAAGAGTTTTATAAGCATAAAAAACAGGTTGCAAACTACTGTAAAATAGTCTCAAAATTGACTCAAAAGAAAGCTCGTGGATTGATTTGCTATCTTTTGTCTGATGAAGTATTTTTTAAAGATATTTAAAAAGCCCAAAAGACGGGCTTTTTATCAGAGTTTAAATCTATTTGCAGTTTACAGAGTCGATTTTATAACCCAAATCTTTATATTTTGTCATAGCTTTTTTATGTGCTTCTTGCTTGCTTTGGGCTGTAACCTTGATGAAACCACCTGTTGGTTCTCCATTTACATAACGATAACAAACCCACTCAGTTGCAAAACTAAAAGTGGAAAAAACTACTCCGGCTAAAATAATCTTTTTCATCTTTTTTACCTCTTTGAAAGATTTCAAATGATTATCATAATTGATAATCTCCTCTTTGGCATATTACATAATTAAAGTTAACTTAAGTTAAATATTAAATTTAACCCACTCTGGCTCCTCATCAATTGATGGAAAACCATCCAAAATTTCTTGAGGCTTAAATTTTGGCTTGTAGGCAAAGGCTTTGCATCCATCGACCCAGTAACCAAGATAGATATACTTCAGTCCCAAATCTTTTGCTAAGTATATTTGATAGAGTAAAGAGTAGATTCCAAGAGAGTATTTTGAGTAGTCTGGGTCGTAAAAAAAGTAGATAGCACTGACTCCATCTTCTAGAATATCAATCAAATCCAGACCAACTAATTTATTATCTCTGATGTAGGCTACCTCTTTGCCAAAATCTGAAGCACCTTCAACAAAGTTTTCATAATATTCACTTGTGGAGATTGGTTTGTAGTTCCAACCATCTTTTTGAGCCTTCCATTTGTGATATTTGTCGTAGAGTTTGAGGTGTGAGCTATTTAATCTAGGCTCTCGAATATGCATTTTTGTATCTTTGTTCTTTTTGATGACGCGCCTTTGAGACTTAGTCAGCTTAAAGTTTTTGACATCAATTCTTAAACTCTTACACTCATTACAGCCTTTGCAGACAGGATAAAAGTAGTAATTTCCAAATCTTCTCCAGCCTCTTTCTATGACTGCTGAGTTGAAGACTTTATTGCTTTCAGATGTATATTTATAGTACATTCTTGCCTTTTTATCTGGTAAGTATGAGCAGTCATACTCTAAAGTGCAAAAGTCTGTAGATTTTGGGTTGAGTAAATCTTTTTTTTTCATACACAAATTTTAGCAAAAAATGGGATAAAATTTCAGAAAAAAAGGGGAAAAATTGCTTTTTTATCAGCCTCCAGATGGTTATAGATACAATAGTGATTCAATTTTTTTGTATAAATTTATCAAGGGTTTCAAGCCAAAAGGTGATATTTTAGATGTTGGGTGTGGTGTGGGAATAATCTCTGGACTTTTAGGAAGGGATTTTGATATTGATTTGAGTCTCATCGACAAACAGCCAAAAGCCCTCTTTTATGCCAAAAAAAATTTTGAGATAAATTCTCTTAAAGCAAGTTTCTATCAAGGTGATTTTTTGGAGGTAGAGTTTCAGAAGAGATTTGATTTTATTATTTCTAATCCACCATTTTACTCTCCTACAGTCATTCAGAGTAAAAATAGCTCTTTGAATATCTCTCGCTATGCTCATCATCTACCTCTTGAAGAGTTCATCTCCAAATCCAAAAAACTTCTAAAGCCAAGAGGTTATTTGATTTTCTGTTATGATGCCAAGCAGACAGATAGAATTTTGGCAAATCTCAGACAAAATAGACTCCAACCTCAAGCTCTAAGATTTATTCATCCCAAACAAGACAGAGAGGCTAAACTATTGATGGTTTCAGCCCGAGCAAACTCAAAATCTGAATGCAAAATTAGACCCCCATTGATTCTATTTGACAAAAATAGCAACTACCTCCAGGAGGCAAAAGAGATCTTTTTGGAGGCAAATAGCTACTCAGTTACAGCATCTTTTGATTAGAATAAATCTCCAGAATCTCCTGCGGTGACAGGAGTAATATCTTTTGGCATTTGTGTTGGTGCTGGTGTTGGAGTCGGTTTTGATGCTTGTTCTTTTACTCGTGGCTTTTTAGTCGTAGTTGGACTATTTTGTGCTGGAATCGAGGCTCTCTTTTGAGAGTTGGTTTTTTTATGGGGATTGCTATTTTGAGGAGTCGGCTTTTGGCTCTTCTTTTGGGTCTTTTTCTTAGGTAAAACTTTTTTAATTTTACCTATCAAATCTGGATATTTATAGTTTTCTAGCTGATATTTGTCATATTTATAGATATCTTTCCTAAAGTGTAGATTGTTGTAATCATCCACATAAGATGTCAAATAAGTAATATCAACAGGAACAGTTTTTTCTAAAGAGATGGTTTCCTTTTTAGTAGTTCCTAGTTTACGCATAATCTTATCGACATTGATATTTTCATTATAAAGTGCCAACATCTTCAAAAGCTCTTTTGGCTTTTGGATCCTCATACAGCCGTGACTAAAAGCTCTATCTGTCCTAAAAAAGAGTCTTTTAGATGGTGTATCATGAATATAGACTGAGTATTTATTTGGGAAAAGAAATTTAATTTTGCCAAGGGCATTTCTACTGCCTGGAAGTTGCATAAAATAGTAAGGAATATGCATATTCTCATCATTTCTTTTTCTATAGTATTTCTTCCAATTTACCTTTCCTGGGTCTACATCTTTTGAATTCTCATCCCAACTCTTCTTCAAGACTTTTCCCCTTCTATCATAATAATAGGGGTCTTTTATTAAATGTCTTAGCATCTCATGTTTTACGATACTTTCTGGAATTTTCCAGTAGGGATTGACTACGACATACTTCATTACATTATGAAATATCGGTGTAGGGTGGTCAGCTCTACCTACTACTGCTCTAATTGTCGTTATAATCTTATTTCTATCGTAGAGATTTAATCTAAAAGATGGAATGTTTAGTTCTATTCTCAAAGGCTCCTCATCTCTGTAGAGCCACTTAATTCTATCAAGATTGAGTCTCATCATTGCAATTTTTTTGTGAATAGGAATGTTCAAAGCTTTTCTTAAACTATTATCAATATATTTATCGGCCTTGATTCCATGTCTAATTTTGTATCTAAAGACAGCTTTTTGGAGACACTTGTCGTAGAGATTCTCATCATTTGGAGTTGCACACTTTTTAGCTTCATCTTCAAGTTTTAGTCTTTTTCTAATCTTTGGAACGATAGAGCTTCTTCTATTTGGTTTAACTCTTTTATATTTTGGTAGCATTTTCCAGCCACCTCTTTGTGCTAAATCTAGATACTGTACAAGCTTTTTCTCCAACTTTTTATATTTGAATCTTTTTGGAGTAGCCTCATTCATTACATCTTTGAGAGAGTTTATTGATGCACCTTCAGAGATAATATCTATTGGAGATTTTGGAGGACGGTAATACTCCCAGCCTACCTTTACTTTAAATTTTTCTGTAAGCTCTTTTAACTTCTCATCGAATTTAGCCCAGTTGATGCCACCATAGACTTTGTAGTAGGCATAATTTAAATATAATTTTGAGATATCCATATCTAAAAGTGCTTTTTGTCTGTTTGTTTTTTTGGATGATGAGTAAAACTTTTTTACCCTTTTTGTTAAGCTTTTAAGCATCTTTTTACTTCTAGAATCATCCAATAATGTTTTATCATTTTTGACAATATCAAAAAGCTCTTTTGTAATACCTTTTTCTTTCTTATCCCCAAGCCAGATAAAACTATAACCAAGCTTTTTATAAAGAGAAATCAATCCACTAGCTTGTGTAGCATTTACTAGGCTTTTTAATTCACTATTTGGTTTGCCACCACCATAAATATCTCTTCTTGTTACAGGTTTTGGGGTGGAGGATGCCTTTTTTTCATTTACAGCTAAAAACTTATCCTGTTTTTTGATAGCTTTTGAACTTTCTGGCTTAGAGGTAATTTTTGAAGCTGCTGTTGATGGAGCTTTAAAATTTGAGCTAGAGATTAGAGGAGATGAATTATTATTTGCATCTTTAACCTCAATACTTATATGATCATTTACACTAAGAAATGCTGAAGATGTAGGTATTTGAGAGCTACTATCTCCAGAGATTCCAACCCAATTTTGCCCCATCAAACCGCTATCAACATTTTCACCATTTAGGTTACTCAAAAGTATTAAAACAGTCGTAACTACAATTTGATATCTCATCTTAATCCACCACCCAACTTTTAGATACCGTAATTGTAAACAATTTTGTTTAAGTTTTTAGTTTAACTTACCACTTTTGTAGCAATATCTTCTATCTTTTCAACATCAATTTTATCTGCCTCATCTCTTCTTAGAGCAATCAAAGTTCCATCGATATCGATTTCAATTGTCTGTTTAGCTAAAGAATGTCCTCTAACTTCTAACTCCTCTCCTCTGATTACCCCAAAAGAGTAGAGTCTCTGTTTGAGTTCTGGTGAAGCTAAGATAGCTTTTATAATAGCTCTTTCACCTTTTTGTAGTTGACTTAATCTCATAATTCTACTCTCCTAAGAAAAAATTTGAAATATTATAGGTGATGAAGCTTAATACCCAAGCAGTAGCAGTAGTCATTAAAAATAGATAACCCAAATATCTCCATCCTCCAGCCTCTCTGACAAAAACAGCCATAGATGCAACACAAGGAATATAGACCATTACAAAGACAATGAATGCTAGACCAACAGGTACTGGAATATTCTCTTTGATTCTATCTTGCAAAGATTTAGATTTAGCTTCTACTTCTTCACCAAGAGAGTAGAGTACTCCAAGGGTTGATACAATTATCTCTTTTGCTGAGATACCAGCTTCTAGTGCTACTGCTAGCTTCCAATCAAATCCCAAGGGTCTGAAAAATGGTTCGCTAAATTTTCCAAACTGCCCAAGATAGCTATTTTCAAGCTGAGATTCTTTTATTCTTGCCTCTAGGTTAGCTTTTTGCTCTTTGGATTGGGTTTGGGTTATTTGAGCTTGAATAGTTTTGGTTGATTCTGGATTTTTAGGATAGTTGCTAGCCCACCAAATTAGAGCCGAAGCTACCAAAATAAAAGTCCCCGCTTTTTTGAGATAATCTTTTGCTTGTCCCCAAACAATATGAAAAATGAGTTTCAAAGATGGCAAGCGATATTTTGGCATCTCCATTACAAACGGGTCATCTTCACCTTTGAATACAAAACTTCTTAAAATTTTTGCCATCACCAGCCCCAAAATTGCACCGACAATGTAAATCAAAAAAAGGATATTTCCAGCACTTTCACTCCCAAAAAATGCTCCCACAAAAAGTACATAAATTGGGATTCTAGCACTACAACTCATAAATCCTAAAATAAAAAGAGTAATCAATCTATCGCTTCTACTTTTGAGAGTCCTTGTTGCCATATATGCTGGGACTGTACACCCAAAACCAGTAACCAAAGGTATAAAACTCTTACCGTGGAGTCCAAATTTGTGGAAAAAACCATCTAATAAAAATGCGACTCTAGCCATGTAGCCTGTAGTCTCAAGTAGTGCAATCCCAAAAAATAGCACAACAATATTTGGCAAAAAGAGAACAACAGAGCCAACTCCACCTAATACTCCATCTCCAACCAAAGATGCAATCTCTCCACCTCCTAAAATAGTCTTAACTTGATTGCTAAGCCACTCAAAACTACTACTAATCCACTCCATAGGTATTGCCCCTAGAGTGAAAGTAAGCTGAAAAAGTCCCCACATCAAAATTAAAAATATTGGAATACCAAAGTATTGATTTATAAGCAGATTATCTATTTTTTGAGTTATATTTTTAGCCCTCATACTCTTAGTACTAATTACTTCCATCTTTGCACCTTTGGCAAAAGCAAAATGCTCATCTGCAAAAATATCTGAGATATCTTTTTTGCCAGAGTGTAAATAGATATGCTCCAAAGAGTCCCTAAGAACTGGTAAAAGCTCAATCCAAATTGGCTCTTCGTGCATCTTTTTGTAGATGGTTTTATCCTCTTTTAGAAGTCTTACAGCAAGATGACGAATAGGAATATCTCCCTTATAATTTCTCTCCTCAAAAAATTTAATAAGCTTTGTAATCTCCTCTTCAATAAAATCACTATAAACAATCTTTGAGTCTGTATTATCTTTGCTGTAGACCTCAAAAATTTTTGATAAAAGTTTATCTATACCTCTTTTTGTTTTGGCACTTACTTTTACTACTGGAATCCCCAAAATAGTTTCAAGCTGTGAAGCATCTATGATTATCCCCTCTTTTTCTGCTTCATCAATCATATTTAAAACTAAAATCATCTTTTTACCTAGTTCCATTAGTTCAGCAGTCAAAAGGAGATTTCTTTGAAGGTGAGTAGAGTCTACGACATTGATGATGAGGTCATAATCTTCATGGAGCAAAAACTCTCTTGTGACCTTTTCTTCTGCTGTAAAATCACTCAAGGAGTAGCTCCCTGGTAAATCAATAATATCTATTTTGTACTCTTTTTTGCTCAAAGGATCACAAAGGAGTGTTTGAACGTTTGTCTTGTCTACTGTGACCCCAGCAAAATTTCCAACATGTAAATTTGCATCAGTTATTGCATTTATAAGAGAACTTTTGCCCACATTTGGCTGTCCAACAAAAACAATTTTTATATTCTCTTCCATCTTGAAGCCTTTAAATTATTTTGATAATCAATATCAAATTATAAAGGATTATACTTTTCTCTAGATTAAAAGAAGCTGTTTTGACTAGTTAGTAAAACTAACCTCAAGAGATAATTGAGTAGATATTTTTGGTATTATTTCGGATAAAGAAACTATTTTAAAGGTTAAATATGAGTTATATCCCTATGGTTGTAGAACAGAGTGGAAAAGGAATTCAAAGTTATGATATCTACTCTAGATTATTAAAGGATAGAATTATCATGCTAAGTGGAGAGGTAAATGATGCTGTTGCTTCTACTATTGTAGCTCAGCTTCTTTTTCTTGAGGCTCAAGACCCAGATAGAGATATATATTTTTATATCAACTCTCCAGGAGGGGTAATTACTAGTGGATTATCAATCTATGATACAATGAATTATATTAAACCAGATGTAATGACAATTTGTATTGGTCAAGCTGCATCAATGGGTTCATTTCTACTATCTTCTGGTGCCAAAGGCAAAAGATACTCTCTGCCTAGTTCCAGAATAATGATTCATCAGCCTCTAGGTGGAGCTAGAGGACAAGCAAGTGATATTGCCATTCAAGCTCAAGAAATTTTGAGACTCAAAGAGTATTTAAATGAGATTCTAGCAAAACAAACAGGCAAGAGTGTAGAACAAATCGCCAAAGATACAGAAAGAGATTACTTTATGAGTGCATCAGAAGCCAAAGATTATGGTCTAATTGATGAAGTACTCACTAAGAGCTTTGTATAAAAGAGTCTAAAGATGGTAAGAGATATTCTCGTCTATCCGGACAAAAGGCTAAAAGAGGTCTCAAAAGAGGTGGAAAGCTTTGATGAGAAGCTTCACACCCTTTTAGATGATATGTATGAAACAATGATTACAAAAAATGGAGTAGGTCTTGCTAGTATTCAAATTGGAGTACCTCTTCGAGTTTTGATTATCAATGTGCCAATAGAGACTGAGTCTGAAGACCCAAGAGTCCAACAGCCAAAAGATAATACATTAGAGATTATAAATCCAAAGATTTTGGATTCAGATGGTAAAACCAAATATCAAGAGGGTTGCCTCTCTGTTCCTGGCTACTTCGAAGAGATCGAGAGATTCAAATTTATTAGAATTGAGTACCAAGATAGGTTTGGCAAGAGGCATATTTTAGAAGATGATGATTTTTTAGCTATTGCAATCCAGCATGAGATGGATCATCTAGATGGCAAAATCTTTATTGAAAAACTCTCTCTTCTTAAGAGAAAAAAGTTTGAAAAAGAGTGGAAGAAGAGATTAAAAGCAAAAAAGGATAAAAAGTGATAAAAATATCTCAAAAAGCTCCAGACTTTTGTCTCCCAAATCAAGATAGTGAAGAGATTTGTCTTAGAGATTTTGCAGGAAGTTGGGTCGTTTTATATTTTTATCCAAAAGATAATACTCCAGGATGTACTACAGAAGCTCTAGATTTTACTCAAAACCTAGACAAATTTACAAAACTTGGTGCTACAATTATTGGTGTAAGTCCTGACTCTGTAAAAAGACATCAAAACTTTATCGAAAAAAAAGGTTTGGAGGTGATGCTTCTCTCAGATGAGGATAAAAAAGTGGCAAATGCTTATGATGTCTGGCAACTAAAAAAGAGTTATGGCAGGGAGTATATGGGAATTGTTCGTAGCACTTTTTTGATTGACCCAGATGGAAATATCGCTTATGAGTGGAGAAATGTTAGAGTCAAAGGTCATGCTCAAAAAGTCTTGGAGAAGCTTAAAGAGTTGGTTTCTTAAACTTCAATCAAAATAAGAGGATAAAAAGCCATCTATAGACTTTTTTAGGCTTCCTCTTAAGTTGACACTCTATCGTCTAACTTATCTTGAAATATCAATATTGTAGTCTAAGTTTAATTCTATATCTTTTTTTAGGATTAACAAAAAAACTGCAATCTTTAAATTCTGGCATCCCAAGTCCAGATACTTTGCCAGAGAGTGCCCAACCCTCTTTGGGAAAACCCATTGTAGTTAAGTCAAACTTCTCATTGGCATTTTCATCATGAAAAAGTGCTACTGCATATTGTCCTCTAGGAAGATGTCTAAATTGACAGCTCACATTGCCTCGTTTTGCTTTTATTTTTATCCAGCGGTAGATGCCTCGAGGAGTTAGGAAATTTTTACTATTATTAAAGATACCTACATAAATATCACCTCTTGAACTTCTAATTCCGTTTACATCTACCTTAAGAGTAGCACTCAGACCAAAAATCGAAATTATCACTAAAGTAGCAAAAATTCTCAATTCATCCCTTTCTTTAAAATGTAAGCTTATTTTATCATAGTTTATTAAAGGAGTATTCATAGATACAAATCAAACTTTTATTATAAAAATAAATAATCTAAAGGAGTTGGAGCAATTTAAAATCAAAATATAACGTCTAAAAGTCTTCTCTATTTTGGCGCTATTTGACAAAATATCACATTAACTAGATAAAATTATAAAAATCTTTGGCAAATTTAAAGTACAAATTGCTTTAATAATTGGAGAGCAAAAATGGATACTAAACAACGGATAAATGAGATGGGTTCTGAGGTGCTGGATGGTTTTAAGTGTAAGCCTAAAAAATTGGATCCAAACAGACCAATAATGTACTATAAAACTCATATCTTCATCTGCGATGGTCAACGGTGTCAAAAGGCTTTTGGAGAGGATAAAGCTACTTTTTTAAGAGAACTACTAAAAACTCTCAAGCTAAACAGAGGGGAAAATCGTATAAAAATCTCTCGAGGTGGATGTTTTGGGGCTTGTAGATTTAGAAGTGTGATAAATATTTATGAAAATAGTCGAGGTGGTGGTTTTTTGGAAAATGATAATCTCTGGCTACAAAAAGTACATAAATTTACCCAAGAGGATTGGGAAAATTTCTTTAGACTTATCTCTAATAATCAACCCCTAATGGAAAATCTCCCTCAAGAAAATTTTATTCAGATGAAAATATATTGAGGTGAATTGATGGATGCTAAGTTAAAGCTTTTTTTAGAGATGATAGAAAAAATAGCTAAAAATCTTCCAAAGAAGACTCCTGTTGAAATCCTCAAAAATAGTTATAGACGAAATCCTTACACTATTTTGATGGTGACGCTACTTAGTCTAAGAAGTAAAGATGAAGAGACTGCGAAGGTGGCAAAGAAGATTTTTTGTGAAGTACAAACTCCAAAAGAACTACTTAAAATCCCTCAAAGTAGATTAGAAGATATAATTAGACCAATTGGTTTCCAGAAGAAAAAAGCTCAGACTTTAATTGATGTTTCAAAAACTATCATCCAAAATTATGACTCACAAGTCCCAAACTCCAAAAAAGAGCTTCTTAAAATCAAAGGTGTGGGGGAAAAGACAGCAAATGTAGTCTTGAATAACGCTTTTGGGATAGATACTATTGCAGTAGATACTCATCTTCATAGACTCTGCAATTTTTGGGGAGTAGTAGATAGCAAAAGCGAAAAGGAGACATCAAAAATATTAAATGAGATTATTCCAAAAGATTATAAAAAATCTTTAAATAGTCAATTGGTAGCTTTTGGACAGACTGTCTGCAAAGTAAATAATCCACAGTGTGAAATATGCCCTGTAAAATCTGAATGTCAAAGGTTGCGTGGGCTTTAGTCTGATATTCTTTATTCTTTTTTTTAAACCTTCCAAAACTTCCCTTGTTTCAAGGAGTTCCCAATTAGTTTAAATAAAAATTACCTCTACTAGACTACATTATGTCTAGTTATTATGGTTTAATTATATGAATTGACGAACTCCCCATTGATAAATCAAGGGGATTCTGGCTTTAAAACGGAGATTGCCTTTTATTAAAGGTCTTACATCTCCTATGCTGAAGGTTGTCATCTCAACCTTTTGTTTATTATACAATAATTACAAAAGATTTTCAAGGGAGATAAACTCCCGAAAATCTTTTCTCAAAGAGAGTGCTAAAGCACAAGATCGCCTTATATCCCCATGCCTGAAGGCAGGGGCTTTACGGCGAAAGTTGGTAAAAAAGGAGAGAATATGAAAGAGGTTTTAGGATTTATCTTAAGAGAGGTGGGAAAAGCAATAGGAGAGGCGATTGTTAATGAAGTTACAAATCGAAAAGATAGCAATAGTATCGATAGTTGTAGCTGTAAATGTCCAAATACAGCACCAAACAGAGCATCAAGAACTAGAAAAACAGCACCAAAAACTAGAAAAAGATAGAAGGAGAAGAGTATGAAAACAAAAACAGTAAAAAGTAGTAATACAAATAGTAGAAATGGTCAGAGTAGAGGTATTAAAAAATCTACAGCAAAAAGTAGTGCAAGAAAAAATAGTAGTAATAGGGGAGGTGATTTTATAAAAAGTGGAGGTAGAACTATTTTAGAATACTCAATGGATAGTATAGGAGGGGATATTTTAGATATGGCAAGAGGCAATATCGATACAAAAGAGTTTGTTAAAAATAGAGGAAAAGATATTCTCAGAAGAGAAGGTGCAGAACTTGTAAAAAAAGTTCTTAGGGCTGGAGCAGAAAAAGCTGGAAAAGAGTCTCTAAAAAAATTTGCAGGCTCAAACCCTGCAGGAGCTGTTGCTTTTGGTGTAGTAGATCAGATTTTTGACACTGCAAAACTCTTAACAGGAGATATAGATGGGAAGGAGTATAAAAAGAAGACTAAAAAGAATGTAGCCTCAACAGGAGGAGCAATCGCTGGAGCTGAAACTGGAGCTGCTATTGGTTCTATGATATTTCCAGGAGTTGGCACATTAATTGGTGGTTTTATCGGTGGAATGTTAGGCTCATCTGTAGCTTCAAGTATGGTAGAAGATTAATTATGATTTAATTAGAATCTGAATCTAAATAAATTAAGAGGAGAGGAAGTGAAGTATCTTTATGGTGCGAGTATCCAAGGGATACAGGAGTTTATTTTTGCTACAAATAGACTCAAAGAGATTATCGGAGCTAGTGAGCTTGTGGAGTCTATCTCCACAGAATTATTTAAGGAGATTTTAAAAGAGCTTAAGATTGAAGAGGAGAGCTATAAAATAGTTGTAATGGCTGCTGGTAATGTGAGGATTCTCTTTGATAATTTAGAAGATGTCAAAAAGATTTTTGATATTGCCCCAAAAAGAGTAATGCAAAAAGCCTATGGTATTACTCTCTCTCAAGCAGTAGAGAAGGTAGAAGAAAACTTAACTAGAGATGATATTGATAGATTAGAGAGAAAATTAAAATCTGCGAGAAATATTGCTACTTCTCCTCTTGATAGTTCTCTAAATGCCACTTACATATCTCCAAGAACTGGTAAGTCTGCTTCAGAAATAATTAAGGTACAAAAGAAAGAAGAGTTTGTTGATAGAGCTACAGCTCAAAAAGATAAAGCCTCTGAAGATGGAAAACATAGACTTTTAGAGAAGATTGGTTTTGACCCTAAAGATAAAGCTACTATAAAAAAGTTTTCTAATGAGATATCCAAACTCTCAAACTCCAAAAATAAAATAGCAATAATTCACGCTGATGGAAATGGTCTAGGAATGATTCTCCAAAAGATAGGCGAGGCTATGGAGAAAAATCCTACACATTTGACTGAAGTCTATTCTCAATTTTCAAAATATCTAGATGAGTCCACTATTGAAGCTACAAAAACAGCCTTTGAGAAGAGTTTTAGAGAAGAGGATGATATTTTTAGATTTAGACCTGTAGTTTTGGGTGGAGATGATTTGACAATTATCTGTGATGTGGATAGATCACTCACATTTATAGAGAACTTTTTAAGAGAGTTTGAGATTGAGACAAAAAAGAGAATGAGTAGTCTTGGAGATGAGTTTAATATCGACTCAATAAAAGATGGCTTGACAGCTTGTGCTGGAATCGCCTACTGTAATGAAAAATTTCCTTTTCACTATGCTATCCATTTAGCAGAAGAACTCTGTAGTTACTCAAAAAAGTATAGCAAAGAGATTGATAGTAAAAATCCTCCATCATCTATAGCTTTTCATAATATTCAATCTAGTTATCTAGATAGTTTTAGCTCAATACAGGAGAGTGAGCTGAGACTAGGGAGTGATAAAGGAGAGATTCATTTAGATTTTGCTCCATACTACCTACACTCTTCTCATAAACTCTACACAAACCTCCCCACAATCAAAGCTCTTAGAGAAAACATCTCCCTACTGATGCAAGAGAACTCTCCGGCTAGTAGGCTTAGAAATTGGTTAAATATAGTAGAAGATAGTCAAGAGTTGGCAAATTTTGCTCTAAAAAGAGTAATAGAGATGAGTCAGGAGAGGGGCTTTGATATTGATGATTTTGACAGAAGATTAAAGAGACTAAATCCAAATCTATCTCCTGAAAACCTCATCATCACACAATATAGAGACTCCAAAAACATTTTGACTACACCAATTTATAATATTTTACAAATTTATACTATCTCTGGAGCGACACAATGATATACAAAATTGAATTTTATACCTACTGGCACTGTGGAAGTGGACTAAGTGGTGGAACTACAACTGATGCGTTGGTAATAAAAGATAGAGATGGATTACCGTTTGTTCCGGCTAAGACAATCAAGGGACATCTAAGAGAGATGGCTAATCTTTTGGATAAGGAGTTTGAAAAAGTCTGCTTTGGAGAAGCTGATAACAAAGAGGGAGTCTGTTACTTCTCAAATGCGATTTTACAAGATGAAATATCTCCTCAAGATGCTAAATTTCTATATGATACTATCTCATTTACTGCAATTGACAAAGAGAGCAAAACTGCAATTAATGACTCTCTAAGAAGTATGGAAGCTACTGTTCCTCTTACTCTTGTTGGTGAGATTAGAGATATTCCAAAAGATTATGAAGAGAATATGAAAAAAGCTCTTAAAATGGTAAAAAGAGTAGGAATGAAGAGACACAGAGGTTTTGGAAGATGTAGTATTGAGGTTTTGGAGGATGGAAATGGAAAAAATAGATAGAGTAGATTTTGTTTGTAGGCTTTTAAGTGATGTTGTCATTCACTCTAGTTCAAATAAAGAGGGAAAGGTATCAATTCATGACTATATTCCTGGGAGCAATTTTTTGGGGATAGTGGCTAAAAATTATGATGATTTTGGAAATGAAGCTTTTGATATTTTTCACTCTGGAAAAGTTATGTTTGGAGATGCCAATCTGCTTTTGGATGATGAGGTTGCTCTTCGTCCTCCTCTTTGCTGGTTTGGAAGAAAAGGGGAGAGTATTACTACAGAGGATAATGATGGTAGAAATTTAATCTATAATCAATTACATTTAGATGATGAAGATTATAAAGAATTAGTAAGTCAAAATATTCAATTAAAGCAGATTAGAGGAGGGTATTTCTTTAATAAAAGTAGAATATATGAGACAATCTCCACAAGATATAGTCAAAAATCAGCTCACGACTCTAAAAAAAGAAGAAGCAAAGAGGGGATGATGTTTGGATACTACTCCCTTCCAAAAGGTTTGGAGCTAGGATTTAATGTAAGTTTTAGAGGAGTATCTGATGAGAATATTCAAAAGGTTATTGAAGCTTTAGAGGGAGTTAAAAGAGTAGGTAAATCTCGCTCTGCAGAGTATGGAGCTGTAGAGATAACAAAGTTAACTGAGCAGAATAGATTAAATAGAGTTGGTAGTAGAAAAGAGTCTAATAGTAGTAGAAATCTATACATTTATGCCTCTAGTCGCTTGGCTCTGATTGATGAAGATGGACAAACGATACTAAAACCTACTATTAAATCTCTAAATCTCCCAGAAACCGCATCTATTGATTGGGGAAAGAGTCAAATTAGAACATCTCAATTTACACCCTATAACTTTGCAAGAAGAACAAGAGATTATCAGAGATTAATTATTGAAAAGGGAAGTGTAATAGTAATAAAAAATCTCCCAGAAAATTTCGATGCAAAAGAGTGGCTAGATAGTTTAGGAGGAAAATTAGGAGTATTTTTATCTGAAGGCTTTGGGGAGATAATAGTAAATCCTAGTTTTTTAGATGAAAAAAATCCTAAGCTTAAGAAAAATACGACCTCTAAAACCTCCAAGATTAAGAAAATAGCAAATAACTCTACTTTAAATAGCAACCTTTCAACTTGGCTAAAAAATAGAAAATCTAAACAGGAGGTATCTCTTAGAGTCTCTGAAATAGTAAAAGAGTTTATAGAGAAGAATCAAAAACTCTATATTGATATTTCTCCATCTCAGTGGGGAGTTATTAGAAGCTTTGCTAATAAAGAAAACCTAGAAGAAAAAATTAAAAACTATATTTCAAGAGGCACGACATCAAAAGAGCAGTGGAGTGAAGATGCTAAAAATAGTTTAATGAGTGAGCTAAATAGCCTAAAGAGAGAAGAGAGGGATATTTTTATACTGTTTTTGGCTCAAGAGATTACAAAAGAGATAAAAAGGAGGAGTTAAAAGATGAGTGAAAACAAAGAGCTTACAAAAAGATTTATAGCTTCTATATTGATTGAGGCAGAGACTCCTCTAAAAACTGGTAGTGGAGATAGTGATTTAGTTATCGATTCTCCAGTGCTACGAGACTATAACGATTTACCAATGATTTTGGGCACATCAATTACTGGTGCGTTAAGGAGTATCTATAGAGATTTTGGAAATAGAGATGATGAACTATTTGGCTCACAAGATGGTGAAGGCTCTAAAATAATTATTAGTAATGCTCATTTAGTAGATGAAAATGGTGAAGCTGTAGAGTTACTACTAAGTAAAAAGAGTGATTTTCTAAAAATGTTTGACACTCTGCCAGTAAGAGAGCATGTAAAAATTACACACAAAGGCGTGGCAAAAGAGCATGGTAAATTTGATGATGAGGTCTGCTATAAAGGGACTAGATGGAGATTTGAGATTGAGTTAATTGGAGATAAGAGTGATAGCATAGAGTGGGAGAGGATTTTAAATATTTTAACGCTTCCTACATTTAGACTGGGAGGTAGTAGTAGAAAGGGCTATGGAAAAATAAAAGTAGTAGAGATTAAAAGTGATATTTTTGATGTTTTAGATGAGAGATATATTAATAAATCATCAAGTTTAAATGATAGTTTTGGTAAAGATTTCAAACTAAATAGCACTCTTAAAATGGCTTTTGATACTTATACTCTAAAAGTTAAACCTGATAGTTTTTTTATGTTTGGTAGTGGTTTTGGAGATGATGAAGCAGATATGACGCCACTAAAAGAGCCTATAATTTTATGGCAAGAGATGAAGTTTTTAAAGATGGATAATGACTATATTGTAGCTCCTGCATCATCGATAAAAGGGGCTTTGTCTCATAGAACGGCATTTTATTACAATAAGTTAAATAAAATTTGGGCAGAAGATGTAGTGCCACTTGGGGAGGCTCACTTACACACAGAAAAGAATAATGAAGCTGTAAAAAATCTTTTTGGTTATGAGAAGAGTAGAGAAGATAGTGGACTTAGAGGTAGAGTTTTAATCTCTGATTTGTATATCAAAAATTATCAAGAGAAAGTTTTCGACCATGTAAAAATAGATAGATTTAGAGGTGGTGCAAAAGAGGGAGCTTTATTTCAGGAAAAAGTTGTAACAACAGATGATGAGTTAGAGATTGAGATAATTTTAGAGCAGTTAAATAAGTTAGATAAGAACTATATTCAAGCATTTGAGATGGCTCTAAAAGATTTAGCAACAGGAATGTTGCCACTTGGTGGCTCTGTAAATCGTGGTCATGGAGTTTTTGTTGGGAAAGTTTATAAAAATGGAGAGGAGTTGAAAGATGCCACTACTAAGTAGAGATGAGTTAAAAAATGGATATGAGAGTTTAAAAGATAATTATGAGGGATATATTCAGCTTTCAAATAAAAGAATAGAGCATATCTTTAAAACTCCTACTAATCTTCCAAGTTGGAGTGATATAGAAAATTCTGGAGGTTTTATCTTTGAGATGGTTTTATACTCCCCAAAAGAGAAAAAATCAATTCTTATTCGACAGGTAAATAGTAGTTGGTCTTGGATTGAGAAGAGTGGAATTGATTGGGAGAGTACAAAAGAGGAGGATAGAGATATTTTCTACTCTGTATTTAATAAAAATAGACAAGAGTTAAGAATGGTTCAAGTTTGGGAGAAGAGAGAAGATTCAATTAGTGAAGATTTTTCATCTTTGGAATTTGTAGGGTCATTTTTTGCCGGTTTTGAAAAAGAAGATAATAAATAGGAGATTATGATGATAAAGGCACCATATAACTTCGTTCCCCTCTCTGAAAAAGTCTTTTTCCCACACTGGAGCGAGTGGGTAAGCCACGATATTCCGTTTAAAGATGGAGAGAGTGGAGAGATAGAGATTACTATTACAGCCCAGAGTCCAATTTTTGTTGGAGATAGTAAAGAGATAGCAGATGGTAAAGCTAAAAGATTCTTTAATCATAATAAAGTCTTCTATATTCCAGGAAGTTCAATTAAAGGGATGGTTAGAAATGTTTTAGAGATTATGAGCTTTTCTAAGATGAGAGCTGGAGAGCATGATGGAAATATAGATGACTTGAGATACTCATTTAGAGACTTAAGTAATAAAGACTATAGGGGGCATTTTGGTACAGATAAAATCCATGCTGGATGGTTATATAAAGACTTAAATGGAGAGTATAAAATAGAATCTTGTGGTATTCCTGGAAGAGTTAAGCATGATGAAATAGATAACTATTTTGGAATTAATTTTAAAAATAAGTTTCAAAGAGGCAACTTTAATGAACAAAATAATTCTCATAAAACTGCTGAATATAAGTATAAAATATTTCATAACCTATTAAGAGAAAATGGTAAAGCCATAAAAAATAACTATAGATTTAAATTTAAAAAAGATGATAAAGGTAGAAAAATATATAGCTTTAGTCAAGCTGGAGATGAGGGGACTCTTGTTTTTTCTGGTCAACCATCTGCTAGAAATGAGAGGAGAAGAAGACCTACTGGAAAAGTTTATGAATTTATTTTCTTTAAAAAGAAAAATCCAGAGATACTTAATATTTCAAAAGAGATGTTTGAAGATTTTAAGTTTATATATTTTGATGGAAGAGATACCGAACCAAAAGAGTCTCAAGATTGGCGTTATTGGAAAGAAAAACTATACAGTGGAGAGAAGATTCCAGTCTTTTTCAAATCTGAAAATGGGAATATAAAACATTTCGGTCTAGCATATTTATATAAACTTCCTTATAAACATAGGGTAGGAGATGGTGTTCCAGAGGAGCATTTAAGAGATAATTTAGATTTGGCTGAAACTATTTTTGGATATACAAGTGAGCAAGATGCTTTAAAAGGTAGAGTGCAATTTTCTCACGCAAAAGCTACTAAAAATATAAAAGAGTTAAATGAGGTTAGTCTTATTCTAGGAACTCCAAGAGCCTCTTACTACCCATTTTATCTAAGACAGAATGGAAGAAATTATGTTACCTATATGGATGATAGTTTTCGTCTATCTGGCTGGAAGAGATACCCAATTCATCAAAATCTAACCCAGACAAATGATATGGGTGAGAATGATAATGTTGTTACAAAGTTTAAGCCTCTTAATGCTGGTGCAGAGTTTGAGGCAAAAATTAGATATCATAATTTGAAAAAAGCAGAGATTGGAGCAATTTTGTCAGCTCTTACTTTCCATGGCAATAGTAGTTGTTTTCACAATATTGGACTTGCAAAAGCTTTTGGATATGGAAAGATAAAAATAGATGTTAAACATCAAAATATAAATGAATACTTAAGAGAGTTTGAACTATTAATGGAGGTAAATATAGAAAACTGGATAGACTCTCCACAACTAAGAGAGCTTTTTACTATGGCTACTCCTCAACAAAATAGAAGTAACTCTGAACTAGAATATATGGTACTAAATCCTGCCAATAGAAGAGATGATTTTAGAAGAGTTAAAGCTTCTAAGGGTAAAGAGTATCTTAAAGTATATTCTAAACTAGATAATATCCAAGCAGTTCACCCACAAACCCTCCTAGGAGACGAAGATAATTTAGAAGATTATAAAGAGAGACTATCTGAAGAGAAAAAGCAAGCAGATAGAGCAAAGGATAAGAGAAAAAAAACTTTAGAGAGTGAAATATCTAAGATAGATGAAAAGTTACGAGAAGATATTCAAGCTTTAGAGAGAGAGATTAGAAGTGTTTTAAATGATAAAACTATTACAGCAGATGAAATGATAAAATGTATTGAAGAGTTTAAGAGAACCTCTATTAAAATAGATATAGAAATTGAAGATACAAAGATGAAATATGAGGAGTTTTTATGTATAAATAATCTTTTGATAAACAAGATTGTCTCTTTAAAGAATATTAGAGACAATACTATAAAACAGCCTCTATTGAAACTTATTGAACGATACGAAAAGATAAGCAGTATGACAGATCCATTTCCAAATACAGATCCTTCAGATGATGGAGATGAGACTAATGAAGTTACCTTTCAAGATATTCTAGAGACTACAAATTTAAATGACTTAAAGAAAAAACTCCATAGCTATACAAACAATGGTTCTCAAAAAATATCTAATGATGAATTTGAGGAAATTTTAACTCTTTTAAAAGAGTGGTACAAACCTTTAAACTCTAGAAAACGAAAAGGATTCTTAAGAGATTTAAAGGGTTTAAAAAACTTTATAGGTGAGGAGAATTATCAAAAAAGGAGTTTTAGAACTCAAAAAGATATAATTATGACTAGGCTTTATACTTTTGCTCAGGAAAGGAAAATAAAAATGGCTAAACTAGTAATTACAACTGTCGGAACGTCTATTATTATTGGATGTAAAAGTTTCTATACTTCAAATGGATATATGAAAGGCTGGAATACCAGGATATTTAAACTGGAGAAAGAACTAGAAGAGAAAATCTCAAAAGTAGATTATAAACTAAATAGAGGAGCAAGAGACAAACTCTCAATAGAACTTTTTACTCTTGATAAAATATCACTTTCAAAGAATGATAAAGTAGTGTTATTAACAGGTGATAGCTCTCTTTCTAGACTTGCAGCTACTACTCTTGAAAATATAATCAAGGATGTTTGGAATGTAGAGACTGTGATAGAAAAAGTAGAGGGACTCCAAGCTAGTAATATGAGAAAATTTAGAGAAGTAGCATTGAAAAACTTGGTGAAATTATTAGACTACTATATTGCTAGTGAAGAAGTTAATAATAGTTTTGATGAAATCATCATAAATGGAGTAGCAGGACATAGAATTTTTATACCATTTTTGACTATCTTTAGTCAACTTTATAGAAAAAAATCGATATATGTTCTTGAGACTAATAATGAAATAATTAAACTTTCTCCAATTCCCATGAATGTAGATAAGAATATCTACTCTAGAGTCAAGAAAGCTCTAGAACATTTAAAAGATAAAGAGCTTTTAGAAAAAGATTACCTTTTATTAATAGAAAATTATAAAGATTCAGAAAGAGATTTGTTTTTATCATTTACTGAACCAGTAGGAAATGGAAAGATTAGACTCTCCCCTCTTGCTCATATTTTATTGCATCTTAAAAATATGGATGAGGTTCTAACTGAAAATGAAAAGAACAATACTAATGATGATAATCTTGTAGAAGATTTAAGTGAGAAATATAGACTAGAAAAAGAGAAACTAGAGCAAGAAGTTCAAAATTTGAATAATAAAATTTCAGAACTTTTAGAGAAGGATAATAGAGAAATTGTGGAGCTTCAAAAAAGATTAAAATATACAGAATCTCAAATGGAAAGCATAAAAAATGAAAAAGAGATTCAAGATATTATACTAAGAGATTTTCAAGATCGAATTGAGATTCTCACAAATCAAAGAGATACTTGTAAATCATCAAAAGGTATGCTAAATGATGTAATTAGTAAGATAGAAGCCCTAAAGGAGAAAGAAAAAGAGTTAAAGTTTGAATTGGATAAGAGTCAAAGAATAAATGATTCTTTAAACTTTGACCTGAAGAGTTGTGAAGAGCATTTAAAGGAGATAAAGGACGAAAAAGATAGGTTGGATCTTGAGCTAGAAAACGTAAAATCTAAAGCCAAAAAGAGAAAAAAAACAATTAAAAAATTAAAGATGAAAAATAGAAACTATAAGGATAGTATCTTAAAATATAAAAATGAGATAGAAAATCTAAAATCTGAACTAAACTCTTTCATTTCTCAAGAGAATGAAAATAAAACTCTAAAAAAAGAGATAGCTAAAATCCAAAAAAGACTAAATGAACTAAAAGAAGAGAGCAATCAAAAATCAATCTCTATGGAAAATTGTAAAGCTAAATCTCAAGAGTTAGCAGAACAAGTAGAGCAACTAAAAAGTAAAGAGTCTATAAAAAATCAAGAGAAAAATAAAAAGCCAAAAGAGCCTAAAAGAAAAAAGGCTAAAAATAGAGCTAAAAAGAGTCATAAAAAAGATAAAAAAATTAAAAGTTAAATAGTCTTAGTACTAAAAAGCTAGAGGAGAATATAGACCACATGAGTATAATTATCTAGACATTTTCTCCTTTAAGCTTAAATAAAAGGCATCAATAAAGGTGGCTTTTACACTACGATTTGCTAAAATACCCTCAGGCAACTATTTGTCTTTTAAATCTTCAAAAAGGAGGAAGTAGCGGTTTAATTAGAGACCGTGAATTTTAGATGAAGTTAGGTACTTATATCATTTCAGGGATAATTTTTCTTTTTGCAATCACAGGTGCAGTCTATATGTTGGCACCTCATGAGTATGAGTTGGTATTTTTTGATACTCCTATCAACTTACCTGTTGCAATCTGGTCAATGATTCCTGCTGTTTTACTATTTATTGTAAGCATTTTGCATATTGCATTTTATGGGACGAAGCTCTTTTTAAACCATAAAAAGTGGCAAAAGGATGCAAGGGAGTTAAAAGATGCAATTTACTGGGCTATTTTGAAGGAACCAAAAAAGCATATCTTTTTAACTGATAAGATTAAATCTTTTGCTCCAATTTTAAATGTTTCTGAACTAAATCCAAAAGATTCTGTACTAATTACAGATGAGCGCATCCTAAAAGCTGTGGATATTGTCAAAAGAATTAATTCAGGTGAGTATATAAATCTAAGGGAGATTGGTTTGGATAGTTATCTCTCAAAAGAGAACGAGCTAGTAATCAAAACAACGATAAATAGACTCAAGCAAGAACCAAGCTTTGCCAAAACTATTCTCCAAAAAAGAGAAGCTTACAGTCAAAAATTGGTGGATAAAGCTTTGGATATTGCTGTGGAGAGTTGGTCATTTGATGAGATTAGTAAATATGCCTCTTTGATTGATAAAAAGAGATTTTATAAAATTTTAGACCTCATCGACCAAAATAAAAAGGATAACTTCTCACTTGATAATCTAAGAAAATTTATAGACTATAAGAGTTTTGAGTGTAGAGATTTTCTAAGGGTTGCCAAAAGTATCATCAAAAAATTCTCTCCAGATACAAATTTAGCTTTTGTTAAAGAGATGATAAAAAGTAGTCCAAAAGCTGAGACTGCTTATCTTTATACACTTTTTGAGTATGAGATGAGGGATAATATCAAAAGATTTTTTGATGAACACGATGATGGAGATTTCAAAATCTTTAGAGTTTACGAAGAGTTGAAAGCCTCTGGCTATAACATAAAACTCCACGACATCATAAATGATAAGACAGCCTGCAATGAGTCTTGATTTTTCTAAGCCAATTTATGTCTTGGCTCCTCTGGCTGGTTTTACAGATTTACCCTTTAGGAGTGTAGTTAAGAAATTTGGGGCTGATTTGACAGTAAGTGAGATGATTAGCTCAAATGCTTTAGCCCATGATTCAAAAAAGAGTATGAAAATGCTCCAAAAATCTCCTCTAGAGACTCCTTATTCTGTTCAAATTGCAGGAAGTGACCCAGAGATTATCAAAAGAGCTTTGGATGTGATAAATGAGACTGAGGGAGTTGATATTGTAGATTTAAACTGTGGTTGTCCTGTCCCAAAAGTGGTCAAAAATCTTCAAGGTAGCGCTCTTTTGACAGATTTGGATAAGATGGGAAAAGCAATTGAGACAATCAAAAGCTACTCCAATAAACCTTACACTTCTGTCAAAATTAGGCTAGGATTTAATGAAAAAAATCATATAAAAATAGCCAGGGTATGTCAAGATGCAGGAGCTGATTTTATCGCTGTTCATGGAAGGACTAGGGCTGGAAAATTTAAAGCACCTGTAGATTATGATGCTATAAAAGAGATAAAAAAAACCCTTTCAATCCCTGTAATTGCAAATGGTGATATCGATTCATTAGAAAAATCTCAATGGGTACTTGAGCATACAAAATGTGATGGTGTAATGATTGGTCGTGGAGCAATTGGAAAACCTTGGATATTTAAGCAGTTAAAAGATGGAATCAAATATGTATCACAAGAGCTAATAGCTGAAGTGGTACTAGAGCATTTTGAGCAAATGATTAATTATTATGGAGATTATGGTGTAATTTTATTTAGAAAGCATCTACATACCTACTCAAAGCTAGGCTATAGTGGTGCTTCAGCATTCCGTAATGTGATAAATCAAGTCACAGATAAAGATAAAGCAAGAGATGAGATTAAAAAATTTTTTATGAGAGGATAAAATGTATTTTAGAGAGTTTGATGTTGGGAATTTGGAGAGTTTTCCTCAAAGATTACAAGAGCTTTTGGATAGACAAAAAGATAAGCTAAATAAGATGGCAGAGTCTGATGAAGCCGGTGATATTTTGTGCCTCAAAAAGTTTGATGATATGGCAGAAGAAAGAGAGCTATTTTTTACACCACTTTCTCATCTTAATAGTGTTTTAAATTCAGAAGAGACTCAAAAAGCTTATGAGGAGTCATTACCTATTTTGAATCAATTCTCCAGCTTTTTAGGTCAAAATAGGTCTCTTTACCTAAAGTTTAAAGAGATAAAAGGTGATACTCAAGCACAAAAGGAGAGATTAAATCATATTGTTTTAGATTTTGAGCTTGAAGGTGTAGCTCTTTGCGATGAGGATAAAAAGAGGCTCCAAGAGATTAATATAAGATTAAGTGAGCTATCAAATCAGTTTCAACAAAACCTATTAAATGCTACTAACTCTTTTGAGATGATTGTAGAAGATTTTGAAGATGTTAAAGAGCTTCCAGAGAGTGATTTAGATAGTGCAAGATTTGAAGAAGATGGTAAAGTCAAGTGGAGATTTACTCTACAGATGCCAAGCTACTTTGCCTATATCACTTATGGTTCTAATAGAGCTTTAAGAGAAAAAATCTATAAGGCATACTCCACTAAAGCGCCCGAAAATAGTGCTGTAATTGATGAAATCTTATCATTAAGAGATGAGAGAGCTAAATTGCTAGGATTTGAAAACTATGCAGAGTTTGCCCTCCAAAAAAGAGATGCTAGTACTCAAGAAAAGGTTTTGGATTTTCTCTGGTCACTTGTAGAACAATCAAAAGGGGAAGCACAAAAGGAGTTTGAAGAGTTAAAAAGATTCGCTAAGAAATTAGATGGTCTAAAGAATTTAGAGTCTTACGATATACCATACTACTCAAATAAATTTAAAAATATGAAGTTTGACTTCGATGAAAATGATACCAAACCATATTTTCAAACAGAAAAAGTAGTAGAAGGTCTTTTTAATATACTTTTTGAACTCTTTGGAATGGAATTTAGAAGAGTTCAAAAAAAGAGTTATCATCCTCTAGTACAAATTTGGGATATCTACCATCAAAATAACCTCCAAGCAAGATTATATTTAGACTTGGAGGCTAGAGCCGAAAAAAGAGGTGGAGCGTGGATGCACAATTGGGAGACTCACTTTGTCGATAGCAAAGAGACTCTACATCTACCCAGTGCCTTTGTAGTGGCAAACTTTCCAAAAGCTTCTGAGAATTTTCCTTCGCTTCTTAACCACTCAGATATTGTTACATTTTTTCATGAAATTGGTCATGCAATTCACCATATTTTCAGCAAGGTCAAAGTCCAAGGTGTAAGTGGAGTCAATGGTGTAGCTTGGGATAGCGTGGAGTTTCCAAGTCAGTTTTTAGAAAATTTTGCTTATGAAGAGGCAATTTTGAGAAGATTTGCTTATCATTATAAAAGCCTAGAACCTATGCCAGATGAGTTAATCAAAAAGATAAAAGATAGTAAAAATCTATTCTGGGCAATGAATATGCTAAGACAGCTTGAATTTGGACTTTTTGATTTTATGCTCCATCAAAAACTCTACCAAGGTGATGAGGTGCAAGCACTTCTGGATGATGTACGCAAAAGAGTCTCAGTAATTAAGCCACCAAAGTATAATAGATTCCAAAATGGTTTTTCTCATATTTTTGCTGGTGGTTATGCTGCTGGTTACTATAGCTACAAGTGGGCAGAGGTCTTTAGTGCTGATGCATTTTTTGAGTGTGTCGGAGATGGAGGAGAGTTTAAAAAGGATAAAGCTCAAGCTTATTTGGAGAATATTCTGCAAAAAGGCTCAAGTAATAGTATGAGTAATCTCTACAAAGATTGGTTAGGACGTGAACCTAAAACGGATTCATTAATTAGACTTTATACAAATTAAAATCGAAAAATATAATTGAAAAGTTATGGAAGAGCTTAACGCAAAGGAGCTACTGACTAGACTCAAGGTCAAAACTCTTTTGGATTTAGCTCTAATTTTGCCAAAAAGTTATGATGATAATCGCCTCTCTGAGACTATTGAGATTGGAGAGCAAATTACAGTCCAAGCAGTAGTAAAATCTACTTACTCCAGCTCTCAAGGTTTTAGGGTACTTTTTTATCTTCCCAAATTTAAGAAGTCAATTTATGGAGTCTTTTTTAGGGCATCTACTTACCATTATCAGACATTTAAAGTCTGTTCATCTCATATAATTCAAGGAAAAATTTCTCTTTTTCATGAGAAATGGCAAATTATTCAGCCAAAATCTATAAAAAGTTATGGAGATATCATCCCAAAATATAAAACACCACTTAAAGAGTCTATTTTTAGAGTATTAATAAGACAGTTTGTAACTAAAAATGCTTTGGAAAGGGAGGGCTTGACTCCAAAGGAGGTCGAGACGATTTTGAGGCTTCACTTCCCAAAACAGTTTAAGTGGCAAAACCCTACGACAAAATACTCTGATGATGCAGTTTTTATACTAAAGATGGTTGAAGCTTTTAACCATATTAAAAAAATGACGAAAAAGAGAAGATTTTATCAAGCCAAAAATGCTCTCAAAGGTGATGTGGAGAGTTTTGTCAACTCTTTACCTTTTAGACTGACAAGTGACCAAAAAAAGGTAATAGAAGAGATTAAAAATGATTTAGCAAGAGATGAGATTGCAACAAGACGGGTAGTAATTGGTGATGTAGGAAGTGGTAAAAGTATCGTAATCTTAGCTTCTGCAGTGATTGCAAGAGAAAATGGAGCTGTACTGATGGCTCCTACTTCTATTTTGGCTCACCAGCTTTATGAAGATGCAAAAAGATTCCTCCCAAAAGATATGAAAATAGCTCTACTAACTCAATCAAAAAGTGAAGGTGATTTTCAAAGTGCTGATTTTATAGTAGGAACTCACTCACTTTTGTATGCCAAAAATCTCCCCCAAGTCTCTTTGGTGATGGTCGATGAGCAACATAGATTTGGTTCAAATCAAAGGGCAAAACTTGAGACTCTATTCGAAGAAGATGGTAAAAGACCCCACTTTTTACAGTTTTCTGCGACCCCAATTCCAAGAACTCAAGCGATGATGCAATCAGCTCTTGTAGATGTTAGTATAATTGAACAGACTCCATTCCAAAAGAGTATCATTACAAAAATAATAGGCAAAAGAGATTTTCCAAATCTACTCAAAAAGATAGAAGAAGAGATTTCTAAAAACCATCAAATCCTAATAATTTATCCTCTAGTAGAAGAGAGTGGCTCTGTACCTTATTTTTCTATCGATGAGGCTAGATATTTTTGGGAGAGTCGATATGATGGCGTATATGTGACTCACGGCAAAGATAAAAATAAAGACCAAGTCTTAGAGGAGTTTCGAGACAATGGCAAGATTTTATTAGCTACAACTGTGATTGAAGTTGGGATTTCATTACCTAGACTTACACTAATTGTAATTGTCGGAGCCGAGAGATTAGGGCTTGCATCTTTGCATCAGCTAAGAGGAAGAGTCGGTCGCAATGGTCTGCCAAGCTGGTGCTATCTCTACACAAATCTTAGCTCTCCTCCACAAAGATTAAAAGAGTTTGCCAAAAGAGATAGTGGTTTCGAGATTGCAAGACTAGATTTAATCTACAGAGATAGTGGTGATATTTTAGATGGTACTATACAAAGTGGTCAAAAGTTTAAATGGCTAAACTTAGCTACTGATGATGATGTGATAAAAAAGGCAAAATATAGAGTCTCTCAGCTCAAAGAGTCTAATAGTTAAAGCCCACAAAAGGAGCTTTTTAGAAAGATGGCTTAAGCAATTTGCGAAGATGAAGAGAAAATTTGAGTAAATTGTTTAAGCTTTTCTCTCTCTCTTTCTAAACGACTTTTTGGTTTTGGTTGGACATAAGAACTAAGATCTAAATCATCAATCCTGCTTTTGTGAGTTTGTTTTATCTCCTGTTCCATTGGTATAGTTTGGGACTGTTGATTAGATTTTATCTTATTTGGAATATTTGTAATTCCTAACAACTCTTCATAGAGCTTTATAAACTGATTCTCAGGCACAGTAAGAAGTGAGACTGAGACAAATAGACTAAATATGATAAAGAGTCCAAAGACAAATTTGCCAAGGGTCGAGACAAAAACTCCATAAACAATACCGGCAACTATGCCCACGCTTTGAATATCAAAGATCATAGCTTGTAACAAGGTCAAAGATAAGAAAAATAATACCCAGCCCAAAATAGCATCCCAATCCACTAATTTTTTGTTATAGGCGTAGATTAGATACGCTAACAAAAATATATCGACATAAGCCATATATCCAAAAAGAGCAATATTGCTTTTGCCGACACTCATTGTAAATTCACCAACCATCTCGGTATTATAAAAGATGGTGGCAAACACCAAATATGCCAAAATGATAGAGACTACATTAACCATTGTAACTCCTTTCAAAGTCATTCATATTATAACATATTAAAATAATTTTACTAAATTCCTAATGTAAAAAACAACATTTCAAGTTTTCTTATGATAAAATGGTCTTTAAAGAAGGAGGTAAAGATGAAAAAAGCTGAATTTATTAGCAAAGTGGCGAAAAAAAGTGGTCTCTCCAAAAAAGATGTAGAGAGTGTAATTGAAGCTTCAATTGAGACAATTACAGAAGCTCTAAAAAATAGAGATAAAGTATCTTTCTTGGGATTTGGATCTTTCCAAGCTGTAAGAAAAAAACAAAGAGATGTAACTATTCCTAAAACCTCTAAAAAAGTTACAATTCCTGAAAAATATAGCGTAAGATTTAAGCCCGGCAAGTTTCTTAAAGAAACAGTTAAGTAGTATTTAAGCTTTAGTTATATATAATTTCGCCACTTCTTAAGCCTCGGTGGCGGAATTGGTAGACGCAGTAGATTCAAAATCTACCGCCTTTACGGTGTGCCGGTTCGAGTCCGGCCCGAGGTACCAGGTTTAACTACAATTAACGAGATCTAATAGCTTTCATAAAATACTTATAAACGTCTTCTACTAACTAGTTAATAACGCTTAATATAACCTCATTATTCTAGGGGGGTGTGATTAGGAGTTTTAGCTTCAAAAATTCTTCTGCAAAAAAAATATACCCATTCTTTATTAAATAAATTTCTAATGATTCTAATCGTTTATTACTACTTTAAAAAAAGTCCAAGTTCTCAGAAAAAAATCACAAGAGTCTCTCAATAGATTTTTTCAACGAGTTTAAAAGTACCCCATAGGTCTTATCGTCTCTTTGACCGACTAAATGGTACTCCCACGAGGACTCGAACCTCGAGCTAAGCCTTAGGAGGGCTCTGCTTTATCCTGTTAAGCGATGGGAGCATTAAAAAAAATAGGATAGTATGATACTATTTTGATACTTAAAAAAATAAAGAGGTAAAAAGTGGCAAAGACGAAGAAAAAGAAGTTAGGTCTGTTAGGAACAATTATTGCGGTGATTTTATATCTAATATCAAACTTCATCAACAACCAAACAGTAGATGAAAGAGATACTATTAAAGTGGCAAACTGGAATGTCCAAAATCTATTTGATACCAAAAGAGATGGGGGAGAGTATAAAAAATTTATTCCAGGTCAACACAACTGGACAGAAGCAATTTACAGAAAAAAGCTTAAAAATCTCTCTCAAGTGATTTGTGATTTGGATGCTGATGTTTTAGGGCTAGAGGAGATTGAGACTGAGCAAGCTCTAAAAGATTTACAAAATTATCTAAAGCGTGTCGGATGTGAATATAAATATCGAGCAATTACAAGTTCAAAAGATACACCAATCCATACAGCACTACTTTCTAAAATAAAAATTAGAGAAAAAAGAGATGTAAAAGTGACAAAAAGTGCACTTTATCGATCGATTCTAGAGGTGACACTCAATACTACACCTCCTCTTAAGATTTTTGTCAATCACTGGAGTTCGAAGATGCATCCAGAAAGCAAGAGACTGGTCTATGCTAAGACTCTCAGAGAAAGAATCGATAAACTACCAAAAGATAGTGAATATATCATCTTAGGAGATTTTAATAGTAATTACAATGAGTTTGAGGTGATGCCTGACAAATTGAATAACACTGATGGAAAAACAGGTATCAATCATATTTTGGGGACAATCATGGGAGATGAGATGGTAAGATTAAACTATCTAAAAAGAGTCAAAAGTAGCAAAAAGCTCTACAACCTCTGGCTAGAACTCCCAAGTAGTAGTCGCTGGTCATATAAATATTATCGTAAGCTCTACTCTCTTGATTCAATTATAATTCCAAAAACTTTGGTTGATGGTAAAGGGTGGGAGTATGTAGAAAATAGCTTCAAAGTATTTAGAGCCAAGTATCTTTTTACCAAGCGGGGAGTAATCCAAAAATGGAAATATAAAAACTCAAAGCATTTAGGAAAAGGATATTCAGACCATCTGCCAATTTATGCCAAATTTAAGCGCGTTAGTGACAAAAAGGATGATGACAAAAAGGAGCAAAAACCCTCCAAGCCTCTTGGATTAATAGAGCCTACAAGACCTCATCAGCCTCAAGCATCAATCAAAAATCTAATCTCTTATAAACTCTCCTTGCCTGTAAAACTAGAAGATATTATCGTAGTGCTAAAACGTGGAAAAAGTGCCATAATCCAAGATAAGAAAAGCAAGAGTGGTATCTTGATTTATGGTAGTGCAAAATCTCTTCGAGAGGGTGGAGTCTATGATATAAAAGTCCATAAGCTCAAAGAGTACTACGGTATGCCAGAGATTATTGATTTTGATATTATCACCCAAAAGTCTATAATAGATACTACTCCTTTCATCAAAAAGTTTGAGCCGTGGATGATGAATGGTAACTTTCCAGACTCAAAAGTAGTAAAAGATATAAAAGGTACTTACAAAAATAAAAAGCTAAAAGTAGATGCTAAAGAGTTTGCTATCTATTTTCGTGGAAGAGGTAATCGTCCACCAGATGGCTCCAAACTAATTATAAAAATAGCTCAAATTGGATACTATAAGTTTGCTAAAGAGTTGATAGTTTGGAGTAAAAAAGATTACTCAATAATCAACTAAAAAATATAATTTAAACCAAAAGTAAGGAGTCCTTATGGAATATTACAACTGGATATTGGCTTTTCATGTGATGAGCTTCATTAGCTGGATGGCGATGCTCTTTTATCAGCCAAGACTCTATGTCTACCATAGTGAAAACAGTTCAAATGAAGGTTTTGTAGAAGTCGTCAAGATTCAAGAGTATAAACTTTTTAAATATATTGGTGTCCCAGCAATGTGGGCTACTATCATTTCTGGTTCTGTGATGCTTTATTTAAATCCAGGCATATTCAAAAGTGGTGGTTGGATGCATGCTAAATTGCTATTTGTAGCTTTTTTGATTGCTTATCACTTTTCACTTGAACATCACAGGAGAAAGCTTTTAGAAAATCCTAACTACAAAGCTGGTAAATTTTATAGATTTTATAATGAAATACCTACACTTTTGATGATTGGCATTGTCATTTTTGTAGTGGTTAAACCATTTTAAGGGGTGGTGATGAGGTTGCCAGATTTATCTATTCCTAATCTACCATTAATTGGCGATATTATAATACCTAGCTCTTTTCACCCTTTTGTAATTCATTTGGTGATATCACTGCCAATAATTATTATTATTTTAGAGTTTATTAATCTCTTTGCAAGAAGAAAACTTTTAGGCTCTATTAGTTTTTTCTTTATGATTCTTTTTTCGATTACACTTTTTGTCTCATATTTGAGTGGGGTATCAGATGCAAACTTAATCAAAGATTCACTCGATGAGGCTACAAAAACTGTACTCCAACAGCATAAAATGGAGGGGATTTATATAGTTTATGGTTCACTTTTACTACTTTTTATCAAACTTTTGAGTGTCGTCGTCAGAAAGCTAGGAATCAAATTACTATTTTTACTATTTTTGATGGTTTTTACCTCAATACTGGCAAATGTAGCAATAAAAGGTACAAAGCTTGTCTATAAATATGGTGTAGCTTCAAAGCTCATAGAAAAAAACTCCCAAAATTCTACTCAAAGTAGCTCAACAACAGATAATAAACACGATTCAAACTCCTCAAACTAGACAATACCCAAAGATAACCCAAACCTTCTGAGGTTTGGGAGTAAAATCTATACAAAATGTGTAGCTCAAATATCGCTTTTACGGTACAATTTTAGTTAAAAAAGGAGTCTAGATGGTAAAGGTTGAATTTCTAGGACCAATTAACAAAGAGTCTTTGGAAGTAGATGTAAAATCTCTCAAAGAACTCTCTACAATTTTATTAAAGGATGAATCTCTTAAAGAGTGGCTAAGTAGCTGTGCAGTAGCAGTCAATGATAAAATCGTAAAAGAGATTGATATAAAATTAGAAGATGGGGATAGAGTCTCTCTACTCCCACCAGTTTGTGGAGGTTGATATGGAAACAGCAGAGATAAATTGGGATGAAAATAATAAAGATATCAAAAAGTATGGTGAATTAATTTTGAGCCGAGGACCTCTGGATGCTAGAGATATATTCGAAGAGTGGCTTAAAGAGGAGATGGATAAAAACTATGGAGCTTTTATCACTTTTGTAGGAACTGTAAGAGCTGAAGATGGAGTAGAAGCTCTTAGCTTTGATATTTATGAGCCGGTTTTGATTGATTGGTTTAAGAGATGGCAAGAAGAAGCAAACAAAAGAGGTGCAAAAGTCAAAATGGCACACTCAATCGGTGATGTAAGAGTCCATGAATCATCTTATCTTTGTGCAGTTTTTTCTCCAAAAAGAGAGGTGGCTTTGAAGCTTATTGAAGAGTTCGTGGAAAATTTTAAAGCTGATGCACCAATTTGGAAGTATGATGTAATAGGTGGTGAAAGAGTCTACGCTAAAGATAGAAGTACCCCAATGGATGGGGCGGGAATTTTAGATATTAATCGATAATCGTGTATAATCAAAATAAATTTAAGTAACTATCTGGAGATGTAGATGGCAGAGTATGGTGCTAGTAATATTAAAGTCTTAAAAGGGTTAGAAGCTGTAAGAAAAAGACCCGGAATGTATATTGGTGATACCTCAATCAAAGGTCTTCACCATCTAATTTATGAAGTCGTAGACAACTCAATAGATGAGGCTATGGCTGGATTTTGTAACAAAATTAGAGTCGAGCTTACAAATAGTGGTTCGGCGATAATCGAAGATAACGGTAGAGGAATCCCAGTAGCAATCCACCCTACAGAAAAAATCCCAGCAGCTACTGTTGTTTTGACTGTACTTCATGCTGGAGGGAAGTTTGACAAGGATACTTACAAAGTCTCTGGAGGTCTGCACGGTGTGGGTGTTTCTGTGGTAAATGCTCTGTCCAAAAAGCTACATCTAACAATCTACAGAGAAGGTAATATCTATGAGCAGTGGTTTGAAAAAGGTATCCCTACTACAGAGTTAGAGATTACAGGCTCTACTAGAAAAAAGGGAACTAGAATTGAGTTTTGGCCAGACGATACTATCTTTACTGAGAGTGTGGAGTTTAAAGATGATATTCTCTCTAGAAGATTCAAAGAACTAGCTTACTTAAATCCAAAAATCACTATCGCTTTTAAAGACCAAAGAACAGGTCTAAAAGAGGAGTTTCACTTTGAAGGCGGTATCAAAGAGTTTGTAACAGATTTGAGAAGAAAAGATCCAATAAGCTCTCCGCAACTCTTCGAAGGTAAATCAGATGATATTGAGATGGATATCGCTTTTATGTACCAACAAAGTGATAGCGACAAAGTCATTAGCTTTGTCAATAATATCAAAACTAGTGATGGGGGTACTCATGAATCTGGGTTTAGAGCAGGGCTTACAAGAGCTTTGTCAAATTACATCTCAAAAAATGCTTCAGCAAAAGATAAGAGTGTCAAAATTAGTGGTGATGATACAAAAGAGGGGTTAATTGCTGTTGTCTCTGTCAGAGTTCCTGAGCCTCAGTTTGAAGGGCAGACAAAAGGAAAGCTTGGAAGCTCGTATGTCAGACCGCTTGTGCAAAAGTTTACTTATGAAAAGGTGAGTAAGTTTTTGGAAGAAAACCCTATCGAAGCAAAAGCAATTATGGCTCAAGTAATTTTAGCTGCGAAGGGTCGAGAAGCAGCAAAAAGAGCTAAAGATTTGGTAAAAAGAAAAGATTCAATGAGTGTAGGTACTCTTCCTGGAAAACTCTCAGATTGCCAGAGCAAAGACCCAAAAGTTAGTGAACTTTATCTAGTAGAAGGAGATAGTGCTGGTGGAAGTGCAAAACAAGGAAGAGATAGAGTATTTCAAGCAATTTTACCGTTAAAGGGTAAAATCTTAAATGTTGAGAAAGCTAGGCTTGAAAAAGTCTTAAAGTCTGAAGAGATAAAAAATATAATCACCGCTCTTGGGTGTGGAGTAGCAGAAGAGTTTGATGAAGAGAAGCTTAGATACCATAAAATTATAATTATGACAGATGCTGATGTGGATGGTAGCCATATTCAAACTCTTTTGATGACATTTTTCTTTAGATTTTTTAGACCAATTATTGAAAAAGGTTATCTATACCTCGCACAACCTCCACTCTATCGCTATAAAAAAGGTAAAAATGAAACCTATCTCAAAGATGACAAAGCTCTTAGTGCATTTTTGATTGAAAAAGGAATTGATGAGATTGAGTCTGAGACGATGGGCAAAAGGGATTTGATAGAACTTTTCAAGCTTGTCTCTTATTACCAGCTTACACTCAGAGAGATTGATAAAAGATTTTCATTGGCTGAAGTAATTCGATATCTTGTGGAGAATCCTCAGCTAGTCAATCAAAGTAATGAAGATTTAGCAAAAGTACTAGAGAGTTTTATTAAAGATAGAGGTTATAATATTTTGAGCCGTAGTGTCGATAGAGATAAAATTCACTACTACATCCAGACAAAAGATGGTCTAGAGGAGCTTTTAATTGATGAGAAACTTTTTAGTGACCCGTACTATAACGAGGCTATTTATATTTATAATAAGATTCAAGAGCATACAACAGATGAATTTAAAGATAAGGATTTGCTAAAGATTTTGGATAAAATATTGACATCGGCAAAAAGAGGTGCTTATATTCAAAGATACAAAGGTTTAGGAGAGATGAATCCAGAGCAGCTCTGGGAGACGACAATGGATCCTAGCAATCGACGACTTTTGCAAGTCACAATTGGTGATGTAGATTTAGCCGATGAAACCTTTGTACTATTTATGGGTGATGAGGTGGAGCCAAGAAGAAACTTTATTGAGCTTCACGCTAAAGATGTAAAACATTTGGATGTATAATTATGTTGGATTCTGAAAAAGAGGAACGAGCTAGGCATTTTAGGTTGGCATTGAGGGTGGGAATCCCTCTGCTTATTTTTATATTTTCAATGGCTTATGGGGTATTTTTTACTCAAGATGAGATTGAGTGGAACTTTGAGACTTGGGTTTTGCTCGGTGGAATGATATTTACTATTGTCTATTTTATCTATTTTGCTCTTGAGATTAGTAGAAAGGAGACTCTGCTTGATAGAATCACAGGAGGATATCACTACAGCTCATTTATCGACAGAGCCAAAAAATATCCTCCAAAGACTCTAGCTGTTTTACAAGTAAATAACCTCCCAACCATCAATGAAAATTTTGGTGTAAAAAGGGCAGATGAACTTTTAAAACATCTAGTAGAACTCCTAAGCAATGAGTGTATGGCAAAAACAGCTTCGAATATCTACATCGGTAGAAAAAATGGTTCTGAATTTTTGATAGCATCTGATAGTGAAGCAGAGCTTGTAGAGGGATTGCTTCGTCAGTTTATAGAAAAGCATAAAACTATAGATGATATTGATGTAGACTACTCAGTAGCTGTAATTAGAAACAATATCAATGACCCAGAAAAGAGTATTGACCAGCTAAGAGATATTTTGGCAAGAACAGAGTGTAAAAGAGTCGATGAGGATGAGATTCAAGAGCAAGATAAAAATAGTAGTATCAATCTTATTCCAGATGCCCAAAAACTCTCAAAAGAGGAACAAGAAGTACTTGAAGCTCTCAATAAACAGACCCTTAGCTTTCAGTTTCGCCCACTTAAAAATCTAAAGAGTGGAAGGGTCGATATTTATGAGGTCTCTGTAAAACTAATCTCTCCAGTAGATAATCGCCCAATTACACCAAAAGTCTTTTTACCAATTATTAATCGACAAAATTTTGGAGAGCATTACGACTTTTTAATCTTTAAAAATATTTTAGAGACTGCTAAGTTAATTGATGAGAAAGTCTCTTTGAGTTTTAATATCTCACCATTTTCTCTTAGAAAATCATCATTTATCAATAAGATTTTTGAGGAGCTTGACAAGTCGGGAGTAGATAGTTCTAGATTGATGGTAGAACTTTATGAAAGAAGAAGGCACCACAGACTAGATGAGTATTTGGAGAGATTGAAGATATTAAAACATAAAGGAATTAGGCTATGTCTTGATAATTTTGGATCAAGTAATGCTTCGATGGAGTATATTCGACACTTCCCTTTTGATATGATTCAGCTTGACCGTGATTTTGTTTTAAATTTAGATAGTGAACAAAACCGTTCAATAATTAAATCATTTGTCTCAATGGCAAAAGAGATGAATATGCTCTCAGGTGCTAAATGGGTCGACTCTCAAGACAAGGTAGAAACTCTCAAAAATCTTGATATTGATTATATTCAAGGTTATGTTGCTGGTAGAATTTTGAGTGAAAGTGAATTAATAAACTTGTATAACCCAATAAATAGAGGAAAAAATTGATGAAGTATGGTGAAAAAGAGATAGAGGAGTTTGATATCTCAAAAGAGGAAAATTTTTGGCCAAATGAGAATAAAAATAGATATAAAATATCCATAACTCTACCAGAATTTACATGTAGATGTCCAAGGTCAGGCTACCCTGACTTTGCTACAATATATTTGGAGTATATCCCAAACCAAAAGGTAGTAGAATTAAAAGCTCTAAAACTGTATATTAATAGTTTTATGAATCGTTATATATCTCATGAAAATGTTGCAAATGAAATTTTTGAGACTCTTTACTCCAAGCTGAAACCTCACTGGATGAAAATAGTAGCAGATTTTAATCCTAGAGGGAATGTTCATACTATAATTGAGATTGATAGTAATAAAATCAAAGAGGAAATCTAATGAAAAAAGTAAGTCTATTTTTTGCTGTTTTAATCCTGAGTTATATTGGTTTATCTCTTTATATCTCTTCTCATACAAAAGAGTATCTCAATGAGATGATATCTTCTTACAATAAAAGCTTAGAAGGTGATGTACTAATCAAACTCAAAGATTATCAAGGTCAAAAAGCCGTTTTTGAGTTACAAGATATAGAGAGTAATAAAAGTATCCAAATAGATGCTAAGATAGAAAAAGGTCCTATCTTTGATAAAGATGCTTTAGTGGGTCTTATAAGAGTGACTTTTAATCAAAATATTAGAACTCTTCTTAATGATGATGGAATTAATCCTGATTTTTCATACCATTACGATGGCTTACTAAGTTTTATGCATATTATCTATGAACATGGTAATTTTTCAAATCTAAAGTATAAAAGTGATAATATTTTTATAGGTATGGCTCCTCTAAAAATATATAGTATCTATATTCCAGAGACGCTAAGAGGAAATACAGAGTTTTATACTAATAAAGTGGTTTTAAATGATATAAAAGAGAAGAAAAAGGTAGAGATAAAAGAACCTCATATCTCTATAAAAAATGATAAATTAGAAGATGATGAACCTCCTTATGGCAACTATCACATAGCCAGTGATGATATATCCTTCTATGAGAATGACAAAGATTTTTTGCATATTGCTTCAAGCTTTAGTATCGATATTAAAAAGAGTGGTACCAACTTTGTAGATATTGCTATGAGATTAGATAGCAATAAAAAAGACTCTCACAGCTCTGATGCTCTAATGGATATTGTTAATGCTTTTGGTCTAAAAGTGGAGTTTGAATCTCTTGGTCTAGATGGAATTAGAAAATTTTATGAAATAGACCGGATGAGTCAAAAACTAAATAGAGATTTGGCTACTGCTCTAGAGAAAAAAGATGATGTCGCTATGCAAAAAGCTTTAGTTAAGTTAGATGCTCTTCAAAACTCTTGGGCCGATGTGTTTAATACACTATTAATCAAAAATAAAACTAAAGTACGAGTCCATAATGAGATTGAATCAAACAAAAAATCAAAAATTGATTTGGAGCTTACATTTGTTGGTGACAAACTAGATTCTCAAGGTATGGGTGCTTTGATAGCGCTAGGTGCTAATAGCGATAAGCTTTTAGAAGGTAATATCAATTTAACTCTAGACAAGAATATTTTAGAAAAAGTCTTTCCTGAGATTGATTTGGTGCTAGGAGCTATGGCTAGCAAAGGATTAGCCACTCTAAAAGATGGTATCTACCATCTAGAAGCTCAACTAAAGGATGGAAAAATTATCATCAATGGAGTGAAATACTCTCCAAAAGAGTTGGCTATTCTTATTTTTATCTAAATGTGTGCTATTTTTGGGATAGTAGGTGATTACTGCTTAGAAGATACCAAAAGAGCTTTTGGAGAGTTGAGACATCGGGGTCTTGACGCCACCAAAAGTATAAAATCTCATAACTTTTTTTTAGGAGTACATCGTCTTTCAATCACCCATACTTTAAATTATGACTCTCAACCAGCAGAAAAAAATGGAATTTTTACTGTTTTTAATGGGGAAGTCTATAACTTTGAAGAACTAAAAATAGAGTATAGATTAAAATCCAGAAGCGAAGCTGAATTGATTTTAGAACTTTTTGAGAGATTAGGGGAAAGCTTCGTAAATAAGCTTCAAGGTATGTTTGCTATTGCAATACTTACCTCATCAAAACTATATCTTTTTAGAGACAATTTCGGTAAAAAACCTCTCTACTACTCAAATTTAGGTAGAAGCTTTGTTTTTGCTAGTGAATTGCGTTCAATTAAATCTATAAAAAAAACTAATCACTTTGATAGAAAATCTCTAGCTTCTGTTCTATTTTATCAGTCATTTGTAGCACCTAAGACCATGTTTGACGATATTTATCAATTAACAGCAGGAGAGATGCTAATATGGAATAGGAATAGTCAAAAAATCTCAAAGAAATTTTGGTATCAGCCCAAAAAACTACTTGATAAAATTGAAATTTCCAATATCGAAGCTACCAAAAGGATAGAAATCCTACTAAAAAATGCTATCTCAAAAAGAGTACCAAAAGAGGTAGATTTTGGGGCATTGCTCTCTGGAGGACTCGATTCATCTTTAGTTAGTGCTTTGCTAAGTCAAGAGAGAAAGATTGATACTTTTAGTATTGGTTATGAGGGCTTTGAGAATTATGATGAGAGAAGATTTGCTAGGGTTGTAGCTAAGCATATTGACTCAAATCATACTGAAGTCATACTCTCTGATGATGATTTTTTTACCTCTTTGGAAGAGTGGATAAAGCATCTAGATGAACCTCTTCTTGATCCTGCTTCTATTCCTCTTTGGCATTTAATAAAAACCATCAAAAGAAGTAGCAATAAAAAGGTTCTTTTTAGTGGTGATGGTAGCGATGAAATTTTTCTTGGATATCGACTCTATCAAGAGTATCTAGATATTGAAGAGGCTGGTAAGCTCAAGCATAAAAATTGGCTAAGAAAATACTTTAGAGCAAACTTTAGTATGAATAAGGAGTGGGAAAGATATAAAAGGGTTTTTGACGACTCTTTGCTCTATCGTTCAATGGCTGAGCTTTTTACAGATTTACAACTCAATTTGCTACTAAAACTAAATGTTCCTGATGATAACTCATTAAAAGATATTGCCCAAATCAGAGATAGATTTTTGGAGCTTGGAGGAAAAAATAGTATAGATTGGTATAGTTTTGTAGATATTCATACGATTTTGGCTGAACTATTTCTCAAGAAGCTTGACCGCGTGACAATGGCATTTTCGATTGAGGCAAGGAGTCCATTTTTGGATAGAGATTTAGTAGAGTTTATATTTTCATTACCTCAAGAGGTAAGAGTCTCAAATTCTCAAAAAGCTCTTTTGAAAAATGTGGCCAAATCATACCTCCCAGCTCAAATCATTGACAGAAAGAAGAAAGGCTTTAGCTACCCTTTTATTGAGTGGCTTAAGAGTAAAGATGAACTAAAAGTGATTGATGAGGTGCAAAAAGAACTTGGGATTTTTAGGGAAGATGCTTTAAATGGACTGCTCCAAAAAAGTAAAAAATCAAAGAGATTTAAACATCATATTTTTGCTATTTATCTTCTTTCTAAGTGGCTAAAAAAACATTATCTTTAAGCTCAAAGTTTAAAGTAGTCGTATTTTATCCCACAAATTAAGCTCTCTTTTTTGCATAACTTTAGCACATTTTGGACAAATTAAAAACATCTCTTTTGGAGTTGGAGTATCACTTTTTGGTTTGACTAGTTTTGAGTATTTGCAGTTGCTACAGTAATGTTTAAATGCTTTTAGGGGAGTTATTTTTTATCCTTTTTTAAGATTTTGGTGATTAAACTTTTATAAGTATTAAGAAGTTTTTTTTCTTCATTATTCCAATTATATTTTTTTAATACAGCTTTTTTGCCATTTTGACCCATTTTTTTTGCATTTTCTAAATTATCTAAGATAGAGTTTATAGCTTTAGTAATTTCATCTACTTTTAGAGGATTTACGCAGACTCCACAACTATTACCATAAACAAACTCTCTATAAATAGGAAAATCAGAAGAGATGACAGGCAAACCAGCACTCATATATTCAAACATTTTAACCGGATAAGCTTCAATATAACTTGGAGTAGGATGGAGAGTCACTAATCCCGCAACAGAATTTTTTAATATCTCTTTTAGTTCATCTCGATTTACAAAACCTCTAAAATCTACTTTTTGCCACCCTTTTAAAGCTTTTATCTCATTTTCAAAATTTTTATCATAGAATTTACCAGCTATTATTAGTTTGATATCTTCTATATCTTCAATAGCTTTTACAATCTCTTTTATTCCTCTAGTTTGATAGAGTAAGCCAACATAACATATATTTTTTGTTTCAAAAGTAGGTTTTATATCAATCAATTCATCTAGAATTGGGAAGTTGTTTATATCTATGCTTTTTATCTTATTGTTTAGAAATTTATCTCTTATAATTGGAGTAGCAGAGATAACTAAATCAAATTTTCTTAAAGTTAGGATTTCTACTTTTGAGATAATTTTTGATAAAACTTTTTTTGAGATTTTTCCTAAATAATGTTTTGCCATTATCTGTTTAGGTAAATCTTCATGAGCATCAAAAATAACTATTTTACCTATTTTTTTAAGCTCTAAACCGATAAAAATAAGCTCAGGGTCATGAATGTGATAAATATCACTATTTAGCTCTTTTGCTTTTTCTAAAATCTTTTTAGTTGTTTTTAAAACTCTTTTTAATCTAGATATTGGTTTACCTATATCATAGATTTTGATATTATCTTTGAGTTCATCACCATTGCCATCAGCCACTATTAAGTTCACTTGATAGTTTTTTGTCAAACTCTTACACATTTTATGAAAAATTCTTGCATCATAGCGAGGATGTACAGATGTAAGGTGGGTTATAGTTATATTTTTTTTCATTTGAGACCTTCGGTTAATATTGAGCTTAGATATGATAAATCTTTTGCTTTAATAGAGATGTTTAATTTTAATTCTATTCATCTAGTAAATTATCCTTTATAAAGTTTCGTAAATTATTACAATAGTTCATTTTAATAACATTAGAGTTTAGTCTTTTTATCTCTTCTTTAGATAATCTTTCTAAATCATTTATTGCTTTTTTCATCTCCATATAACTTGTAATATATTTTGTATGAATAGGATTTAATATATCTTTGTAGTAATCAAATGCTATATTATCAAAATTTAAAAGAATATTTGGGATTCCTAGTGCTGGAGCTTCCATCGCACAAGATGAGTATAATGTCATATGGATATGGCAATGCATAATTATATTATAGCAATCTAACTTGTCATAAACTATTACATTTGTATTTATATTTGGAATATCTCTTTTTTTTCTTGGAATTAAAATATATAAAATATTTTTATCTTTACTGCTTGCTTCGTATAAAAAATCAAATATGTATTTACGTTCCCACTCCTCATCTTGCATGGATATACCAATAATTATATTATATTTTAATAGCATAGATTTCAATTTTTTGTTATAAAAAAAATTATTAGATAAATATTCAAGATAGAAACTTCCTATAGGTATAATATTTGCTATTAAAATATTATTAATATGTCTTTCATAATCGCCAAATGACAATAAATATTTAGGTAAATAATTTTTATCTAGCCTTAGAGAACTACTATATCCATAATGGTTATTATTAATTACACCATGTTGAAATTCAATTACGGTTATACCTAATTCATTAGCTACTTTTACTAATCCTAATCTACAATAGTAACATGTTAAAAAAATTCCTTTAGGTTTATATAATTTTAACAAAATCTTATATATAAAATATTCTACTTTAAAGTTAGATATTATTTTTTTTATAGGAATATTGATCTTTTCTTTTTTTAGCAATTCCTCTAAATTTTTTGGGGATTTAATAAAAGAATAAATTAACTTAGCAATCAATCTTGTTAATAAGATTATAATTAACTCAGAAGCTACACTATCGCATTTTACTTTGTATTTATGATTGCCAAAGATAGGTTTTTCTATTAAAAGTAAATTTTTCTCTTGAAGAGATTCAACAGTAGGATCAAAAAATCTATGATAATAAATACCATTTATATTTTTTCTTTGAGACTCATCAGAGAAAAAAAGATAATCATATCTTTTAAACCATTTAGTAAAACCATAAAAAATACTTTTTATGCTTATCTCTCTCTTATATATTCCTTTTTTAGAGCTTGTTTTTCCATATCTATTATCATGTAAATATTTCCCAATAGATATCCGTAGATAATTCCACTCGCCTATATGTTTAAGTATGTTTTTATATTTTTTTTCAAATTCGAATATATTCATTAATTTTTTTCTCTTTTTATATAATTTTTACTAAATATTGCAGTAGATAAAAACATAACAAAAAAAGCTATTGCTGTAGCTTGAGATGCTCCAATTATACCATTTTGTTTAATTAAAATATAATTTAATATTATATTTAATACTCCTGTACCAAATGTAATATACATAAATATTTTAGTTTTTCCAGTATTTAAAATTATATTATAATATAATTGATACCATCCTCTAAATATAAAAGCTAAAGATATCCAAAATATAACATTTTTTGCATCTAAATAACTACTTTCAACCAAATATGGCAATATGATCAAATCAGTTAACCAAACAAAAATACCTATAACAAAAAAAATACCCATTAATATAAGTATCTCTTTTTGAATATTAAGATTATCTGCTAGTTTTTTATACATCCAAGGGTTAACTGCTAAAATTATACTATTAATTACAATCATTGTAATTGCCCCAAACTGACTACCTACAACATATAAACCAACTTCTTTTAAACCTAACATCTGTTGAATAAAAATCCTATCAGACAAAAATATTATACTACTACCTAATAAATGAAAGATAAGAGGAATTGATATAGCATAAATTTCTTTAAAGGAGTAAAATTCTTTAAAGTCAATATTAAACTCTTTTTTTAAAAATAAAAAAGAGTAAGCTATAAATACAAAATTTCCTATCAATAAACCATATACTAAACTCATCCAACCTGTATCAAAGTATAAAAGTAAAATAACAGCACTTCCAAAATTAAATAAGGTTATCAAAAATTGTAAAATACCATAATTAAAAGCTCTCTCTTCATTTCTAAATATTGTTAAAGTAAATATGTTTATTGTTTGTGCATAGATAATTAAAGGCATTAAATATAAAGTTTTAATAGGCAATCCAAATATATTATTATAAAACAAAGAAATTATAAAAATCAATATCAAACCAACTAAAATATTTAAATGCAAAATAATTATAATAGTATTCAAAACTCTTGATAAGGTTTCTTTTGAAACTTTAAAAAAATTTCTAGTTATATTTGAATGTAAACCCATTTGAACAAATGGAACAAAAAAAGATAAAAATACTTGATACATCCCATAAAGACCGTATTCTGTTGTAGTTAAATACTTTGTTAGAATAGGTAATAATAAAAATGGTATAGATTTATTTAGTATTTCCGTTCCTAAATAGATAATTGAATTCTTAGCTAATTTTTTTTTCATAAGACTTTTAAAGTTACATTTTTTAAAATTGCTAATTTTACTACTCCTACATATTTTCCAATAGTACTTTTTGTAATATCAGCTATTAAATTAACTCTTGCTCTTTCATCAACTTTACTATTTTTTTTTATAGCTATAAGTTTTCTTTTTAGAAATTGTTTTATACTCATGGCAACTGCTTTAAAAATTTTTCCATTATATGAAAATTACTATCTATCATTTTTCTAGAGTTAAATATTCTATTGTAATTTATTTTGGTTTCATAAAATATGTTTTCAAACAATTCTTGATTTATATATGTATTCGGGGTATATCTATCATAAAAATTAAATAATTTATTAAGAACTTTCGATAAATTGCCATCTTTAAAATCTAAATATCCATTTAAGACTATACCATTTATTGTTTTTTCTACACCTTTAGCTCTACCATCTTCACTTATTAAAATAGAATATTTTGAAATACTATTCATAAAAATATGTGCGTGAACTCTAAAGCCTATATGCAAATCTACATTTAAATAATAATTTATCAAATTTTCAGCACTTCCTGAAATATCAACATAAGAAATATTATTACTTTCTAACCATTTAGCAAATTCATTATGCTTTTTATTATGATACTCACTTGCACTATTATACTTTAAAAGATTACTCTTATTTAAAGAGTGGTGAAAAACAACTTCAAAATATTTATCTTTAAACTTTTTTTGTAATTCCAAAATTAAACTTTTCATCACATTTTCCATTGATTTACTTTCTACAAAAGAAACCCCTAAAGAAAAAGAAACTTTATTTATATCCTTAGAGATATTTAAACCTTTGTTTAAATATTCTCTATCATAATAAGCTGGACATCCTGTCATAAGAACATTCTTATAACCTTTTATCTGCAAAACATTTAAAGTATGATAGTCTCTAACACTACTTAAAAAGCCACTTCTTTCTACTTTGTTTAAAAGTTGAAGAGTTGAGGAGTTTAAAGTGTAATTATATGTATCTCCCCACTCTCCTTTCATAGATTTCCAACCAATTCCCATTATTATAATAGGTATTTTTATATCATCAAGATTATCTCTAAGTTTATAAATTCCTGGATACATATTTTTCTGTAAGGCAGGACCACCCATTAAAATTAAAGCTTTAGAATTATTAACTACTTTTAGTTTTTTATCATCTAGATATTCCCAAGCATTAAAATCTATAATTTCTCTATCTGGTCTAATTTTTTGAAATAACTGTTTTGCTCTATGCTTTATTAAAAAATCTCCGGCATTATTTTTACTACCTGTTAAAATAACATAGTAATCACTATTCATCTAAAAAATTCCACTGTAAAATACTATCTTCTCTGATATCTTTAGAAGCTTTTTTCCCAACAACATCATCTATAAATTTAGGGCTAATTCCAATTGCAGGTCTCTTAAAGGTTAAGTCTTCTTTCGTAATAATTTGCCCTTTTTTAATATCTTTATTTGCTACTAAGCTCCTTCTTGCATTTCTTCTAGCTGGTTCTTCATCTTCCAGAGCTTCTACTTTAAAACCTCCTAATATTTCAAAAGTTCTTTTTAAATTCTCTCTAAAAAGCTTTAAGTCATCTTTATCCATTGCGTGATAGTGGTCATTGCCAGGTAGAGTTTTATCGTGTGTAAAGTGTTTTTCTATAATTACACTTCCAAGCATTGTAGCCATTTCACACACTTTCATATCTTTTGGTAAAGTGTGGTCACTATATCCTATGATTTTATTTGGAAAAGCCTTTTTAAGTCCTAGAATCATTCCTAAGTTTGCATTACTATCTGGAGTAGGATAATTTAATACACAGTGAAGTAAAGCCAAAGAATTACCATATTTTTCTATCCAACTAACTGCTTCTTGAATTTCATATAAATGACTTGCACCAGTTGAAAGAATAATAGGTTTATTAAACTGACATATATACTCAATAAATGGTTTATTTGTAATATCAGAAGAAGAGATTTTAAAAACATCCATCATTTTATTTAAAAAATTAGCACTCTGCTTATCAAAAGGAGTACTCATAAACTCAATACCAACTTTATCACAATACTCCTTCAATTCATACATCTCATCTTTCCAAAAAGAATCGTGTTTCTTAAATAATTCATATTGAGATTGTGTAGGCTCTTTTGTAGTATCCCAATAAGCTGGAGAATCTTTACTTGCTAATGTACTTGCTTTGTAAGTTTGAAATTTAATAGCATCAGCTCCCCCCTCTTTTGCTTCGTCTACTAATCTTTTTGCTATTTCCATACTTCCTTCATGATTTACACCAGCTTCAGCTATAATATATGGTTCATAAATTTTAGTTTCACAAGGGTCAAAATTCTCAAAAAGTTCTAGAATTTTCATCTTTTTCATCACCTATTATTAATTGATTTATTAGATTTAATACTCTTTTTCTTCCACTTTTTAAATCTATATCTAGCATTAGTCTATTCATAAATTTTCTTGCTTCATAGTTATTGACTAATTTTCTAAATTCTTCTGATATTTTATCATTTGTTATTTTATATCCTAACCCTAAGTTTAAGAATCCATATTCACTAGAAGCAAAAAAATGACTCATTTCTCTTTCATTTTGAGCTAATATAATAGCAGGAACTCCTAAACTAGCTATTTCATAAACTGTTCTACCAGCAGAAGTAAAAATTAGATCAGAATCTAACATAAAATCCGATATATTTGATATGTTTTTGTGTATTTTTATATTTTTAAATTTTTCTAGTGTTTCATACTTATTATACCCAAAGCCTGCGACAATATCTATCTGAATATCTTCTTCCAAACAATAGTTATAGATGGATTCTATCACTTTTTTTGTATAATTATTAGGATCAACTCCTCCAAAAGTAATTAAAATTTTATTTATCTTTTTTTTTATCTGTTTTGTAGTTGAATATAAAAATTCATCTCTTAAAAGAAAATACTCATGTCCAAAATAGTGATTTTTTAAGATTTCTTTTTCTGGATATATAGCATTTATTACCAAATCAGCTTTTTTTGCGCCATCTCCCAAATCTTCAAAATTTATTACTTTTAGATTTAACTTTTTTAAATTTTTTATATAATCCTTATCCGTATCTAAAATATCATTAATAATAATATCAGGAGAGATTCTCTTTATATCATCTATGATATTATCATTTTTTTGCATATATACTAGATAATTTTTTGATTTTATACTTTTATAAGCTAATGTGCTATCTTTTGTAACCAAAAAGATAATTTTATGATTTAAAATATCATTCGCTAAAAGTAAAGTATTATATACATGTCCCAAACCTATAGTATTATTTCCTCTAACTACAAATAAAATATGTTTTCTTCTTAAATAATACTCGCATAAATTCCAATCTTCATAAGTGTCAATATCAATTTCCTCTCCATTTTTCAAGATAAATAGATCAACATTTTTCCCTATCCTGTTAGTTCTTGAAATAATTTTACTTTTTGTAATTAAAAAACCACCAGTTTCAGTAAAAGTTGGTGTTAAATATTGTCTATTTACTCTTTTTTCATAGTTAGGTAAATATTTACCATCTTCGAATCTCCAAGATAAATGGGTATCGTCTTTAGCTGAAATAATAGTATCTATCTCTTTATTTTTTATCATTTTTTCAATAGCATTATCAATTGACTCCACTCTTAACAGAGGAGAAGTTGGTTGCATAGTTACTATTAAATCATAATCTTTATTCTCTTTTTCTTGAATATTTTTATATGTATTATAAATTACTGGGTCTAATGTAGTTTTATCATCGGCAATAGATTTATCTCGTTTATGGATTTTAGCCCCAAATTTCTTTGAAAGCATTAAAATCTCATCATCATCACTACTAACATATACATCTGTAATATATTTGGACTTTAAAGCATTTCTTATAGAATAATAAATTAGAGGCTTTCCATTAAGTAATCTTATGTTTTTTCTTGGTATCCCTTTACTTCCTCCTCTAGCTGGAATAACTGCTAATACTTTCATGATAAGCTTCTTTTTAAATACTTTACAATATACTCTATCTCTTCATCACGCAAATATGGATTCATAGGCAAAGACAAAATCTCCTTGCTAATTTTTTCTGCAATTGGAAAGTCACCTTCTTTATAACCTAAATAATCAAAACACTCCTGTAAATGTAGAGGTATTGGATAGTGAATAGCTGTAGGAATCCCCTCTTTTTTTAATTTTTGTTGTAAATCATCTCTATTTTTTACTCTAATTGAGTATTGAGCAAAAGCTGAAATTCTATTCTCTTTTATGAGTGGCTTGATAATATTATTTGGTAATTGTTGATTGTATTTTTGTGCCACCTCTTGACGAAGAGTCAAATCCTTTTTATAATATTTCAACTTCACATTGACAATAGAACATTGAATCGTATCCATTCTAGCACCCAAACCGATATATTTATGGTGGTATCTTCTATCTTGTCCGTGAACTCTTAGCATTTTTATTTTACTTGCTAATTCATCATCATTTGTTAAAACTGCCCCACCATCTCCAAAGCATCCAAGAGGTTTAGCTGGAAAAAAGCTTGTAGTATAGATATCGCAATAATGCACTTCAAACTCATTTTTGTATGTAGCTCCAAAACTCTGTGCTCCATCAATAATCACCTTTAGATTATATCTTTTAGCAATCTTATTTATCTCATCCATATCGCTTGGTTGACCATAAAGAGATACGGGTATAATAGCTTTCGTTTTAGAAGTTATCTTTTCTTCTATTTTACTTGAGTCTATATTATAAGTCTGTTTATCAATATCTACAAAAATGGGTTTTGCACCAAGAAGAGCTATCGTCTCAGCAGTAGCAATAAAGGTAAAAGGTGTAGTAATAATCTCATCACCTGGCTTTATACCCAAAGCCATCATAGCAAGCAAAAGAGCATCTGTCCCAGAAGAGCAGGATATACTCTCTTTTGCTTTAGTAAATTTACAAAGATTACTCTCTAGTATTTTGACCTCATCACCCATAATATAGTTAGATTTATTCAAAACCCTATAAATAGCCTCATCAATTTCATCTTTATAAAGTTGATACTGATATTGTAGATTTGCAAAATCTATCTTCATTTAATCACCTCTAAGTCACCATCTATCAATTTATAAGTGGCAAACTCATCTTTTGCGATACCATTTTCATCAAACGCTAAGGTATTACCACTTATTCCCACCCAGCCAATCTGACGAGAAGGGACTCCTACCATTAAAGCAAAAGGCTTTACATCTTTTGTTACTACTGCACCACTACCAATCAAAGAGTATTGACCAATCTCAACTCCACAGACAATAGTAGCATTGGCTCCAATGCTACACCCCTTTTTTAGTATGGTTTTTTTAAATTCATCTCTTCGTTGGATGAAGGCTCTAGGATTTATGACATTCGTAAATACACAAGATGGACCTAAAAATACATCATCTTCTATCTCTACTCCCTCATAAATGGAGACATTGTTTTGCACCTTTATATTATCTCCAAGGGTGACATTTGCCCCAACTACACAATTTTGTCCAAATGAACAATTTTTTCCTATTTTTGTATTAGAAAGGATATGACAAAAATGCCAAATTTTTGTCTTTTCTCCTATTTCTACATTCTCATCTATAAAACTACTCTCATGAACAAAAAAGTTAGCCATTTAATACCTTCTTACAAAATGGATGATAATCTCCCCTTAATCCAATTGGAGCTAGATTTCTAATTTTTGAGACCGCTTCAATAGAGCTATAAGCCTCCTCCAAACCAAAGCCATTACCACTTAAAATCTCTTCATAGCTTTTGGTGTGTAGCTCTGTAAAACCACCACTAAATTCTATCTCTTGATCATCAACTGTAATACTTCTGTAAGTTCTTTGACCTTTTGATTTAATTTCATTTGGAATATAGTCATAAATAACACTTAAAAACCATCTAACCCTAGCATGCCTTAGCTCCAAATATCCAGCATTAGCAAATGGTGTTTTAACATGTACGATACTATTTTGAATATCTCCAAAGATATAAGTCAACATATCAAAAAAGTGGACACCAATATTTGTAGCTACGCCTCCACTTTTGGATTCATCTCCTTTCCAGCTAATAAAATACCATTTTCCTCGACTTGTCAAATAGGTCAAATCTATATCATAGATTCTATTGGGATTCTCTTTTAGCTCTGTTTCTACTCTTTTTTTTAATTCAACAATAGAGGAGTGGAGTCGAAGCTGTAAAATATTATAGACTTTTTTTCCACTCTCTTCTTCTATCTTTTTCAAAGCATCTATATTCCAAGGATTTAAAACAAGAGGTTTTTCACAAATTGCATCAGCTCCACTTCTTAAAGCCCATCTAATGTGCGCATCGTGCAAATAGTTTGGTGTAGTTATTGATACATAATCAATCTTGCCTTTGCCATCTCTTCTGAGTTTGTCAATATGTCTATCAAATCTCTCAAATTCTGTGAAAAAATTGGCTTCTGGAAAGTAACTATCAATTATTCCGACACTATCGCACTTATCAAGAACTGCTTTTAAATTATTGCCTGTGTCTTTAATAGCTCTCATATGTCTTGGTGCAATATATCCTGCAGCTCCAATTAGTGCAAAGTTTTTCAATTTTGAACTCCTAAAGAATATTTTATAATTTATTTTAAGAAATAAGAAACAAGAAAAATTATTATAGCATCTTCTGTGCAAAAATGAAAATTAGCTTTATCGACTCACAAAGACTCTCGATAAAAAATCATCTCTATTCTAGTTGTTTTTGGATTTAGCTTTTAGATTAGATTTTTGGTATATAATTTGGGAAAAAAGAGGAAATAATGAGTATTCACAAAAAGATTGACAAGATTACACTCAAAACTCTTCAGAAGATGAAAGGCAAAGAGCCAATTGTAATGATTACAGCTTATGATGCTCTTTTTGCATCTTTGTTTGATGATGAGGTCGATATGATTTTAGTCGGTGATAGTCTAAATATGAGTTTTTTAGGCAATAAAGATACACTTAGTGCCAATATTGAACAAATGATTTATCACACCAAAGCAGTTTGTGCTGGAGCCAAGAGAGCTTTTATCGTTTTTGATATGCCTTTTGGAAGTTACACTACTAAAGAGGAGGCTCTTAAAAATGCTATTAGAGTCTACAAAGAGAGCTGTGCAGATGCAATCAAGATTGAAGGTGGTATTGAAAAAGCTGAAATAGTCGAATATCTTACCCAAAATGGAATCGCTGTTGTATCTCATATTGGTCTTATGCCTCAGTCTGTCAGAGGAGATGGTGGATATATTATTAGAGGCAAAAGTGAAGAGGATAAAATTGCCCTATTAGAAGATGCCAAAGCCCTTGAAAATGCTGGGGCTTTTATGGTGCTTTTGGAGGGGATGAAAAGCGATATTGCCACTACCATTACAAATAGTCTTTCAGTTCCTACAATTGGAATTGGAGCCGGTGCTGGGACAGATGGTCAAGTACTTGTTTGGAGTGATATGTTTGGTTTTTTTGAGGAGTTTAAACCTAAATTTGTCAAACGCTATTTGAATGGTGCTGATCTAATTAGAGATGCACTCAAGACCTACAAGCAAGAGGTCAAAACTAGAGCTTTTCCAGATGATAAGCACTGTTATTAAGGATTTGGCTTGAAAAGAGTTGTAGAGTTTGAAAAGCTAGATTCAGAAAGTAGCTATGAGAGTTCTTTAAGACCTAAAAAATGGGATGAATATATCGGTCAGAGTCGCATAAAAAAAAACTTGGATATATTTATTCAAGCTGCTCTTAAAAGAGATGAGGCTCTAGACCATACACTATTTTTTGGACCTCCTGGTTTGGGGAAAACTACACTAGCTAATATTATCTCTTCGCAGATGGGTGCAAATATCAAAATTACCTCAGCACCTATGATTGAAAAGAGTGGAGACTTAGCTGCCCTTCTTACCAATATTGAGGAGAAAGATATCCTATTTATCGATGAGATTCATAGATTATCTCCTGTTGTAGAGGAGATTTTATACCCTGCGATGGAGGATTTTCGATTAGATATTATTATTGGCTCTGGACCAGCAGCTCAAGCTATCCAGATAGATTTGCCAAAGTTTACTCTAATTGGAGCTACTACTAGGGCAGGAATGCTAAGTAATCCTCTCAGAGACAGATTTGGTATGAGTTTCAAGATGGAGTTTTATACAACTGATGAACTCTCTTTAATCATCATTCAAGCTTCTAAAAGACTCTCTAGTGAAATTGAGCCAGAAGCATCTAAAGAGATTGCCAAAAGAAGTAGAGGCACACCACGAGTTGCTTTGAGACTTTTAAAAAGAGTTAGAGACTATTCTCAAGTGGCAGATGAACCAAAAATATCTCTTGAGACAACAAAATATGCACTAAATGAGCTAGGAGTCAATGAGTTAGGACTCGATGAACAAGATATTCGTCTGCTAGAGCTTCTAATTTCAAATCGAAAAAGGGCAATAGGACTTAGTACAATTGCTGCGACTTTAAGTGAAGATGAAGCTACAATTGAAGATGTGATTGAGCCATATTTAATTGCCAATGGATTTATCGAGAGGACTCCACGTGGGAGAGTAGCTACTCCAAAATCTTATGAACTTTTTAGATTATCTCCTGTTCAGGGAGGATTATTTGGATAAAAGAACCTTTTTTGTACTAATTTTATTTAGTTTGGCACTAACAGGAGCTTATACAATCTACTCTCCTTTTCTTTTGCCAATGGTAGTGGCGACTCTTTTAGCAATGGCGACAAGCAATCTAACAAAAGATATCTCAAGAGTCCTAAAATCTCAAAAATTAGCTACTATGGTAATGACAGCACTACTTATTTTATTGATTCTAGCACCAATTATTTATGTAGCAACAATTGGTTTAGACTACCTTAAGCATCTTGATCCAGTAGCGATTAAAATATCTATCAAAAAGTTAAAAGAGGTAATCTCTCACATTCCACACCTAAATAACTGGGCTAATGAGTATTTAAGAGTAGATAAAATCTTGCCATACTTCAAGGAGATTTCTCTATTTTTTACCAAAATCGGTTCAAAAGGGTTAGGTTTTGTCAAAAATATCTTTTTTGTTATCATCTTTTACAGTGTAATTGTCTATTATCATAAACGGTTTTTTGAGATTTTTGAAATTTTAATCCCAGCTTCACAAGAAGAAAGCAAAGATATGGTCGAAGAGGTAGCTTCTACGATGGAAATCGTACTCTACTCTATTGTTACTACTGCTATTTTTGAGGGAGCTTTATTTGGGATGTTTGTTAGTTACTTTGGATTTAATGGACTACTTCTTGGTGTTCTTTATGGATTTGCTTCTTTGATTCCTGTAGTTGGGGGGCTTTTGGTATGGCTACCAATCTCTCTTTATGCTTGGAGCGAAATGGGTTCTAGTACAGCTTTGATAATTGTCTCTTATTCAATCATTGTAATATCAATTATAGCTGATACCCTAATCAAACCTATGATTATAAAAGCGATAAAAGATAGACTCTACCACCACCACACAAAGATAAATGAATTAGTAATTTTCTTCTCTATTCTAGCTGGAATGAGTAGTTTTGGTTTTTGGGGAATGATTTTAGGACCTGCAATTACCACTTTTTTGGTAGCAGCAACTAGAATTTATATCAAACATAGCGAACTACTCAAATAGAGATATTTAAGATTTCTACCCCTCCACATCTCCAGGTGGAGGTTTTTAAGTTCAAATAGTTTAAACAGGTAGAAAATTTCATCTGCTTTTTAGAATAGGTTAGCAACCTAATAATTTTCTACTTCCTTACATTATTTATGACTGAAGCAAAAGGTTTTACGGCAAATTTTGGTAATTTTGATAAAATATACTCTAAAAAGGGGTTAGTGTGATGGACAATGATAGAATGAAGATTTTGATAATTGAGGATGATCCAGAACTAGCGATGGTACTAAGTAGTTATCTCTCAAAGTATGGTATGGATGCAGAGAGTGTAGAAGACCCTTATCTTGGATTATCTACTCTGACACAAAAAGATTTTGATTTGGTGATTTTGGATTTGACTCTTCCTGGAATTGATGGTTTAGAAGTGATTCAAAAAATCAGAGAAAAGTCTGATATTCCAGTAATTATCTCTTCGGCTAGAGATGATATTACAGATAAGATTATCGGTATGGAAAGAGGAGCAGATGATTATATGCCAAAACCTTACGATCCAAGAGAGTTGGTCTCTAGAATCAAAACAATTCTAAGAAGAGTAGGTCCAAACTCAAAAAAAGCCAAAGAGAAAGAGAAGACTTTTGAACTCAACAAAGAGGGTAGAGTAATAAAATTTAAAGGAAATATCTTGGAGCTTACAGCTGCTGAGTTTGATGTACTTTCGATGTTAATTCAACATATAAATTCAGCTGTTTCAAGGGAACAGTTACTTTATGAGAGTGAGCATATTGACGACTCTAGCTCTGTAAAAAACATAGATGTAATTATCTCTCGAATCAGACACAAGATTGCAAAATTTGACTCTGAACACTCATATATCAAACCTGTAAGAGGTGTAGGATATCTCTTAACAGATAGAACCTAAAAGAAGAGGAGAATATGAAAAATATCTCAGTTACGACCTTTATTCACACTCTTTTTGCTGTGGTTGTAATCATTCTTGGTGTGACATTTTATTATCTAATCTCAGCCAGCGAACACCAAAGAAAACTCCAGCAGATAAATAGATACAAAGTCATCTCTGATAATTTCTTGACAAATGAAGATTTGGGATTAAATAGCAATAGTATCAAAAAAATCTACAAAACTTACAAGCTAGAACCTATCGATCCAAAAGGTGTCAAAAGCGAGATTGAGAGTGAGGGTATGACTATTTTTAGCGGTAAATCTCTTTATGGAAGTGTCAGAGTATTTAAGACAAAAGAGCATTATTATATTTATGTAGAGAGATTTGATTACAACTTGATGATGAAAGATAATAGTCCAGAGGGTTATATCTCTGAGCTACTTATGACAATTGTAATCGTGCTGGTAATTTTACTACTTTTTATGTATATTGCTGTACTAAAAAAGCTCTACCCTCTTAAAAAACTTCACAAACAGATAGAGCAGTTTGCAAGCGGTAACTTGGATGTGAAAATAGAGTATGAAGGTGGGGATGAGATTGGTAAGATTGCCAAAAGCTTTGATAAGGCAATAAGACATATCAAACATTTAATATCTTCTAAAAATCTCTTTATGAGAAATATAATGCACGAGCTAAAAACCCCCATTACAAAGGGACGAATCGTTATTGAAACTATTGAAGATGAGATGGCAAAAACCGTTTTAAAAAACGCTTTTGAGAGGATGAATGAGTTAATTAGTGACTTAGCAGAAGTTGAGAGAATCACAATGTACAATTTTGCCCCTGAATTTAATAAAACTACACTCTCAGAGGTGATGGAAAGAACTACAAAAGTCTTAATGGCTGACCCTACAAAATACAAAATTGATGTAAAAGATAGAGAACTCTATACTGATATTAAACTTTTAGCACTTGTACTAAAAAACCTTATGGATAATGGAATCAAATATAGTCCAGATAAATTTGTAAAGGTCAAAAGTATAGGAAATAAGATAGAAGTTCGCTCCAAAGGAGAACCTCTAAAAGAGAAACTCTCCTACTACACAGAGCCATTTTCTCAAGAGGAAAAAAGAAGTCAAGGCTTTGGACTTGGACTCTACATCGTCTCAAATGTGCTAGAGAAGCTAAATTATGGCTTTAGGTATCGCTATGACAAGGAGCAAGGAGAAAACGTTTTTGAGGTGATAATCGATTAAAGAATCATTGGCTATAATCTTAAAAACTTGAAAAATATCTAAACTTATGGAGTAAATTTGATGAATTATAAACCTCATAAAATTGAGAAGTTTTGGCAAAAAGTCTGGGATGAGCAGAGAGCTTTTGAGCCAAAAGATGACCACACTTTACCAAAAAAATATATCTTAAGCATGTTTCCTTACCCAAGTGGTAGAATTCACATGGGACATGTAAGAAACTATACAATTGGGGATGCTTTAGCTAGATACTATCGCAAAAAAGGTATAAATGTCTTACATCCAATTGGCTGGGACGCTTTTGGAATGCCAGCAGAAAATGCTGCAATTAAAAATCACCTCCACCCAAAAAAGTGGACCTATGAAAATATAGATTATATGCGTGGGGAGTTGCAATCTCTTGGTCTATCTTTTTCGAAAGAGCGTGAATTTGCCACTTGTGACCCTCTCTACACAAAGTGGGAACAAAAATTTATTATTGAGATGTTTCACAAGGGGCTTTTGTATAGAAAAGATAGTAAAGTAAACTGGTGTAAAAGCTGTCACACTGTCTTGGCAAATGAACAAGTAGAAGATGGTAGGTGCTGGAGATGTGATAATCTTGTAACTCACAAACAGATGCCAGGATATTATATTAATATCTTAAGTTATGCCGATGAACTTTTGGATGATTTGAGTAAGCTTGAAGGAAAATGGCCAAGTCAGGTCTTGACTATGCAGAAAAATTGGATAGGAAAATCAAGAGGGCTTGAGTTTAAATTTGAGCTAAGTGATGAATCAAAAGAGAAGCTTGGAGGTAAGTTTCAAGGGTTTGAAGTTTTTACTACAAGAGCTGATACAATTTTTGGGGTGACATATTCTGCTCTTGCTCCAGAACATCCAGTAGTAGAGTACCTCATCAAAAATGACCTTCTTCCAAAAGAGGTAGTAGATGCAATCGAAAAAATTGTCAATATGAGTGAAAGAGAGCGCTCCCAAGCAGAAAAAGAGGGATATCCTCTTGGAATTAATGTGATTCATCCTCTCACAAAAGAGAAGATTCCAGTCTGGACAGCAAACTTTGTTTTGGCTAGTTATGGTGGTGGAGCTGTCATGGCAGTTCCTGCTCACGATGAGAGAGATTTTGAGTTTGCACTTAAGTATAATCTCCCAATCAAAAGAGTAATTGAAGGTGGCAAGAAGCTACCATTTACAGAGGATGGTATTTTAATCTATTCTGGAGAGTTTAGTGGTTTAGACTCAAAAACAGCTAGAGATAAGATTATAGAATATTTCGAACAAAATAGCTTGGGTAGAGAGAAAATAAACTTCAAACTAAGAGATTGGGGTGTCTCTAGACAACGTTATTGGGGCGCTCCAATTCCTTTGATTCACTGTTCTAGCTGTGGACTTGTAGCAGAAAAAGAGGAGAATCTACCAGTAACTCTACCTGATGATGTGGAGATTACAGGTGAGGGTAATCCTCTTGAGCGTCATCCAACTTGGAAAAATTGTAAATGTCCAAAATGTGGAGCAGATGCAAAGCGAGAAACTGATACTTTAGATACTTTTATTCAAAGTAGCTGGTATCAGCTTCGCTACACTACAGATCCAAAAAAATGGGAAGATGTAGCAATTGATAAGAGTGATAGTGACTACTGGATGCCTGTAGACCAGTACATTGGTGGGATAGAGCATGCTATTTTACATCTATTGTATGCTAGATTTTTTACAAAAGTTTTAAGAGATTTTGGTTATTGTAGTGTAGATGAACCTTTTGAGAGACTTTTGACCCAAGGGATGGTTCTAAAAGATGGCTCCAAAATGAGTAAATCCAAAGGCAATACAGTAGATCCTGATATTTTGATTAGTAGGTTTGGAGCCGATACTGCTAGACTTTTTATTCTATTTACAGCTCCTCCTCAAAAAGAGCTTGAGTGGAATGATAGTGCAGTGGAGGGGTCTTTTAAGTTTTTGAGAAAGCTCTACTCCAAAATGGATAAAGTAGATTCTAAAAATCTTCTAAAAATTGAGCAAAAATCTCTCTCAAAAGAGGAAAAACTAGCAAGAGCAAAAGTCTATGAAGCTCTCAAAAAGTCAGAAGATGTTTTTGAAAAAAGTTTCGCATTTAATACTCTGATTGCTTCAGTAATGGAAGCGATAAATGCTCTAGATAAGCAAAATAATCCAAAAATTTGGAGTGAAGGGCTATTTATTTTGCTAAATCTTCTTGAGCCGATAGTTCCACACATTGCAAATGAGATGAGCCAAAAACTCTTTGATGGAGTCAATTTGAGTGCAAAGTTGGAGATTCCAGATGGTGTATTTGAGCAAGATAGCATTCAGTATGCTGTCACAATCAATGGTAAAAAAAGAGCTGAGATTGAAGTAGCATCTGATGCCTCAAAAGATGAGATTTTAGCCCAAGCAAAAGATAGTGTTTCAAGATGGCTAGAAAATTCAGAGATAATCAAAGAGATTTTGGTTCCAAATAAGTTGATAAACTTGGTGATTAAACCTAAAAAGTAGAGGATTTTTTATGAAGAGAGTATTTTTGGGGCTGATATTGGCTTGGTTGATGGCAGGGTGTGCAGGATATGTACCTGTAGCAAAATATGCCAAAGTTCTGATTCCAGGTCCTGTGTATGTAGGAGTAAAACTATCAGGTGCCGAACCTCAAGATGGAGTCTACATAAAAGATGAGATAAATAAACTCGTCCTAAATCGATTTCATAGCCAAATCACCCAAAAAAAGGAACTCTCTGCTAGTCAAATATTTGTGACAAGCTATAAGATAAAATATTCACCTGCTAGTTATGATAGTGATGGATTTGTTATTAGGTACAAAGCTTCAACTACTTTGAATCTAAAGCTCTACACATCAAAAGGAATCTTGAAGAAAAAAGTCTCAGGTACAGAAGAGATAAATACTGAGCCTAGTAGTCTACTAAATACTTCAGCAAAAGAGAGTGCTATTCGAGCATCTATCCAAAAAGCTCTTGATGAATTTGTAAACTACATCGCAAAAGAGGGTATGAAAGAGTAGTTTATGAGTGATTTTTTTGATTTTTTGGAGAAGAAACCTCTATACTACCAGGAGATAGACCACAATCGAATCAGAGTTGCCTATGATATTTTAAAGGATAAAATCTCTCATCCAAAAACCATCCATCTCATCGGCACAAATGGGAAAGGCTCTACGGGTAGGGCATTGGCTCATTTTGCATTTAGTGCTGGTCTAAAGGTAGGACATTACAGTTCACCTCATATTTTAGAGTTTAATGAGAGGATTTGGATAAATGGGCAAAATGTGACAGACTCCACTCTCCAAAACGCTCACAAGAGGCTTTTTAAGATTTTAGGAGAAGAGATGAGTAGAGCTTTGAGTTACTTTGAATATACTACTCTCTTGGCTTTTATAATCTTTGAGAATGTAGATTTAATCGTCTTAGAAGCTGGTTTGGGAGGTGAGTTTGATGCTACCTCTGTGGCTCAAAATAGGATTTTTAGTATTATTACGCCTATTGGATTTGATCATCAAGCATTTTTGGGAGAAAGTATTCAAGAGATTGCTACAACTAAGATAAAAAGTGTGAAAAAGGAGGCTCTCATTGCTCCTCAAATTTATGATGAGGTGGTCAATGTAGCCCAAAAACTATCCAAAGAGCTAAATTTTAGACTTCACCTTGCAAAGCTAGAGAGCAGACTTGAACAAAAAGTAGAAAAGATACTCTCTCAAAAAGCTTATCCAGAATTTTTAGTCTCAAATATTAAAGTCGCAATTCAAGCTTTAGATATTTTGGGGATTGATTTCTCTTTTGAAGCTTTGGAGGACTTAGAAATTTTTGGTAGATTTTATAAGATTGCCCCAAATATAACAGTTGATGTCGGACATAATCTTCTCTCTGCCAAAGCAATAGTAAAAGAGTTACCAAAAGACACACTTCTAATCTACAACTCTCTCCAAGATAAAGATTATTATGAGATTCTAAAGAGCTTGAAGCCAAAAATTAAAGAGGTAGAGATTATTCCAATATCAAATCAAAGAGCTAGTAACCAGAGTGAGTTAAAGAATAGTTTAAAAAAGCTTAACATTCCATTTAAAGAGTTTACAGCTGATTTAAAAGATGGTGAAAATTATCTTGTTTTTGGTTCATTTTATACTGTAGAAGCGTTTTTAAGGAGTTTAAGAACCTAAGAGTGCTACTTTTTACTATTAATGAGGTTTTGTTTTTTAGGTTTGATTAACTAATAATCAATAATTATCTTCTATTTTTATATTTTTATGTTTCTCAAAGTTACACAATTACCCCAAAATTTAGCTATTATATAGAGTAAAAAACATTTTAATTAACTTTTAGTTAATATGTGAGACATTGTGGATACCACACTATATTTAATACAAAGGGGTTATGCAATGACACACTTAGTAACAGATCATCCCTACTTCGGTGTTTTTGTTCTATTCATTCTGACAGCTGTAGCATTCCCTGCTACTCTGTTTTTGGCCCGTTTTGTTAGTCGTAGACTTGCAAGACTAGATACAGAAAGGCTCAAACTCTCTATTTATGAGTGTGGACCTTTGCCAAATAAACAACCAAATAAAATCTCTACTCAATTTTATCTAATAGCTTTGCTATTTATACTTTTTGATGTAGAGATTATTTTTATGTTTCCATGGGCGGTAGATTTTAGACCGCTTGGTTGGTTTGGGTTTATTGAGATGATTCTATTTATCGTTTTACTTGCGATTGGATTTGTATATGCTTGGAAGAAAGGAGCTCTTGAATGGCACAGCATCAAGTAAATTATGCAAGCTCTGGCGGACTGCCAGTAGTTTTGACTTCTGTTGACAAACTTATAAATTGGGGGAGATCCAACTCCCTTTGGCCTTTGACTTATGGTCTAGCTTGTTGTGCAATTGAGATGATGGCAAGTGGTGCATCTAGATTTGACTTTGATAGAATGGGAGTAATCTTTAGAGCATCTCCAAGACAAGCTGATGTGATGATTTTGGCAGGAACTTTGTCAAAAAAACATGCAGAGTTTGCTAGAAGACTCTATGACCAGATGGCTGAACCTAAATGGGTCATTTCTATGGGGAGTTGTGCAAATACAGGTGGAATGTTTAACACTTACGCTACAGTCCAAGGGGTCGATAGAATTATTCCTGTCGATATTTATCTGCCTGGATGTGCGCCAAGACCTGAGACTCTTCAATATGCAATGATGATGCTTCAAAAGAAGATTAGACGAGAGTCTGCAAATATGAGAAAAAACAAAAAACAAAGGTTCATCTAATGAGAAAGTATACTCCAAAAGGCAGTGTTCAAAAGAGGGCCAAATATAATGATAGATTTTGGGTAGCTCCATCTGTCCCAAGAGAGGATGTAGAAGATGGAAGCTTTTTTGCTAAAACTCTAGAGAGTCTCTCAAAAGTGGTAGAGATTTTAGATAGTTATGTTGAGCTTGGTCAGCTAGTAATTCATATCAAGTCTCAAGATAATATAAAAGCTCTAGAGAATCTAAAAAGCGATGGATGTTTTGAGATGTGTAGTGAGCTAAGTGCTGTTGATTATTTAGCTAATGATGGGGAGTTTGAAATCTTTTATCAACTACTAAATCTCAAAGAGTCAAAAAGAGCAAGAGTAGTCACTAGAATCAAGCAAGACGAAGCAATTGAGTCGATAGTACCTCTTTATAAAATGGCTCATTTTGCAGAGAGAGAGATGTATGATATGTTTGGGATTTTTGTAAATAACCATCCATATCTAAAGAGAATCATTATGCCAGATGATTGGGAAGGACATCCACTTCTTAAAAGTTATCCTCTAGAAGGTGATGAGTTTGCTTCTTGGTATGAAGTGGATAAAATCTTTGGGAAAGAGTACAGAGATATCATCGGACCAGAGATTAGGGACCAAGCAAGAGTCGATAGATACGATACTCAAAGGTTTGCAAGAGTTGGTAAAGAGGTACCATTTGGTAGTGACCCAGCAAAAGTCGATGAGACTGAGACTCCAATTAGTTATAGCAAAACTTTTGCGACTAACTACCAAAAAGGCTCAAAAGAGCTGGATAAAAGAAAGTAGGAGCAACTATGCAAGAACCAAATAAGTTAAAACCGTTTTTTGAAAATTTGGCCTTTGAGCGAGATGATAATACAATGGTCATCAACTTTGGACCTCAGCATCCATCAGCTCATGGTCAGCTTAGGCTCATACTTGAACTACAAGGTGAGCAAGTTGTCAAAGCTCTGCCTGATATTGGTTATCTTCATCGTGGTGTAGAGAAGATGGGCGAGAATATGATTTATAATGAGTTTTTACCAACTACTGACAGGCTAGATTATATCGCCTCTACTTCAAACAATTACGCTTTTGCCTTGGCAGTAGAGAGATTAATAGATATTGAAGTTCCAAGAAGAGCCCAAGTAATTAGAACAATGCTTCTTGAGATAAATAGAATCATCTCTCACCTATTTTTCCTTGCAACTCACGCTCTTGATGTAGGAGCTATGAGTATTTTCCTCTACGCTTTTAGAGAGAGAGAATTTGCTATGGATTTGATGGAAGATTACTGTGGAGCAAGGCTTACTCATTCTGCTGTCAGAATTGGTGGAGTGCCACTTGATTTACCAGAAGGTTGGCTAAATGATTTGGGCAAGTTTTTGGATCATCTTCCAAGCCAAATCAAACTCTACGAAGACCTTCTAACAGAAAATAGAATCTGGAAGATGAGATTAGAAAATGTAGGGGTTTTGACTCCTGAGGATGCTTTGAGTTGGGGAGCTACTGGAATTATGCTAAGAGGTTCTGGAATTGCTTATGATATCCGAAAAGAGGAGCCTTATGAGCTTTATAGTGAGCTTGATTTTGATATCCCAATTAGTGATAGATGCGATAGCTATGGCAGATACCGTCTATATATGGAGGAGATGAAAGAGTCTATCAAGATTTTGAGACAATTAATTGATATGTACCCTGAGACTGAACCAAAATTGATGGCTCACGCTCCAAGATATATCTCTGCTCCAAAAGAGGAGATTATGACTCAAAACTATGCTCTGATGCAACACTTCGTGCTAGTTACTCAAGGAATGAGACCTCCAAAAGGTACAGTCTATGCTCCGACAGAATCACCAAAGGGTGAACTTGGATTTTATATCAAATCAGAAGGTGAACCATACGCTCACCGTCTAAAATGTAGAGCTCCAAGCTTTTTTCACACAGGATTGCTTCAGGAGCTTTTAGTCGGAACCTATTTGGCAGATGTTGTAACAATTATTGGTAGTACAAATATTGTTTTCGGTGAAGTTGACCGATAGCTCAAAAAGCCGTAGAAAGGATAAAAAATGAAAAGATACGATTTAAGACACTTAAAAGGTGACTTCTACGACAGAATGTTAGAGCTAATTGATAAAGATTTAGCCCCTAGTGAAGTTGGGATTTTTCTGTTTGAAATTGGCGACTTTTCACCCATTCAAAAGAGTGCAGATTTGGTCAAAGAAAATGGTCATGAACTGATGAACTCTCTTAAATTTAATGAAGTCGACTGGACTATTGTAGTCAAAAGAAAGGCTAAATAATGGCAAAGGTGGTTCTATCCACTTGGAGAGGTGAAGATATTGATAATAGAGGCAAAGAGCAGTCTAAATGGGTGGAGTCTGCTTTTAAGTTGCCAGAAAACTATGACAGTAACTCAACCTCAAAAGCATTCATTGGCTGGGATGGAGTGGCAATTTTCGATGAAAGTATCGATGCTATTCGTCTAGCTCTTGAGTATGCTTACACTTACCAAAACTACTCAGAAGCTTGTGGACGATGCGCTCCTGGGCGATGGGGTGGTAGAATTTTGTATGATTTGCTCGATAAAATTGCAAGAGGTGAGGGAAGCTTTGCAGATGTAGAACATCTAAAAGAGGTCTCTCAAACTATGATGCTAACTTCAAAATGTGAGATTGGTCGAACTGTACCTAAGCCAATTTTAGATTTGATGGAAAAGTATAAAGAGCAGTTTGATGAGTGCATTTTAGAACAGAAAAAGAGTAAAGATTACGATAAAAAAGAGCTAAAATATATCGCTAAAGTTACGGCTCCTTGTATGGATATGTGTCCGTCACATGTCGATATTCCAGCCTACATTGAGGGTGTAAGAGATATGGTTTTTGGAGACTCTCTAAAGGCTACACGCCAGACAATGCCACTAGCTCACACTTGCGGTAGAGTCTGTCCTCACCCTTGCGAAGATGCTTGTCGTAGAGCAAACCTTGATGAACCAGTCTCAATTATGGAGTTAAAGAGGCTTGGAGCTGATTATGAGACTGACCACGGTATCGGTTTTTTGCATCCAGCAGAGCCTAAACCTCTACGAAATGATGGCAAAAAGGTAGCAATTATTGGAGCTGGACCTGCAGGTCTTACTGCTGCTTACTACTTGGGGCTTGAGGGAATTAAGGTCGATATTTTTGAGGAGCTTCCAGTCCTTGGTGGAGAGGTAGCTGTTGGTGTGCCAGAGTATCGTATGCCAATTGATAAATACAACAAAGATATTGAGCTGGTAACTTCGCTTGAGGCTGTGACAGTCTATACAAACCACAAAGTAGATGCTAATCGTCTAAAAGAGTTAGATGCTGAGTATGACGCTGTGCTTCTTGCTTTTGGAACCAGGCTATCGAAAAAAGTTAGAGCTAAGAATGAGCGAGAGGAGATTGAGGGGTATTGGGGTGCAATCTCAATGCTCGATAAAGTCAACCTCTGGACAAAATATAAAATTGGAAGTCCAGCTAGTAATGAGCTAAAAGATAAAGTGGTCGTCTGTGTTGGTGGTGGATTTACTTCGATGGATGTTGTGCGATGTTCAATCCGTGAAGGTGCCAAAAAAGTGATAATGCTCTATCGTAGAGATGAGAAGACTATCATCAGAAACACAACCTACGAAGAGTATCACGAAGCAGTCGAAGAGGGTGTTGAGTTTATTTTTCACTCAGCAGTCGAAGAGATTATTGATGAGAATAATAAACTTAAAAAGCTAAAAGTAAACCGCTTCGAACTTCAGCCAGATCCAAATGGCGGTCGTCCAAAACTTGTAAAAATCGAAGGTGCAGACTTCTTTATTGAGTGTGATTTCTTAATCCCTGCTGTGTCTCAGTCTGCAGATTTGTCGATTTTACCTGAAGAGTGGGATTTGAAGCTCACAAGCTGGAATACACTCCTTACAAACGGTAGAGATTATATGACAAGTCGTCCAGGACTATTTGCAGCTGGAGATTGTGAGTATGGACCAATGACAATTGTAAATGCAGTCGGTCAGGCAAAAAGAGCTGCTAGTGTAATTAGTCGCTACATCTATGACGGTAAAGTCTCTCTTACTGATGATGAGATTATGGAAGACCACCTCAACAAGCTTGGAGTATATGACAAAAAAGAGAAAATCTCTGGCTGGATGCCTGGTATTCCTAGAAATGTGAGTGAAAAGCTTTCAGTAGAAGAGCGAAAAACCAATAATCTTGAGGTGAATCTAGGCTTTACTGGTCAAGAGGCAATTGCTGAGGCTGAAAGGTGTATGAGATGTTATTATATATCGATGGTGGCGGTGTGATATGAATGAAACAAAGAAGATTACCCTAACAATCGATGGCAAAGAGATTACAACCACTTGGGGCAAAACTATCTTGGAGGTTGCCAGAGAGAACGATATCTACATCCCAACAATGTGTTATTTAACCAAGGTTGAGCCAATCGCCTCTTGTAGAATGTGTGTCGTTGAGGTGGAGGGAGTAGATGGAATGATACTCTCTTGCCAAGAGAAAGCAGTCGATGGAGCAGTAATTACTACCAAAAATCAAGAGCTAGAGAGAGAGCGACAAAATATTATGAAGCTCTACGATGTAAACCACCCTCTTGAGTGTGGAGTCTGTGATAAGAGTGGCGAGTGCGAACTACAAAATAAGACTCTTGAGCTTGGGGTAGAAACTCAAACTTTTTCGGCAAAAGACCAACACCGACCAACCAAAAATTGGGGATTTATTAGCTACGACCCATCTCTTTGTATTATGTGCGAGAGGTGTGTGAGAGTCTGTAGTGAAATTGTCGGAGATGAAGCACTTGCAATTAGTGTGGGTGGATACAAATCGACAATCGTCAAAACAAAAGATGATAGCGACTGTAGCCAGTGTGGTGAGTGTATGGCAGTCTGTCCTGTTGGAGCTTTGGTTAGTACTGACTTTAAATACAAAGCAAACGCTTGGGAGCTTACAAAAGTCCCTGCAAGTTGCTTCCACTGCTCGGCTGGTTGTCAACTCTACTACGAAGTCAAACACAACTCAATCGAAAATCCAGAGCCAAAAATCTACAGAGTTACAAATGAGTTTGAGTTTAGCTCTTTGTGTGGAGCTGGTAGATTTGCTTACGATTTTGAGCTAGGCAGTGGCAAAAAAGATGAGAAAGCTCTCAAAGAGGCAGTTGAAGCTTTCAAAAAAGCAGATGCTATTCGATTTAGCTCGATGATTACAAATGAAGAGGCTCAAATCCTCTCTGAAATTGCTAAAAAGCACGATAAAAAGCTAATTTGTGATGAGGCTTTGGGTTATCAGAAGTTTTTGAGGGCTTACCAAAGGGCTAGTGGAAAGCTACTTTATAGTGGAGATTTAAAAACTCTTGAGAAGTCGCAGATGGCAATTGTACTAGGAAGCAGAGTAAATGATGATGCTCCAATGGTAAAATTTGCACTATCGACTGCCTCAAAGAGAGAAAAAGCTCAAGTAGCATACCTCCACCCAATCGAAGATAAGAAAATTCAAAATATCGTTACAAAGTTTATCAAGTATGAAGTTGGCTCAGAAGAGGGTGTTGTAGCACTTCTTGCAAATTTTTTAATCAAAGATGCTCCAAAAGATGTCAAAAAGTATCTAGATGATTTGGATATTGGATACTTGAGTGCTGAGAGTAATGTTTCAGAAGAGGAGCTTGATGAGCTAAAGCTTTTAATGTGGAAGAAGAGAAGATTTAGTCTTGTAGTTGGTGAGGATATCTACAACCATCCAAGAGTTGAAAATATCGCAACTCTTTTGGCTCTTATTGAAAAATATAGCCAGTTTGATTTGATTGCAATTCCACCAGCATCTAATACTCTTGGAGTCGCTCTAATTTGTGATTTGAGTGAGAGTAGCGATGGTTTTGTAGTTGGCTACAATAGTGTGGGTAACTTTGTAGTCGGTTCTGACGAGGATGCCAAGCTTGAGCTTCCAGCTCTAAATCAGCAAGAAGGAACTATCACTACAATTGATAAAAGAGTAGTACCAACTCACCCAGCTTTAGAGTTTAAAGGTTATGAGCTTTTAGATATTGCAAGAGAGCTTGGGATTGGCAGTAGATACACGATTGACTTTACAGCAAAACTGCCAAAAGAGAGCGGATTTAAAGCAGTTGAGTTTGATGAGTTGGAGGATTATTTTGGAATTGATGGTCAAAATCATAGAGGTTACACTCTCCAAAATCTTGAGTCCAAGCCAAAGATAGAGTTAAAAGAGCCTGAAGAACTTGATAGTTTTGATGGGACGATAATCTATCGATGTAATGAAGGAGCAATATTTAATCCTTTTGTGGCTAGAACTCATCAATTCAAAGACTCCAAACCAAAACTTGTAGGTTCAGCTCAGTTTGCAACAGCTGCAAAACTAAAAGATGGCGACAGAGTAAAATTTATACAAGATGGAGTTGAGTATGAGAGGGTGTTTAGCATTGATACAACTATGAAAGGAACCATAGCTATAAATCCAACTTATGATTATGGATTAAGTAGTTTTGCGATATCCTCTTACAGATTTAGTCCCGTAAAAATAGAAAAGCAGGGTGTAAGCGATGAGTAAAAAAGAGATTACAATTACCATAGATGGTACTGAGTGTAAAACTTATGAAGGTGAGTATCTCCTAAATGTCGCAAGAGCAAATGGGATATTTATTCCTGCAATCTGCTATTTGACTAGATGTTCTCCTACATTAGCCTGTAGGATTTGTTTAGTCGAAGCTGATGGCAAGAGAGTCTATGCTTGTAATGCCAAAGCAAAAGATGGAATGAATATCACTACGACAACTGAAGAGATACTTGAAGAGCGAAGAGCAATTATGGAAGTCTACGATGTCAACCACCCACTTCAATGTGGTGTGTGCGACCAGCATGGAGAGTGTGAGCTACAAAATTACACTCTTGAGCTAGAAGTGGATTCTCAAAGTTATGCAATTACTGATACAAACAGAGAAACTAAAAATTTCAGTACAGTTTTGCACTATGATGCAGGGCTTTGTATTGTCTGTGAACGGTGTGTAACTGTCTGTAAAGATATGATTGGTGATAGTGCATTAAAGACATCTCCAAGGGGTGGTGCAAGTCTTGATAAAGAGTACAAAGCATCAATGCCAAAAGATGCTTATGCGATGTGGAATAAACTCCAAAAATCTATTATCGCTCCAAGCAACGGCACAGAGCATACAAACTGTAGTGATTGTGGTGAGTGTACGGCAGTCTGTCCTGTGGGGGCTTTGACTGAGAGAGATTTTGTCTACAAAGCAAATCCATGGGAACTTAAAAATATCCCTGCAACTTGTGGACACTGCTCTAGCGGTTGTCATCTATATTATGAGACTAGATTTGAATCTATCAGCAATCCAGAGCCGATGATTTTTAGAGTCAAAAATGAGTGGAACTACCAGAGCCTCTGTGGTGCTGGACGATTCGCCTATGATTTTGAAAATAGAGATGTCAAAAAAGATGAAGAGGCTTTTGGTAAAGCAGTCGAAGCTCTTAAAAAGGCAAAGGCTATTAAATTTACTTCGATGATTACAAATGAAGAGGCTCTAATGCTCCAAAGACTCAAAGAGAAGTTTGGACTCAAGCTTATCAACCAAGAGGCAAAAGCTCTTCAAAACTTCCTTAATCACTTCTCAAAAGCAAGAGGTAAAACTCTTTATGACTTAGACTTTAAAGAGATTATGAGTGAAGCAGATTTTGTGGTTTCTGTCGGAAGTAAACTAAGAAATGATAATCCAAATGCTAGATATGCCTTTAATAATGTCCAAAAAATCAATAAAGGAGCTGGCTTTTACTTCCACCCAGTCGGTGATACTTTAGTACCTACTTTTGGTAAGACAGTAGAGACTTTTGAGCATAAACCAAACGATGAGGAGGCAGCTCTTTATCTAATTTTAGACCTTTTTGCGGACAAAGAAAAACTTCCTGATGAGGTCAAAGATTATCTAAATAGTTTCAAAGAGAAGAGAAAAAAGATAATCAAAGAAAAAGTTATGGAAGAAGTCGTCCAGAAAATTAAAGACAAAAAGACTGGAGAAGAGAAAGAGGTCAAGAAAAAAGTCCCAAAAATGGTCGACAAAGAGGTAGAATATACTCACAATAAACTTGTCGAACGACTAGGTGGAGATGCTAAAGGTTTTGATGACCTTTTTGCCAAGTTTACTAAGAAAAAAGAGAACTTTGCACTAATGGTCGGAGAGGATTGCTATTTTCATCCAAGAGCCAAAAATATCGCTAACCTTCTTGGATTGATTGAGGAGACTACACCATTTAAAGTGGCTCTCATCCCTCCAAAAAGTAACTCTTTGGGTGTAAGTTTGATTTGTGAATTAGATGATAAAGCTGAAGGTTTTACAGTAGGCTACAATACTCCTGCAGACTTTACAATATCAGCTCTTGGTACAGGAGACCTAGATGCTCCAGCTCTAAATCAGCAAGAGGGGACTCTAACAACTATGAACAAAAGAGTAGTCCCTACTTTCCCTGCTCTACCTTATGGTGGTTATGAGTTAAATGATTTGATGAATGCTCTTGGAGTTGGCAAAAGATACACAATCGATTGGACTATGGAACTTCCAGTAGACAAAGGTTTTCAAGCGGTAGCTTTTGATGATTTAGAAGATGGATTTGATAACTCTGGAAACGAACTAAGAGGCTATGCTCTTACAAATCTTGCCACCAAAAAAGAGAATATAAAAGTCGAAAAACTAAATGATGAGATTCTTTTGGATGGTCAAATTGCTTACAGATGTAATCCTCAAAGACAGTTCAACGACTTTACCGACAAAGCTCATCAAATTTTTGAAGAGTTTGGACTTTATGCTTCGCCAGAAAAAGCCAAAGAGTTAGGTGAAAATGTGGAGGTCAAGTTTGAGGGTGGTTCCTTGACTCTGAAAGTCATTGAAGATGATAGAATGAGTGGGGATATTGTAGAAATTCCAGACTTTAAGAGCAGTATTGATACTTATCGTCTCTTTGGCGATAGTAGATACGCTAAAGTTACTATCAAAAAGGTGTAGATGATGGATGGATTTATAATTGGAACAATAATCAAAGCGATGCTGATTCTTGCAATCATATCTGCTTTGGCTGGTTTTGGTACATACTTGGAGAGGAAAATCCTAGCTTTTATGCAACGAAGGCTAGGACCTACTCATGTAGGACCTTTTGGGCTTTTACAAATTGCAGCAGATGGTATCAAACTCTTTACAAAAGAGGATTTTATACCTCAAGGTGCAAACAAGCTAATCTTTATGATAGCACCAATCATTACAGCAGCGACTGCTTTTATAGCACTCTCTGCTGTGCCTCTCTTGCCAGAGTTTACGATTTTTGGTGTGACAGTTAGACCAATTGTCGCAGATATTAGTGTAGGACTTCTTTTTGTGCTTGGAATGATGGCTACTGGTCTTTATGGTCCTCTTCTTGCTGGTTTGGCTCAACACAACAAATGGGGGCTTTTAGGAGCCGCAAGAACTGCTGTACAGTTTCTAAGCTATGAAGTTGTAACAGGACTCTCAATCTTAGCTCCTGTAATGCTAGTTGGCTCTTTGAGTCTAATCGATTTTAATAACTATCAAACTGGAGGGATTAGTGATTGGCTAATCTGGAAGCAACCTGTAGCATTTATCCTATTTTTGATTGCAGGTTATGCTGAGACAAACAGAACTCCATTTGATTTGCTAGAACATGAAGCCGAAGTCGTATCTGGTTATGCTACAGAGTACAGCGGGATGAGATGGGGTATGTTCTTTATCGGTGAGTATGCAAATATGATTACAATTGGTTTCTTGGCATCTTTGATTTTTCTTGGTGGATTTAATCCAATTTGGTTCATTCCAGGTGGAATCGCAATTATCTTAAAAGTAACTTTCTTCTTTTTCTTGATGCTTTGGGTAAGAGCATCTTGGCCACACATTAGACCTGATCAGTTGATGTGGCTATGCTGGAAAGTTTTGATGCCATTGGCAGTAATAAATGTAGCAATCACTGGCTTAGTAGTGATGCTGTAAGGAGGGGCTATGGAAGAGTTTAAAGATAGAAATATAGGAACACAAAACTATAAGATGCTGGATTTGGAGGCAAATCCTACAACACCAATGGAGAGCTTCAAGCAAGTAGCCAAAAGGTCTGTCAAGCTTGAGCTTTTTACTGGGCTAAAGGTGACTTTTAAAGCGATGATGAAGGCACTCTTTGCAGGTGATATGCACACAATCAAATATCCTCTAGAGAAGATGCCAATCTCTCCAAGATATAGAGCAATTCATGAGATGAAAAGACTCCTTGAGAGTGGGCATTATCGCTGTATTGGCTGTGGACTTTGTGAAAAAATCTGTATCGCAAACTGTATCCGAATGGATACTAGATATGATGAGAATCAGCGAAAAGAGGTGAGTGAGTATACTATCAACTTTGGTCGATGTATCTTTTGTGGTTACTGTGCAGAGGTCTGTCCAGAGCTTGCAATTGTCCATGGTGGTAGATATGAGACTGCTAGTGAACAAAGAGCGAGTTTCTCACTATTTGAAGATATGCTCACACCAATAGATAAACTAGGTGAACAAAAAGAGTATCCAGGATTTGGTGCTGTATCGCCTAATGCTGATGAGAACATCAAAAAAACACCATTGGCATATTAAGGAGCAGTGATGGAAACTTTTGCATTTTATCTATTTTCGATACTAATTACAGCTATGTTTGTAGTAACTGTCTGGAGTAAAAATATTCTCTATTCCATGACATCTCTTGCAGCTGGAATGGTACTAATTTCTGGGCTATTTTTTATCCTAGGAGCTGATTTTTTGGGAGTAGTTCAGTTAATCGTCTATGTCGGAGCTGTAATGGCACTTTATGCCTTTGGTATGATGTTCTTTGACGCTACAGGTGTAGTCAAAGAGAACAATACTCCAGCATTTTTGGTATTTTTGCTAGGTGGTTTTAGTGCTTTGGTACTAGTAGTAATCTTTTCTGCTCCAATTATTGGAGAAAATGTACAGTCATTTTATCCACCAATTGCAGATGCTACAAATACTCAATCTGTTGGTATGATTCTTTTTACAAAATATCTAATGCCGTTTGAAGTAGCAGCTATTATGCTTCTTGTAGCCATGATTGCTGGGATTATTCTTGCTGGCAAAAAGATGGATCAGAGTCTATCGTCAAAAGAGACCAAGAGTTTACAAAAGGATAACAAATGATAGGACTTACTCATTATCTGGTACTCTCAGCGATACTTTTTAGTATCGGTTTAGTTGGGGTAGTAAGAAGAAGAAATCTTCTGATGCTATTTTTTGCTACTGAAATTATGCTAAATGCTGCAAATATTGCTTTTGCCGCAATCTCTAGCTACTATAATGATATGACAGGTCAGATGTTTGCCTTTTTTATAGTAGCAATAGCAGCAAGTGAAGTGGCAGTTGGTCTTGGACTCTTGATTTTGCTTTATAAGAGATATGGCACAATCGACCTAGAAAAAATCACAATGCTAAAAGGGTAAATGATGGAAAGCCTAGTATATATTGCACTCTTTTCACCGCTTGTAGGCTCGATTTTTGCAGCTATGTTTGGTATGCGAAAAAAGACCTTACTTACTGGGATTGTTACCTCTTTACTACTATTTATATCCTTTTTGGCATCCATTACACTTCTAAAATATGTAATGGATATTGGGCCAATTCATGTCAAATTGATGGATTGGATAGTAGTAGGAGATATGGATGTACCGTTTGGGTTTAATGTAGATCAAGTAACAGCTGTTATGATGAGTGTTGTTACACTCGTTTCTACTGTAGTTCACATCTACTCAAATGGTTATATGGAGCATGACAAGGGATTTAATAGATTCTTCTCATATCTATCAGCTTTCGTATTCTCGATGTTGGTACTTGTTATGAGTGACAACTTCCTTGGACTATTTATTGGTTGGGAAGGAGTTGGGGTCTGCTCTTGGCTACTAATTGGATTTTGGTACCACAAAGAGGATGTCACAAGGGATGTAAATCCTTCTATCTCTCCATCTTGGGCAGCAAATGAAGCATTTATTATGAACAGAATTGCTGACCTTGGGATGCTTATTGGGATTTTCTTAATCTACTGGAATGTTGGTTCTTTACAGTATGATGTAGTTTTTGCAAATGTGCATAGTCTAGACCATACTCTTTTAGTTTGGATTGGAATTATGCTATTTATTGGAGCGATGGGTAAATCAGCTCAGTTCCCGCTTCACACATGGCTAGCAGATGCAATGGAAGGTCCTACACCAGTTTCAGCTCTAATCCACGCAGCGACAATGGTAACAGCTGGGGTTTATCTAGTAATTAGAGCCAATCCAATCTATTCTCAAATCCCAGAAGTTAGCTATTTTATTGCTATTCTTGGTACATTTGTAGCAATTTTTGCGGCATCAATGGCACTAGTTAATAGAGACTTAAAAAGAATCATCGCATACTCTACACTTTCACAGCTTGGTTATATGTTTGCAGCCGCTGGACTTGGAGCATACTGGGTAGCACTTTTCCACTTAGCAGCTCACGCATTTTTCAAAGCTCTACTATTCCTTGGAGCTGGAAATGTGATGCATGCAATGGATGATGAGCTAGATATTTTCAAAATGGGTGGACTTAAAAAAGCTATGAAGTGGACATACTTTTATATGTTCTTAGCTTCACTTGCACTTGCTGGAATTTGGCCACTTGCTGGATTCTTCTCAAAAGATACAATCCTCGAAGTAGCATTTAATGAGCATAGTATTGGAATTTGGTTAGTACTTTGGATTACAGCTGGTCTTACTGCATTTTATAGCTTCCGCCAAGTATTTCTTACATTCCTCAGTGATGAGAGATATAAAAAGTTTGGTTTCCATCCACACGAAGTACAAAAATATGTACTTTTGGCAATGTTACCACTTGGATTACTTGCAATCGGATTTGGTTGGTACAAAGGTGGATTTGAGGAGTTTGTAACAACTATGCTTCCACCTTATGAGATGAGTGAACATACTCACCATATGGTTTGGGTCTTGACAGCAATTACTCTTGCTATTGCCCTTGGAGGAATCTTTACAGCATTTAAAATGTATGCTAAAAAGCTAGAAAGAGATGAGAGGATTGAAAATTCACTACCTTATAGAGTCTTGAGTAATCAATACTACATTCCTGTATTTTACGATAGAGTCTTTGCCAAGCCTTATGCTGAGCTTAGTGATATCGCTTGGAAAGAGATAGATATGCAAGTGGTTGATGCAAGCGTAGATGGAATCGCTAAGATGATAGAAGATGGTGGTGATGAGACTCGTAAAATGCAAACAGGTAACCTATCTGATTATCTAGTATGGATGGGTATAGGCGTAGTGCTACTTGCAATACTGGCAGTTGTTGCTGCACTCAACAGTTAAGGAGAGAGTGGTTATGGATAATATTTTAAGTGTTTTAGTCTTTTTCCCGCTCGTTGCGGCGATGTTGGGATTTATCGTAAACAAAGATACAATCCGTGTTTACGGTATTACAGTTGCCGCAATAGAGTTTTTGTTATCGTTGTGGCTATGGTTTTCTTTTGATAGTTCAAATGGCGGTTTCCAATTTATCGAACACTTTTCACTAGTGAACGATTTTGGAATAAACTACTATCTAGGCGTAGATGGTATTAGTCTTTTTATTATTATTATGGCGACACTAATTACTCTAATTGGTATCATCTCTGTAGGAGAGGTTGAAAATCTCAAAAATATGATTATCAGCCTTTTGGTACTAGAGGTGGCAATGATTGGAGTATTTGTAGCTCTTGATGCTATTGTATTTTATCTCTTTTGGGAGTTTTCTCTTGTACCGATGCTTTATATTATTGGTGCGTGGGGAGGTCCAAGAAGACTCTATGCAGCTGTAAAGTTTTTCCTCTACACATTTGCAGGCTCATTGATTATGTTGATTGGGATGCTTTATGTTGCTTATCTTTATCAAGAGGCTACAGGTGTTTGGAGCTTCTCTTTGATTGATTGGTATACACTTCCAATTGATGTGGGTCTACAGAAGTGGCTATTTTGGGCATTTTTCCTCGGTTTTGCTATCAAAGTTCCAATGTTCCCATTTCATACTTGGTTGCCTTATGCTCACGGGCAAGCGCCAACTGTTGGTTCTGTAATTTTGGCTGCTGTTCTTCTAAAGATGGGAAGTTATGGGTTTGTAAGATTCTCACTTCCTCTATTCCCAGACGCATCAGTAGCATTTATTACTCCTGTGGCAATAATTGCAATTATTATGATAATTTATACTGCGATGGTAGCTTATGCCCAAGATGATATGAAACAAGTAATCGCCTACAGCTCAATATCACATATGGGTGTAATTGTACTTGGTACTTTTGCGATGAATGTAGAAGGGATTGCAGGAAGTGTATTTTTGATGCTCTCTCACGGTATCGTTTCTGGAGCTTTGTTCTTACTTGTTGGGGTAATCTATGATAGAAGACATACAAAGCTTATGAGTGAATTTGGAGGACTCGCAGCTGTAATGCCAAAATATGCCGTAATTTATGGTATTGTTTTGATGGCTTCTGTTGGTCTTCCTTTGACTATCGGATTTGTTGGAGAATACCTATCTTTGGCAGGTTTTTTCAAAATCTCTCCAATAATGGCAGCTCTTGGAGGATTATCAATAATCCTAGGAGCAGTTTATATGCTATCTCTTTACAAAAAGAGTTTCTTTGGACCAATCACTAAAGAGGAGAATAAAAATCTCCCAGATTTAAATGGTAGAGAGTTGACAGCTCTTATTCCACTTGTAGCTATCATCATCTGGCTGGGAATCTACCCAAAACCTGTGCTACAACCAATCGATAGCAGTGTGAAAGTTCTTACAAATTTAATGGTAGAGAGGTCTCAAAGTGCAGAGACAAAAAGCGTAATTCACCTCAGTAGAAGTAGCAAGGAGGCAAAATAATGGTACAGCCAATCTCCGTAGATTTAGCATCACTAAATATGATGACACTAGTACCGATGCTAGTGACAGTCGGTGGTGCTTTATTGATTTTGATTATCGATTTATTCAAAGAGAACTTACATAAATCTCTTTATGTGATGTTGTCTATTTTGATTCTGTTTATAGATTTTGGGGCAGTACTGAGTCTAAATGTAAATCAGAGAGGACTCTTCAATCTAATCTATATGGATGGGATTGCGATTGTAGCTCAACTAATCATTTTGATTGGTTCGATGCTATTTTTGCCTCTGGCTTTGACTGATAAAAAGTTCCATGAGTACTCATATCCAGAGTTTTTTGCTCTATTTTTATTTATGGTAGCTGGCTTCCAATTTATGGTAGCTACAGACAACCTCATCATGATTTTTGTCGGGCTAGAGACTGCATCTTTGGCTCTTTATACATTAATAGCAATGCACAATACTAGAGGTTCAATCGAAGCTAGTGTTAAATATTTTACAATGGGAGCAATGGCTGCTGGATTCTTTGCAATGGGTGCGGCTGCTATTTATGCTTTGACAGGGAGTGTCGAACTTTTTGATGTAGCAAAAGTAATACAAGCTAGAATGGATGAGGCTGGTATTGTTATACCTTTGATTGGTGGAGCGATGTTGGTACTTGTAACAATTGCTTTTAAAGTCTCTTTGATTCCTTTTCACCTCTGGACACCAGATGTCTATGAAGGTTCTTCTGCACCGATGGCTGGTTATATGTCTATCATCCCAAAACTTGCGATGATGGTCGTTGCTATGAGATTCCTTGGAATGTATGTCGATATGGGAGTAGAACCAGTTAGGACTATGATTATTATTTTAGCAGTCGTGACAATGACTCTAGCAAATATGATGGCAATAGTCCAAGAAGATGTCAAAAGAATGTTGGCTTATAGTTCAATCTCTCATGCTGGTTTTGTTATGGCTGCTCTTGCCCTTGGTACGACAAAGGGAAATAGCTCTATCTTCTTGTATTATGGACTTTTCCTATTTACAAACTTAGGGGCATTTTCTATGCTATGGATTAGTAGACACAAAAAACAAAGATATCATCATAGATTTCACCATCCATATGAAAAGTTTTCAGGACTTGTTCACAGCTCACCAGTAGGTGCTGTAATTATGGCAATATTTATGCTATCACTTACTGGTGTACCACCATTTAGTCTCTTTTGGGGTAAAATGTATGTAATTAGTGCTGTAGTAGATAGTGGTTACTTCTGGTTGGCTGTGGTTATGGGATTAAATAGTGCAATTGCAGCTTACTACTACTTAAAGCTAATTGTTTATATGTTCCTCAAGCCACCAGTAGAAGGAATAGAAGCAGTAGCAATCAATAGCTCAAAACCACTTGTGGTGATGGTAGGTATTGCTGTAACTGTTACAATCTTTTCAGTCTTTTTGATGCAACCTATGATATCCTACATCACTTACATGGTAAGTGCAAGCGGATTTTAATATATCTTCAGCCACTAGTTGGCTGGAGAAAAATATGTATCAAATCAACAAAACTCTTCAAAACTTTTCTATCTTTTTATTTAAGATTTTTCAAAATTTTAATACCATAAAAAAAGGCTCTTTTATGAGTAAAATTTATGCTCTAGTCGATATTGATTTACTAAGGCAAGAAAAAGTAAATTTTCAAGAGATGCTCTATTTTTTGGAGCAAAAATCTATCCCAGTATTACAGTATCGTAATAAAAATCCAACAACCTCTAAGGAGATTGAGGAGGATTTAAAAACTATCAAAAAGATTTTTAGCGGAGAGATAATCATAAATGATTATTTAGATTATATAGATTTTGCTGATGGATTACATATTGGTCAAGAAGATATGAGGCAAATCTCATCAAATCCAATCGTAGCAATCTCTAGAGTCAAAGAAAAAATTGGTTCAAAAATTCTAGGATTATCTACTCATAATTTAGAGGAGATTCAAGAAGCAAACTCTTTAGATTTAGATTATATTGGCTTGGGTGCTTTTAGAAGGACTACTACTAAATCAGATGCTTTAGTTTATGGAAAGAGATTGATTGATATTGCCAGAAGCTCTACTCATCCTGTAGCAATCATTGGTGGTGTAAGATTAGAAGATAGATTTCCTAAGTGGATAGAAATGAAGGTAATTGGCAGTGACTTAATCAAAAAATTTAAGGAGGAAAATTGAAGTTAAATAGGTTTAGAATTATAAAAATGGTACTAGTAATTGTCGCAGTCTCTGCTTGGATTTTTGCTCTTATTTTTATCTATGACTCTAAGATACCTTTTAGTCAACAAGCTCCAAAATGTATGTTTAGTACTATGTTTATTTTTGGACTTTTGATTGGGGCATTTAAAATTATAGAGAAGATAGAAGGAGATGAGAGTAAAAATGAAAAAGAAGAGTAAAAATATATCAAAAACAAAAGGACTACTATGAATGAAAAGGTTCACAATCTGATAATAATAGGTGCTGGTCCTGCAGGAATTGCTACAGCTGTAGAGAGTTATATTTTAGGTATTAGAGATATTTTGTTGCTTGAAAAAGAGCAAAATCATAACTCAACAATCAGAAAATATTATAAAAATAATAAGAGGGTTGATAAAGATTGGAAAGGACAAAAAGTAGAATTAGACGGAAATATCTACTTTATGGATGGTACAAAAGAGAGTACTTTAGACTTTTTTGATGAGGTACTTCAAAATCACTCTGTACAACTCATAACTCATAAAGAGGTGCAAAAAATAGTAAAAAATAGTAACCATTTTGAGGTAATGGTCTCTGGTGAAATATATAAAGCAAAATTCGTAGTAGTCGCAATTGGAAGGATGGGCAAACCAAACAAGCCAGAGTACAAGATTCCAGCGTCCATTAAAAAAAAGGTCAATTTTACACTTGATAGCTGTAGTGGAGGCGAGAAAATTTTGGTAGTTGGAGGTGGAGATTCAGCTTTAGAGTATGCACTGGATTTAAGTACTCAAAATAGTGTAACAATCTCTTATAGAAAAGGTGAATTTACCAGAGCCAACCCAACTAACCAGAAGAATATAAAAGAGGCCATAGATAATAATAAAATTCAAGCTTATCTTAAGACAAATATTCAAAGTTTGGAGGATGATAATGGAAGAGTAAAAGTAATCTTCAAAGAGCGTAAAGCAGAAAGCTTTGATAGAGTAATTTATGCAATTGGTGGGACTACACCTGTTGGATTTTTGCAAAGTTCTGGTATCAAAGTAATAGATGGAAAACCATATCATGATGATAATTATATGACAAATATCGATGGAATTTACATAGCAGGAGATATTACTCAAGAAAGAGGTGGTTCTATAGCCTTAGGTCTCAATCATGGATACCATATTGCTAAAAGTATTCTTCCAAAGCTCAAGCAAGAAAGAACCAGCTCTGCACATCTACTTCAATAAAATAATTTTTTTAAAATATGCTCAAAGCACCACAAGATTCAAAGGTGTTTTGGGGAGTTGCTTTAATTGTAAGATATTAAATACTCTTTATATTTATTATAGCTTTTAGTTTCACAAAGTCTCTTTCTATACAAATAAGTGAAATTTTAATCTAAATTTAAGAAATAAAGTTTATAATATAAGTAATAAGAGACTATAAGGTATAAATAAGTGATAATTTCTATAGGAGATATATATAACTTTACAGAGCTTGATATCAGAAAACTAAAGAAAGAAGAGCTGATATATATTGAAGATGATAATAGTGCCATTTTTAAAATTAAAAAAAAACTAAGAGATAATCGAAAAGGCATATATATTATTTTAAATCAATACCACATCTCTTTAAGTCTTAGAAATTTTTTAAAAGAAATTAATAATAATGCTCATGTCGAAACGCTTTTTATTGATGAGTTTTTAGAAAAATATTTAAATAAGATTTATCTAGACCATAATTTTATGAAATATATATATAAAGATATAAAACCATTTAGTAAAGTACAATATTTTCAAAAGAGGACAATAGATTATCTTATTATTTTTCCTTTGGTTATTTTGAGTTCTCCTATTATATTTTATTCTATTATAAAAATACAGAAGGAATCACCAGATGATTCTCCTATGTTTTATCAAATAAGAATAAAAAAAAATAATAAACCATTTATATGTTTTAAGTTCAGAAGCATGAGAACAGATATAAATTTTTTCAATCATTATACTCAAGATAATGATCCTAGGATATTTAATTATGGAAAATTTATGAGAAAAACAAGGATAGATGAACTACCTCAAATTATAAATGTAATAAAAGGAGATATGCATATTGTAGGGCCTAGGGCTGAATGGTATCAATTAGTCAAAAAATATTTAAAAGTATATCCATGTTATAAAATTAGACATATAGTAAATCCAGGAATTACAGGATGGGCACAGATTCATTATCCTTATGGTAGAGATTTAAAAGATACAAAACAGAAATTGATGTATGATTTATATTATATTAAAAATTGGTCTTTATGGCTTGAGATAAAAATTATTGTTAAAACTATCTGGATAATGTTTAGAGCTAAAGGATTATGATTTTTTATTCAAGAAATTCCTTAATCCAATATTGTAAATAATTTTTATTAGAAAAGGAGGTAACAACCTACTAAAAAGTCTTCCTAGTGGATATATATGTCTATAACTATATCCATATAATTCTTTTATTCCCTTCCAATAAATTAAAAACTCTCTAAAACCTTTTTTGATACTTCTTCTTTTATAAAAATCATCTGAAATTCTAAGACTTAAAACAATATCATCAATATTACTTATTTGAATATTTTTGATTAGTGCTTGAAACCATAATTCTAAATCTTGACTAAATCTATATTTAATGTTATATCTAAAACC